>Ga0209541_10000061_pt1 | contig 174600 bp, 162 predicted proteins | sample RifCSPlowO2_01_FD_184027 | JGI IMG/M metagenome (GOLD analysis project Ga0209541, IMG submission 184027) | Groundwater microbial communities from Rifle, Colorado - Rifle CSP2_plank lowO2_0.1 (SPAdes) (version 2) | ecosystem: Environmental > Aquatic > Deep subsurface > Groundwater | place...
ATTATGCCGAAGATTTGTTGACGGGTAATTGAGTCTTTGAAAACTAGATATGCAAGTAATACAAAAATCGTCGGGTAAGAACCGGCTATAGGAGCGACTATTGACGTAAAACCTTTTTCAATTGCCAAATTAAAACTTAAGGCTCCAACTCCTAATAAGAAGGCATTTGCAAATAAAGGATAAAAAGACCCTTTAAAGTTAAAGTGAGTTAATTTAATTTCTCTCAATTTAATAAATAGCCATATTCCAGGTAAAGAAGCCAAAATGGAAATGTAACCTGGCCAAAACCAGCCTAATTCTTTTATAGGAATTTTGATAAATGCCCAGTAGATTCCCCAAGAAAGCATTGCAATTAGACCCATCCAGATTCCCTTATCGACAATTAACTTACGATTTATTAGATTTCTAATATCAAGAGTTGAACCGCCAAGACCAATAAAAATAATAACAATTGCCAGTGATTGCTGAAGTGAAACACTTTCGCCTAGGAAAATTATTGAAAGCAACACAGTAAGAGCTGCAAAAGATGCAGCAATTGTTCCAACTAAAGCAGCATTACCAACTTTCAAGCCTTCGTAAAAAGCAACAAGACCAATTGTGCCGATAAGACCAAGAGTCGTATTTAAAATTAATATTTGTAAAGTAAGATTTTGGAGATGACCAGTGAAAAATGGTATTAGAATACCGAAGATTGGAACTTGAAGTAATATATACCAAAATGTAGTTGAGTAAGCTCCAATTCTTCTAGTAGCTACAGTTCCGAAAATATCGCCTATCCCCCACCCTAAATACGAAATAAGGGCAAAAATTATGGCTTGCATTGGTTAATTGTAGCAAAAATATACTCTATTCGTGCTAAAATTCCACTTGTGACAGACAAGGAATTTAAAAAATTGGTGAGTGATGCGCTAAAGGATCTTCCTACTTACTTTAAAGAAAAGATGGAGAATGTAGAAGTTGTGGTTGAGGATTGGCCAAGTATGGAAATTGCCAAGGGAAGACTTCTTTTGGGACTTTATCAGGGAATTCCAAAACCTAAACGAGGCATAAATTACACAATGGTTTTGCCAGACAAAATAACAATTTTTAAGGGCCCAATTGAATTTCTCTCAAGGGGCAATGAGAATTCTATTAAAAGTTTGGTTGTGGATACTGTTAAACATGAAATCGCTCACCACTTCGGTATCTCCGATGCAAGACTTCGAGAACTTAAAGCGAAATGAAATTAGCTTGCTGTAGTAATCCTTTAAGGGAGAGACCTTGTTATAGGTTTGGCTGTTTTCCTTTTTGTCTCTATACCTTCACGAATACGTTCTACCATCTCACCACGGTTTCTTCCAGTATCAACAATAAAAGTATCGCCGAAACGTAAAATTTTTTTCCCGGCTGAAAAAGTCAGGATAAAAACGTTAGGATTGACTTTTCGGGCGTCTTGTACAAATTGTCGTCCACGTTCTTCATATGTATGAATAATTGCAACATCAAATCTTTCTTCTTTTTCCCAAAACGCTCTTATCTCTGTACAAAGAGGATTGTTAAATCTCCCCAATACCTCAATACCGTTTTTTTCCAACAAACGTTCCAAAGGTTCAGCCCGCTCATCATCGCAAACGATAATTGCTTTGATTTTTTCTTTTGGTTGAGGTTCCTGTTCAGGCATAAAAAACTCCTCCATGATTTTCGGAGATGAATTATAGCATTTAGAAAATAAGTGGGCAAATTAAGACTTTGAGATTAAAAGCACTGCTTCTTTGGCACTTGGCAGCACATCTATACCGTCATCGCCGGAGAAATGTTTCATATGGTGCTCGACGACTAACTTTGCGCCAAGTTTTTCCTTAAAAATATCGCCGTGTTCAAGTGGAACGTAAGGATCATCATCTGACATAATGGTTACAAATTGACGACAATGTTTTTTAATTTTTTCCCAACTAACTGGTGTTTTGAAGAAACTGGAAAGTTCGCCATTGTAGCCTGAATAATCCAAATCATGACCAAAACCCGCAACCAAAACTGCGCCACCGATTTTTTCATTCTCTTTTAATGTTTCTAAATATCTAAGAATTGTGATGCAACCCAGACTATGGCCGACAAAAAAATCATTGGGAGTTGGTCTTCCAACTATCTCAGTTAGATGATTGATCCATTCATCCATTTTGGGATTATCAGTATCTGGCATGGCTGGAACAAAAACTTCAAAACCTGATGACTTCAGTTCATTCTTTAGCCACGGCCTCCAACCTTCTTCTGGATAACCCTCCCAGCCATGAATTAAAAATGCTCGTTTTTTCATTTAGAAAAATTTTCTGCCGATTTTTGCTGAAATGAAATCATAATATGAAATCTAACCTGTCTCCAACTTTAAATTCCTTTGGCTTTTTATTTTTTATAAAGACTTTTACTTTACCTTTTTCTCCTACCTGTACTTTGTTCCCGTCAATCGTTAAAAAAGTTTGTTCTTCCAGAACAACAACTGGATTGGTCTCAAAAAGATGATATTCACTTATTCGCTCGTCCCTGCTTTCTGCAGAAGTAAGTACTTTATCTTGCGGTGCGTTATAGTGCGGGTTGATATTAAAGGGAACTAAATTTAATCCCTCAAAAATTGTAGATCCCATTACGTTCCAGTCATTAGTTGTCAAAATATTAGGTCCAGTAATATTAGCTCCCGCACTCACACCGATATAAGATGCGCCAGCTAAAACTCTTTCTCTTATTTTATTCAATAATCCATGAGTTTCTAATTTATTTAAGAGTTGATAAGTATTCCCTCCGGCGACCAAAAATACAGGTGTCTTACTGATTAAATCTTGGGGGTTTTCAAGATTTAGATGGTTTAGCTTAACTCCAACTTCTTTAAGGTTGGATTTTGCGTTTTGGTAATATTTTTTTGGATCGTATACTGTTGCTGCGGAAATAAATGTAACTTCTTTATCGCCGACAAAGTCAGCAATTTCTTTTTTACACCAATGATATAAAGGTTTTCCAGAGTTGCTTAACAAAAGCAATCGCATAATATCCAGAATTCTAGCATTTAGGGAAAGAAATGGACAAATGAGGTTAGGAAAGGTTGGCAAAAACTCCCCTTATATAGAAATAAATTCCGAAAATTAAGACGAGTGATGCCCCAAGGCCGACGGCAAAAAGTGAAGAGGTTCTTTGAGCAACAACACCTGCCAGGGCATTGCCAACAGGCATCATGCCAACAAACATTGTCAAGTAAACTGCCATAATTCTTCCTCTCATTTGGTCCGGAGTCAAAAGCTGAACCAAGGTATTAAGGGTGGATGCCAGCATAATTGTGCCGAAACCGGTGAAAAATAAAAGAATATGCGCTATGAGAAAATTTTTATTTAGAGAAAACAAGATCAGGCTTATACTTGATATGGCAAGTCCCCAAATAATAAAGGGGGTTTTGTTTTTCTGACGGGAGAGGGCTGATGTTAAAATCGCACCTAAAAGACTGCCGGCACCGGCGGCAGACAAAAGCGACCCCAATCCTTGAGCACCGGAGGAAAACACCTTTTGGGCAATCGGCGGCATGAGGGTTTGGTACGGCGCAATTAAAATAGTGCCAATCGCCGCCAGAATTGTTAAGTAACGAATTTTTCGATCGTTTAGGATAAAAATCCATCCATCTTTGAGCGATTGCAACGGGTGAATGTTAACTTCCGGTTTGCGGTTTAAAACAGGCAAAATTACTGCAACTGCCCAGATCCCTGGTAGATAGCTTGCGCCATTTAAAATAAAGGCCCAGCCAACCCCAAATGAGGCGATGATAACACCGGCAATTGTCGGACCGATAAAACGGGCAGCGTTAAAAATGCCGGCATTAAGTGACACCGCCGAGGCCAGATCGCGCTTGCCGATCATTTCGACAATAAAGGCAAATCTTGCCGGTAAATCAAAAGAACCAACAACACCGCTGGCAAAGGCAAGAAGGATTACCAAAGTCAGATTTATTTGATTAGAGATAACCAAAAATCCAAGAATGGTGGCAAAAATCGCCTCAAAAATTTGAGTAATAATCAAAAGTTTTTGTTTATTGATTCTATCGATAAATACTCCGGCAAAAGTCGCCAGGAATAAAAAAGGTAAGCCGCCAACAGCCGCGACAGCTCCAACCCAAAAGGCCGAGTGGGTCAATTGAAATACCAACCAACCGATACCGACTGCCTGCAACCAGAAACCAACCAGAGAAATTGCCTGACCGGCAAAATAAAACTGATAATTGCGGTGCGCCAGTGCCGGAAAGATGGAAACGACTTTACCCGGCAACTGAACCGGAGCCGCACCGGCAGTGACCGCCGTAATTTCCAAATCTTCTTGGGCTAAAATATCTTTTTGCGCCATAAACAAGTGGATAAATACCCCTAATTTAGGGAAGTAGAGAAGTCGGGTTTTAAGCTAATTAACTAAACAGGTAAATGGGCTATTTGTTAACCGCAAAATCACCAAGAACACCGATAACGATTAGGATAATACCAAGAACAACGCCCGTTTGACCACCAAGCGCGGCAAAAAGACCAACCAATAATAATCCAAGCCCAAGACCGGTTAGAGAATGCATCAGGGAATGAGGCTTAGTGCATTCTTTAAATTTAGCTGCCATATCAGCCATTTAAATCACCTCCCTTACCATTACTATTCAACTCTAGTCCCTGAAACTGTTTGTTGTCAAGAAACGACGATTAACCAAGTGCTTTAATAACCTCATATGCCGAATTGTAAGTACCTTCCGGAAGTTTTTCGGTAAATTCCTTTTTATCTTCTTCGGAAAAATCTGAAAGGTTGTCGCATTCGGCAACTAAGTCGGCCTTTGTTGCCGGATAAGACTGATGGGTTTTAAAATGATCAATTGCACCCTGTAAATTTTGCATCTATATCACCTCCTTTACACTTTAAGGACAAACCTAGCGGTTTTCCCTTAATATTCCCTTTCCCTTAATTAATGAATTTGAACTGGCCTAGCCAGATTCAAATTTGATTTTTAGAATTGAATAATTACTTCATTTAATCAGCTTGCTCTGACCTGAACTAGCTGGAAGTAATTGCCGTCAATATCCTCAAAAGTGGCAATATAACCATATCCTTCAATATGATAAGTATCCTGAACAAGCATTACTTTGGCTTCTTTAAGCCTTTTAGCTTCTTTTTCAATATCATCAACTTCTATGTTAAAGATGATTCTTTCCGGATTTTTGTTTTTACCCTTGACTTTTGAGTGATCGATAATGTAAATATTTGGCCCTTTGCCGAGTTTCAACTCGTAAAGCGTCTCATTTTCTTCCCCCATTTCGGCTTCCAGACCAATCTCAAGACCAACTTTATCTTTATAAAAATCGGCAAGATTCTTGGCATTTTGGCTACCGATTAAAAGCGATTCAAAACCTCTAATCATTTTTCACCTCCCCCTTTGATAGAACCTTACTTCTAACCATAATCGGCGGGTAATAGTCAAGAGAGGAGTTTATTATAAGGTGAATGATAAAGAATTTTCGGTCTTTAGTAATTCTAATATTCTGGCAGCAGTCCTACCATCAAGAATCAAGGGAGGCCTTTTTTGAGTCTTAAGGGGCAACTTGGCTGCCGATTGTTTAGAAAGATTGTAGAGCCTAAACAAAGGGTCTTGAAGATCAGTTTCCTTATGAATATCAACCTCACGGGAAATAATCCGTCTTTGGTGATTGGGAATTCGGATCGTTAAACTAAGTTTACTTTTCTGAAAACCAGTAGAGGTTGGCCGAGGTAGTTCTAATCCCAAATAGTTAAATTCTCCGCCTATTGCCGGCTGACTCTGAGAGTCGTGTTTAAGAAAAGACCATTGTATTAGTCCTTGTTCGGTCAGCTCGATTAAACGCTGACAAATTTGATCTTCATAAGGTCGCAGTTGTTCCCCCTCTTCTGCGTGAGAACTTCCTTTAGCTTCTGTCATCAATGGCTAATTATCGTTATGGGGTTAGAACTTGTCAAATCTAAAATTTAGCGGTATTGGCACTTCAATAAACTCAGTGTAAACTCAAGAACGTGGGCCGCCTTTGGCGAGCCTCGCTTTTTTAACGTATTTGACGTAAAAAGCGGGGATTCCTAAGTCATCTACCCTATTTAGGTTCAAAGCAACAAACACTTCCGAAGAATAGATTTACCATTCTTGGGTCACAAAGGCAGGTTAAGAATAGTTGATATTCCAAAAAATCGCAACTGGCTTTACTTGACAATGCTAGCGTGAAAATCTTAATATTTGCAGCATGGTTCAAGGCGAAAGGGAAGTTGGCCCACATCTAAATAATGAACCTGCCCCAATAAGAGATGCGTTTGAAAATTCGTCGTTGGTAAAAACAGTTACGCTCCTGGAGACTACAAAAATCCCGCAACCCAGCTTCCAATCACTTAATGTGATACTTCCCCTTGCATATGAAAGGCAGCGAATTAACTACGCTTTTAGAGAAGTTGCTGCTCTTGAACTCGTAATGCGAGATCCTGAATTTCGTTTACTTTGGCAAGATTTGGTGGAAGAACCCAAAAAACCAGGGAGAAAATTCAGAGACAATGGGCTAACGGAAGAAGCAATGGCTGTTTACGCTGAGTTTTTGGCAAGTGACGCGCCAGTAATAGGAAGAATTACAGCCGCAGCTCCTATTTTTAGAGATTATATGCGCAAAACGACAGAATACGAAAACCTTGGACCTTTTTTTAGGAGGGTCCTTAAGGAATTAAGGAAAGGCGAACCTGAAGTTGCAGCTTTTTTAATAGCATCAGAACATCATTTAGAGGTTTTTCACCAGTTAGATTACACCCATGGATGGGTCCAAGATAGGTTGAGGATGAGTGGTGGCGAATCCTGGGCATACTTTCAGTCAAGAATAGAGGAAGACCCTGAAAAGAAGGATCAACTTATTAGACTTGCCGTCGGTGACTTAGATCACAAAGAATCGCTGGTAAAATCTTCCTCCAGATTTAGGGAATTCACTACTAAAGTACTGGACATTTATTTTGATACCAGTGATACGTCGAGTTGGCGTAAATTTATTCGATATTACTTCCCCACTGTCATGGCTGGCTTTGGATATTTTGACCCTGAAGATTATGATCCAGAAAAACAGTACGAAAGGTTGCAGGAATTGTTTAATGCGGTCGGAGAAGAAGATTGGGATTTCCTAGCAGGTTATTTTATATGGAGTGGATGGGCAAGAAGCGGAAAAGCTGTAGGGGTTTTAGATCCACAAGTTCTTAAGGGTCATTTAGATAGTGCCAAAGCATTTGTTGAATTTAACAACGTCATAGAATTTCAAGATCCAGAAAACTTATCTTATGGAGACGAAAGCAAGGCAATAAATTTTTGGCTTGATCAATTTGCAGACGGAAATCTAACTGGTGATGATCTTAAGAATATAGCTAATTTGTGGATTGCCAGAAGAAAGGCTCTTTTTTCGCATAGAGAGCCATATAGAGCTGAACTGGGGGTTGCAGCGGTGCCGTTTTTAACTGATCTAGATACCTACAAAGATGGCGAACTTGTTGCCCAGTTGACTCAAGCAGGTGTTAATCCTGAGCCGGATATTAGACGAAGGATAAAAGATACCAAAGCAGACCTGGGTCCCGTTGCATCTTTCGGTCGAGCCATTTCTGATCTGGTAAAAGGAGATTTTCATTCTGGCATGTTGCCAGTCGTTTCTGCATGGGTAAGAAGGTACGTAGATGGAGATATAAGCCCGGAGGATTTAGCAAAATTGGTATCGAACATCAGAAAAATCAAAGCAGCGGAAAATCGGGTCACTAAAAACAAGGAGATTTCCGATGAGGAGAAAAAATATTTCAAACTATTTACGAGAAGCTTATACGTCACGGAAGGCCTTGGAGAGATTGATGATTTGGAGGGGTTAATAAATCCTGACGGAATAATAGACTTAATAAACCAAAATATTTTTCCAACACCAATAATTTTGGAATATGTGTCAACTAATGGTGCTGGTTCAGTAAATCAACTATTAGAAGTTCTAAGAGAGGCAGAAGCAGGCAACTTCAATCCGAACAATGAGCTTCACAGAGAACTCCAATTTGCCAGATATTTAATGATGTTCGGCTCAGAAGATATTGCTGTCCAATATGATAGATTCAGAAAATTACCTTTTATTGAAGAACCCAAGCCACCGCAGACGTTAAGTGAGGAGGACTTAAGGGAAACCGAATGCACGGCACTTGAGGCAGCGCGAGTTTATTGGTTAGTAAAAGAGAGAGTTGATGTTGGAAGAAATGTTTTAGTCATTGCCAATGAGAGATATGGAAAACTTTTTGTCACTGACCCCTTGGCCGAAGAATTAACTTCTTTAGGAGTTAGAGTCGATACAACTTATGTTAAATCTGGTGCCGCTAAAGATGGAACTGTCGAAAAGATTTTTGACGAGGAAACAGAACAATACATAAAACAAGAATTACCTGATGTTTTTGTAGTAGATGGTACAGCAACACCGTTCGCTAGCGGAAAGCAGGGTCCGAGGTTCTCCCGCGCGATGATTGCTTTTAATAAGTGGTTCAGCGAAAGCAATATGGGCTATCGTGTTGCTTTTTGGTCGTTTGTGGAGAGCTCTAAAGCTCAGCTCGGAGACGTAAATGTTCCTTTTAGAAGACCGGATTATGATGGACCGCAAGCCATTATTGTAAATTCTACGGTTAGCCCAAAACATGCTAAGCAACTATCGAAGAAGCTTAAAGACCATGCTCCCGGCTATTTTGATGACTATGAAGGTAATTTAGGAAGAGGCCAAAATAACATTGTTCTTTCAAAAACAGGATTAACACAACTTCCAAGAATGAGCGAAAAGCGGTATCTTAGTGCTGTTCAAAGGAAAATCAAGGAAGCAGTACCAAGCATGATAATGTCCCCTGAGTCTGATCCATATCTATAAGAGAAATATCGAGATCAGTAATAATCGTCATATGTGTCGCACAATTAATGTAGAGCGAGGTTGATACTTTAGCCTCAAATTAGTCCTTCGACTTCGCCGAGTCAGACTCGGCTTCGCTCAGGATCGAAGACCTCAACTCCCCACTATAATTACTCCGTAATCTCACCATACGTTATAATTCCAAAGCATACGTCGTGCTATAATACCTTTGAAATGAATTTGCCATTTACCGTCAAAGTTTTTATGGATGAAACTTCGAAAGATGCGCCTTGGGTTGCATATAATCCTGAGCTTGATGTCGCATCTTGCGGACCAACCGAAAAAAAGGCAAGAGAAAATTTAAAAGAAGCTCTTGATATTGTACTTGTTGGTGCAAAAAAAGATGGTAATCTTGAAGAATTATTGAAAAGCGCGGGATTTACAATTAAAGGGAAATCCGTACTACCTCCCAAGATTATTTTGGAGAAAGTTCCTTTTCCTCCTCTAGCTAATGCCTAGAATAACTCCAATTCATTGGCGGAAACTTTTGAAAGTCCTAGAAATGGAAGGTGCGATTGTAGTCGGTCAAACAGGCGATCATATTGAATTGAAGAAGCCTGGTGCAATTAGAAGATTGGTTGTTCCGAGATACAAAAACATTCCAGTATTTATTATTGAGAATAATTTAAAAACAGCAGGAATATCAAGACAACGCTATTTCGAGCTATTGAGGAAAGTGTAACTATCTAATTTGCCGCAAGAATGTGGGAATATCGAATTGGTCTTCGTCAATTTGACCGTCTTCACTCGGAGTAACCTCTTCTTGGGTAAGTGCTTTTTGTTCAGGCTCCTCAATTGTTGTTATTTGGGCAAATCTCCTTCGACTTTCGTCAAAACCGGTAGCAACAACGGTGACTTTAACCTGATCAATTAATTTTTCGTCAATGGCCGCTCCAAAAATAATTTGGGCATCCGGGTCGGCTTGAGCAGTAATAACCTTAGCAGCTTCATCAACTTCGTTCATGGTCATATCCGGACCGCCGGTAATGTTAAAAAGCACACCTCTGGCGCCTTCGATCGAAGCATCCAGAAGCGGCGAGGCAATGGCCGAACGTGCGGCGGTTGAAGCGCGATTTTCACCGGAGGAAGTACCGACTCCCATCAAAGTGGTTCCGGCATTGGTCATAATCGTTTTGACATCGGCAAAATCAACATTGATTAGACCCGGCATGACGATAATATCCGAAATTCCCTGAACACCTTGCGAAAGGACAGAATCTGCCAGTTTAAAAGCTTCAAGCAAGGAAACGTTTTTATCGACAACCTCCAAAAGTTTTTGATTGGGAATAACAATTAGCGTATCAACTTTGTCACGCAGATTCTCAATGCCTTCATCGGCAACAATCATTCTTCTGGTACCTTCAAAGGCAAACGGTTTGGTAATAACCGCCACCGTCAAAATACCCATTTTGTGCGCCAGATCAGCGATAATCGGACCGCCACCGGTACCGGTTCCGCCGCCTGCACCGTAGGTTAAAAAAGCCATGTCGGCACCGGTTATAACCTCTTTGATGCGCTCAAGCGACTCCTCGGCTGCCCTTTTGCCGATTTCCGGATCAGCACCAGCACCCAGACCTTTGGTGATACCATCTCCAATCTGAACTTTTGTTTGAGCAACTGACGCTAAAAGATGCTGTTGGTCCGTATTAACAGCCACAAAATCGACACCCTGAATTTGCGCCTGGGAAATCATTGAATTTAAAGCGTTGGTGCCGCCGCCGCCAAGGCCTAAAACTTTTATTTTGGCAAATTTATTGACATCCGGTTTTATTAACATTTTTCCCTATCAGTTTAGAGGTGACTTGAAGCTGCGACACAATTTAACACAGGAGAGATCTATTTGCAAGAGCAAAATTTTAGATGGAGATAATGAGTGTAGTAGAGGCTTTTGTGATTTGGTGCAAAATTCGGGGACGGTTTTCGAACTACATGTATTTTTGTTTAAAAGCTTCCAAGGCCTTTGATAAAGGAGGCACGTTATATTTGGCTCTCTCTTCATCAGTAACTGATGCATCTAAAGGTTGGACCACTTCCCATTCACCTTGACTGTTTTGGATAAATTGTGTCCCAAACTTTTGAGGTTTGCCAACCGACAAAAGCCATCTATCTAGAGATGCTGCAAAAAGCCATTTTGCTCTTTCATCACCCATTTCCATTGCTTTTCTCGCAAGTTCATTTGCCTTTTGGAAGTCTTTAGAGGCTTCTCCGTGCTGAAAAATTAAGGCTGCATGATAAAAATCTTTGGCGACCTTAAGACCTCCAGAGTCGATTATTTCCTTAACTCTTTTCCTGCGTTCCTTATCATGTTCCAAAAGCTCTTCATCAGCACCAACTTTGGAAGAACCAAGTTTTTTCCTCTCGTTAACGTCAGCTTTATAAAGCGCCTTCAATTCTTCATTCATGATTGTAGAAGTATATCATGAAAAACTTGAGGCTAAAAAGTGGCGCTCGCCATTCTGTAGCTTTAGCGAAAGATGGCTCCCCAATGTTAGCGCCACTAACCGAGTTTGACTCGACGCACTTAGGAGGTATTTTCTAGAGAGAGAATTTGAGCCGATATTTACTTAAATTTGGCTCCGCTGGCTAGACGACGTTAGAACCTATTTTATAACTACCAGCTGTGGCCAAGTTCACATAATTTCAACCACACTTTTACGTCTCCTACAGAGGGTAAATTTTCTTTAATATAAGCCATTACTTCTCTACAAATTTCGTCTTGCTTCTGAACTCTTTCGGAAAAAGAGTGGGCAGTAATCTCTAGTTCCACGCGGCCTATCATTTCTCCGCCACTTACTTGTATGAATCTAACACTTATCTCTTTTGTAGTTAGCTTAACATCTCCGCAGGTAAGCTTTTCTGCAAGGAATTCTTTCAGCTTTGGGACAAAGAATTGTAGTTCTTTACTGTTTTTCTGTTGAACAAAATAGAGATTTACAGTAGGCACAGATCTATTATATCAAGGAGCAAGAATGTTGGTGTCCCACTATTTGCGCACTTAGGACGTTTTTTCTAGAGACTGAGGTCGTGTTTGAGCCGAGATTTTTATAATGGGACGATTTCAGAATTATAACTAATTGAAATATTCTGAAAGTTTGTTTTGTCCAAGTTCTCCCCAAGGATGGACTTCATATTTTGCACCATTTTCCCTTAAAAGCTCTATATAAGCTTCAGTACTGATAGTTAACATACCTCTATGTGTAATGAATTCGAGTAACTTTCTTAATTCACCATCAACTGGCCAAAATCTAGTTATTCTAATAGCTGATGCTATTAAATTTATAGCCATATCACTAGCATTTAAAAAATCATTGGTACTAGGCAGTGTGTGGTCTCTATGACATCTGCCTTCGGGATGTGTATGCATAAGTATGTCTGAGTCTCTGGGCATAACATATGCAGGAACTCCAAGTTCACTTGCCTTTATCACAAACCAGTTTGGCTTTTGGTATACAAAACCAGACTCATCCTTTAAAGTGGTTGTCCATCTTAATAATTCTGGAGATGGTTCTTCGGCAAGTAAACCCACCTGTATTCTTTCAAAATTTTTTACTAACAATTCCTTCGGATCGACTAAAGGCGGTAATTGTCTTTCTACCATAGAGGGAATTATTATACTATTCCGAAGCTAAATTGGCAAACTATGAGATACTGATGTGATTGTGATGGAACGATTTTCGGACTGAATTTATGAAGCAAGTGCTTGTTGCTTCACTTCTTTAGGAAAAACCTCAGAAGTTTCTTTTAGAAATTTTGAGGCATTAAGAATTTCCAATAACAAGAGCTCGCCTTTGGCCGATAAATGAGAAATAATATTTCCAGACTGTTGAGCATCATCGATCTTCCCTTTTCCAAGGAAAACCATCAATACATCATCTTCTTGATCATAACGATATTTAACTCTCGCCATATCTACCCTTTCTGTAAATGTAGAAAGTAATGACAATTATATCATTTCTTTTGCTTTCTATACACTACTCGGAGATTATGCCTTTTATCAAAACCAGTAGCAACTATTGAATTGTCGTTGTCCAAAGAGCGATATTTAGGGTTTTTAATTGTGTCAGAAATTTTCGATTTGGTAATAATAATTCCAAATATCCTAAGATCGGAAAATTTCTTTTCGGCATGTTTTGTATACTTAATCTTCACACAGAAATTGTATCATGAAGATAAGAAATCAGATTAAGACTACATTGTGCTCCAACGGGACGGTTTTCGAACTAGATTTGAAGTGACCTTTTAAACTATGTTAATTTTGGAATATCCTATCAATCAAACCCAGGACCGTCCCTAATTCCGATTTCTGTAAATTAAAATCTGTCCGAGTATTATTCCCGTTGTTATCATTCCCGCTCCTTGTCCGATGATAAGAACATTATCTTTTTGATAAATTCCGTGTATTGTCCAAAGAAAATAAGAAACAAATGCTAAAAGAAAGAAAATCGTTGAAATTCCTTCAGTGGATTTACGCTTATAAATCTTTTTTATCTGGTCAGGAAGACCTATCACTTTTACGAATATTGCAACTGTCGTTGTAAGAAATCCAATTACGCTAGCTATCGTTAATCCATCCATACGCAAAAGTATAGCAGAAAAAACCAGTAAGTATTACAATTTGAGCCGTGGAAAATATAAAAGTTATAAAAGGTACACTAAAACAATTCGAAGTTTTTTACAGATTGTGGAGAAAAACACTTGAGGGCGGTCTTTTTCTTTACTCAAAGAACAGTGTTAGATTCATGATTGAAGAAGAACTCCCAAAAGCATTTCTGAAAGCAGAAATCAGAAAGGGCAATAAATATCTTTTCGTCGCCTACCAAGATGATATACCGGTAGGCTATTTATTAACTAACAAAACAAAAGGGGGCATAGCCTTTGGTCATTGGCTCGGAGTGAATTCCAAATTCCAGAAACAGGGAGCAGCTACAGCACTACTTTCATTTTGGGAAAAAGATGCACTAGAAGAAGGTGCGCATAAATTACAGCTCTGGACAACTAGAAATAATCTGACTTTTTATAAAAATAGAGGCTTTACAAAAGGTGGCAGCTTTCCAGAGAGCTGGTTTGGACTAGACCACTTCCTTTTCTATAAAACCTTGAGAAAATCTGATGAAAAACTTTTTCTTAGAGATTTTTTAAAGAAGAAAAGTGGCTAAAAATCATTGTTCCATACGTTGTCAGAGCAACCTGTATATGGAGTCACATGAGAACTTTTAAGAACTATGTGATACCTTTTTGGGCGGATGTGGTGCCGAATCAGGGAAGAATTGATTTAATTAGATCAAGACCTTTGTTAACCAGACCTTTTATCTCTATCCTGCCAACCAACGGCAACCTGACTTCTTCCTGTTGATAGTCAGCTCCGTAGATAACAAGACCAAGACTGGCGGCATAAGCCGGTGAAGCAACTTCATCAACAAGACCGGTTGCACCAGAAGGCAAGCCAATTCTAACCGGCATCCCCAGTTCTTGTTTAGCCAAATCAACCATACCGCAAGTTTCTGCGCCGCCGCCGGTTAAAACGACACCTGAGGGCGTCAGACCAGCAAAGTTCGACTTTTGAATTTCCAATTTAACCATATTTAAAATCTCCCTGACTCTTGGCTTCATAATGCCGTCAGTTAAGGTTTTTTTAGAAACATTACGGATATCCTCGTCAATTGAAAGACTGGCGATATCAAGTACATCCGATTCTTTTTTATCGACAGATTCTCCTTTTTCATCAACTTCGACGGCAATTTTAGGCGGACGAGAAAGGGCAAGCTTGATTTTTTCTGCCGAATCAAGTGAAATCCTCAGTCCAATTGCCAAGTCATTAGTCACATTTCTGGCACCGATTGGTAAAACCGAACAATAAGCCGGAGCGCCTTCAACAAAAATGCAGATATCGGTTGTACCTCCGCCGAAATCGACTAAAATTACGCCCAGTTCGCGCTCGGTGTCGGTTAACACCGAATAAGACGAGGCCAAGCCGGAAAAGACCATTCCTTCAACGTCAATACCGATAGTTGAAATGCATTTGGCGATATTACGAAGAGCAGTCGTTGCTCCGGTTACTATATGGGTTTCAACCTCCATTCTGACTCCATTCATGCCAATGGGATCCTTAATGCCGCTTTGCGAATCGACAATAAAATATCTTGGAATCACATGCAGAATTTCTCTTGATGAAGGTAGTGAAATTGCCCGGGCCGCTTCAATTACTCGCATGACATCGTCTTGCGAGATTTCACCATGGGGATCAGATACCGCAACCACGCCTTTGGAATTTTGCGACTCGATGTGGGTACCGTCAACAGAAACAAAAGCGGTTCCTGCAGAATATCCGGCCATCCGTTCTGCAGCCTCAAGCGAGGCAGTTATCGAAGCTACCGCCTCATCAATATCGACAACCTGGCCTTTGCGAAGACCGCGTGAAGGTTGGGAAGATACGCCAATTATATTAACGGAAGACGCAGCTTGGACTGTAGTGATAATCGTAGTAACTTTGGAGGAACCAACATCAATACCAACCACAACTTTATCTTTAGACATAATTTAAAGAGTACCACGAGTATCAAGAGTACCACGGGTACCAAGAGTTTTTTTATTGGCGATAGCTAATGACCGGTTTATCAAAGCGCAAGTCGATTTTGGCAATTTTTGCAGACTCTATTTTAGCTTTAGATATAACTTGCTGTAAAGAGTCAACCTGTACTTCTTTATCTTTTTTTGAAGAAAAAATAGCCAGTTGCCCCTGTTGATTATAAATTACCACTTCATCATTACCCACGATGCGGACATTGACGGGCAAAAAATCGGATTTTAAAAGTTTGGATGTCGTTTGAATTGCAAAAATTGCCGTCGGGTCGGAAATCTTTTGGCCTAAAACAACTTTAACCTCCGGTGGTAAAAAAATGATCGGATTATCTTTTTGTGAAATGCCTTCTGTAACCTGTCCATCATCAGTTAACATGAAATTAGTCCCTTCAATTTTAACCACTGGTTCTTTAACAGTAATCTTAATTTCCAGTTTAGAAGGAAATTTCTTACCAACCTCAATATTCCCAATACAGCTATATTGGCTTTTGAGCGTATTTTCTAATTTTCCTTTGGAAATAAAAAATAGATTTTTGGAATTTTTAAGCGCATCAAAGACATCTTGGGCTTTAAGACAATCCTGATTTTGAGAAATATCTATTTTTTGGGCTTTGAATAACGGTGAATAAAACAGCGCAAAGACAATAATTAGAATAATAACTGCAAAAATTAGGGCAGGTTTGAAAACTAGCGACATACTTTAAGTATACCTTTTAGACACAAAATTTGCGGATAAAAAGAGCCATTTTTAAGGCGGCATCAAGAGGCAGGGTTTTTTGGAATTTTTGGGCGTCATTTTTGTATTTTGCATAGTCGGTGATTATTTGGCCAACAGCCGTTTTTATAACTTTTGAATCTGTATCTTTTTGTCCAATGACAATTGACGAGCCGGCCTTTTCTAGAATCTTGGCATTGGCTTTTTGTTCACCTAAAGCAGCAATTGGCAAGGGCACTAGAATTGCCGGTTTTGCTAAAGCCGCCAGTTCCCAAACCGTATTGGCTCCGGATCTTGAAATGACAACGGACGCTTTATTTAAAACTGCCCCAATATCTTCCGGTTGGATGTAATCGATGGCCAAATAGTTTTTTTGCTTTAGTCTTGCGGCAAAATCCCAATCGCCTTTGAAGTTAGCTGTTCCGACCTGATGAAAAATATGATAGTTGTCAAAAATATCTAAGGAGGTAAATACCAGCTTATTTAAAAAATGCGAGCCTTGATTGCCACCGGTTATCAAGATCAACTTTTTACTTTTGTTGAGAAATTGACTAATTTTAATCGACTTAGCACTTGTTTTAAATATCGACTTTCTAATTAAATTGCCAATTACCTGACATTTTTCTTTTGGAAAGTAACTTAGAGTTTGCGGCCAGGAAAGAAACAGCTTCTTGGCAAAAATAGAGTTTATTTTGGTAGCAAGTCCCGGTATTATCGATTGTTCGTGAGCAATTGTAGCAATGCCTAAAAGCCAACCGCTAAATACTACTGGTACCGACAGATAACCTCCGAAGGAAATAATAAGAGTGGGTCTTTCAATAAGCAAAAAAATAAACGACTCCAGAAATCCCAAGGGTATTTTTAGAAGAGAAGGAATAGTAAACTTAGTAAATTTACGCTGAAGTCTGCCAGTTTCTACTGAAAAAAAACGGATTCCTTTTTGGGTAATAACGCGATATTCGGCAGATAAACTTTCTGAGCCTTCAGTTGCATATTTTCGCCCGAAAAACAAAATTTGACAATTTTTATCATTTTCAAACTGCTCAATAAGTGCCAAGGCAGGAGTTAAGTGCCCACCGCAAATAACAATTTTTTTCATCCTTGTCTTTTAATATTTAAGAGAATGCCAATAGCCGACATAGTTACAAATAATGATGAGCCTCCATATGAAATAAAAGGAAGAGGCACTCCAGTTAAGGGAACGAGTGCAACATTTGAGGCTAAGTTAAATAATATCTGTAGTGATAAAAGACCAACGATACCCATGGCCAATATTTTCCCTTGATAATCTGGACTTTGCCTGGCAATGGTCAGCGCTCTGGTTATTAAAAATAAAAACAGTGAGATCAGAAAAATGGCACCGATGAAGCCTAATTCTTCGACAAATACAGCAAAAATGGCATCGCTGTGCACTTCGGGAATAAAGGCAAATTTGCTTCGAGAATACCCGAGTCCCACGCCTTTGAGACCACCGGCAGAAAGTGCTGTAATGATCTGGCTTATTTGGTAAGAAGCACCCTGAGGATCGTAACTTGGATCAATAAAAGACCTTAACCTTTCAAGTCTGTAAGGTTGAGTAATAATCGCTGTTACCCCAGCAGCAACAATAACCGGAACTAGCATTAAAAAATGCCATAGTGGCGCACGGCCGACAAAGTAAATCACCATCGCTATACCTATAAACATTAAGGAAGTTCCTAAATCCGGTTCAACCAAAACAAGGAAGGTGAGCAAAAATACAGGCAAAAATAAAACAAGTGCAATATCCTTTAGGCTAATCTTAAAGTTTTCAAATTTGACCATTATCGAAGCTGCATAAAAAATAATGGCAAGCTTGGCAAATTCAGACGGCTGAAAGGTAAAACTGCCCAGATTAATCCAGCGTTTAGCCCCGTAAGCCTCGGTTCCGATATGGGGTATCAAAACCAATATCAGAAGCAGTGCAGCCAGTCCCATAATCGGCAAGCTTAGTCTCAAAAGTTTACGGTAATTGAAAAAACTGAAAAATCCCAGCGCCATAAAAGAAAGACTAGCCCAAATGAGCTGATTTTTAAAATAGTAAAGTTTATCGCCGAAATCGCGATAAGCTGCAACTACAGAAGCATCATAGATTACCAAAAGCCCAATTAAAACCAGAAGAGTTGTTGCACCCAAAAGCCAGATGTCGATTTTTGCTTTTTGGGATTTTAAGACCTGACTTTTATCTTCCATAATTTTTACTTTAAATTTTTAACCTCTTTTATAAATTGCATTCCCCGATCCTGATAATTTTTAAACATATCAAATGACGCACAGGCTGGCGATAGAATAACCACATCACCGGACTTTGCCTCTTGGTATGCACGACTTATGATTTGATGCATATTGTTAGCTCCTTCTATTATTTTAGCGTCAGTACCTCCTGATTTGGCGATTGCTTTTTTGATTCTTGTTGCTTCCTGACCGACAAGGATGATTGCTTTAATACTTTTATTCTGATTAATTTCTTGGGCAAGCAGACTAAAATCGGAGTTTTTTGATGAACCGCCAAGTATTAAGATCTTTGGCTGGCGAAATGCCTCAATGGCAGCCACAGTTGTTTCCGGAATCGTTGAAAAGGAATCGTTATAAAACTTGATATTTTTAAATTCTCTAACCAATTGTAACCTGTGAACTAAGCCCTTAAAAGTTTTAAGTACTAAGGTGATGTTTTTTGTTTTGATGTTATAGATCTTGGCGCAAGCTACGGCAGCCAAAACATTTTGTAAATTGTGGGCTCCTGGCAGAAGTATCTGTGAAGTTTTACAGATTTCTTCACTTTTGCCGATTTCGGATAGGATTGAATCACTTTCCAGATAAACGCCATTAGTTTTTTGCTTTGTTGAAATAAAATAGACCTTGGCCTTGGTCCTTTGGGCAAAATTCCCTGAAACTTCAAAATCTTGATTAATAATGGCAAAATCATTTTCGTTTTGAAATGAAACAATTGATTCCTTCGCGCGCCGATATTCAGGTGTATCTTGATGCCAATCAAGATGTTCTGAGGTAATCATCAGAATAACGGCTATATGGGGACTTTTTTTAAGATCAATAAGCTGAAAACTGGATAGCTCCAGAATAACAATACTTTGCCTGTCAACTTTTGGCAGGATTTCAAGGGCAGGCGTGCCGATATTGCCGGCTAAAAAAACATTATTAATTTGGCTTTTGAGCATTTCATAAATTAGAGTTACCGTTGTGCCCTTACCTTTGGTGCCGGTTACGCCAATAATTTCGCTTTGGCAAAGATCAAAAAATATTTTTGTCGGAGATGTTAATTGCGCCCCATTTTTTTTAAGATTCAATATTGTATTATCATCCGGTCGGACTCCTGGAGAACGAACTATGTAATCGACTTTTAGGCCACTAGGCACGTTTTGAATTTGAAAGAATTCAAAACGTTTGATGTTTAAAGATTTAAAAAAAACATTATCTATTGCCTCCTTTGATTTTTGATCAATGATTATGATTTGATTTTCTGAGCCTAAAAAGTTGGCAGCCGAAACACCTTCTTTCCCAAAACCTATGATTGCTATCTTTTTATCCTTAATGGTTTTCATCAAACGTAAACTCTTTAATTATTTAAATCATTAAAGTATGGATACTATAAAGTCAGACGACGACATGATTGGCTATTACCTTATATTTTAGAAAATTAGAAACCCTTTTGGCGAAAATTTTTGGATCTTTCGTTGTGTAAAAAATATCATTTAATCTTTCTTGTGAAAGTTGATCACTTCTGGTGAGTATCTCTTTAATACGTTTGGCTATTGCCTTGCCGGAATCAATAAGTACGATTTCCGAGGGGAGTTTTTTTGCGATTAAATTTTTTATAAGAGGATAATGGGTGCAACCAAGAACAACAGTTTTAGCTTTGAATCTTTTTATTTTTTCTGTGTAGATTCCCAAAAGCTTATCGATTTCTTTATTGTTAGAAGCCTCAATTGCCGCCTCTAACCCTGGGCAATCAAGTTTCAAAACATTTTTGGGATTTGCGAATTCTTGAATTAGGCGATCAAGATAACTGCTTTCAGCGGTTGCTACAGTTGACATAATTGCTACACGAATATTCTTGGATTTTTCAAATGCGGGTTTGACGGCGGGAACAACACCGATAGTTGCAATTTTAATTTTTTTTCTCAAAAATTCTAGTGCGGCAACAGAGGCCGTGTTGCAAGCAACAATTAATAATTTAATATTGTGCTTTCCTTGAAGAAACTTGCAAGCGTCGAGGGTATATTTCTTGATTTGAAAATTGGTTTTTTGCCCGAATGGATGATGAGCATAATCTGCAAAAATTATGAAATTTTCTTTGGGAAGGATTTTTTTTGTTTCTTTTAAAATAGAAAGTTGTCCGACACCAGAATCAAAAATTCCAATAGGACTATTATCGGCCATTTCTCTAGAAAAATGAAAGCCAAAGGCCCAATACGGCAAGCATAACCTGGGCAAGCCAGAATCTAGAAACAATTTTTGCTTCCGGCCAACCCTTAAGTTGCAACCACAGATGAACCGGAGCTACTTCAAAAATTTTTCTGCCTCTGAGCTTTTTTGACAAAAGTTGCAGTAGTGATGAGGAAATCTCTACAACGAACATTCCCCCAATAATCGCCAAGGCTATTGGTTTACCTAAAAGTAAGCCAGACACGGCCAGCGTTGCTCCGAAGGACAAAGCTCCGACATCTCCAAGCCAAATTCTGGCTGGCCAAATATTAAAGTAGCAAAAAGCAATTAAGGCGCCGATCCATAAACCAATAAAAGTTGATAATGTCGTATCTAAAATAGAGCTAGACATAATCAGAAACGCCACTAGACAAATGACCAAAAGTCCGGATGCTAAGCCGTCAAGCCCATCGGAAACATTAACCGCATTGGCAAAGGCTACAATCACAAACGCAGCAAATGGGATATAAAAATATCCAAGATTTACAACGTCAAAAAATCGCACATTAACTATGTCTATACCCAACTGCCAAAAAAGCATAGCTGCGATAAGTGTGGCTAAAATCCACTGGGCTAAAAATTTATAGCGAAATCTCAAACCCCAGAATTTGGTTTTTTTAAAACCAAAAGTTTTGCGAAGATCATCATAAGCTCCCAAAAGACCAAAAGATAAAAATGTAAAAATTAAAATCTGGACCTCTTTTTTGTAGGGATAAATGGCTGTTCGTTCTATTCCAAGAGTAGGTATTAAATTTATTGCCAGAAGGTACAAAATCGTCACGACGAAAATAATCAAAGCACCGCCGCCAACCGGCGTACCTATTTTATGAGCATGAAGCTTGTCGAAAATCGGTGTCCTGACTTCAAAAATATCGCGAGTTTTTTGTTTTTGGCGCTGAAATTTAATTTTATAGAGAATATTGATAAAAGGGACTAAAAGGACGCTAATTACAAAAAAAGAAAGAAGGACTAGACCTAAGATTTGAACCATATATTTTAAAGAGTACCACAGCTTTTTTTTCTTTAGCCTTTGGTACTCATGGTACTATTGGTACACTTGATACTCCTTTTATTCTACCCTATTTCAGCTCGCCACAGTGATGACAGTTGATTTTTGTTGATTTATGAAGAAGTCCATAGACAATTCTCTCCAAATGGGCATGCCGAGAACCTTTTACAAGAACTAAACTTTTGTGGGTCACTACCTTTTTGATTTCTTTAATGGCCTCGTTAGTCGTGACGACGTTAATTATTTTGCCACCAAACTTGTGCTTTCTGGCGCTTTTAGCAATTATCTGGGCCACTTTACCAACGGTGAATAGGTACTTAATTTTTGACTTGGCGACTTTGGCGCCTAATGATTGGTGTTGGCTTTTGGATAATGATCCTAAATCTTTCATTTCGCCAAAGACAGCAACTTTTGGTCTTCGTTTGCCTAAGGCTAAAAGCGTGTTTATGGCTTCAATTGCTGCTTTTAGCGAAGCATTATAGGAATCATCAATGATACTGATATTTTTGGTGACGATTAAGTTTAGGCGATGTTGGGGCGGTTTTGTTTGCGACAAACCCTTGGCAATTTGTTTGAGGGTTAAACCACAAATAATACCGCAAGTAGCGGCGGCATAGGCGGAAGTCAATTGATGCCTGCCAACAACTTTGGTAGAGACAGAAGCTTTTTGTCCATTGAAATGTAAACGGAATTTTGACCCTTTGAGATTTTGAGAATAATGGGAAATTTTAACCCCATCCTTAGCCTTTTGACCAAACCACCAAATGTGTGCTTTAGTCTTTGCTGCCATCTTATGGCAATAGGTGTCGTCGATATTAAGAACTGCATGACCAGTTTTGGGCAAAGACTCAATAAGCTTTACCTTTTCCCGGAATACCCCGTTAACATCACCAAGGTATTTGGTGTGAGTGGGAGCAATCGCCGTCACGACTGCGATCTTTGGCTTAACCAACGATAAGTAATAATCCATATCGTGCGGATGCTCGACTCCATATTCCAAAATCATTTTTTGATGCCAAGGCTTGGTAGCAAGGATTGTTTTGGGAATACGAAAGGTTGGATCAAGATTTTCGTCGCCAACAGCGACTTTATACTTTTGAGACAGAACAGAGGCAATAGCGTTTTGAGTCAAGGTCTTGCCAACAGAGCCGGTAATACCGATAATTTCGATTTGAGGTAGTAACTTTAAATAATTCTTGGCCAAAATCGTTCTTGATAGGTGAAGTGGTTTTTTCCAACTTTTAACTTCGCGATAAACGTTTAAATTTAACATGGAGTTTGTATTATAATTTCGAGCTGTGCGAGGAATTATATATCAGAGGAGCGCCATTGACATGAAGAACCGAAGGTTCTGTGCCAAGGCGACCTGCTGATATATCTCGCTTGCTATTAACAAATCATACTATGGGGTAAAGCAAATAGTCAAATTCAACTCCATCACATTTTCTGATATGTCAGAAATTGTGATGTTTTTGAACCTATTTTTATTTTTCTAGAGAATATATGAAACCTAAATCACTTCTCTTTTGAGGAAAGTCTCCGATAAATGAACTAAGAGTTCATAAGGAATTCTATCAACGATTCCGGAAGCATTGGCGATTGAGTTAGGATGGATGGGATTGTCAGAAAAAATGATTGCCTCTTGGCCAACCTGTGGATTTTTGATGGAAGATAAATCAACAGTTGTAATATTCATACTAACATTACCAACGATTTGACACGGCTTGCCAGTAATTATCACAAATCCTTTGTTGGACAGATTTCGGTCAACACCATCATTGTAACCAATCGGGAGAACTCCTATTAACATTTCCCGATCGCAGATAAACGTCCCCGTATAACCGATTTTATCTCCCTTTTCAAGTCTTTTAATCTGAACTATTTTTGAAGTAACTTTTAACACTGGTTTGAGCTCTTGATGTTTACCAGTTAAATCGATACCATAAAGACCCAAACCAACTCTGGCCATATTGGAAATTTTAGAGATCTTAACTGCATCTTTGGCTAGTATTCCACCAGATGCCGCAAGGTGCAACCATTTCGGCTTAAAGCCAGCCTCTTTCAAGAGAGTATTAGCTTTTTGGAAATTGATAAGTTGCTTCTTTGAAAGTTCTTCTTTTAAGCTTTCCTGGTAGGCAATGTGGCTCATAAGTCCTGATACTTTGATATTTTTATAATCCCTTAGCTTTTCGATAAACCCTGGTAAATCTTGCATCATCACACCCAGACGATGCATACCGGTGTCAACCTTAATATGGATTTCGCAGCCTTTTTGATATCTATTAACTACTTCTAGTTGCTCGCTGTTAAAAACAGCGTAAGAAAAAGGTAGTTTTTTAACCCTAAGACTGGTAGGGTGAATATAACCCATGATCAGAATAGGACTCTTAATTTGTGCTTTTAAAAGCAAATATGCTTCATAAAGACTATCCACGCAAAACATCGGAGGACTTTGACTCTCAAGGAGTTTTGCAACTTGAACGATTCCATGACCATAGGCGTTACTTTTTAAAACAGGAGCAATTGCTAGGTTTTTTTGAAGTTTTGCCAAATATTGATAGTTTTGAATTAACCTTTTTTGAGCTATTAAAACTTTATTGAGAGGGATATACTCTTTGCCTAAAATTTTCCTGATTAACTTTATCATTTTTGGAGGGCAAACATAACAATTTTATCCAATAACTTAGAGTAGGAAATTCCGATTGAGGCGGCGGATTTAGGAAAAAGGGAAACTGGGGTTAGACCGGGAATAGTGTTAACCTCCAAAACATAGACATCATTATCTTTGGTAATCATGTCGACCCTAGCAAAACCCCGGCAGCCAAGGGTTTGGTAGGCTAAAAGAGCTGTGTTTTGGGCTTTTTTGGTTAAGGACTTTCCGATTCTGGCCGGCACAATTTCATCGCAGAGTTTCTCATCGTATTTAGCTTCGTAATCGAAATATTCTTTTTTAGGAACAATTTCGATCAAAGGCAGGGCTTGAGGACGATCATTGCCTAAGATCGGACAAGTGATTTCAATACCGTCAATAAATTCCTCGACTAAAGTTAAGGGACTAAAACTAAAGGCTAAGTTTAAGGCTTTTTTCAAATGCTTCTTTTTGCTAACCTTGGTTGTGCCAACTGAAGATCCTTGATTGTGGGGTTTAACAAAAACGGGTGGTTTAAATTTATGCCAAATCGGTTTTAGTTGATCGTTCTTCTTTACAATAAGATGATTGGGTACTTTTAGACCTGCATGAGTAAATAATTTCCTTGAGGAAATTTTGTCCATACCTAAGGCTGAAGCTAAAACTTTCGAGCCGGTGTAAGGAACACAAATCAATTCCAAAAAACCTTGGATAGCCCCATCTTCTCCGTATGGACCATGCATGGCGATAAAAAACAATTGACAATTGACAATTGACAATTGACTAAGAGGATATTTTTTATTATTTAACTGGAAAGAGATGCCGTCGTTGGAAATAATAATTGGTAAAACTTCATATTTATTGGGATCGAGATTTTTAGCCACTTCCCTACCAGAAGCCAAAGATATTTCATGTTCGGCGGATTTACCACCCATAAGAACTGCCACTCTGATTTTTTTCTTCATGAAACAATTTTTTCCCAGCTAAATCCTTCTCTGCCGAAATGACCGTAGGAGGCAGTTTTTTGATAAATAGGTTTGCGAAGATCAAGACTTTTAATGATTCCCTCAACTGAAAGTTCCAAAAGGCTCCAAGCAAAATTTTCTATTTTTGCCGGTGAAACATTATCTGTCCCAAAGGTTTCAATCGCTTGTGCCACAGGACAGGGTTTACCGATAACAAATGCCAGTTGAACTTCACATCTGTCGGCTAATTTCTTAGCCACAATATTTTTGGCAATAAACCGGGCTGCATAAGCTGCCGACCTGTCAACCTTGGTCGGGTCTTTGCCGGAAAAACAGCCTCCCCCGACTCTGGCCATCGAGCCATAAGTGTCAACAGCTACCTTTCTGCCAGTTACTCCAGTATCGGAAGCCGGACCGCCAATTGCCCACTTGCCAGTACCATTACAGATAGTATTCTGGTAAGCAATTGTGAAACCATATTTTTTAAGAGCTGGTCTGATAACTACTTCATAAATATCCCGAGAAACCTGATTTTCTGATACAGCCGGATCATGAGGAACAGCTACAATAACCTTAACTACCTTTTTGGGAAGACCATTTTGATACTCAACGGTGACTTCAGACTTACCATCAGGCCTTAGATAGGAAAGCCTTTTGCTTTCTCTGGCCTTGTCGATTTTTTTAACAATTTCATGGGCAAGGGTTATTGGCATGGGCATAAGCTCGGGAGTCTCACGACAGGCATAACCAAACATCATCCCTTGGTCTCCAGCGCCACCTGTCTCTACTCCTTGGGCAATATCTGGTGATTGCTCATGGATAAATGTCATAACATCGATACTTCGCCAGTCAAAATGGTAAATTTTTTGATCATAACCAAGGCGTTGCACTACTTCTCTGGCTACTTTTTCAAAATTGACTTTAGCAGTAGTTTTTACTTCACCGGCCAGAACCAATTTGTTGGTAGTCACCAAAGTTTCTACAGCCACTCGACTGGTGGAATCTTGACGAATACACTCATCCAAAATTGCATCGGAGATTTGGTCGCAAATTTTATCAGGATGGCTTGCGGAAACAGACTCCGAAGTAAAAAGTTTATAGGCCATTACTTGGCATTTCTAACTGATTTTTTTAATTTTAGCGCCCAAAGTGGACAAACGCTCGACTATATTTTCATAACCTCTTTCAATAAGTTCTGCCTTATCGATCTGGCTTTTACCGAAAGCTGCCAAAGCGGCAATGACTAAGGCAATACCAGCACGAATGTCGGGGGTGTCAAGCCTTTGACCGCGAAGTTTAGACGGTCCGTAGACTAAGACCCGGTGAGGATCGGCAATAACCACCTTGGCACCCATTGAAAGCAGCTTATCAACAAAAAACATTCGCGATTCGTACATCCAATCGTGAAGAATAGTAGCACCCTCTCCCTGAGTAGCCAAAACAATCATGGGCGCTATCAGATCTGTTGGAAATCCCGGCCAAACATCGGTAACTACCTTTTCTTGTGCCTTAAGTTTTGCATCAGAAACTATTAAACTTTCTTTCTCGACTTTGTAATTTACGCCAAATCGAGAAAGAGTCATCAAAATCATATCCAAATCTTCCTTAATAATCGGCGAAATTTCGATAGTACCCGTAGTAACCGCCGCCAGAATTGCAAAAGTACCCACCTCGATATGATCTGGTCTAATTTGGTGAGTGGTTCCAAATAGTTTGTTAACACCCATAATTTTTAAGACATTGGTGCCGACTCCAGAAATATCGGCGCCCATTTTGATTAGAAATTGGCAAAGATCAACAACATGCGGTTCTGAAGCTGCTCTTTTAATGATTGTTTCTCCATGCGCCATGCTGGCAGTGATTACGGCATTTTCGGTTGCAGTAACCGAAGCCTCCTGTAAAAATATTTCCGCACCGTTAAGTTTGGCAACATTGGCCATAAAGTAGTTATTTTTCTCCTCTATTTTTGCACCAAGCGCTTCAATTGCTTGAATATGGGAATCAAGCGGTCTTCTGCCAATAATATCTCCGCCCGGGTAACCCATTTTAATTCTACCCACCCGAGAAAGCAGCGGCCCCAAAAGAAGAACCGAAGCTCGCAGTTTCTCAGTTAAAAGAGGAGGGAAATCAGCCGCTTTGACTGTTTGACAATTGATGGTCAATTTGGGGGTACCAACGCCTGAAACTTTGGCGCCGCAGATTTCAAGCAATTTGGCCATAATAGCCACATCAGAAATATTGGGAACATTTTCCAAAACACAAGTATCCTCTGTTAAAAGGCAAGCGGCCATTATCGGTAAAACCGAATTTTTATTGCCGGCGACTTTTATTTGGCCAGAAAGTTTCGCCCCTCCAGTAATTTCTAATTTAGCCACTTGATCTCCTTCGGAGGAAATTCGAATATCGAAACTTCAGTTACTTGTATTTGCATAATTAGTATGAATTCGCATATTAGCATCGATACCAATATACTAATGGATACTGATACGAATCGATTCTTGTTTCGAGCTTCGGATTTAGAATATTATTCATTGAAATCGCCTATATAGAATATTTCTTCTTTAAGGTTAAGACCGTAAGTGTTTTTAGCTTTTTCTTTGATTAGGTTTATTAATTCTAACACGTCTTGTGCTTTAGCTTCACCGGTATTAATAATAAAATTAGCATGACTCGCGGAAATTTGGGCATCACCAATTTTTGTCCCTTTAAGACCCAAGCTTTCAATAATGTAGCCAGTTGAGGTTGTCAAGCGAGGTGTAGCTAGACGTTTGGCGTCACTATCTGAAATATTGCGAAAGATACAACCCGAACAAGCCACGCCAATTGGTTGTTCTTGGTTGCGGCGTTTGACATTATCCATCGCTCTTTGCCAAAGATCTGCTTTATCACTGGCTGTATTAAGGCGGAACACAGCCTCAAGAACAATCTCACCGGTTTTTTGAATTTTGGATGAGTCATAGGCAAAATTAAAATAGGCTTGATCGACATTTTTAAAGTCGCCCTTTTTCGGATTAAAAAGAGAGGCTGTGACCACTCTATCGCCGATAAATTCTCCTTTTTCAACTTCAAAATGGGCATTAATTTTAAGGCCTCCACCAATTGTTCCCGGTACTGAAAGTAAAAATTCTAAACCCGCCAAACCCTGATCGATGGTAAAACGTGCCAACTGATTCATTAAAGTCCCGGATGCTGCCCAAACTAAGGCGCTTTTAATGCCCCGACCGTGCTTATTGATGGTACCTTTAACGCCAACTAGCTTAATTGCTTCTGCCCGATTTTTGATAACAAAACCATCAAAACCTTTGTCAGAAACTAAAACATTGGCTCCTCCGCCTAAGACCACAAAAGGAATTTTGTACAGATGCGCAGTTTCAAGAGCAAGTTTTAAATCGTCCACACTTTTTGCTTCGAAGAAAAGCTTGGCTGGTCCGCCGATTTTAAAGTAGGTATGTTTTTTTAAGGGCTCGTTTTCATAAACGCGAAGCGGGCCTAAAACTTCTTTAATTTGATCAAGACTTTGAATCATAAAAGCATCTCATAAAGCTTGTAAACATCACCTGCGCCCATTAAGAGGATAATATCAAAATCAGCTAAATGATTTTTTAAATACATTGCCGTTTCTTTTAGGGATCCGGTAAATGTTGCTTTGGGACCTACTGATTGCGCCAGTTTTTGGGCTAGTTTACTTCTATCCCCTTTTTCGCGAGCGGCATAAACTTCCGTTACCAAAATTTTATCAACCCTTGACTTTTTAAGATTTTTGACAAAATCATTAAAGAATGTTTTTATTCTTGAAAAAGTATGGGGTTCAAATACAAGCACAACCTTTTTATCTTTAAATTTCTCTTCTAAAGCATTAGCAGTTTTAAGTACTGTATATGGCTGGACAGCATAATCATCATAAACTTTGACATCATTAACCTCTCCTTTATATTCGAGTCTTCGTGCAATTCCTTTGAAGTTTTCGATTGATTTTTTAGCTTTGGTAATATTAAGTCCTAAAACTTTGGCTACTGTTAAAGCAGCATTAGCATTCTCACTCCTAAAATCACCAATTATCGAAAGATCGAGCTTGCCAAAGTCACCAATCTTGATAACTTTAATATCTTTTCTGATAAATTTTGTCAGTTGGGTAAAATTCCAAGTATTGGGAATTATGAGAGTACCATTTTTTTTAATTTTACTGACAAATTTTTTATAGGACCCAAAAAGCTGCTTTTTGGTTTTAAAATAATCCGGATGATCCCAGTCAAGATTTAAGACTACCGCGATATCCGGCTGATAATTTAAAAAGTTGTCATTATACTCATCGGCTTCGCAAACATAATAATTTGATTTACCGACCCTAAAATTTTGCTGCCATTCTAAAACAGTTGCGCCAATTTCACAGGTAGGATCCTTTCCCAAGTCCGTTAGGGTTTTGGCGATCATCGTTGTTGTTGTTGATTTTCCGTAGGCGCCGGCAACACATATTACGAATTTATCTTTTTGTAAATATTTTCCTTGGAATTCTTGCCAAGTCAGAATTGGGATTTGGACCTCTTTGGCGTATTTAAGTTCTTGATTTTTTGGATTAAATTTCAAAACTGCTGGAGAAATAACTAACATTCCTATATCTTCAATGTGTGAAGGATTGTGGCCACTTCTAATCTTAATTTTTAAGTTTTGAGTATAGGGAGATTTGGGATTTAAATCGCAGCCAGTAACCTCAAAGCCTGTAGCTTTGGCTATTCCAGCGATAGCGGCTGCTCCTGCACCGGCAATCCCCATAATATGGATTCTCTTCTGAAAGTTGAGGTTGACTGCTAAAAGCTCTTCTTTCGTATTAACACTCTGCCACTCATTCTCGTCCCCAAGGGGGAATGTTTCGACTTTTTGATTATCCCCTGTTGCAATGGCGATTAAATCCGTGATGTATAACTCACTTGTTACTGGGGAAGGTTTAATTTTTGTCAAATTTTGCAAAAGCCAACGCTTATCAAAAAAATAAAGACTGGCATTTACTTCATTAATCTTTTTTTGTACCGCTGAGGTATCTTTTTCCTCGACAATTGAGACAACTTTGCCATCCTTTCTAACTATCCGACCAAAATCTGTTGGATCGTCCTTTTTAACTGTGACAAAGGTCAGGGTTGCATCTGAATCTTGATGATGCTTAAAAACTTCAAGAATAGTTTCTGGTCGATAAAAAGCACTGTCGTCTCCGTACATTACGGCTACGGTTAGCATGTTCTTATCGACAAGTTTTAGGCCACAACTTGCTGCATCAGCTGTTCCCAATGGAGATTTTTGTATCGTATATTTAACATCTTGAGGGATTTCTTTTTTGATTGCGACAAGATTTTGGGGATTGGCGACGATTATTATCTCATACGGATTGACCCGTTTTAAGATTTCAATAGTCCGAACAATCATCGGCTTTCCGGCAATTCTATGAAGAACCTTAGATAATTTTGATTCCATTCTCTTGCCTTCACCAGCGGCAAGCACAATGACCGCGAATGGAAGTTTTTTATTTTGCATTTAGTCTCCTTTCGATAGCCTTTTTAACAACTTTAAACTCATCCCAAGGATACTCTTTTTTACCGTAGGTTATACTTTTTTCGTGACTCTTACCAAAAAGTGCAACAATATCGTCTTTTTGCGCTAACTTGACGGCAAATTCGATGGCCTTTACCCGATCATAAATTTGATAAAAATCTTTATTCTCTTTTTTCCCTCTTGATGTTAATCCTTTGGCGATCTGATCACAGATATCTTCGACCTTCTCACTTCTGGGATCTTCGGCAGTTAAGACTGAAATGTCGGCGCCTTCGGCTGCAGTTTTGCCCATCAGACTTCTTTTTGTCTTATCGCGCTCTCCAGCTGCGCCGAAAACGGCAATCAATTTGGATTTGGGATTTGGAACTTGGGATTTTATAGTTCTAAGAGATCGTTCTAGAGCATTTGGGGTATGTGCAAAATCGACGATTACCTTGAAATTCTGACCAAGATTGATCTCCTCCATTCTGCCTAAAACTCCTTTGAAGTTATTTAAGGCCTTTTGGATTTTGGACTTATAGATACCCAAAGTACTGGTGGCTACAGCAGCAGCCAGTGCATTGGCCAAGTTGTAATCGCCGACAATTTTTAGATTGAGGGGAAAATTTTTAAGGTTAAAATCAGCCGAAGAGTTGAGAGAATAGGTAATAGCCTGACCATCTACCTTTGATTTTAGAAAATCAAATGATCTGTCATCGGCATTAAGGATTGAAAAGTTGACATTTTTAAAAAGTTTGGCTTTGGCTTGAGCATAACTTTGCCAGCTTTTGTGATAATCCAAATGCTCATGAGAAATGTTAGTGATAACCGCAACCTTAAATTTAACGAAAGCTAAGCGATTTTGATCCAAGCCATGGGAAGTCGCTTCTAATACGAAATATTGACTACCCAAATCAACCGCCTTTTTCAAAAACTTTTGGACTTGCCAAGGATTAGGCGTAGTAACATGGAAACCGGTATCAAAGGTTTTAGGACCAATTCTGGCCGCAACTGATGAAATCATAGAAACTTTGAAACCTACTGCTTTTAAGATCTCATAAATCATCTGAACGGTAGTAGTTTTGCCGTCCGTGCCGGTTACGCCAATGATAACTAAATCCTTAGATGGAAAATTGAAGATGAGAGCAGCCAAAAAAGCCTGGACAAAATGATAGTAATTTTTAATTTTCTGCCACATTCAAGATGAGATAATTATACAGATTGCAAGCTAATCTGTCCTATTTTGCCAAAAAACCAAGGAGGGTCAATTATTGTCTTTTGGTAATGCTGAAGTTTTTCAGTAACGAATCAAGTTTCAACTTTTTTTTGGCAAAGAAGAATAAATAAGCTATCTCAAGAATCCCAAGAGTATTCAAAATCAATATCGCCACAAACCAGTACTTTTCTTCGTTTTGTGCCGAATACCAGAGCCCTAAACCTTTCCAAAGAAATGTCCATAAAAGAAATGGTACAAGTAACCAAACGGCAACCGATCCAAAAGGATTCCTAATTGATGGGAAAAAATTACGTAATAAAATATCCATTTTTAAAATTATATCATCGTTTAGGAGCAATTCCATAATAATTAAATAACTCTTTGGCAATCCCAAAAAATGTAGGCGCAGCAGTTTCTGAACCAAAAGGCGATGAAGATGGCTCAGAAAACCTGACCATCATCACAAAGCGCGGATCATCGGCCGGAGCAAATCCGACAAAGGAAGCAATAGTTTTATTGGGGTCGTAATGACCGGCAACGGGAATCTGAGCGGTTCCGGTCTTGCCGGCAATGCGATAGCCTTTGGGCGCAAACGCGCGTGCTTCTCCATTTTCCACAGCATTAACCATCATTTCGGTCATTTGAGCCGCGGTTTTGGGCGAGATTACCTGTCTTTCTCCTTGTGCTTTTACTTTTTCTTCCTTTTGCCCATCGACAATTTTATCAACTAGATGCAAAGTTAAAAGCTTGCCTTTATTGGCGATTATTAAAACAGCCTCAACCATTTGAATCGGTGTAACAGCAATTCCTTGACCAAATGAGGCAGTCGCTAAATCAATTACTTTCCAATCCTTTTTTTCGCGAACATATCCGGTTGATTCTTCTTGCAAATCAATATCAGTACGCTGCCCAAATCCAAATTTTTTAATATAATCATAAAATTTATCAATTCCTAATTTCTCTGAAACAAAGGTCATGCCGACATTATCAGAATGCTGAATTATTTCAGTCATGGTTGAATTGGGATAATATTTTTTGTTCCAAGTTGAGATTTCATAACCGCCGATTTGTCTTGGACCTGAACAAACATCACAACGGGTTATTGGCTCAACAACTGAAACATCAAGAGCCGTAGACATTACTACAATCTTAAAGATAGATCCCGGTTCAAAGGTGTCGGCTACGGCCGGATTCTTATAGAATTTTTCATCAAACTCTTGCCAAACAGCAGGATTATAAGTAGGATAAGTCGCCATTGACAGTATCCCCCCGGTTTTAGGATCGGCAACAATTACCGTTCCGTCGCGGGCGCCATATTTTTCAACAGCTTGCTTTAAACTCCTCTCAACCATAAACTGAATGCTTCTGTCCAAAGTTAAATACAACGACGCCCCTTTTTGAGGCTCAATCGGCCGGTATTTACCAACTAAAATCGGAAAGCCGAAAGGATCGGTTTCCTGACCTAGGCGGCCACTTTTGCCACGAAGCCGACGATCCCAGTATCCTTCTAGGCCGTAATAACCGGTATCTACCCCAAATTTGTCGGACCCGACAAATCCAAGAAGCTGGGCTGCCATTGAGCTTTCAGGATAAAACCGCTTTTGGTCAGCTTCAAAGCCCAAACCGGCAATATTCATTGCTTGGATTTTTTCTTTGGCATCTTTGGTTATTTTTCTTGATAATTGAACCCAAAAAAGAGTTTTTGTAGCAAGTCGATTGGTTAATTCTTCCTCTTTGGTCTTAATTTCGGCGTCTTTTGCTTTTTGTTCATCTTCTGAAAGACCTGCTGACGCCGTGGCATACTTTTCCGAAATCAGATAAGGAGCGATCTTTTGGGCAATATCTTTGGGGCTTTGTTTTAGATCATGGGGTTTGCCATAAATTAAAAAAGCTTCTTGATTGGTAACTAATGGAAAGTCCTGTGAATCATAGATTTCTCCACGAGCCGCCGGCAGATTATCTTCAGATATGATTGACTCAAAATTACCCTGTACTTTGGCAATAAACTGCCAATAAAAAAGTCTAGCAACAATCATTATGGCAATCACGAAAATAAAGATTTGGACTGCCTTAATTCTGTCCATGTCTACCTCTATCTTCTAGTTTATCATTAAGGAGTTATTACTTGTGAGGGCTTAGCGAAACCTAATTTTTGAGCTTTTTCGGAAAGCGTATTAAGAGACGATTCTTGGGCAATTTCTACCTTAAGGGTCGTATTTTCCGCCTCCAGTTTTTTTATTTCCTCATGAATTTTAGCCAGCTTCTCTCCGTCTGTTGCCAGATTATTGGCAAAAACTAACTGGGCAAAAAATGAAGCGCTTACCAACAGACCAATGATCACTAAAACTTTAACCTTAATTTTGCCAATAAGGTTAAAGTTATCTTTCTTTTTGATTTTAAAATCAGATACGGGCAGCATATCTTCCTTAATTTAAGGGGACACTAAGGTTTCCCCTTAATATTCCTCTTCCTTTAGATGACAAAGTTTCCCTGGCAAAGCCAGATGAAACTTTAATTTTATTTCTTAAATTCTTTCCGCAACGCGCAATTTGGCGCTTCTGGCACGCGGATTCGCTTCAATTTCCGAATTTTCGGGGCCGATTGGCTTTGGAGTCAAAATCTTAAGTCTCGACTCCTGCTTGAAGAATCGTTTGACTATTCCATCTTCAAGCGAGTGATAACTCACAATCACCAATCGGCCTCCAATTTCTAGCAAATCTACAGTCTGCGGTAAAGAATCTTCTAAATTTAAAAGTTCGCTATTGACAACAAGTCTTAAGGCCAAAAAAGTCTTTGTCGCCGGATGAATCCTTTTGTTTTTTCTTTTAATGTGCCTTGCGTAAACTGCCTCAACAATCTTGGCAAGTTCAGTTGTCGTTTCAATTGTTTTTACCTGACGGGCGCGACAAATAGCGTCAGCAATTGGCCAACTAAGCTCTTCTTGAGAATACGTCTTAAAAATTTCATTTAACCTCCTTTTGTCAAAATTATTAACTAGATCAAATGCCCGCACATTAAGATTTGGATCCATGCGCATATCCAAAGGCCCCTCGTGGATAAAGCTAAATCCTCTTCTTGCTTCCTCTAGTTGATGTGACGAAACGCCTAGATCGAAAAGGATGCCGGATAGTTGACTAAAACCTTCGCTTTTGGCAATTTCCCCGATCTGACTAAAATTCCCGCAAACCAAAACCAACTTTTGGCTTTTAGCTTTTAGCTTTTGGCTTTTTTTAATGTGCTTTATCGCTTCTGGATCCCGATCAATCCCTAAAACCTTTCCACCTCGCTTTAAAAGCTCAAATGCATGGCCTCCGCCCCCAACGGTCGCATCGATAAACAATTTCCCCCTCGCTGGATCTAAAAATTCTATTGTCTTTTGTAAAAGTACCGGCCTGTGATATTTCACTTTATCCTCCCAAGTTTCAACCTATGCTTTTGCCAATTAAACTCTTCCCAAATTTCGAAATGATCACCGGCCCCGATAATTATTGGTTTTTTAATTTGCGCGTACCCCAGTAAGTCGCCAGGTATAACAAAGCGACCTTGACCATCGAGTTTGACAACGGTTGCAGCGGAGAAAAAGAAACGGCGTATATCGCGTGAGCTTCTATCGGAAATAGGAGTCGTAAGCTGTCTAGCCGATTCCTTTTCCCAAGTTTTGATGTCAAAACCGAAGATACAATTTTCGTAGCCGAGAGATAAAATGATTTCGCTTGTCGCAAGATAGTCACGTATTTTTTTTGGTAAAGCAACCCTTTTGGATTTTAAATTAAATGAAGGTTTGTAGCTGCCCAGAAACACTTTTCACCTTACAAGCTCCTTTTTACTCCTGGGCAGCAGTCGGTAAAAGGGGATTAACTTGAAAGGACTTCTATCTTTTAACTCTTACCCCTTTTTGCTCTTACGGGTTAGATGGCTAAAATTCACCATTTATCACCATCTATTACCATTTTTCACCATTAAATATTGATTGTCAAGACCCCAAACTGGCACCTATCCCCACACGACAGGTAAAGTGATATAATTTCGGTATGGATTTAAAATATATTGCATTTCTAGTGGTAGTGATGGCGATTTTCTATTTCGCTCCCTCCGAAATGCGGCAATTTTTAATCTTTTTTGCTGTAATAGCGATTTTTATAAATCAAACGATTCACCACCAGAAAAAGTAAGTTTGACTAAATAAGGCTAAAAGCCTAAAATTATCTTAATAACGTGTGATTAGACGCCACGAGTGGGCGTCTTTTTTGCGTGAAAGGGGCAAAAAGCCTTGACAGCATCTTATTTAGAGGGAGGACAATTTAAATATGGGATTAATCAATAAAAAACTCCTTTTGGCGAAGGAGTTAAAGAAACAAAATGAATATTAACGACCTAAAAGCATTAGTGCACTTTATTATGCCGTCAGTCAACTCAAATAAAAATCTGACAGTTAAGGATTTGGTCTTTTGGATTATTAGAATTGCTGTTGGACTTTTTGTATTATGGTTTGTTGTATATGTCCTTAATTTCCATTTTTCCATTGGCTTTGGAAGGTAAATCTGAAACCATTACACCTCGGAGGTGAAAACGTAGCTACACCTCGGGATATGATAGTTTTCTGCCTAAGGTACAAATTCTTTCCTCTCGTAGCCGAAGAGCGGGCCGTAGTAGATGTAGATTTTGGTGGGTTTTAGAACGAACCAACTACGTCCTTCGGTTAGGGTATTGACTTCTTCTAAGGTTTTGGGCATGTGGGGAGTTCCGCGCTTGGCAAAATATTCACGGGCGGCTCCCAAAATTTGTTCTTCTGGAAGTCGCATTGCCTTTCCTTCGATTTGTAAACCCTTGTCTTGACCGCCACCGGTCGGTTGTTTATTGATGGCTGCAGCGACTTGTGGGTTTTTCTCAAGTTCAACAGTATGTCGGGTGTTATCAAATGAGATCCAATAAAGATTGAAGTTGGCGTCATGTCCAAAAACTAAAGTCGCTACCCATGGACCTTTTGCGGAGAAAGTGGCCAAAATCATTTCGCGGGAGTCTCTTAAGATTTCTTCGATTAGATGTCTTAGGTCTGGGTTTTTATCCATTTATTGAGGCAATTGTGCGGAAATTGGCAAAGGGATCTTTTTGGATTTTGATTCTGATTTTTTGACAAATATTGCTTTGGTGTAAGGAGTTCTTTGGTATTCCGGATCAAAGAGGTGCATATCAAATGGGTTGTGGTAGTCAAGACAACCGGTGCAGTGGGATGCATGCAATTGGTCAACGGACATATTTAAAGATGCGGCCAGACCCTTAAGGCTTAAATAATATAAGGAAGCTACCTTCAAATCTTTGCCGATTTCTGCCTCACTCATCACTTGATATTTACCAGTCTTATCCTTTCTAACGGCTCCGAGTTCATCACGAGAGCCGATATTTACACCCAAAAAACACGGATGCACAAAGCGCGGAGCCAAAAAGCGGCAGTGAATTTGGGAAACGCCAATTTTAAGCAAATGCTCTACTAAAATCTTGTAAGTGTTAAGTCGAACACCGGTATCATCAACCAGATAAATAGATTTGCCGATTATTGATGGGGAAATGAAGAATTTTTTTTCGATGTGTTTGGTGCGCAAATATGGATCGTCTTCGATAAATGTCCTTTTGGCATAATCGTATCGTTCTTTGACTAACCCTCTGATATAAGAAAGTTTTGGCGCAAGCTTAGTGATCTTTTTTGACAAAACTTCCCAAAAGGCATGGGCTCCGGGTCTGGCTGTATCTGGCACGGCCACTACATAATCAATATTTTTGACCATTTCTTTTTTAATCTCGCCTTCTTTAATACGTTCTATTTCCTCAATAGCCAACTGTCGTCCTAAGTTTTCCCGGTTGTCGCCGATAACGCCGTCCCAGCTTGACGTTTCGTGAGAAAAATATAATTTTTCAAAAACACAAAAGCTTGGTTTTTGCGCTTGGGAATAATTAGAAATTGAAACACCATTTTCGTCAGCAATTAAGAGTTGGCCTGCTTCAAGTTTCTGACTGTGGCGAATAGAGATTCTATCCAAAGCGCAGGTTTCGGAAGCAACAAAAACATGGCCGTTGTCCTGACTCCAAACAAGGGGTCTTACCCCCCAAGGATCACGTAGTGCCATTAATTTATCGTCGCCGGTGACCATGACCAGGGAATAAGCGCCTTTGACATCAACTAACGCATTGGCAATCTTCTGTTTCCAACTGGCACCTGGTGCGATTGCAATTAGCCAAGTTAAAATTTCAGAGTCGGAATCCGACTCGGTTTTGATACCAAGTTTGGAGAGCTTTTTGCGGTGACTTTTAACATCAACAATGTTGCCGTTGTGGCCTAGTGCCAGTTCCCAACCTTTATAGGAGGCGTAGAAAGGCTGGGCATCACAATGCAGTCTGCCGGCACCCTCTGTGGGGTAACGAAGGTGAGCAATTGCCACCTCACCGCGAAGCGAATTTTCTTCAACTACATTAACTGAGCGGAAAATTTCGTTAAAGGCCCGGGCTTTTTTGTAAACCTTGAGCATTCTACCGCTAGGTTTAACCGCAACCCCTCCCCCATTCTGGCCACGGTGCTGCAGGGCCTTACCCATTTCAATAACAATGTTGGTAACATTAACTTTGGAACCAGCCCAAACACCGGCTAACCCACAATTTTCACGAAGCTTGTCAGGTAGTTTAAAATTTGCTGCCACTGGGTTTGAAGTTTGCTTTTCCCTTGTCCTTAGTATGAACTCTAGCGATATTTTTTTCAACCCTAAAAGGTGTATTCCGTGGGGTTTAAACAATGGGGAACAAAATTAAACGATCGTTAAAAAATGTACCCTCTCATAAGAAGGGTTGTCAGACTTAGCTTAATTAAATTAGGAAAATTTTTCCTCTAAGGTTTTAGCAAGTTTATCGATTTTGACTCTTTCCTGCTTCGTTGTATCACGATCGCGGATGGTAACTGTGTCATCTTCAAGAGTCTGGAAGTCGATGGTGATGCAGAATGGAGTACCGATTTCGTCTTGTGCATAGTAGCGCTTGCCGATATTGCCGCGATCGTCCCAAGCAACAGGAAGTAGTTGGTAGTTGGTAGTAAGTAGTTGGTAGATTGAACGGGCTTTTTTGACCAGATCGGGTTTGTTGGCAAGAAGCGGGAAAACGGCAATTTTAACCGGTGCCAGTTTCGGATGAAGTTTTAAGACAATCCGATCCTTTTCCTCATGATAGGCATCAATTAAAAATGCGGTCATGGCTCTGCCTACTCCAACCGATGGTTCTATCACATACGGCACCATTTTTTTGCCTTTTTCCTCATCAAAATATGATAAATCTTGGCCACTTGCTTTGGCGTGGGCCGTAAGATCAAAGTCTGTACGATTGGCTATTCCCTCCAACTCCCCCCACTCCATGAAGGGCCAGTTGTATTCTATATCCACCGATCGAGTTGCATAATGGGCTCTTTCTGTTTCTTTGTGCTCGCGAAAGCGCAAATTTTGTTTCTTGATTCCCAGACTTATAAACCAATTCATTCTCTCCTTTTGCCAATAATCGAAGTCTTTTTCGGATTGATCTTTAAAGATAAAGTACTCCAATTCCATCATTTCAAATTCACGAACTCTGAATAAGAAATTGCCGGTGGTAATTTCGTTTCGAAAGCCTTTGCCGATTTGGGCAATTCCGAAAGGGAGTTTGACTCGCATGGTATCAACAACATTTCTGAAGTTGACAAAAATTCCTTGGGCAGTTTCCGGCCGCAGATAAGTTTCGGATGCTTTGTCTTCAACTGGACCGATGTGAGTTTTGAACATTAGATTGAACATTTGTGGCTTTGTCCAGTTATTTTTGCCACAATTTGGGCACTTTTTATCTTTCGGCAAAATATCTTCCCGGAAACGCAAATGGCAATTTTTGCACTCAGTAAGAGGATCGGCAAAACTTTCGACATGACCGGAAGTCTGCCAAACCTTTTGATTCATTAAAATGCTGCTATCTAAACCAACAATGTTGTCGCGTTTTCTGACAATGTTTTCCCACCAAGCAGTCTTGATATTGCCGGCGAGTTCAACCCCAAGTGGTCCTAAATCGTAGATGCCACCAATACCGCCATAGATTTCGGATCCTGGAAAAACAAAGCCGCGACGCTTAGTTAGAGAAACTATTTTTTCAAGAGTTGTCATTTTGAAGAAACAACTACAAAAGTTGCAAAGGAGTTAACTTTGGCAGAAACGGTCTTGGAGTTTGCATCGTAACTTGAGTCAAGTTTAGTCCATTTGGAATCGGTATGATTATAGCTATAGAGTTGGAAACTTTTGGCGTCTTGGGTAAATTTAATTAAAAGATCAGCAGACTTTGTAAACTGGGGGGCGACAGAAAAAGAGCCATAAACCGGGAAGACTACATTGGCAATATCGAATTGGCCGTTTGCCGGCGCGCCAACAGTATCTGAAATAATCACAAAATAATTTTTACCCAAGGGGGGAACTGTCAATTGGAAGTTATCTGACCTGTCTTTAAAAGTTGTTGAGCTTGTTGCCGATTGCTCAAGGTCCCAATTCGTTTCTGACTGATATTCGGTTTCCCCTTTAAATAAATGCATTGTCAGTATGCCGTCAGTAACACCCTTATCAGGACTTCTTGTTCCCTTTGATGCCGTTCCCAAAAGAATTGACTTTTTGTACTTTTGTTCCTTGGTATTAACATCCGTACCTGTTGAACCACGCTGAATTTTTTCACCGGCAATCTGCGGATTATCGGCCAAATAAGTTAGTTCATATTCAATTCGGTCAAAAGATGACATGTTTTCAATGGAAATTAAAATCTCCGCACCGTCTGAAGTTGGCGTTAATGTCACAAAAGGCCGTTTGTTAAGATCGATTTCACTAAGCTCTTTGACCTCACCGGAAACTTCTTGGGGTTTAACTGTTTTTGGCCCTTTTTGAAAAATAAAAAGGAAATAGACTGCAACCACTATTGCAATAAATGCAACAGCGGCAATGAGGTAAATGTTTCGTTTAGCTGGATCCATATGATCACCCCATCGAGTCAAGCTCGATAGGAACCCCGATAAAAAGTTACCTTAAAAACCTCGAGGTCTTTAATTTTGTTTGTGTCAGGTTTTCAATCATGCTATCAAGAAATGATAAAAGTTTCAAATAGGCGGATTCTTTAAAATTAAACTTCTCCTTAATGATATCAAAATCTTCATTTTCGATAGTTACGAAGATACTTTTAGCCACAGAATCTTTGAGGTTTTTAGCACTGAAAAAGCCGAGAGTTGACAAAAGTTTTACTTTAAAAACCAAAGAGACTAAATTGAAATCTTCACCAGTTGCAATTTTTTTAAGAAACCTAACTAAAAGTATAAAAACGCCGGGATTTTTTTGTTTTATTTCGGTAAGGCTTTCAACAAGCTCCAAAAGATGATAAATTTTATTGGCTTTAGTGGCAGTAAAATCAGTAATGCCGAATGCCTTTTTGGTTTCAACTTCCGTTAACAGATCAATATTCTTGCCGCGTGCTATAAATAATTTGCACCAGTTACCGATTTCGACATGACCGCCTTTCCGGGATTTTGGCCGACGGACTCCTTTGGCCAATGCGGTAAGTTTCCCGTGATCGCGAGTAAAAATGGTCAGGATTCTATCAGCCTCGCCAAAGTTGCGGCGAGATAGCACTACTCCTTCGGTGCGAAAATACATGCAACTCTAGTATCGAGTATTAAGTATTTAGTATCAAGCATTTGAGAAGATTAAATTTGGCGATATCAGCAGTTCGCCATTTGTCAAACGCAGGGCGCTCCTCTGCTAAATCATGCAATGATTTATATCAGACAAAGTGCTGATATATTTTTATGCTAAAGCTTAAAAATTAACTCTTTATCGGTTTCGAGAGGAAAGGCTTTTTGTTTTTTACCAAAGGCTTCGACTTCGTAGGTATGGCCTTTGACACCCGGCTGTTTTTGGATGAGAAGTTTGTACTGGTCATTAACCTTGACGGGAACAGTATATTCAAGCTCAATTTTGGCGGTGCCTTCAGGTCTAATTGTAAAGAAACCTTCAAAAACTGTTTTGCCAAGATCTTCACCTGCCGTGATTGGTACCTCGGTACCTGATGATTTAACCAGTTTGGAGCCTTTGGGGACATAAATCCTGATCCAGTCTCGATAAATTCCAGCAAGACACAAGCCTCCTATTCGCTCAAGGCTGCAATTATCACCGCGTCTTGGATACTTATATTCAATGGTGACTTTTTTGGCAAGATTGCCGTCTTTATCTTCTTTAACCACTTGCTTAACTTTTTCCTGAATGTAGAGATTGGATTTAGCTCCGGCAAAATTAGTTTCGTTGATGTGTAAATAGTCACCATCATACTCACTGAGACGACCAGCGAAGTTTAACTTCTCAACCGCTTGCTGACTCGAGCTGCTATGGAAATAAAGAAGTAAATGTTTTTCTCTTAAAGCGGTAATGGTGGTACCTAGTAAATTGGGCCAGGTTGATTTGGGGGCATTGAAAGCTTTATCCATCATTTGTTGCATTAAAACTCCAATAATATCTTTTCGGGAGCCTTTTTCATAAGCGACTGGTTGATCAGCAAATTTCTCCAGTTCGTAGATAATTTGTGGACAAGCACAATCTTCAACCTCATCGGTGGTGAATTTGCTGCCATAAGCATCGATTGGTCCTAAAACTTTCATCATCGAAAGGACAAATTCAGTATCAAGAGCAATAATCCCATCAATTTCTTTATTAGCTTGAGTGGCATCATAAAGTTGTTCAAATTGTTTCATCGAAACTAAATAATCAGGAGACAGATTCGAATCTCGAAGATTCAAGCTTGAAACATTAGGTAAATATTTGACGATAGGCTCCGGAGCCGGTACGCGTTTTAGCAAAGTATCGTCAAGACGATAAATATCTTCCGAACCTTCGGAGGCGATAACTCCTTTTTGGACCCTAAAAACAGCATAAGCGGTTATAAAACCACCGGTTGGCCTAAGCTCCTTGTCATTTTGGAATAGAATCAGGTATTTCTTTTCAGTACTTTGACCCATAATTTCCGGTAAAACCAAGAGCAGCGGCTTGGTGTCAACAATAAATGATTCCAATTGATCAATGGAATTTTTAATATTTTTAATTTTTGATCCTGGCTTTGCGGGCAGGAAATCGGGATAACGCCATGACTGAATTTGATCAACTTGACTGCGAGCCTTTTTAAGGCTTTCACCGACCGCATCAATCTGAGGTGTAACTTTTGATAAAGTTTCAATAGCTTTAGCTAGTCTTTCTTGAGCAGTACCACCCAAAAACGTCCCTTGGCCTTTCAGGCCTAAGACGTCCGCGTATGGCGTAATTGCCTCGGTAAAGGTACTGGCAGCCTCAAGACCGTAAATTGCTCCGTCAATGCCTCTTTGAATATCGGCAACATACCAGCCAAAAAAGGGAATTATTCTTAGTGGCGTAAAAACCAATATCGACTTTTTGGCAGACTGAAACTCGCGCTTAGCATCTTTCAGATAGGCCTTGGTAGCATCAAGATCCTGAAGTTTGGCAGCCCCGACAGCTTTGTTAGTTGTTCCAACGGCTTTTTTAACTGATAAAACAGTTTTTGTTGCCAGCAGTCCAAGAATTACGATTAAAATGATTAAGATTAGAACGATCCGCCTTTTCATAATTTTCAATTTTCAGTTTTCCCCGCTTCGCCAAGGCTTCGCAGGACGAGCAATTTTCAATTGATTTAAATTGCTCCTTGAGTAGAAATCATCACAAACGGGGTTTTGATAATTATCCATAGATCGTAAATAATTGAACGCCTTTTTATATACTTAGCATCCATTTCTACCCTCTTGTCGAAATTGATAAATGACCTGCCGGAAACTTGCCATGGACCAGAGGCGCCGGGTCTGGCTTTTGAAATAATTTTAACGTATTTGCGACTCGCCGGATAGACCTTCTGCTGGTGAATAAGCTCATCGTTCTGATAAGCTCTTGGTCCGACAAGTGACATATCTCCAATTAAAACATTAACAAGCTGCGGCAGCTCATCAAGGGAAAATTTTCTCAAGATTTTGCCAATTGGTGTAATTCTGGGATCGCGTGTCAATTTAAAACTGTTTTTTTGATACTGCCGCAAAAGTTTCGGATGACTTTCCAAATATTTTTCAGCATGAACAAGTTTGCCTTTTATTTTATACATGTGCATACTTCTGAATTTAAGCATATTAAAAAGCTTACCTTCTTTGCCGACTCGCTCCGGCATGTAAAAAATCGGGCCGGTGGATGTCAATTTGATAAGCATAGTAAGCAAAATCATTATTGGTGAAAAAATTACGAGAGCTACTAGGCTACCAAAAATATCAATAGTTCTCTTTGTAAGATCGTAAAACATATCCTGAAAATTTCTAATGACTAATTAGACTAATTGACCTAAATTTGGGTAATTGCGACATTGGGATTTGTTTAGAAATTAGAATAATTAGAAATTAGGTTAATTTACAAGTATTTGTCTTTTTTGGCTTCTTTTAACTTCTCAATAATTTTTTTAACATCGGCGACTCTATCTTTTTGGCAGACTAAAAGAGCATCCGGTGTATCAACAACTATTAGATCTTCCAAGCCGATCGTGGCCATAACCTTATTTTCACTCGTGTTGTATAACAGAGAGTTTTTACTTCCTTCGTCATAAACGTCTCCTTGAATAACATTGCCTTTCCCATTTTCAGCAAGTTCATCTTTTAAAATATTCCAAGCTCCTACATCTGACCAACCAAGATCTGCTGAAAGTACCACAATTTCAGATGGATCGATTTTTTCGAATATTACGTAATCGACCATGACCTTTTCAAAAGTTGGGTAGACTTTGCGAACTACCTCATCTTGTTTATCTGTCCCCCATGCTTTTTGGATTTTGACAAGCCCTCCATAAATTTGGGGCGCGTGTGATTTGTAAAATAACATCATTTTTGATGCTCTCCAAACTTTGTACCCAGCATGCCAGAGATATTCCCAACTTTGTAAGAATTTTTTAGCTGTTTTTAAATCCGGCTTTTCTATATGGCTTTCGAACTGAAAAATGGTAAGACCATCAAATTTTTTAATCATTTTGCCAACTTTTATGTAACCTACGTGAATATTTGGGTACGTTGGATTAACGTCAACCGAAACCATTTTGTCAGTTTCTGCACAATAATCTCGAGCAACTTTAAGAGCTTTAATGAATTCATCATCATTTTTAATCAGATGGTCTGCTGCCCAAAGTGAAGCGACAATAGGATCACCAAATTTTTTCTCCAAAACTGCTGCTGCATAACCTACAGCCGCAGCAGTATCGCGCATTTCAGGTTCGATGATTACATTTTCAAGTGGGAGATCCGGCTCCTGTTGCAAAACCAGACCAACGTATTGACGACCGGTAACAACAAAAACATCTTTTATTGGAAAACCCTTTTTTATTCTCCTAACAGCGCCCTGGAACATAGACTCGTTACCAACAAGTGCTTGAAATTGTTTGGGTTTATCTTTACGACTCGCTGGCCACATTCTGGTGCCGCTGCCACCGCAAAACAGTGCAATTTTTAAATTACTTTCTTCTTTCACCATATGATGCCACTTTCTCTCTCAACTGTCTGACAAAATTAACTCTTGAAAATCTTAAGGCATTTTGCCGACAGGTGTGACTTTTCCATTTTACCTTAGTTTGTCTGTTAATTGCATCTTGAATAGACATGGGAGATTGATTGTTAAACAAGATGCCGGTTTTACCATTTTCAATAATCTCTGAAACTCCGCTTGTTTGATAAGCAATAACCGGTACGCCGCATGCCCCAGCTTCAACTGCCGCAATACCAAAATCCTCCTGTTGGGTAACAATTAGCCCACGGGAATTTTGATAGAGCTCGCGAAGTTTCTCTTTAGTAACTTTACCGAGAAACTCAATTTTGTAGTTGGTAGTTGGTAGTTGGTAGTTGGTAGTTAATTTCTTGAGTCTGGTCTTATCCAGACCTGTTCCCACAATCTTGAGATTAAAATTAAGGTTTTGGGTGGCTCGAATAGCAATATCGATTTTTTTCCATTTAACTAATCGTGAGACTACCAGATAATAATTTTGGCTTTTAAGTCTCCAATTGTGAACTTTGGCGATCTTGAAAAAGTTTAAATCCGCAAATGGGTAAATTACATCTGATTGATAACCGTAGTGTTTTTTAAGATTTTGGGCGATATTTTGGGAATTGGCAATGTAATGATCGACTCGAGATGACGAGGCCAGATCCCATTTCTTAAGCCAGGCCAAAAATGGTTTCAGGATTAATCTGAGAATTGGCGGTAAATAATCTCTCTGGACTTTTTCATTCCACAAAAATCTCGGGAGACTATTAAGATAGCATATGTGGACAGTTTTTGGTTTAGTGATTATTGATTTGGCAAAACGGGTAGTTGAGGAGATAACAATATCAAATTCATCAAAATTAAAACTTTCAAAGGCTAAAGGATATAGAGGTAAAAGGACTTTGTAGAACTTGGTCGCTAAGGGGATTTTTTGGATGAATGAGGGTCGGACCCTATTTCTGTTTATTGTGGCGGGCAATTTATTCCAGTCAACAACTGATGTGTAGATCGGGGCATCCGGCCAAATTGAAGCAATGGTCGCAAACAAACTTTCCGCTCCTCCAGCTTGCACGAAGTCATCGTGTACTAACGCTATTTTAGGTTGATAGGACATTATAATCGACTAATTTTGAACTGTAATTTCTGTAAAAATGATGGGTTAATTATAGCAGTGAAATTTATTTGATGTATAATATATTCTATGGCTATAGACTGGACAAAGATATTCAAAAAGTATAAGGGAATGTGGGTAGCGCTGAAAGATGATGAAAAAACTGTTGTGGCTAGTGGAAAAACAGCCAAAGAGGCTTGGGAAAAAGCTCAAAAAAAAGGCTTCAGAAAACCTATTCTAACCCGTATGCCCGCAAAGATAATTCCTTATGTGGGTTTCGGGCTATGAAATTTAAATACAAGAAATATGGCCCGTACGTTCTTCGACCTGTAATCCCAGTAGAAATAATTTATAAAGATAAGTCTGTTCCATATGAGGTACTAGTAGATTCTGGTTCTGACATTAATATTCTTGACGCTCAAATCGCTGGTGTTTTGGGTTTAAATTTATACGACGGTAAACAAGCTGAAGTTGCTGGTGTGACTGGTGTTGAAGAAGTTTTTTATGTGCATGAGCTTGGTATAAATGTTGGTGGGCATTTATTTGAGAAAATAGAAATAGGGTTTCTCGAGAAAATTGGGCAGTATGGATATGGAATTGTTGGTCAAAAAGGGTTCTTCGATATTTTTGTAGTGAAATTTGATTTGAAAAAAGAAGAGATTGAACTAAAACTTCGATAACTGCTCTTGGACCCTTGTAGTCAGAAGTTCGAATTCAATTTCTTGTCTTATCTTCTGCTTCGCTTTCGTGTCAGTTTGTTTCCATTTTTTATGAGGTTTGCAGAGTCCGCAAGTTGATTTTCTTCTGACCATAGGGAATAAGTATAACATGCTAAAATGACTCCTATGGATAAATTACCTATTAAATATTTAAAATGGGCTCAACGAGCCGGTGGTGCAGGATGGAATAAACATGTAAGTCCCTGGTTAAGAAGAAAAGCCAATAAAAGAATCAGGAGGCTTATTAAAGCTGATCTTTACAACCAATAAACCGCCTGGAAGCCGAGGGTCTAAAACCAAAACTCCTGCAATTTTTTGTCGAGGATGGTTTTGGAATAAATTAGAGTTTTGCTGGCTGAGTTAGATCTGAGAGGATTTCTGCAACTTTGTCAAAAACATCAGGCGTATCTTGATGTTTCCCAGTTTCATCTTCAACATGAACTCCACCATTTCTAAATTCTGTTATATTTTTGTTTTTATCTTCATCAAAACTCGTGGACAAGTGCACAGAAGATACTCTTTTAGGGTGATTTCGTTCGTTTCTTATTCTTGTATCATATTTGTATATGGACATCCAGGCATCGACTGGCATATTTGGGCCACCGTCCGCATATCTAAGGGGTTCTGAACTATACCTAACTGAGTATCCATAGTCCCCCTTTACAAAGTAAACCCCGTAATTGCTCACAGATTGAGGAGAGTGATGTCGAAAACTTCTTGCAAAAAAATGTTTGACTACGGCAGAAGTAAATTCTGGTGAAGCTGACAAACTTCCAATAAGCCCGACCATAATCTCGTGAGCTCTTCTTCCGAGCTCCTGAGAAGATAAAGCTTCTGTTGATGTTCCTAGTTCTGCAACTGGCATGATGACGAATTATAGCACTTTAGGCATAAATGTCAAGTCTATAGGTCTCAAACTTCTAAACCAACAATTTTTAGATTATTGACAGAAAAGTTGTAAGTGGTAGTATGGAATTGTCTTATCAGCACGCCCCAAACAAAAAACCTTCGAGATTGAAGTCGTCATGTACTAACGCAATCTTCACTCAATGAGTATATCTCACACCTGTCATTGCGAGCGAAGCGAAGCAATCTTACTTCTTGTCATTCTGAACTTGTTTCAGAATCTATTTTTGTCGAGGATGATTTTAGGGTTAATTAGGAGTTTGACTTAGTCTACTAAAATAATTTTCGACAGCATAGAAATTTCTATCCTTTTCGTATATTTCGCAGGCTTTAGTTAACATCCTAAAAACACTAAGCCTAGGCCTTGGATCATTTATGCTATAGAGTGCTGTACTTGAGGCTAATTCAATTACTCTTCCCACTTGCTCTATATTGCCATCGAATACGCTATAAATATGTACGATTCCCTTCTTAAATAATTTTTCCTCTATATTTTCACTCTCTTCGCCAAAAGCTAAAGCCAGTTCGCCAGTTTCCCTTGCAGCATTGGCCAGTTTTTTGGCAAAATCTAATAGCAGGTCAATATCGCTCTCAGTAATTTCACCGCTTTCAAATCGTTTTCTGAATTGATATTGTTCCTCTACTGGTTGTTTAACTTTCCTTCTCAAGTTTTCGGCTACAATTGTCCGCACTTCCTGTGTCCCTGTTTCAATCATTTCTACAACTTCGGGGTAATCTCGTCTTTCTTCTTCGGTAGGTTCAGTCGGAAAATAAAGTTTTAAGGTTGGTGACGCAAGCGGATGATCAGGGTGATCTTCTGCCCATTGTTTATCCCTTCTATACAATCTTGCTATAGCCTCGGAGACCTCCTCATCTGTCAATGGGCGTTCAGGGAAGGTTTCGAGTAAACTGCTATACTTGCCTGTATTGGCAGATGCTCTTTCATCCATTACTGGCTTCCTCTTTTTTTCTCAAGCCACGTTTGATAATCATCCCAATCTTCTTGATACTTTTGCCAAACTGGATTTTCACTAAGAGGCCAGCTTTCCCAGGGTTCAGCATTTGGCTTTTTAGCATTTAACACTTCAACCGCAGCATCAAGTCTCTCAAAAAAGTAGTCATGGAAATCGGGGTCAAATCTTTGCATATCTTCCTCAGTTATTTCAAAATGATCAAATATCGCTAGTAAATCTCTTGAGAAAGCTGGATAGTGCCTCATCCTGTCAAAATAAACAATAGGTGTATCTTCTCTACCATGAGTAGCTGCAATTAGGCCTCTTAAAGCCGCTCCTCTTGCGTATCCTATCAGATCTTCACTAACCGCCCCTGTACGGAGGCTGTCAAAAGATTCTTCAATTTTAGGAAGTTGGTTGATCGTTTTACCCCAACGCTGATGGGCAATTGCGTCTCTAAGCTTCTTTAAGACCTCTTTCTTGCTATCATCCGCCCACATAACTGTTCTGGGGGTCTCGCTCTCTCCACAATTCGCAGCGTAATAGGCAAGAGCAATATCTTGGGCAAATTGTTCGTGATCACCCTGATAACCTGCGTCTTTAAGGCTCGCTAAGGACTTTTGAGCATAGTCTTGAATAATGCTTCTGTTAACTTTTACAAAAATACCTACACCACCCTCGGGATTATCAATTAGAAGTATTCGGTAATTTTCGTCTCCAAAAGGCCTTAGCCTCATTTCCCTAGACATAGTAGGAGCATATAGTAGACTTGCGGACTTTAAGTGTCAACTTTTTAGATTATTGACAAAAAAGTTGCAAATGGTAGTATAAGAAAGTCCTATCTCCATAGCCCAAAGTAAAAACCTAGTAGATCGAAGTCATCATGGACGAGGGCTATTTTCATTAGAAAGATTATATCCCATCCACTGTCATTCTGAACTTGTTTCAGAATCTATACTTCAGTTTGTATTAATGTATTAAAACATTTATACAAAAGAACTTGTGCATCTGTTGGTATTGGATTATCTGTCGAAACAACCTAAACACTATTATTAAGCTGGAATTGGAATAGCTTTCTTATCCGACGGATCTGGTTCTAATTGTGGTTCTTTATCATCGCCATCTTCAAACTGATTAAAAACTAACTCTATCGTCCTCAATTTATCTAAATCATCTGGCAACCAAACAAAACATATCCTTCCGTACATTTTATTCTCAAACTCCTCCAACTCCGTTTCCCCCACGTCTCCTCCCTCTTCTGACTTCTTCCTATTGAACATATTCTTCTCAACAACAAGAATCTCTTCTCCAGATTCTAGATGTTTCAAATTTTCTTTAACGAAAGGCCTATTGATATTCCAAACAAGAGTATACTCACAATCGCCTATATTTATATCTACAAAGCTGTTTAAAAGCTTTGTGTAATCACTTGGTGAACGTGCAATAAAACTAAATCTTAATATATAAGGAATTTCTCGTGCCGTGGTATCGCTTTGGCTTATAGTCAATACAAAAGCTACATCGCCAAAAGGTTTCTCTAACGAGTGCCCACCTACAGGGATTTCGCCCATGGTCTCAATATCCTCACTTATTACGTCAATATACCCTTCAACGCCAAGATATAAGATTTTTCGCTGTAAAAGTACGATATAGTCGTATTCTTCAGGGATTGGAACTGGCTGTTCCCCATCAGGTTTAATAAAGCCTTCTGCTTTTTCAAATGGTTTAAATGGAATTCCGACTGAAACATCGTATGGCTTACTATGTTCAATCTGATCTCGCTTGCTCTCAGGCGACATAGGGAGTCATTATATTAATTCTGGGAGTAATTATTCAATATGAATTATAAAAACCACTTATAAGTGGAATATTCATACGAATACTGACTCGTAGACTCTCAAAGTTTCTTTTGCCATTCTTTGCCAAGAGTATTTTCTGACTTGCTGCAAACCACTGTCAATAAGTCTTGATCTGATCTTACTGTCAGATACTACCTGATTGATTTTTGAGGCGATGTCTTCTGGGTCGTTTGGATCAAAATATAAAGCCGCATCGCCATAAATTTCCTTAAGTGTTAGGATATCAGAGCAAACGACAGGAATTTTGGCGGCCATGGCATTGAGACCGGGAATGCCGAAGCCTTCGGAAAGCGAGGGGAAAACATAGGCTTTCGCTTGGCGGAAAAGCACTGACAATTCTCTAGCCGGAATATAGCTGGTCATAATTACCCTACCATTTAGCTTTTGATCTTGCACCTGTTTTGCAAGTCTTTGCCAGAACACGTCTCTTGAGCAAACGAGAGTGAGTTTCAAGTTTCTGGTTTCTGGTTTATGGTTTATGGTTAAAATTTTGAATGCTTCAAGAAGCTTTTCTAGATTCTTATGCGGATAAGCATTGCCGACATAGATCATGAAGGGCGTTTTGATATGATACTCATTTAATAGTTTCGGGTTTCTAGTTTCTAGTTTCTGGTTATCAAAGTATTCTTCCTCTGCGGCTTCGTAGGTGACGACCACTTTTGAAGGATCAATTCGAAACGTACTAATGACTTCCTCTTTGATGTTTTTTGAGGGGACAATTATTTTTGCAGATTTTTTAATTGCATGGGCTATGACTTGCCGGTAAGCTAGTCTTTTGGCTTTAAAAATCAATAAGTTGCGGGCAGTTGTTGATGTTTCGGCAAATTGATGATGGATAAGATCATGAATGGTCACAATAAATTCGCCTTTAAATTCGCTTCGCTCATGTAATCCGAGAAGGTTAAATCCGGGCGGATTATAAAAAATCGGCACATTAAAATGAGGAACATGTAAAAGGTCAAGGTTTTGGCTTCTAAAAATTTTAGGGAGTGTTACTTGCTCGATGAGGGAATACCAGGAAACATCGGCTAATATTTTTTTAAAGTTTTTGCCTAATTTGAGATAATCCCAATTCTCTTTTCGCAAAAAAATAAAATACTGATTTTGGGAATCGATCTTGACAAGATTCTGAATAAGTTTTTCCGTATATTTCCCAAGCCCGGTACCTGCCGGACCAACAAATCTGGCATCAATTCCAATTCTCACCATCGCCTCCTGTCATCCTGAGGGAGCGAAGCGACCGAAGGACCTCGTTTTAGAAGATTCTTCACGGAGTTTATCTTGAGACTCTTCACTCTGTTCAGAGTGACAAGCGAAAGATTCAGAATGACAAAATAGTAGAAAGTCTTCATGCTCTTAATAATCGGATTTGTCCAAGTATTTTAATACCTAAAATTACAAGCCAAGTTATAAAAAAGGGGTACTGACTAGTAAAATGTTTTTTATAAAAAAGCTCCATAGCACGGATTGACTCGGCAATAGCCTTTTTTTTAGACTCTCGGGTGGCTTTAGTTAAATGGGCTGATGTAGACTTCATTCCGGAAGCCGCACCTTTGTAATGGATAATTTTGGTAATTGGCGTATAAACTATCTTGAAGCCGGCTTTTTTAAAACGGTAACACCAATCAAGATCTTCACCGTAAAAAAAGAAATCTTCGTCAAATAACCCAACTTCGGCAATGGCAGATTTTCTGACCATCATAAATGCACCGGCACAGGAGTCGATTTCGTGCTGGTGATCGTCTGGAAGATAACCATAGTAATATTGATCAAGGATTTGTGAAGTGGCAAATATCTTGGAAAGTCCTGCAAAATGGCAAAAAGCGCGCCAAGGGGTTGGAAAATGACGCCGGCAATCTCGATCTAATTGGCCATTGGGAAGTTCAACTTTACATGTTGACACAGCGACTTGAGGATTGTCTTGCATAAAATCAATCATTTTGATAATCGTATCCGACATTAGTCTGGTATCAGGATTTAAAATTAAGATATATTTACCCTGTGCCTCTCTTATTGCTTGATTATTGGCTTTGGAGAAGCCAAGATTTTGTTTATTAGCAATAAGCTTTATTTTGGGGAACTTTTTTTTAATCAATGAAACTGTTCTGTCAGAAGAGTTGTTATCAACTACAAAAACCTCAGCACTGATAAATTGAAAGGCTTTTTGGATTGACTTTAGACAATCTACTAGTAATTCTTTGGTATTGTAGGAAACAATAATAATTGAAAGATCCATTAACCGCCGCCTACATCTTGATAAACTCGATCAAGTCGATCTGAAATTTTCTTCCAGTTATATTCCTCTCTTACCAGTTTATATGCGTTCTTAGCTAATTTTTGACCAAGTTCTGGATTTTCTAGAACTTTGATAGTCTGAAGTGCCAAGTCTTCTGCTGACTGAGCAATCAAAGCATCCTTTTGGTCTTTAATATTTATTCCCTCAACCGCAAGTCTGGTTCCGACAATCGGAGTTTTGGTGGCCATTGCCTCCAGAATTTTATATTTTGTCCCCCGCCCGTTTCTGATGGGAGCCAAAAGCACATCAGCTTTTGCATAGGCAACTCGTATATCCTCAACAACCCCATCAACTCTAATATCCTCTGCTCTAAATTTCAAAATGTCCTTAGGAGGATTTCTGCCTACAATCCAAAGATGTGCATCCTTTAGCACTGTCTTAATCTTCGGCCAAATTTCCTCAACTAAAAATTGTGTGGCATCGCGGTTTGGAAGCCATTTAAATTGTCCCACAAACAGCACAGTTGGATTTTGGGGCTTATGTTTTTTAGTCATGGCGAAATAATCGATATCAACTCCGTTGGCAATTACATCAACTGTTAATGGGCTGTGATTTTGAATAAAGGCACGATCATCATCCGACATTGCCGCTAGTCTTTTGGCGCGTCTCCAGTAGTATCTTTCCCACCATTTGATCTTAAAAACATCCAAAAAAAGGAAGGGTTTAATAGGCAATGCCCAGAAAGGCAATCCTTCAACAAATCTTTGATAGACTAAATACTCAATAACTTGTTCGACTAAAAATATGGGAATTTTAGTTTGGGGAATATTAGGCATTACATAAAAGGTTTCGGCATGGATCAGATCATATTTTTCATCTTCCAATTCTTGCTGAATGCGCCTTTTGACAAATGGACTGAAATAAATAGAGACCAAAAAGGGGTAAAAAGTAAATCCGGCAAGCAGAATGTTAATTGGAGACCAAGCTTTTCTTCTTCTAAAAATAATCACCTTTTGGCAATAAGGCGCAAGTTCTTTTAAATATTTTTCTTCAGCAGATTCTCGAATAAATGAGGCTAGTGTAATTTTATGCTTAGTGGCCAAATTTTTAAGAAGGTTATAAGTTCTGATCTGGCCACCAGAAACAAGAGGATATGGAAGATAGGGAGTGATCATTAGGATCTTCATATCACCTCCCGATGCATTCTTTAAACATCTCGACAATGACATAGTCTTGAGTCTTCTCGATGACTTTGCAATGACGGGCAAGATTTTGAATACCGGTATCGTTAACATCAACAGAAACTAAATATTTAGTACCTTGATCGATAAATGTTTCCAAGGGTCTGTCAACAATTGGATATCCATGGCGGTTTGTTTGATAAAGAAAGGCAGCATCGCCGTTATAGGGGGCAATAACAGTTGCATCTGTTGGAAGAAGTCGATCAACAGCACGACCAGCTGAAATTATTTGGGGTTTGTTGATCCAATAATAACCTCTAATTTCGAATGCGCCGAAAGCAAAAATTAAAATAATTAAAACTATCGCAGCCAGCGGTCCGAAAAAACGATTAAATGATTGACTTGGTAAATTGAAAAGAGTTTTAGTACCAATTGACATAAAAATAACAGCGATAGGTATAAAGGGCACTTGATAATAATCATGGCGAATGTTGCCGGAGGCAAAAACTGTAAAATAGACAGCAACTGCCAAAAGCCAGGAAAAATAAAACAGTTTTTCTTTCTTTATTGGTTTTTTCAAAATTCCCAGAATAAATAAAACAAAGCCGCCAACGGTTAATATGAGTTTATCCATTCGTTCGGCTATCAACCATCTAAAAAATGCCCCTTTAAAGCGAATATTGCTCTCGTTCAATAAAAACTGCCAATTAGGAATTCCTTCAGGAAATTGAGTCATCCAAATTCGCCAAACGACAAATGGCAAAAGAGTCAATGCGACAAAAATCCACAAGTTTAGTTTTCTGAACATTGCTAAACCATATTTTTCAAAGGCCAAATAGACAATAGGGATTAGAAAGAAAATGGCAATTGGCCAAGAGAGAATGGCTAAATTGGCAAAAAGGATCGCAACCGCTAGTAACAGCCATTGTTTGTCGTTTTCCAGCCATTTGGCAAAACTAAGATAGAGTCCCAAGATGCCAAATACCATCAATGGTCCCGGTAAAATTGTCGATGAGTAAAAAATGTTATATGGAATAGCCGCAAAGAAAAAAGCAGAAAGAGCGGCGGTAACTGCGTCTGAGAAATGTTTAACCAGAAAATACAGAAGTAAAATTGAACCAAGCGTGATAAAAACCGTGACTAATCTTGCGTAAGTTTCATTGATTCCAGTTTGCGACCAAACGGCCGCGATCATGGCATTATAAACCGGGAATTCGACAAAGCGGTATCTTTGAGGATTATCAAGACCGTTTGTCTGCGAAGACATGTCATCATATCTTGGAATAAATGGATTAAAGCCCTCCTTAATAAAATTTCTGGCAACGGCGGCCGTATCAGCTTGACGCCATGAATGCCAATCAGCAATGGGGCGGTTAATTTTGTATAAACGGATAAGGAAGGCAGTAATTAGGATAGCTGCAAGAATAAGGATTTCAAATTTCTTCATTAAATTTTAAATTTTCCCCTGATTCTTTTCTTCTGTGGCCAGTTTAATAGTAGCAAACAGTATCGCCACCATAATCCAAAAAGTATAGGCAACTTTTGAAGCCTCGAATACATCGATATAAATAGCATTTACCAAAAGCCCGATAATTGCAGCAGTCGAAGCTGCTACAACGACAAAGTAAAATGGATCGGAAATCTTTTTGAAATTAGCTATCGCATACCAGACAATAAACGCAATCATTCCAAAAAATGCCAAAAACCCAAGAAGTCCGGTTTCGCCTAAAGCTCTTAAAAAGTCATTATCCGTTGACTCGGCTTCCGTAAAATCTTCAATATTCTTTTTAGTAAGCGTCGAATAGCCAGAACCAAACAGTGGACTCCGCATGAATCCTTTGATCGCTTGAGGCCAAGTATAATCAAGGCGAATGCCAGTCGATAAATCATACTGAACCGCAGCTTGTGAATAAATCCGGGGCTTTGCTGCTAACGTTGCAGGAAGGCCTTCGCCGCTAGCACCAAACTCAGGAATGTTTTCATAGACATCGGATGGTACTGCACCGGTAATCGGCGAACCTGTTGTCGGCCTCTGGGTGGAAGGAGGTATATCGGACCTAGAACCAATATCCAAATAAGCTGCCTGCGAACCTTTGGGAGGCTCTTTTTTAATGGGTCTTAGGGCAAAAGAAGTTTTAAGCGTGTCTAATTTCAAAAGATGGGCAAAACGATCGGAAAGATCGCCAAAGGAAAGCATTATCCCAAGAGAGACGGCAACTACTACCAACCATCGAGAAAGACTCCAGAGCCAACCCTTTTTGGTAATTAGTATCGTAAAAACGACTGTGATTGAAACAAGATAAGCCAAAAAGGAGGTTCTGGAAACAGTCAATATTAAGAGCCAAAAACCGGCAAGACTAACTGTTAAGAAAAATAGCTTGAGTAACCACCTCTTGACGGTTAAGCCAAGCGGAATAAAAAGCGTCAGGACGATCATCAAGTAGGCTGCCAAATCATAATGACCGCCGAAAGTCGAAAGAACTCTGGCATGTTCTGTCAAATAAAGCTTGACCCCTTTGGAAAATTCCCGATTCATCGTTGAAAAAGCTGGCCAATAAAGATATTTCTGACCAAAACCATAAATAGAAACTGCTAAAAGAACAAATGCAGCCAAATAAATATATTTTTTGATCTGGGTTAACGATTTAATCGAAGAGAAAAAGACAAAAAAGATTGAAAAGTATTCGATTCTTCTTGCCCAATTTAAGAAGAGTTTTTCAATATGAATTGAGCTTAATGGCACAGTTTTGGTTATAAAAATCGCAGCCAGTGATGAAATAAACCCAATGGCTATATAAATTAGAATTGGAATAATTAAAGGATTTCCTTTAAGCGTTACTTTTTTTCTAATTAACCAAATAAGCCATATTGCGAAAGCAAAACTCACTAAGAGATCATCAAGTCTTAATCTGACTAGATAGCCAGGAATAAGATCCGCAATTGGAATTTTGGGGTAAAGAGGAATGAAAATAAGAAGGGCCAAAGAAAGATATTCTAGAATATGATTATCAAGCCACTTTAAAAGCTTCGACATAAGATTTGGACAATTCCTTTCTGCCCAAGAGACTAAAGATAATGATTCGAATTAATGCTCCTATTTTAAGTAAGATGAGGGCGATTTGCAAAAAAAATTTGCCTTTATATTTACCATAAAAATAGAGGATTGCTTTATACTCGCCGATGAAGGCACCAGTTGGGATTTTTTGGCTTGATCCCCTACCAATGTGAACAATTTGGGTAACAGGTGAAAAGTAAATTTTGTAGCCGGCTTTTTTGATACGATAGCACCATTCGACCTCCTCACCATACATAAAGATTTTTTCATCAAGGGCTCCGACCTCTTTAACAACTTTTTGAGAGACTAGAATTGCGGCAGCAGTCACCCAATCAACTTCTTGTTCTTTTTTATAAAAATTATCATGATCGACATGATAGGGCTTTAGGAGTTGTCCTCCAGGCAGATCGTCAATAAAGCTCATCCAGAAGAAAACCTGGGGTAAGTTTGGGAAAAATCCGGCTGACTGCTGAATAGATTGATCTTCATTTAAAAGCAACGGCCCCAGTGCTCCAAAGTTTTCTCCTATACTTCGAGCTCTGTCGAGAAGTTTCCTAAACGAGTTTTCAATTAAATATGCGTCTGAGTTTAACAATAGGACATAATCCCCTTTTGCTATTTTAATCCCTTGATTATTGGCTTTAGTGAATCCTAAATTCGCTTTGTTGAGTATTAATTTTACTTGAGGAAATTTCTTCTTCACCATAGCCTGACTGCCATCTGACGACCCATTATCAACAACAATCACTTCAAAATTAATACCTTTAACCCCTTCGTCATCCTGTTCCCACTTTCCGTCATCCTGAGCGTTAGCGAAGGATCTCTCGTTATCTGCGTACCTATAGATTGACTCAAGACAAGTCTCAAGAAGTTTTTTTGTATTCCAATTGACAACAATTACTGAAAGATCCATATTATTTTTTTCTGATCGTATCAAGTGTTGAAAGAAAAACTCCAATCAGCATTATAAAACCACCAATTAACAAACTTACATCTAGTTTTTCTTTAAAGAAAATTATGCCATAAATAATTGCTGAAAGAGTTACCGGATAAAGAAGCATCGAGGAAACAAATGCCGAAGAATGTTTTACTATCCATTGGTTCAAAAAGAAAAAGGCGATTGATGATAAAAATGCGATAGCTAAAATCGCCATGATTAAATTTATATTAAAAGTGGTTAGAGAAAGATTTCTAAAATTCAAAATGAAAAAAATGGCGGAAATTAATCCGGAAATTATAAAGTCCACAAAAATAATCGTTAAAGGCTTGTAATTATTGCTAATCTTCCTCGTTAGAACGAGATAAAAAGCCCAAGAAAATAGGGCAACGACTACAAGAAAATTTCCGAAAGGGGTTCCAAAGGACAAAATATCTTTAGTTTTAAATGACCCGAGAATTAAATATGTAATACCAACCAATGATAGTATAAGACCGATTATCTCTTTTTGGCTTAACTTTTCTTTAAGGATAAAATATCCAAGACCAGCAACAATTAATGATGTAGGGACGTAAATTAACTGCCCCATGATAACACTTGTTTTCTGAATACCATAAGCAAAAAGAATCCAGTTTGCTGCAAACAGTAATCCCGCCAAGGTTAAACTTTTAGGGTCGTTTTTAAACTTTGTCAATTCTATTTTCCCTATAAAAGGAGCTATTGCTACTGCAGCTATTACTGATCGGAAAAAAACTAAATCAATTGGGGAAATTTTTGCTCCAGCATACTTGATCAATGCAGCGTTTGCACCACCAAAAAGTAAAACAAATAGAAATATTGATGGAATCATTGAAAAAGGCGAGCGCGGCCGAGTTTGTAATGGGGATTTTTGTTCTTGCGCTCGCCGATGACTTGGGCCGGTACACCAACGACGATAGCAAATTCTGGAATATCTTTGGTCACCACCGCACCGGCGGCAACTATAGCACCCTTACCGATTTTGACACCCGGCAAGATTGTTGCTCTTGGACCAATAAAAACATAATCCTCGATTTCGACCTCACCATAAATCGGCTCAAAATCTTCAGAGTTAATATCATGTTCTGAGTTGTAAATTAGAACTTGAGAGGCAATATCAACATGATTACCAATCTTTAATGGTGCCCGACCATCCAAAAAGGCATGGTCACCGACAACAGTTCCTTGACCGATTCTGACCCCGTGTGGGTAATAAAATCTTACCCCCATATGAATAAATGAGTGCTTACCGATTTTAACACCGGCAAGCCTTAAGAATAAATTTCTTATAGAGTGAAAAGGTATGAGTACAGTAATCAGCGCCAGAATCATCAGTTCAAAGTCTAAAAGGACATGCAAAATCCTAATTACCACTTTGGCAATAACTTCTCTGACAGCTAACTCTTTACCCATCCGATCTTTCATACCTACTTCTAATATAAAGCAAAGTGAGTCTTGATTCCAATGCTGTACTGAAGGTTTATACTAAAGCAGCTTTCTCCAAAACTCCTAAGGTTTGCTTTGCGCACTTTTGCCAAGAAAAGCGTTTGATATTGAGAAATCCCTTCTTGACGAGGTCGGACCGGATTTTAGGGTCGAGGGCTTTTTTAATACCAGAGGCTATTGATTGGACACTTTCTGGATTAATCAGAACTGCGCTGTCTGATACAACCGCATTATTTGCAAAACTCACTTTCGAGAAGTCAGAGCCCACCTCGGAGGTGCTTGCTCTAACTATCTCGGGCAAGCTGGATGTATTTGAAACTACAACCGGCACACCACAAGCCTGAGCTTCAACAACCGGAATTCCAAAACCCTCCCAGAGTGAAGGTAGAATATATGCTTTGGCGCCTGAAATTAAAGCTGGAAGATCATCATCAGGAACGTAATTAGTAAAGATAACTCTTTGGTTAACATTGAGGTCTTTAACTTTTTGAAAAATAGAATCGTAGAGCCAACCCTTCTTACCGACGATGACCAGAGAAAGAGTATCAAAAGTATCATGGGTACCACGGGTATCACGAGCTCTTGGTACTCGTGGTACACTTAAAGCCCTTGGTACTCTTTGCATTAATGTTGCGAATGCTTCGATCAGTCGCTCCAGATTTTTGCGTGGTTGAAGAGTACCGACAAAAATTATGTAATTACCATCTATCTGATACTTTTTCTTCATTCTGTTTATTTGTGATTCTGACTGAGGTTTAATCCTACTTTGATCGTATCCCTCGTAAGTAACGGTGATTTTTGCGGGGTCAACATGATAGTTTTTAACAATGTCATCTTTGGTGGTTTGAGAAACGGCAATAATGTGAGTGGCGTTTTGTACAGAATATTTTGTCCATGATCGCAATTGTAATAGATCGCTTTTTTTGAATAACTCAGGATAATGCAAATAGGAAAGATCGTGGATAGTCACTACATAAGGCACTTTTGAAAAACGAGGGCCATAATGGGCCATCGAGAAAAAAACGTCAGGTTGCCTGCCAAACATCAGCTTTATCGGCAAAGCAAATTGTGTCCAAAGTTTTTTAGGACCGAAGGCCTTATACTTAAAATTCGCCGACTCTTTGGGTAAATCAGGTAAAGGGGAATCCTTTAGATAGACAATAAATTGATGATTGTTCCTTCTTGTCATTCTGGAGCGAAGCGATAGAATCTCATCGTCAGATTCTATCGGTCGCTGTCGCTCCCTCCAGGATGACGAATTGAGGGATGATGAATGGAATTGCTTGAGGAGTTCAAAAGCGTATGTTCCTGAACCGACTCTATCTTTAACATTGGCCTCATTTCCGTCAATTCCTATTATCATATATCACTCCTTGACGGAAATATCCAGCGAGTGAAACGAGAGCTGATATTGCCATCGACCCCAATGAACATAGTAAGTAGTCTGTAGCGGGTAGTTTGTAGTATTGATCTTATATCTATAAACTATCAACTACCAACTTTGAACTAGTTTTGACCACCTCCTCGTAAACTTCAAGAGTCTGTCTGGCGGTTTTATTCCAGGAATATAATCTTGCTCGATCCAAAGAAGCCCTGACCATTTTTTGATAATTTTCCAAGTTTAGATCTAAAACCATCTCAATAGCCCGCTTGAGCTGACTTTCCGATCTTGGGTCAACCAGAATTGCGGCATCTTTGGCAATTTCCGCCATTGACGAATTATTGGAAGTAATCACCGGTGCGCCACAAGCCATTGCCTCCAGTATCGGCAAACCGAATCCCTCATACAAAGAAGGATAAACAAAAACCCGACAGCCGCTGTACAGCGCCACTAAATCATCCCATGGCACATATCCTGTCCAGATAATTTGCTCGCCAGAAGGAACATCTGACTTAAAGCTAAGACCGGGACCCCAGCCATATTTTCCGCTTAAAACTAAATTGACATCCGAGCGACTTTTACTTATTTGACCAAATACATCAAGTAATTTTTGGATATTTTTCCGCGGCTCTAAAGTAGCAACCGAAAGAATATATGGTTTTTTAATTTTATATTTTTCCAGAACTTCTTGAACTTTGTCCTCATCTTGAGGCTTGAAATCCGAAGATGCAGCTAAATAAATTACCTTGATTTTTTCTTCGGGAATTTCTAAGAATTTAATCAAATCCTCGCGAGTTGAATAGGAGTCAGCAATGATGATATCTACTTCTTTTTTGACGCGTGAAAGTCTTCTTTTTTGGGTGGTCGTTATTTTGGGATGAAGGGATGATGGGAAAAGATAGGCAACCATATCATGAACGGTGGTTACCTTTCTGGTTGTAGCGGATTTTACGGGTGGTTGAATCCAATCAGAGGAGTGAAAAACATCAACTTCACCAATAAATTTTTCGACAGGAACTATATGCAATCGATTCCATAAGAATTCCAAGACAGTCGGCGGTATTGGAACTATTTTAAACTGAAAATTTTTGCAACTGGCGAGTTTTTCTTTTAAGTCACGAAATTTGCCAATACCCCGAAGTGATGCTCCAAAAAGAACATATTCGTTTCTTTTGTCTATTTTTGCCAGATGCTCGACTAACTGGGCGATATAGCTTGAGACACCCGTGCCATGAACCACTTGAGAAATGTCTAAGCCAATTTTCATGATGCGAATTCTATCACAAAGATCCTTCTATAGCAGTTTCCAAAGTTAGCAAGACGCAAAAGAGGCAAAAGCAATAAATAACCCTTCATATACAAATAGTAAAGATATTTATTTTTGGAAATCCATGTTTTCATTAATAATTGCCTAACTGCTAAATTCAAAATAGGTCTTGATTTAACGCTTGCCCTCTTATCCAGCTTTCTTAGCGATTTATCAATCCAAACTAATATCTCATCAACTAAAGGCAGTCCATTTTCAATGTGTTCTTGTAAAAATTGGTTTTTAGTCTTAAAAATTTTATTCCAGTGGGCATAAAGTTGTCTGTCTTGCTCTTCGGAAAGTTTACCAATAGGCACAACAATTACGGCAAGTTTGCGAGCAATCCTCAGTTGTTCAAAAATCGCCTTTTCCCGTACATCTCTGAACAAATGTTCGATAACGTCAACGGATATAACAACATCATAAGAATTTTTGCGGAAGGGCAAATTGTCAGCCTGGCCTTTGATCTTGTTTAAAAAGTTCGAAGTTGGACCAGAAAAATCAATATCAAGACCATCAACATTTCTTTTAAAATAAGGGGTGATACCCAATGATCCAGAACCGATTTCAAGAATATTTGGATCCATTAGGCCACTTTTCTCAATTTCAGAAACTACCGGTAAATATCTTAAAGCTGCCTCCGGATGTTGCCGCCAAAAGAATTTATTAAAAAATTTCCTAACTAAGTTTTCAGCGTTCGAATTCATAGACAAAACCTACCCCATTAAAATCTCGAGTTCTGGTGTTTTTAAAACCAAGTCTGGTCAACTCCTGAAAAACTAAACCCGCAGGATCGGTAATTCCTGAAAGATATTGAAAGAGAAAAACTTTTTGTTTATCTTGAGTAAGGACATTTAGTTTTTCTCTAACTTTAGACTGATCAGCATTGTATCCGTTTAAAGCACCTTCGGCCTTCACTTGACCTCTACTGTAATAATCAAACGGTCCTGGAGGATAATCTGATTCAAAAAGACTAATAGTCTTTTGACTAGAATTTTGAATAACATATGATGTAGCTTCGCGCCAATTTTCTCTTTGAAACCTTGGGATTAAAAAATAAAATGTGGCTGATGTTAGATTAACAGCCAAGGCAAGAAATAAAAGGCTTCTAGTTAAGAAAGTCCAGTTGATGGTATTGATTGCCGAAGCCCAAATTAGATAATAAGCTCCGATTACAAAAACGAATCTGAAATAAGCAAATACTGGAATGAAATAAGCAATTGCAAAACCCAAAAAGACTGGGCCAAAAAACCAAAACCATAGAAAAAATCGTAGAGGTGACATCCGAAATAATGAAAGAAGAAACAGAAAAATTATAAAAAATGCTGCTGGTGCAAATAAAAGTGCATAAACTAAATTGTTATCGTAAGAAATCCGACCGATTGTAAATTTAACAAAAGTAATTAGTAGGTTTTGAATGCTTGGTGCCCCCACAACTTGTGCCCAAGCTGGCGATGCAGTTGCCGCTGAAAGTCCTACCGAAATTTGTTTGGGCAAAATAATCAACCAAGGAGTAATCAGGATCGATATAAGAATAAAAGCAGGGATAAAAGATTTTAGGGTATTTTTAGCAACTTTTCTTTTATTTATTAACAAGTAAAGAAAGTAAATAGGAATTAATAAGTAAGGAAGATAATCCGAATAAAGCATTAAGGCGGTGGAAATAATAAATCCAAACCATAACCAAAAGTCATCTTTTTTAAGAATTGAAATAAAAAAGAAAACGGAAAGACTGGCAAAAAAAGCGGCCAACATATACATTCTTGCTTCCTGCGAATAATAAATGGAAAGAGGACTAGTTGCCATAAGTGTTGCTGCAATTAAAGCAGTTTTATTTTCAAAAAGTTTTTTGCCAATAAGATAAGTTACAAAAACAGTAGCCACCCCCAAGATAACCGAAGGAATTCGTACTGAAATTTCAGATGACCCGAAAAATAAAATCCAACTTTTAAGAATAATGTGATAGAGAGGAGGGTGAAAATCGCCGAGCGAATAGTTGAAGATAAGTGATTTATAAGAAAGAGCCTTAGCAACATTGACATTGATCGCCTCATCAAGCCAGAGACTTTGATTCAGGTTAATCATCCGCAAAACAAAAGTCACCAGCAGAATTAACCAAATCATCATGTTAGGTATTTTAGCATTTGACATTACTTTGATAACACATCTAATATAAAAGTAGAGGCGGTAGTGAAACGCGGCATTGCATTTATAGCTATTTTAGTGGTTTTTGGAATCGTAGCGGCTGTAGGAGCCAGTGGATTTGTAGTTGCCAAGAATTTTACTGATACTGACGCACCAAGACAGTTTGAGCTTTTTGGGAAACCAAGACCGACTCCAAGCCCAAGAACTACTCCTTCTCCACAATTTCGGACACCATCACCACGTTCTTCCCCGAGTGCTAACCCCTCAATCAGACCGTCCCCGACTGCTTTACCTTCACCAACAGGTGGACCAATTGTTTACAGACAACCACAAGGTAAGTACACAATTACCCTGCGGGCTGGCTGGGTAGTCAACAGAACCATAGATAGTAAAACTTACTCCACAACCACATTTAACGGTCCAAACGGTAACATTTCGATTACTTTCGGCACTGGCAAAGATCCGATCGGTGGTTGTTCGGAAACGACTAGTTTACAGCTTGCAGATCGGACAATTTCCGCTTGCTTCCTTTTGCAGAAAGATGGATCACAAATCATAACTCGAGGCTACACAAAAGATAAGGCAGGGTTAGATTTTACTATCGAAGCATACATTAACTCTCCATCTAACGCTAACAGACAAATCATCCTTGATATTATTAAAACTATAGATATCGACTAAATACTATTTATTTAGATTTAACTTCTCCAAAAAACGATTTAAATACCGAAAGCCAGACTGCCAAGTCGTAAGTTAATTTAAAAATCAAAAAATGTGGGAGCAGATTGATAACGGATTTGGAAAAACCGATTAACGCTGACACTGGTAAACTATACAAGACCAATGACCTGAAACGACGAAGTAAGTTGCCAGAAATAAATTCATTTTTACCAATCCAGCGGGCTTGTTTGAAAACTTCGCCGAGGGTAGCTGGATTTGAATGATAATAAACTGCGCCAGAAGCAACAGTCGATTTAACTTTAAGTTTTCTAGAAAGTGACCAGTCGTCCGTGTATTCTCCTGTGGCATCAAATCCGCCGACTTTTTCAAATTCTCTTTTTAGGATTGCCCGAAAAACTGGAGCTTCGTTGGGGTAATCAGGCGGTATTAGCCTTTCGATCGGCCAATTGCGATTGATATTCCAACATTGTGACCAAATGTTGTCTTTATTAGCATTCATTTCATTTTTAGAAAAAGTACCAATAGTCTCTTCTGCTAAAATCGGTTTAACTAGATCGCCGATAAAATTTTTGTCAAAAGTCATATCGGCATCAACAAAAACCAGAATTTCGCCTTTGGCATGGAATGCACCTAAATTCCTTGCCGGTCCAGGCCCTTTATGATTTTGCTTAAGCAAAATCAAATTCCCAATTTCCAATTTCCAATCTCCAATTATTTTAATGGTCTTATCAGTTGATCCGTCATCAACTAGAATAATTTCCAGCGGTTTATAATTCTGATTCAAAAGTGATTTAAGGCAAGCCTCTATAACTTTTTCTTCATTATAAGCCGGAATAATTACAGAAACTAAACGTGACTTATCCATTAGTTTTTTGTCTATCCCCTTTACTTATTAAATAATAGGCAATCAAAAGACCCGATGGGTAAATTTGGAGCAGGATTCTGCTTATTGAAGTGGCAATTTGGGAAGCCTGATCTTCTTTGGAGACGTAAAACACTAAAAAATAGCCTAGTATCTGAATTACTATTAAGACTATCGCAAATAAAAGTAATCTGTTAATTATCAATGATTTTATTTTTATCACATAGAACAAACCAATAATCCACCAGCCTAAACCCCAGATTTGGATTTGTCTAAATTGTTCTCTGAAGGCATGGGCTGTGTATAAATTATATTTGAAAATGGGCTTTTGAGAAATAATTTGAGAAAAGTCCTGATTTAGGTAGCGTGAGCCAAGTTGGTAGTAATATTTCAGGAAGAGATTAGCAAACAAAAAACTTAAAGCAATAGTAAATGCCAGTTTCAAATCAGATTTTGCAATTAAATTCCGAGTGAAAATTGGCAAAAGTGCGATGAAGGCGATAAGTGCAGGGAGGGCGTCGTTTTTTGTAAAAGCAGCAAATCCCAAAAATAGTGCTGAGAATAATAATTCTTTTCTGATTATTGCACCAATTGAAAGCAGAAAGAAAAGACTTATGAATATGTCAGCATTCCCCGAATAGTTTTCTTTTAATATTGTCTGCCAAAGGAATGGTGTGAACATAAGAATCAAAATCCAGGAGTATTTTTTAATATCCCAGTTTTTGATATTAAGATGTTTTTTAAATTCAAAAATTATCGCCAGAAAAGCGATAAAGGGGATAATTCTAACCCATATCTCTTCTGAGTCACCGTTAACATAATAAAGCCAGCTTATAGCAAACGGCCATAAATTGTGATCATCTGCCGGGTCGTAAATCTTAGCATTTTCTCTACTTATGCCCCCGTCAACCCAAAACGTCCTGCCTTTTGCAAGCCATCTCTCATAGGCATCGTAACCCCAAATGGCTTTTGAGAAAGTAAGCATGAATAAGACAACCAAAAAGGCGGTAAATATAATTAGGAAGATTTTTGGGGACTTTCTAAGTCCCTGAATATATAGATCTATATTTCTTAAGGCTTGATTTTTAAGCCTGGCATCTAGAAAAAACGGCAGTGAGAACGTAAATGCAGCTGTCATTACTAAAGCTCTACTCAAATGAATCTGCAAGAAACCTGATATGTAAAAAATGATGCATATTGTGCCAAGACCCAGCGCAAAAAGTCTAGAAAAACTAAAATTTAAATTTTTTGCTTTTTGTAAATAAAATTGGACAAGAACACCTAGTTCTAAAATTGAAAAAACAGCAAAGACAGATAAAATGAGGGTCATTTTTTTAGTTTGTAAATGAAATTATTTCTAAAAGTAACAAATGGTGATAAGTTAAGTTCTGGACGTAGTCTAAATTGAGAAACAACAAAGTCACATCTTTGGGCAGAATCTGTATCCCAAACAGTTTTAAGTCTAACAGGATAAGACTCTTGGATAATATATTTAGTCGCAACATCCCAGGACCAAAAAACGCAGTTATTGTCCTGAGGATTTAAAGTTTCTCTAATTTGACTGGCGAAAGAAAACTGATTAAACGTTGAGCTTTCTATCTTTTCCCTATCGTTTCTAAAAAACAATTTTATTTCTTCTAGATCCTTTGTGATTTGAGAAATTGAAGTTAAAACTGCAAAGAATATACCCGTAACGAGAATAATCGCAATTGCTCTATTTTTTAATTGATTGTTTAAAAAAAAGGATATAACTATTACCAATACCAGAGTAATATAAAAGAAACCACCAAGTTGAAGTACTTTGGGGATGAAGCTTTCCATTGGTTAATTAAGATAATTCTTGAATTAAGTCAGAATACCTTTGGGCAACTTTATTCCAACTGAATTTAAGAGCTTGCATGTAAGGAACATTTTTATAATTTGTCTTTGCAGCTAATTCTAAATCTTTTGTATATTGTTCAATGTTGTCGGGATTTGTCAGAATCCCAGCAGGGCCTATTATCTCCGTTCTGGAATCATCGGCCGTGGTCACAACCGGTAGGTTACAAGCCATAGCCTCGACATAAGATATGCCAAAAGCTTCAGTCTTTGAGGCAAGAGTAAAAACATTCGCAGCACGATAATAAGAAGGAATTTGTGCGTAGGGTACTACCATTCTTAAATATCTCTTACCTAAAAGTCTTTTGCCAAGCGTGTCAATTAACCCGTGTAATTGACCATCTCCTAAAATCAAAAGGCTCGAGTTTTTAGTTTTGGCAACAGCCTTGATGGTTAAATCAACTCTTTTATATGGAACTAAGGCAGAGGCACAGACAACCACCGGCTTGACAAGAGATAAATTTACCGGTTTTACTTTTGGATTAAAATAGGCCAGATCAACACCATTGGGAATAATAACTTTATGGACTTCAGGAACTAACCTCTCTGCCCAGTCAAATTCGGCTTTTGTTAAGGCGACAAAAACATCGGGTCTTAATAAAAGATTGAAGGCGTCATCTGAGCCGATTCCGGCATGACCGGATATTAGGATCTTGGCACTGGTAATTTTGGAAAATATTCTAAAAATAAGTGTTTGCCAACCCCCATTTAAGGGTATTATCAAATCATATTTACCCTTTAAAATTTTTGGCAAAATCTTAAGACTGAAAATCAAAACCTTAAGCGATTGCCAATCAAGATAAAACTTTCCAAGAATCCCTTGAGAAGATTTCGGGGGGCTGACAAATGTTTTAACTTCGATGACTTTGAATTTTTTAGAGACTGCGTGGCCTGCTTGAAAAACCGTTAATTTGTGTTTTTCCGTCAGACGTTTTGCAATCTCGTAGGCAAAAGTTTCCACTCCCCTCTCGACAGTTCCTGAATAAATACTTAGTATCGCAATATTAGCTATTGTTGATCACCTCAATGATTTTTGTTGCCGTTTGCGAATATACCATAAAATAAGAAAGGTAATGGTCGAAAGACTAATAGTTTTGCCAATTGTAAAACTTTCTGGTTTGTAATTTATTTCTAAAGAGTTTTTATTTTGGGGAACTATTACTTTTCTAAATAACGGTTCTTGATTTAAAACTGTTAATTTTTGATGATCTGCATTAACTATCCAACCCGGATAAAAAAGCTCCGAGAATATCAAAGTGCGCGGTCTGGATGAGCTAGAGAAGTTGACGCTTATATTATTTGGAGAATATTTTGTAATCGTTACTCCATCTGCCACATTGCTAAAATAGACCCGCGGTTTAAATTTTCGATTCTGATATAAGTAAATTCTGTCAAATTCATTGACAAAAATTAGATCAGTGTCTTTCACCGGATAAGTTGATGCCACATATTTGACATTGGCGAGTCCCAGAAGATAAGCATTTGGCTGCGGCGGATTATCTCTTTGCCAAACTTGGTATGGCGGAAAAATCACCGCAAATTTGGAATATTCATAGCCACCGGCAGCAGCCAAAAAATCAATAAATTTAGCATCTTGAATCGGAGTTTCTCCGTGTAAAACTTGAATTTTGTATTTTGAAACTAGCTGTGGATTAAAACAGTAAGTTGTACAGTAGACCCTAAAAAGATCTTGGTCACTAGCAAGGTATTGATATAGGGCTTCATTTTTGAAAGAAAGATTTGGTACAGAGATTATTTTTCGGTAACCAATAAAAAATGATTCAATCAAAAAAACACTAAGTATTAGATAAACAAATGATTTTCTTTTTATTTTTTCAAGACCATAAGCAGCAATTAAAGCAACGATTAAAGCAACGATAAACCATAGTCTGGTGGTAATACGCGTGTATTTAAGAAATGGCATGAAATCATAAGCTAATTTGAATATTGGTGTGGAAAGACCAGCGACAAAAAGTAGGGTTGTAAAACTTATTGATGCTAAAAAAAATTTTTTAATGTTGGATAATCTTAAAAAGCCAACTACAAAGAGTAAACTTGGAACAATTCCAAGATAGAGCAATGATTCATGATCAAAACTTTCGAAATTCAGATATGGAAATGTAAAACTTGTCAAAAATCTTTTTAAATTCCAGAGAGGTTGGGCCACATCCTCAAGCTTCAACTGTGATCTCGTCGAAAGTGGGGTAAATTCTGCCTGAGGCAAGAGAAATATTGCCGACAAACCCAAAAGGACTATAAACAGCAGGATAATTTTGACAATTTCCCTTTCAAGTTCTTTAAGTTTCAGATCTTTTGTCATCCATCGGTTAATCAAGACATGGTACAGCCAATAAATTATTATAAAAATCACCGCATAATAAAAAATAGTTGGGTAGGTCACAAGCATAAAAGTCAAAGATATCGCTCCAATTACTACCCAAACGGATTCACTTTGTAAGATTATTTTCCTTGTAGATAAAAAGACAAGTGGAAAATAAGAGAAAGCGGCAATCATTGTTATATGGCCGGCAGAGAGATGTAATAGCATCTTTGTGGAAAATACATAAAGGCAAGCGGCGGCAAATGAAGACAAGGAGGAAAAGTTAAAAGAACGGGCCAACAAATATGTAAAGATTCCGACAAGTAGAAAATGGCTAAAAAGATAAACGACAGAGGCAAATTTAACCGAAAAGATCAAAAACAGCAGGTTTGCTGGATAAAATAATGAGGAAAGTGGATTGTCAATAAACGGCTCCCCCATCAGTTGATCCGGCCGCCACAGGGGAATTTGTTTGTAGGTGAAGAAAGAATTCCTAATGAAACTGAAAAGCGGGATATAAGTTCTACCAAGATCATTATCTCGTGTAGTCAAAAAATCGGGTCTTATCAAAAACGGGAGGAAAAAGACCAAACAAATTACAAAAAGCAAGGTAATATAAAATCTTGTTTTTACTTTTTCGTTTTTAGCCATAAGGTATCAGAAATTTGTGTTAGATTTTGGTATTTCTCGTCAAGATAATCGGCAAGCTTTTGCGGTCGATATACACCAAGTTCATATTTTGGTCCCGTATCGTATGGCTTAAAAATTACAAATTTTGGATCTTGGGCGATAATGCCTGCCAGTATTTTAGTCTGGACATTTTTTGTTTCTAAATACCATGGAAATTCATCAGCCCATGGTTTAACCGGAAGTCGGTTGGCCAAGGGTAAAATTTGATCCGGGCCATTTTGAATATAGATTGGCTCACTGGAACTGGTAATTTTTGCCAAAAAGGCAGCTGCCTGCATTACATCTTTTTCAAAAAAACGAACATCTTGGTGCCAATTGCGAGTCAGATAGCGACCAGTAAAGAAAACAAGGAAAAAAAGACTAAATACAAAAACGATGCGAGCCGGAAAATTTGATGTAGAAAGATTCTTTAGATTTTCTCCAAACATTACTGAGATCAAGGCTAGTGACGGAATTAAATGGAAGTAATCAAAACGGGGATAAGCAAAAAATAGAGAGACAAAAGCAGTCGAGATTAAAAAATTGGTTTCGAATTTTGTTTTGAAAAATGCTGGAGTAAAAAGTAAAAATAAAGCGGCTATTGGCAAAATTTGTCGCAGTGTTGGAAGAAGAATGTATCCGGGCATAGTTGAAGCTTTGAAAAATGGGAAATAAATGGTCCAATAGATGAAATCGAAAAGAGTACCTTTTTGCCAAAAGGTCAAAATTTGGATTAAAAATAAAAAAATAAAAGGGGCAAAAAGATAAAAATTTTTGAGAAAAATATCAAAGATTCTGGTGCGAAACTTTAAAAACAAAACAATCGTAAACCAAAGAATTAACCAGATTGCCTGCTGTTTGATGAAAAAAGCGATTGTCAATGAAAAAAAGGGGAGGAGAAGCGTATCAATCTGTTTGGGTTTTTGGAGATATTGATAGAAATAATAAGTGGCAAAAAGAATAAATGACGTTTGGACAAGATCAAACCAAAGACCATTAACACCAAATGGTATGGAGAGAATCATAAAAAATAACAATGAGGCTAAAGCCGAATGTAATTTTTTAAAGATTTTTTTGGCAATATAAAAAATTGAGAGATCGATTGTCAAGATAAAAATCCAAGTCAAAATTTGATAAGGCACTGGGTGATAACCCACTATTTTGGCAAAAATTGTTAAAAAAAATGTCAAGATTGGCGGGTATGGATTGATAATCTCCTTATAAAGGAAAAAACCCTTGTTAACCAAATAGGGATAAACAACCATTTCCGGCCAAAGAGTAAAACGAGTGTTAAGGAGAAGTACCAAATGTACCAAAAGTATCAAGGATATCAAAAGCCAGCTACGAATCATGACGAGTACTTACCTTGCAGGCCGTTTAGACGAATCTTAATAAGACCGGTGAGTGAACGAAAGATATCTTTTTTAAGCGAGACTTTGGTACCTCTAACATCACTCCAAGTCACCGGCGCTTGAGCAACCTTTATCTTGTATTTTTTGCAAAGAAATAAAATTTCGGCGTCAAATGCCCAATCATAGACCGTAATTTTACTGAAAATTTTTTGAGCAATATTTTTTTCAAAAGCCTTAAAACCACAAGTTGCGTCTTTAATTTGCCAATCAATCAATAACCTGACAAGCAATGTAAAACCTTTACCCAACAGCTCGCGGAGAAAATGTTGATGGATAAGAATTTTAGCTTCCTTAACCCGTCTTGATCCAATAACGGCTTGATAGCCTTTCTCAAAATACTTGAAGAAACTTTCGACAGTAGCTATTGGAACAGAGTGGTCAAGATCGGTAAATAAAATATATTGACCGTGAGCGGTTTTCACACCCTGAATAATGGCATAACCTTTGCCATGATTTCTTGAGTAAGTGACAATTTGGATATTTGATTTCCCTCGGGCACTGTCCCGCATTAATTCAACTGTCTGATCATGCGATCCGTCATTAACCAGAATAAGTTCCCATGGGTATTTTTGTTTAGAAAGATAAGAAAGATAATGAGTAAGGCCTTTTTGGAAACGGTTTTCTTCGTTATAACAAGGAACAACTACTGATAGTTTAGTGGCCATTTTTACTGAATTTTATAAATACATACCCGCTCATAAAAAGAAAAGCAAAAAATTCGCTCACTGAAAACGCAAAAGCTCCGCCCTTAGCGCTGTAGAGGGGAACCAGTAGTGCAAGCAAAACGACAAATGAGACATATCTAATTAATGTAATAACGAACGAGATTTTCGGTTTACCGAAATAATAAAGAATTATTGAACTTGGGATTGTTGAGGCAAAAAAGAAAATAAAACCAATGGACAAAATCTGTAGGATTTCAGTGGCCTGGATATACTCTTTGCCGAATACTAATGTCACAAGCGGTTGGGATATAAAAAATAAAATTGTAAGACCAAGTATAAATATGAGTGGAAAAGGCATAGCCCTAAAGGCAAAATCCCTGGCTTTCTTATCGCTATCAAAAGACGCAAATCTTGATGCCAAAACCCTGGTGAAATTACCTCCAAATTGATAAGCAAATGTTAAAAGTTTAAATGGGGCAGAATATAGTCCAGCCTGAACTGGACCAACAACTCTAATCAAAAAATAATTATCAAAAGGAATTGAGGAAATTACCAGCGCGCTAGCTATCCAAAAGTTGTACTTATAAAACTCAATTGCTTGGGATTTTTCTATTGCTTTAAATTCAAATGGTAGCCATAATTTCCCAACTGCTACTGATATGATTGTTACGAAAAAGAATAAGGCAGTAATAAAGTATAGATTTATTGTAAAAAAATATGCGCCAATTGCCAGTATCAAAAGCCGGATAGTATTTGACAAAATGTTCACTATCGATGCTTTAAGGAATTCTCTTTTTGCCTGAAGAGAAGCAATGAAAAAATTTGTAAGCAGCAAGAGGATACTACCTGAAAAAGCAAGTCTTAAAAGTGTAGTGATAGAGGGCTGGTTTAAAAAATTGGCAATAAAGCCCGACAATAAAACACCAATTAAGGCTACCGAGACGCCTAGGATGATATAGGACTTAAAAGCCAGTGAAAGAATTTTATTGAATTGTTCCCTGTTTCCTTTGGCAAAACGAAGTATCCCAGTGTCAATACCGAAATTGGCAATAGCAGCGGCCATTAATCCGGTAGCCACAACTGTCGCAAATAAACCATAATCAGCTGGACCAAGAATCCGCGGAGCCAGAATAAAAAACAAGCCGCCAATAATTACATTTATCAAAGTGCCCGCAAGGACAATACCTGTGTCTTTGCCTGTATCGGATAATAAAAGATTCTTAAAATATTGAATCATCTGGTCAAGTATACAATTTCAGAATTAATCGAACCAAGCAGTGGAATTATCCATAATGATGACCTCGATGTTTCCAAAAAGGGCACTTTTGACCTCGTGTGATTTTAGAAGTGCATAGCGCCTGTAAAAATCTTTAATCTCAGAACTAAAATCATGGATAACAAAGGCAACTACAGTCGACGGATGTTTTTCGGCAACTTGCGTTGTACCATAAAGATATGCAAAATTCGGGTCGACATAACTTTTGACAGGTTCGCGACCGAATACAGCAAATAAATAGCGATATCCAGAATATTTCCAACAAGTTGAAAGCGAATCAAGAGAAAAGTCTTTATCCCCCACTTCTTGCATAGTAAATTGAATGGCATCTTTTTTAACTTTAAGTCCCATACTGTTTTGAGCTGTGAGTAGTTTGTGGAGATTAAAAGTAACAAAAAGCGCCAGGGCCAAAAGCCATAAATTTCTGGGCAATAAACTTACGATTTTGGCAAAGATAAGCAGAAAAACTGCAAATATTCCTGTTATGTAATGCTCGAAAATATCGGCTCTAAAAATTGTGCCATAAAGCTGAATACCAATAAAATATAAAATCAGTAGTAAGGCTACAAGTCTCCAACCTACATTTCTTTGATTTTTCCTATAAGCCCAGACGACAAAACCAATAAGAACAATCAACGAAAGAAAAACAAGAATGGGTGGAAGTGCCTGATATTTCTCTTGGACAAATGTCCGACAATACGAATATTGCTTGGAAATTTCATTATCACCAAATGTATAAATAAGACGAGTAAGCGCTTGAGGAAACACTAAAGAATTGTCGATGAATTTTTGTATTTCAAACCCAGGAGTATTTCTTCCCTGTTTCCAAAACTCAACAACTGGTCGGGTATTTGCAAAATTGTGTCTGAGATCAAATACAACAAGAGGCAAAAATGAAAACAAAATTAATCCAAGTGCCAAAAAAGTACTCTTTTTGATCGGCAACTTGTAGATTATCCAGACAAAAACTGCAAGCACAAGAAAAACCAAATTAGATGGGTCAGCATGAATGCTTAGAGCAATAGTCGCTCCTAAAAAATATACAAATTTTTCGTGCCCTTTAATTATTTTATAAAGGCAGTAAAGAACTAAAAGTGAAACTAGGGGGGCCCAATAGAGCGCCCACAGATGTCGATCGTAGACATTAGCAAGATAGGAAAATGTCCAAAAAATAGCTGCCGTTGCTGCGATCTTTTTTGAACCAAATACTTTGCCAACTACAAACATTAAAAAAGTAGTAATCAGAGCAATAGCAGCTGAAGCATAACCCCAGACAATCGGGTTAAGTTTCCCAAAAAACAAAATCGCAGCATAAAACCAATAAAAATATGGGGCCAAATGAAAATTGAAGGGAGTTACCCCGCCAATTAGAGGTAGGTGTTTCCAAAGTATCAGACGTCTTGCGACAAAAGCCGGAATCGACTCATCATAAGTGAAATAGAAAAGTTCTTCGATCCTAATAATTCTGAGAATAAATGTTGCTATCAGGAGGATAAGAATGGGCCAAAATTTTATAAAAAACAGCCTTACTTTCGACATATGAATAAAGTAGTCGAACTGGGGAAAAACCTTGTTTCTCTTTTAATCTCCACACTGAATCCAAGCTTTTTAAGTGTTTTCGATAAACTTTTAGAATCCCAATAATGAGTTTTTTCTCTCGGGTAGAAAATAAGGTCCCAAAACCTTGCTAATTTGCTCCTTAAAAATTCACTTGAATCAACTTCTTTAATGACAACAATACCGCCTTTCTTAGTAGACCGTGCTATTTTCTTAAGAATATTTTGATGTTGGGCTACGGGTGTGTGATGTAAAAAGTCAGAAAGTACAAGGCCATCGACCTTTTCCAGTTTTGTTTTTAGTATATCCTGCAGCCTAAAAGATAAGTTCGGAATTTTAGTCGCTATCGATTTACCTAATTGGATTTTTTCTCTATTGTTGTCAATACCTATGACTTGTCTTTTGGAAGAAGATAGAGCCATTAAAACCGCCATTACTCCCTCACCACATCCCAGATCTAATATAGTTCCAGAATTAGGCATATAAGAATCAATTTTCTCAAAAGGATTAATTACCCAACGCAGGGGCATATAAAGAGTTCCATGTAATTGTCCTCGATAATGGGCAAGTACTTTCCAGAAGTAACTCATTTGATTTTCCTAACAAACCTTGCCGGAACACCAGCAACTAAAGTATTGTTGGGGACATCTTTTGTAACCACGCTACCTGCAGCGACAAAAGCCTGTTTTCCGATAGTTATCCCCGGTAGAATGGTTGAGGAGGCGGCGATAACGCAGCCTGATTTAAAAGTTACAGGCTTTGAGCTTTTGGGGAAATACTTTTGCAAGGGATGATCCTTATAACCAACATTTGTATGCGTTAAAATTGTCACTCTTTGAGCAATTGTCACCTGATTCTCTAAAGTAACATTGTCATACAAATCTATTAAAGTTTCATCGCCGATAAAACATTCATTGCCTACTTTTAATCCTGTAGGTCCCCTGTGATGCCAATTAAAAAAATTAACATTCATTAAAATTGAATGCTTGCCGATTTTTGCACCTGAAAGAGTCAGAAATATTTTTCTTAAGGGTGGGAGAAAACAAAGACGGTAAATTATTTGTAAAAAACTATACAGTACAAATTTCAAAGTTTTTTTAAGACCAATTTCGTCAACTACTCTCATTTGTTCTCCTCAATTATATGTTTTGCGAAATAAAAAAGAAAAATTACTTGAAAGAAAAGAGCACCAAACAGGGGAAAAAGAACAAAATTACCTTTCAAAATTTGAGGCTTGTATTGACTAACCTGTTTAACGAATGTAGAAATGCTGGATGTTTCATAATAAGAAGATGAAACATAACTGAGAGACACGTTATTAAATATGACCATCAAAAACACAATAAAAATAAGCAGGTATTTGGTAAATTGCTTAAAAATCAACTGTGACAGTTGCCAAAATCCAATTACTAGAATCGTAAAATGAACAGTTATCATTGGAAAGAAATAACGCCCCTGAATTCCAAAAGAATAGCCATGTTCTAAATAGAAAAAATAATCCCACAAAAGGAAAATTAAAAAATAGACAGTTGATGCATAAAGCATAAAAAATAAGACTAGGTCTAGTTCTTCAACTTTTCTATTTTTAATAATTTGAAATAGTTTAATGATAATTCCAATAAAAGCGATAAGAACTAGTCTGTTAATTATTTGGTAGTTTATATGAGGTACGGTTAGTGAAAGCCATTTATATACTCCCCAATACCAAGGTAGTGTTTGAGTAATAGTATTTTTCACCGTCCACATAAAATGGTCAATAAATGCCATTTTAAATAATAAACTTAAATTGGGCTGACCAACTTCGGGAGCAGACAGACTTTTTATGAAGCTAAACTGTGGAAGAAAAAAACTTAATACTATTATAAGAATTGTTAATAAAAGGATAGGTTTTAGGAAAATACTGATTTGTTCTCTATTTTTGATTAATTGATAAATAATCGGAAAAGCAATTATGGGAATGGAAATTAAAAATTGTTGCCTGGTTAGGGAACCTAATATTATTGCAATGATTAAAGAAAACATTACAAAAAAACTGAGTCCTTTTGTTAAAATCTTTAAACTTAGAAAAATGATTAACGAAAAAAGCAAATTAGTTAATGGGTCTGGTAAAACACCAGTTGAGGCAAAAACAAACATAGGCATAAAGGCAACCAGGCTTGCTAGTACAAATGGCAATGTTTTATTTTTGGTAAAAATTAATTGGCCGATTTTATAACTTACAATCATCGTAGTCATGAAGAGAATTAGGGACATTAGCCTTACCGCATAGACTCTTACAAAAAGACTCCCACTTTCAAATAATCTGTAAAATAGTGATCCTAAAAAGGGATAAAGCGGTGGATTAAGTGTTGCCTCGTTTTTGACTAATTGAGTTCTTGATGTTTTTGGAAGGTTTAGAATTTCATTCTCTCGGGGTCCAAAATCATTATCTGAATAATCAAGTTTGTATTCCGGGTGATAAGTAAATTTGTTATTACCTAAGCCATCTCTTTGGGTACCTAAAATTTCTTCCGATAATGCGACCTCTAAAGACGCATTGAGTTTGTCTGCTGGTCTTTTCCCCAGTTCCGCCACGTCTTGAATTTGTGCAAAGTGAGCTTGTTCATCGGGATATTGCCAAACCGGAATAAGTATAATCCAGGATAAACCATTTAAAAAAGCTGCTATCAAGAGAAGCTTTAATATAGATGACATTAGGTAAGATTATAATAAATGATTCCTATCATTAGCATCCATTAGTATATTAGTATCAATGCCAATATACGAATCATACTAATTATACGAATGTAAACTGTTAGAGCTTTAGAACTTAATGCTTCGATGCTAGAATTATTGATGTGAGAAAAAATTTCTGGGCCTTTGCGCTTTTGGTTGCTCTTATATTCGTGTTTTGGTATAGAGCTTTGTTTAATTTCTTTACCCAGGATGATTTTATTTTAATCAATCATTTTTCCCAAAATAATCTTTGGCAGGATATTAAAAATGTTTTTGGTCCACCAACTGTTACCCACTGGCGTCCAATTCACAATTTGTATTTTTTTGTAACGGGTAATATTTTTGACAAAAATTATTTTGGGTATCATCTAGCAACTTTCCTTTTTCATATTGGGGCAGCATTCTTTGTTTATAAAACTGTTCAGAAACTAACTAATGATTTTAAGGCAGCACTGATCGCTGGATTGATTTATGGAGCACATCCAGCTCATTTTGTGTCGCTTTTTTGGATTTCTGGTGGTGCGACAACTATTGGTTTTTTCTTTTTAATAAGTGCTATTTATTGCTATCTTCTCAAAAAGCAGTCTGCGAGTCTAACGTTATATTTATTGGCAATTTTTGCTTCTGAGGCAATGATTGTTGGATTGCCAATATTTGCTTGTTATGAGTTTATATTCAGAAGAGAAAAACTAGACAGGCTATTTTTGACAATGATTGGAAGTACATCGGTAATTTTTCTGATCATAAGATTTGCCTTGTTTACTTCGAGAACAACTTTTAATGTTTATCAACTAGAACTATCCACCAAAGTTTTACCTGCTTTAAAATATTACCTTTTAAGAATTGCTGGTTTTGCAGAAGTATCGGGAGATCAGATTGTCTCTGTAGTACTTTTGAGCTGGTTAACATTAATCGCTTTATTACTAATCAAAACTTTCGGCAAGAAACAAAATGTTAATCAATTGCTATTATCAATCATAATAATCATTATTGGTCTTTTCCCCTTTATCTTAATTCCCCAACATTTATCGCCGCATTACATGAATATTTCCATCTTCGGTTTTTCGATGTTTATTGGACTTGCATTAAAACAGTTAAAACCAATAATCTCAATTGTTTTTTTAATAATATTTTTAGTGACTAGTGTCTACAATGTAAATTTAACACTGAATAATAATTGGATTATCAAAAGAAGTAATCTTGCCAAAACTTATTTGAAAAAAATAGAAAGAGAGAAACTTATCCCCAGATCAATTTTGATTTTTGATAACAATGAAATTTCAACTTCCAAAGAAGCATACATTGCCTTAGGTACAGGTGAAGCTATAAAGTTTTGGTTTAAGAATAAAAATTATAAATACTGTTTCACTGAATTTGAGAAGTGCCAAGCTTTACCTTAGAATATGGCCATGCGAAAGTTAGCAGTTACAATAATTCTACCTTGTTATAACGAAGGTCCGACCTTTGAGAAAAGTGTTAAAAAAATAGTCTCTGTTTTAAAAAAACTTAAGAAGAATTGGGAGATTATTTTTGTAGAGGACAAAAGTACTGATAAAACTAAAAAAACCATTGAGAAACTAGTCAGTCAAATAAAAAATTCTAGGGCAATTTATCATTCTAAGAATCAAGGCAGGGGTAAATCAGTTGCTGATGGAATAAAAACAGCAAAAGGCGAAATTTGTGGTTTTCTTGATGTTGATCTGGAGGTTTCTGCGGATTATATTCCTCTATTTACTCGCGAAATTGAAAATGGTGCCGACATGACTATCGGGAGAAGATTTTATGAGAGAGGAATGAAATCGATTGCCAGATACTTAGCATCGAAAATTTATTCATCATTAGTTAAAACTTTTCTAAAAATTCCAATAGAAGATACTGAGGCTGGTTACAAATTTTTTAATAGATCTAAAATATTGCCGATTCTATCCCAAGTTCACGACAAGCATTGGTTCTGGGATACGGAAATTTGTGCAAGGGCTTATTGGTCTGGATTAAAAATCAGTGAAATTCCGATTCTTTTTGAAAGAAGAACCGACAAGAAATCTACGGTTAGAATGATTCCTGACACTATCAACTATATCAGAAATCTAATTAGATTAAAGGCAAAACTCAAAAGTCAAAATGCAAAATTACAAATCAAAATTTAAAAGTTTTGACCTTTTACTTGTATTTTTGACCTTTGAATTTTAACTTTTGAATTTATGAATACTAAATTCATCATTCCTCTCCACAAACCCTTCTGGGGTAAAGAAGAAGAAAAGGCGGCAGTTTTGGCAATACGAAGCGGGACTGGTGTGGGCGATCTTTCCTATAGTCAGCTTTTAGCGCAACATTTATCCGATATTCTCGGGTGCAAATTTGTACTCCCCACAGGATCAGGAACGGCGGCACTGGAACTTGCCTGTGCGTGTTTATTAAGAAAGGGAGATGAAGTTATTTTGCCAAGTTTTACCTTTTCCTCTTGTGCAAATGCGATTCTACTTGCTGGGGCAAAACCTGTTTTTTGTGACATAGATATCAATACCTATAACATTGATCCTAGCGATGTTGAGAAAAGAATAACCCAAAAAACTCGCGCAATAATGGTTGTTCATTATGCAGGTTTTGCCTGCGAAATGAATAAAGTCATGGATATTGCCCAAAAATATCGACTTTTAGTAATTGAGGATGCGGCTCATGCACTAGGGGCAAAGTACCAAGGTCAGAGTTTGGGGACAATGGGTAATGTAGGTTGTTTTTCATTTCACGGAACCAAAAATGTAGCAAGCGGGGAAGGAGGGTTTTTTACAACCAATGACAAAAGTTTATCAAAACTTGCCGAAATCATTAGAGAAAAAGGGACTAATAGATCATCATTCATGCGCGGAGAAAGAAAAAAATATTCTTGGGTTAAAGTAGGCAGAAGCTTGGTTCTGTCTGATATCTTAGCAGCAATCGCCCTTGAGCAAGTCAAAAAACTTGAAAAAATTACAAGATTGCGAAAGCGCAAAGGAAAATATCTTCTAAAAAAACTTCAGATCTTATCGTCTAAAATTATTTTGCCAACGGAAAAAGAATATTGTGATACAAACTGGCATATCTTTGCAATTAGAGTTCCAAGACTATCACGTGATAGAGTAATCAGAGGACTGCGATCTTATGGCATTGAAGCATCCTTTCATTATTTGCCTTTGCATACAAGTACGATGGGGAGAAAGTTCGGATACAAAACTGGAGATCTACCTGTTACAGAAGAAGTTTCTGCAACTCTAATCAGATTACCTATTTATCCATCGTTAAAAAAATCAGAAATTGATTATATGGCAGCTGCTCTTGAAAAGAGTTTACTTTAACCTCACTTGATAGATATGGCAAAGAGCAAAAATTTAAAGAAAAGCTATTCAATATCAGCTTTTTTCCCTTGCTACAACGATGCTGGTACTATTGCTTCAATGGTAGAGCTGGCAACTTTAACACTCAAAAAAATTACGAATGATTTTGAAGTAATTGTTGTTGATGATGGGTCAAGAGATGCTTCAAAGGAAATTGTGCAGGAATTAAAACTTAAAAACAAATATTTAAAATTGGTTTTCCATGATAAAAATAAGGGTTATGGAGGAGCTTTGATTTCTGGATTTAACATAGCAAAGAAAGATTACGTTTTTTATACTGACGGAGACTTCCAATATGATGTGCGAGAATTGACTAAACTGGTTACTGCCATTGATAAAAAAACTGATATTGTTCAAGGTTACAAAATCAAAAGACACGATCCCTGGTATCGCATTGTTATTGGCGACCTGTATAACTTCGGAGTAAAATTGGCCTTTGCAATTAGGATTCGTGACGTTGATTGTGATTTCCGACTGATTAGAAGAAATGTCTTTGACAAGGTAAAACTTGAGCACAATAGTGGGGTGATAACAGTCGAGATGGTGAAAAAGTTCCAGAATGCTGGTTTTAAATTTGCCCAAGTTCCTGTTAGGCATTATTCCCGTTCTTATGGTAGTTCACAATTCTTTAACTTCAATAGAATCTGGAGAGTTGGAATTGAGCTAATCGAACTCTGGAATGAACTAGTCTTATCTCCATGGTTAAAAAGAATTTTTTCGTAGATAAAGAAATCTTAATCACCGGTGGTCTGGGTTTTATCGGATCCAATTTAGCAATCAAGCTTGTTGAGTTAGGTGCCAAGGTAATAATTCTTGATGCTTTAATTCCCAAATTTGGCGGTAATAAATTCAATATCTTCCCGGTTAGAAATAAGATAATAGTGAAGATTGGTGATATGAGGAATCCTGCAACCATCAAACGAGTAGTAATAGATAAAGACATTATTTTTAACCTTGCAGGAACTCTTTCTCATATTGATAGTATGACGGATCCTTTCACAGATCTTGAAATTAACTGTCGAGCACAGCTTTGCCTTCTGGAAACATGTCGAAAATTTAATCCAAAGGTCAAAATAATTTTTGCGGGCACACGTAACCAATACGGAAAGGCACTTTACCTACCAGTCGACGAAAAACATATTCAGGAGCCAACCGACATTAACGGAATAAATTCCGTAGCTGCCGAAAAATACCATTTTCTCTATGGCAGAATTTATGGACTTAAAGCGATCTCTGTAAGGATGAGCAATACTTATGGACCGCGTCATCAAATGAAACATTCAAAACAAGGTGTACTTAACTGGTTTATCAGGCTTCTGATGGATAGAAAAAAAGTTGAACTTTTTGGTGACGGCTCGCAAATAAGAGACGTTAACTACATTGATGATGTTATTGAGGCATTACTTCTTTTAGCAAGTTCCAACAAAAGCAACAATCAAGCTTATAATCTCGGAGGACAGCCTGTAACCTTGAAATCTTTTGTCGAAACCGTGATTAAAATTTTGGGAGAGGGAAAATACAAAACAGTTCTCTTTCCGAACGACAGGAAGGCAATTGAAGTAGGCAATTACGTTGCCGACATTAAAAAAATTAATACTGATGTTGGTTGGCAACCAAAAGTTTCAATCGAAGAAGGAATTAAAAAGACTATTGAATATTATCAAAAATATAAGAGGGCTTATTTTTAAAAAGAAAAAATTCTATCGGTAATGATTCCACTAGTTGATCTTTCACTTCCTAAAAATGTCAAAGGCCTAATTAAAAGGGAGGTTGAAAAAGTAATTGACTCCAAAAGCTACATTCTGGGAGAACAACTTGGGATTTTTGAAAAGAAATTCGCTCGCTTTATTGGTGCGAAATTCGCAATAGGTGTTGGCAATGGGACTGATGCAATCCGCTTGGCACTGAGAGCACTAGGAATTAGCCAGAAAGATAAAGTTTTGACTGTTGCTTTAACTTCCCCATTCACAGTAATTGCCATCATAGAAGAAGGTGCAATTCCGGTTTTTTGCGATGTTGACGAAAGAACTTGGACAATTGATGTTGCCGATATCGCCAAAAAAATTGATAAAAAAACTAAGGCAATTATTCCTGTCCATTTGTTTGGTAATCCCTGCAATATGATCGAGATTATGAAAATTGCCAAAATTTATAAGTTGAAAGTGATCGAGGATGCCTGTCAAGCTCATGGGGCGACAATTGCGAACAGAAAGGTGGGGACATTTTCTGATGTGGCAGCATTTAGCTTTTATCCTACAAAAAATCTGGGAGCAATGGGAGATGCCGGGGCAATTATCACCAATAATAAAAATGTGGCGGATCTGGTGAAACTACTGCGCCATGGAGGCCAAACTAAACGATTTTGGCACAAGTTTAAGGGAGTAAATAGCAGGCTTGATGAAATTCAGGCTGCTGTGTTATCAGTCAAGCTTGAATATCTAGAAAAAGAAAACAAAAAGAGAAAAAAGCTTGCTAAACGCTATCAAAAAGGTCTTCAAGGATTGCCGATTTATTTTCAAAAAGCAATAAGCGGGGGAAAATCAGCCCATCATTTGTTTGTAGTAAGAACACCTAAAAGAGATGCCCTAAAGCATTTTTTACTCGAAAAAAACATTATCTCTGATGTATATTATCCATACCCTATCTATCGCCAAACTTTATTTGCCAAGTACAGTAAGGAAAATCTAACAGTCACAGAAGAACTAACTAGGGAGCTTCTCGCGCTTCCCTTTTTTCCTTCCCTTACCATAAAACAACAAGATTATGTAACTAAGATGGTGAGAAGCTTTTTTAAAACACAAATTTAGACTATTTCTTGCAAAGACAGATAACAGAAAGTCCAAAGGGAAGATAGAGAAATTTTACAAGAGTTGTTTCGAAAAATAAAAATTGTTTCAAAAGTGAGTTTAGCTGTTTTGGTAGGGGAGTAATATCAGAGGTTTTACTATTTGGGCCTAGGAGTTTATCGGCTAACCTTTTGAGGGCTATACCAGGAAAAAGCAAGGTATTGAAATAGGACAACTTTATTATTTCAAATCTCGCCAATTCTAAGATCTCCTTTAAACTTCCCTTTGTGAATCGCCTTTCTGTCGAAACAATTTTGTCATGCTTGCTTTTAAGCCAATTGTAAGCTGGTTCCTGAATATAAAGTAGCCCGTCTTTTTTGAGAACCCGGCTAAATTCACTAATTGTTTTGTGCTGATTAACACCTTGATGGTAAAGCACATCCAGACAAATAACCGCATCAAATGACTGGTCTTTAAACGGGAGATGGTTAACAGTTGCCGATTTAATGTTTGTTAATTTTCTTTGTCGGCAAAAACTGATAGCTAATTTGGAATTATCAATACCGAAAATATTGGAAAACCCAGTTTTTTTAAGATAAACAATCGTTCCGCCTGTACCACAACCTGCATCCAAAATCTTTGCGTTTGTTGGTAAGTACTTTTTCAATATCGATACCAACAGATTTCTAGTACCCAAATACCATCCGTGAGTCAGCTCATTATCAAACATTTCGCAGTAGGCGATTTTTCTCATATTGGTATTTTAGATCTATAATACAAGTCATGCTAGCATATTTAAGGAAGATGACTAAAAAAGAGATTTTTTGGCCTCTTTTGATATTTATAATTGCACTTGTTTTGAGACTTCATAATAGCTCTGAACTTTTTTTCTGGAATATTGATGAGGATAGGTTTGCGCTGACAGCGAAAAGGATACTTATTGACCACCGGCCTGTCTTAATTGGTTATTCTTTGCCTCGCGACATTTATCTTGGGCCGATTTTTCCATACATTCTTTCGTTTTGGTACTTTTTGGTCGGGATGAATCCGTTTGGCCTACCGGTGATTGCAGCAATTCTGACTGCCATTACCGCTGTTTTGGTTTTCTTTGTCGGAAAAACCATTTTTGAATCTAAAAGAATAGGGACCATTGCCTCATTACTTTATGCATTTTCTTCCTTAGCTGTTGTTTACTCAAAAGTATTAACTGAGCTGACAATCGCGCCGATTATCGCCCTTTTGACATACCTAATTCTTTATCAAAACCTTAAAAGTAAAAAGCCTGTTAATCTAATTTGGCTTTGGGTTGTATTGATTGTTGCCGTACAGAATGAAGGTTCTAGTTTTTCGCTTTTGGTTTTGGTCGCAGCTGTTTGGTTGATTTATCGTTTCAAGATCCCAATTAGGAAATTGGCTTTTCTTTTAATAATGATGGTCGGTTCTCATATATCACTTTTAATATTTGACCTGAGACACAATTTTTTCTTGACCAAATCCTTCGTAGGGTTTTTCTCAGGCGGAGTATCGGGGCAAGTACCCCTTTTAGCATTTGAAAATTTAACTAAATCTTTTGAAATTTTTCCTAATACCCTAGCTAGATTTCTTTTAATTTCAGGAGAAAAAAGTATTTCTGGTCAAATATTACCATGTGCAGATTTAATTACTCAGCGAGAAAGTGCTATATCTGGCACTTCTTTTTTCTTTGCAGTAATAATTTTATTATTCTTTATTACCTCTATTTTCCTAAAGAAAAAAAGGGCCTACGGACAACAAATCATTTTTATTCATTTTGCGGTAATGTTAATTGGAATCTTCTTGTTTAATGTTTTTATGGGAGATTGGTTTTTCGAATGGATACTGGTAATTTTTCTTCCTGGCTTCAGTTTGATGATTGCATATTTTTTCAAAAAAATTTCTGAAAATATTAGATATGGAAATCTCTTAACCTTTACGATCTTAGGAGTTCTGATGTTTGCTAATCTCAAGTCAATCTACCTGACGAAAGATGCATTCGGTTTAGCAGCAAAAGCAGAAGCAACTGAAAAGGCTTTAAGGGAGGTAGATAAAAAGCCGTTTTTCCTGGATTCAATTGGCTCTTGTTTTGCGCAGGGCTATAATTACCTTTTTTGGTATTTTGGGAATTTCCCCACTCATAGCTACTCTGACGATCAATTTACTCCTACGTATTATCCCCGCTCTACTAACAAAAAACCGTCTTTGGGTGCGGTCATGGTGAATCCTTCAAAAGAAGAATCCGAAGAATTTAAAACAAGATATAATTTTTATAAGCAAAAAGCAAAAAAGATTGAAAGGGTTGGAGCAATAGAAATCCTAATTGTGGAATTGAATTAGCAAATATGGTATCTATTTCATAATGACAAAAGTAATTTTAGTCACAGGTGGGGCTGGTTTCAAATCAGCAGGTCGCCTTGGCACCCTTCGGTCATGCCAATGGTACTTCTCTGATATAAACTATTGTAATATCGGCTTTTATTTGAGTAACCAAATTTAATTATGAAAACAATACTTGTAACTGGTGGTGCCGGGTTTATTGGATCACACCTGTGCAATCGATTGGTTGAGCATGGTGACACTGTTATCTGCCTTGATAATCTTTTGACTGGCTCACAAAAAAATATTGCCCACCTTTTAAGCAAAAGCAATTTCTTTTTCATAAAGCAGGATGTCTGTAAGCCATTTGCAAGCCGCAAATTTAATAGGATTGATGAGATTTATCATTTAGCCTCCCCTGCTGACCCCAATGTTAACTCTCCTATTTCATACATGGCTTTACCTTTCGAAACTATGCAGGCAAATACACTGGGTACCTGGAATATGTGCGAATTAGCGTTTAAACACAAGGCTAAATTATTATTTGCCTCAACTTCGGAAGTCTATGGGGATCCTCAGGTCTCTCCACAAGGCGAGGACTATCGGGGAAACGTTTCAACAACCGGCCCGAGATCTGTTTATGATGAATCGAAAAGATTTGGCGAAACGATTGTCTCCGCCTTTGTTAGAGAAAAAAATTTAAACGGCAGAATTACCAGAATTTTTAATACCTACGGGCCAAGAATGAACATCAATGAAGGTCGGGCTGTAGTTAATTTTATTAAGCAAGCATTAACAGAAGGACCGATAACGATTTACGGCGACGGTAAACAAACAAGATCATTTTGTTATATCGATGATCAGATTGCTGGACAAATTTTGGCCATGGAAAAAGGCACCGCTGGTGAAGTGTTCAACATTGGTAATGATGACGAAATTACAATTTTGGAATTTGCAAAGATCATCCAAAGACTGGCAAGGAGCAAGAGCAAAATAATTTTTTCTCAAGAACTCCCCGAAGATGATCCTCGTCAGAGAAAACCGGATATTAAAAAAGCAAAAAAAAATCTAAACTGGAAACCAAGAATCTCACTTGAAGAAGGACTTTTAAAGACAATCAAATATTTTGACGAATTATTATGAATTATTAGACTTTTCCTTGGTAAAAAACAATGTCCTCCCCCAGAAATTTACCTTGATTTTTTTTCTCAAGACCTATTTTTATATAAAATTTATTAGCACTTTTAATTTTCCTTCTCACCGATAACTGAAATAACTTGCATTTATACCTTTTAAACTCTTTTTGACAACGCATAATAAGATTTGTTCCTATACCACTCCTTTGATACTGAGGCAAAACAGCTATAGAAAAAATTTCGCCGATTTGTCCATGCTCTTTAAAACTAGGATAAAAGGGCATTTGAATAAGTTTATAGAGTAAAAATGGGTTTTTAAAAAGTGAAATTAAAATCTCTTGCCATAAATTTTGGATTATTAATCTCGGAATTGATTTTAAATCAAAAGCAGCAGTGGCAAAAGCAACGACTTTGTTATCCTCATAAGCTACAAAAGTAGCTATATTTTTTTGTTCAAGCAAGATTTCATAAAACTTTTCTAGAAAAGAAATTCCCATATGAGAAATTACCCCAGTTTTAAGGATATCTCTGTGAATTTGACTAACTTGGGGGATGTCTCTTTTTGCTATCCTTTTAATCAACATTTACATTTATTGAGTTTATATTCTTTCTAGGCTTTTGGCTGTGTGAATTGCCAAGTATCAGGACCAAGGAAATTAAAAGTAAGTTCCCAAGAAAAGCAAAGTAATTGAGAAGAACATAGGGACCAAACATAAAGAGTACAAAAAGGACTAAAAACGACCCGATTGGAGCCATCCTAATAGATTTCTGTCCTTTTAGTAGAACAAACGCTGAAAAAATAATACCGATAATTGCGGTAACTAACGTGGGGATTGCTAATTTAGTGTATTTCAGAATTACCGCCGATATATTTAAGGAAGCGTCAGTCAGCCGTGGATAAGATTGAACTGCCCCCGAATCAAAAATTGTCCTCTGGATAAACGAACTACTGTTAATCATCAAAAAAGGTAAGGCAATAACAAGCGGTGTCAAAATTATTGCAGCATAGTTTTTGTAAACAACATTAACTTTTTTCAGAAGAACTAAAAAGGGAAGGATGTAAACGATTTTAATCGAAAGAGCTGCTCCTAGTGCAAGACCAGGGAGAAGACTTTTTGGTTTAAGAAAGTAAAAATAAATTGCCAATAAGACAAAAGTAAAAATCACAGGCTCTATCCAAGATTGTTCTGTCATAAAAGGAAAGAGTGGGTGAAAAAGAAAGATCAATAGAACAAGACTGATTAAATTTCTGGGCGCTTTTACTTTTTGGGCGAGTTTATAAAGTAACAAAGCACTTAAGACTTCAAAAAAGACCAGAGTAAATCTCGGATCGTTAAAAATGATATTCGAAGGCAGAAATAAAACGGGAGTCAGTGCACCATAAACAAATATTATTGTAGGATTGTAAACCCCGTAAGGAGAAAGATACTCTAATTCATATGGATTACGACTCTCCAAAATCTCTTTAGGTCCATCCCTTAAAACATAAAAGACATCAATCGTAGGGTTAGGCGCAGATAAAATTGAGAATATTCTAATAAAAATGGCTATGAGAAATATCAGGATTAGCCGGTATCTTGAAAGTATTTTGGGCGGGTCTTTTAAAAAATAGGAGAACGCTGCAATTAGGGCAAAACCTGCCAAGATTCGATTGATTAGGGAGAAAAATTTCCAATTAATTTGGCTGGGGTCTCCTAACCTTGCACCGACTAAAGCAATGTTAATGATTAGTATCAAGGTAAATATAAAATAAAGTGAGTTTTTGTCGATTGGAATATTAATCCTTGACAGAATGTTAGGTTTTACATAATAGAGACATAAAAGAGATGCGACTGAAAGGATGATCAACAACTCGCCAACATGATAGAATCCATTACTAACGATATAACCTAAGGTAAACAGATGGTAACAAAGAACAATAAAAAGGGCACTTTTAAATCTCACGTCGGTAATATTCTAAACGAAGCCAGAATAAGAATCCATAATTTATCTCCAAAACTGGCAATATCAATCATCTCAATCGTCATTGCTATTTTAATTATAGAAGTAATCTTAAGACTAACTTCTGAAAAAACTTATGGGCTTGATAAGTGTCAAAGTCTTGATGAGGAATTTCATCATGTGATGATACCAAATAGGCAATGTCGATTTAAGACAGACGAATGGGATGTGGTTTATAAAATTAATAGTATGAGCTTAAGAGACATGGAATATACTCTTAATAAACCAGAAGGTATTTTTAGGATCTTAGTTTTAGGAGATTCGTTTGCCCAAGGCCATGGCGTTGATATAGATGAATCATTTCCCAAATTATTGGAAAGAAGGCTAAATTTCCAAGATAACGCTAACATTGAGATTATCAACTCTGGAGTTTTTGCCTACTCACCATTAGTTGAATACCTATTCTTGAAAAAGAAGGGGGTGTTATTTGAGCCGGATTTGGTGATTATTGCCTTCACTCCTACTGATTTCTGGGAAGATCGACAAAGATTCAAGGAGCTTGAGTTGAGTTATCCTGGTTCATCAGCTGAAGAAATCGAGGAAAAAATTTTTGATGGATCCGCAAAATTTAAATTCGAAAACATTAACTCAATAAATACCAAAAGTGCTCGCCCGAAATCATTACTGCCATTCCTACCCTTCCGGGTAAAAAGTTGGCTGAAGGAAAATTTAAGGGTGTACTCAAAATTGGTAAATTTTATTAAGGCAGGAAATTCACCCGTCCAACAGAATGTGTTGCATTTAGGTGATATTGATAAAGATATAATGGCTATTCAGAGAGGAGATAAAATTTCAGATGAGGATTGGGAAAAACTCTGGATTCTGCCTGTTAAGTATTTGGGGATGATGAAGAAAATACTTGATGAGCAGAAAGTCCCCATGGTTGTTGTTATAATACCCGATCCTGCGCAGATTTCAGACCGGGAATGGCCTGGCAGAAAATTACTTGGTTACCCTGAACATTTCGTCGATACTAGAACCCCATTTGAAGAGGAACTCACCAGAAGGCTAAAAGCACTAGATATCTCATCTATTAACTTGCTGCCAGATTTCAAAAAAAGCAGTATTTTCCCACTTTATTTTGATAATGATGGACATTGGCGAGAATCTGGGCATAAGGTAGCGACAGAAATTATTTACGAAGGCCTGACTCGTATGGGAATACTGGTAAATAAATTTTAAATGGCAAAAGTAAATAGAAGTCTTAATGAAGTCTTAAAGCAAGTTCCAGCAGACTACTATCATAGGGGAGTTAAAAGTAACTTGCTGCAGCGGTACTGGCATCAAAAAAAATGGCGAATTCTTAAAGAATTCATGGGTAAAACCTCTGGGAGCTTACTTGACATCGGTTGCGCCGATGGCACAACGACTGCCCAAATTCAAAAACTGCACCATGGTTTGAAAATTACGGCAATTGATTACTACCAAAAAGCAATTAAATATGCAAAAGCAACAAATCAGGGAATTAACTTTCTTGTTGCAGATGCCCATAAGTTACCATTCAAAAATAGATCTTTTGATACGGTGACCGCAATCGAAGTGCTTGAACATTTAGACAATCCAGAAAAGTCCTTACTTGAAATTTATAGGGTCCTTAAGAATAAAGGACAATTAATTGTCATACAGGATACAGATAGTCTTCTTTTTAAATTGGTTTGGTGGTTTTGGACCAAGTGGAAGGGGTCTGTTTGGAATGGAAGTCATATTAATTGTTACAGCCCCAAAAAGCTTATTAGATTAATTAAGCAAACAGGCTTTAAAGTTAAACAATCGAAGTATACCAACTTCAAAATGGAGATTTTTATTAAAGCTCAAAAAACATAAAAATATGAAAACATGCCTTGTTACTGGATGTGCGGGATTTATTGGATCACATTTAGTAGATCGGCTACTTGCTGAGGGGTTCGAAGTGACCGGGGTTGATAATTTTAATGATTATTATGACCCAAAAATCAAAGAGGGAAATTTGAAAAATGCACTTAAATCAAAAGCCTTTGAACTTTACAAAATAGACATACTTGACTTTGGTAAACTTCACGAGATTTTTTCTAAAGTAAAGCCGCAAAAAGTCGTTCACCTAGCAGCAAGGGCTGGAGTCAGACCATCCATTGCCAACCCTAAACTTTATGCGCAAGTTAATGTGCTGGGTACTGTCAATATGCTGAAACTGGCAGTTGATTATAATATTGAACAATTCATTTTCGGGTCATCATCATCGGTTTATGGACAATCGCCACGTCTGCCGTTTACTGAGGATGATCCATGTGACGCGATTATTTCTCCATACGGATCTTCCAAAAGATCAGCGGAATTCTTCGTTGAGACCTTTTACCGAAACTTTAAACTTAAAACAGTTATTTTAAGACTTTTTACGGTTTATGGCCCGAGAGGTAGACCCGATATGGCGCCGGCCTTATTCACTAAAGCAATTTTAGAAAGTAAATCAATTAATCAGTTTGGTGACGGATCAAGTAGTCGCGACTATACCTATGTTGATGATATTGTCGATGGCATTGTTAGAGCAATTGATAAAAACTTTGATTTTGAAATTATTAACCTAGGGAATAATCATCCCGTGAGACTAACTGAGTTTATTTCGACTCTTGAAAAAGTAATAGGTAAAAAGGCGAAGGTCAACAAATTGCCAATACAACAAGGTGATGTTGAAAAAACCTGGGCGGGTATTCAAAAAGCTAGGAATTTACTTGAATGGGAACCAAAAACTGATATCTTAACAGGAATTAAAAAATATATCAGATGGTTAAAAACATTGTAAGGAATAAAATTTATCCACTGCTAGCGTATACAGGACTTGAAGCTGATTACCTTGTTTTTAATGGCGGCTGGATATTTATAAGGCAAATTTTGACAAGCCTTAGTACACTTGCCATAGTATTTTTCTTTACAAGGTTTGGGTCTAAAGAGGATTTTGGCGCTTATAATTTAATTCTTTCAATCTCTGCTTTGGCTTCCGTTTTTTCACTTCCCGGTGTCGCAACTGCAGTTATTCAATCTGTTGCTTCAGGTTTTGACCGTTCTTATTTTGTAGGTTTGAGGTTGCGATTTTTCTTTTCAATTACCGGTTCATTCTTTTTGATGACTCTTGCTTATTATTACTTCTTAAAACAAGCTGAGGCTCTTTCTGTTTCTATTTTTTTAGTCGCACTCGTTTTTCCATTTTTAAATACGTTCGGCACTTATGACTCATTACTGAGCGGTAAAAAACTTTTTAGGAACCAATCGATAAGTTCTGTTTCAATTTCCGGGATTGTTTCTTTGGGGACAATTGTAGCAATTTTTCTTAAACTAAACGTTATTTTTATAATTTTTACCTATTTTTTCCTGACTACAGTTCTAAATATTTTTTTTCATAGTTTTTTTACTAAATACTTAAGTAAAGACTCACAAACGGATAGCAAATTCAAAGAATATTCATATTTTATGTCTTTTATTTCCGGCTTGTCGCTTGTTGCGGCTAATCTGGACAAAATCCTCCTTGGATCTTTGAGTGGGTTTTCGTCACTTGCGATTTATTCAACGGCTCTTTTAATTCCAGATGGGATAACCCGGAACCTAAAGGCGTTTATGGGCATTTATACGGTAAAATTGGCCGGCAAAAGTTCTTTGGAGAATAAAAAAGTACTGGCTTATTATTATTTAAGATTAATACTAATCGGGTTTATATTATCTTTTGCTTTATGGTTTACTCTTCCGTTTCTGATACCCTTTTTGTTTTCTGCTAAGTATGTTGAGGCGGTTGGATTCGCAAGATTAATTTCAATCACTTTGATTCTTTCTCCCATTGTAACTGCACTTTCTTCAGCTGTTGTTTTTGAAAAACGTTACAAGGATACTTTACTTTTTAATATATTTCCTCAGGGAATTAAGATTCTTTTATATTTTATCTTAATTCCCTCTTTTGGGATACTCGGAATAGTATTTTCCTTGATGTTTGAAAGGCTTATCAGTGTGTCGCTTTTAACTTATATAGTTTTTAAAAAATGAAAAAGATCGTTGTATTATTCCCTCCGAGGGACAAACGCTCTGACGGCTATTACTTTCGCGTGGAACAGGAAATAAAAATATTATCAAGAAATTATGAGTTGGAGATTATCGAATTAGAACCTAAGGCTGACGGACTTCGAAAATTTATAAATTCATTACAGATTTTGCCAGTGTTAGTTAAAGCTATAAAAAATTCGGATATAGTTCTTTTATATCCTTCTTGGATGTGGTATTTAACGGCTCCACTTACGAAGGTTTTTGACAATAAACTGGTTTTGGATCATTTCACGACAAACCTTTATAATTTTGAATTTTCAAATTTTTCGGGTAAGTTCATCGTTAAGTTTATAGACGGATTGGTCTATAAACTTTTTGACGTTGTTATTACTCATACTGAAAGCATGAAAAAACTGCTTGCCCAAACATATAAAATAGCTAAGGATAAAATTACTGTGAGTAATAGTTGTGTCGATGAAAGAATTTTTAAACAAGAAGCTAAGAACAAAAATTTACTAAAAGAGTTAGGGTTACCGGTTGATAAGAAAATCATCATCTATAGTGGACTTTTCCATCCTTTTCATGGGGTCGATACCATTCTGGATACGACAAGGAGTTTGACGAAAAGAGATGATCTGTTTTTTATCATTTTAGGACGCAAGTTAAACAATGAGCCGAAAAATGTTTTTTCATTAAATTCTGTTCCGTATGGACAATTTCCAAAATATCTTTCGGTGGGTGATCTTTGGGTAGGAACTGTTGGCAGCGGTATACAAGGAGAAAGAGCTTTGTCTTCTAACATGATTTCCGCTATGGCGATGGGATTAGTTGTTATCGTCGGTGATTGGGATGAAAACAAAGTGATAATTCACGACGGACTAAACGGATTTCTTGTGAAAAGAAATGATGCTACAGTTTTATCTTCAAAGATCGTGAGCGTTTTAAAAAATAGGAATTTAAAAAAGATTAAACAAAATGCAAGAAAAACAGCAATCGAGAATTTTTCGATCAAAGTAATGGAGCAAAAGTTTACCACACTTTTTAACAAGTTATGAAAAAAGACGATTACTTCCAGACCCATTTTGCAGGTTGTTATTATAGGGAAAAAAATAACCCTACTAATCAAAAAAAACTAAAAGAGATTATTTATTTAGGTTATAAGAACGGTAGGATTTTGGACATTGGTTGTGCTTATGGATTTTTCCTTGGAGAAGCAGACAAATATGGTTTTGAAACTTATGGTATTGATATCTCAAAATATGCCTTAGGTCAAGCTGATAAAAATACAAAAGCAAAGCTTGTTCGCTTAAATTTATCTACCGACAAAATTCCTTTTAAAGATGTTGACGTTTGTGTAATGCTAAATACTCTGGAGCATATTCCTAATTACTGGCAGCTTTTAGAAGAGGTAAAGAGGATATTAAAAAGAAAGGGGCTTCTGTGTTTATTCGTTCCAACAGAAAAACGCTGGCTCACAGATCCAACTCACATTAATTTTTTCACTGTTAATACACTAAGATTTGTTTTAGAAAAAGCTGGTTTTAAGATAATAAAAATTGGCGAAGAAGGAGGCATTTTCCAAATTCCCTTAGGGGTATTTAGACTTTTGGTTAAAGGTAATACTAATTTCAATTTCGTGCCTGAAGGAACCGGTTCCTTCATTTCCTGTTTTGCCCAGAAATATTTTTTTTAAACGCTAAAATATTTTCGTCTCCATTAAAATTTTTGCTTATTTGTAATTCAACAAATTGATAATCTTTTTCAATCATTTTAGAAAACCACGTAGGTTCTATTTTTTCATCAACTATTAGCCATTGAACATTATTGTTTTTGAAATAATTTTCAAAATTTACAATAAATTCTGGGTTTTCATCTAATTCCTGTTTAACTTTAGATATAGCTGTGTTTTCATCTGTAAAATATTTCTTTGAGGAGGGTGGTAAATTCGGGACTATGTCTGGAACTGTACTAACAACAAGTCCCTTAGCATACCAAAGTTGATGAGGGCCATGCAGTGAAAAAATTTTAGCTTCTGGATTATAAACACGTATATAATCATAAATCTCTCTATACTTTGTTGTATAACCTAAGCCCGGATCAGGGAAAGAGTTTGCAACGGTAACACTTGTAAAAAGTGTATTTTTAGTTAGATTTGGAATAGAGATTTTGACGCCGAATAGTAAAATAATCACCGCAGCAATTAATAATGCCGAATTGCTACCTAATTTTAGGATCTTTACAGCTTTGTATATTGTGAAAATTACTCCCTGGGCAAAAAACCAATAAACAATTACGACCGCAGGGAAAAGATATCTAAGATTGTTGTATCTATTGGTTGCAAAAATCATTAACCCTAAATAACTAATAAGTAGAACTAACAAGAAAATGTTTTGATTTTTTTGAACAGACTCTCTTTGTGTTAGCACATAAACTATCCCGACGGCAATCAAAATTAGAGCGAAAAGCGGCTGGGCGAAAAACTTTATTGATAAAAAGAAGTATTCAATATTTGGTTGAGAAAATTCTATATGATTTCCAAAAAACCTTAAGCCAAATATTCCGAAGATAATTGCAGAAATTAATAAGGTTAAAAGAAGGTTTTTCTTCTTTGAAAAAGTTATCTTGAGATATTGAATTCTATATAGACTAAAAAGTATCACTGTTGGGATTAACAAAACTGTAAGTGGATGGATTTGGTAGGTTACAAAAAATAGAAGCAATCCTAAGACACTTAATAGAATTTGATTTTTGAACGTTACTTTTCCTTTAATAAGTCTGAGAATGAGATGGATTATTAGAAAAAATAATGTATAAAACATTGTGTACATTCTTACTGTCCGAGTTTGCCAAATAAGAGTGGGGTCGAAAACCAATTGGCTGAAGAAAACTAAAGTAAAAAGACCAGTTCCTTCAGTTTTGTATGCTATTATCAAAACTACAACTAAAAATAAAGTTCCCCAAAAGACCGAGGGTGTCCGGGCTACTGTTTCGTTTACTCCAAAAAATTTGAATGATTGAGCAACTTGCCAGGTATAAAAAGATGCACGATTGTAAATATAATTTATAGGTTTATTGGCCGTTCGGTCCCAGTATAGAAATTTTCCGGTTTTGTTAAATCCTTCTGCCGTAAAAACGTGTCTGAATTCGTCACCATAAAACTCTAAACTTCCCAAGTTCTCAATCCTTAGCCAAATACCCCAAATAAAAAATACCGCAAGTGATAAAAGAAAAAGAGGTCTCGGTACTCGTAAGATTTTAAAACTAAAATATTTGTTGAATTTACTTATTAAATTACTATTAACTGGTTTTATTAGAGTCAGGAGTAAAAACAAAAAAACGAAAAGTAGCAAAATTGCAATTGGAATGCGAGCATTTTGGATTAAAAAAATTGCAAATTCTGTCATTTATTCGAATAAAAATCGATAGATTAGCAGGAGTAATAGTATAGCATTAAAACTTCTTTAAGAAATAAACCTTCTTTTTTTAAAATTTCACAGGTGATGGTGATACAATACGCTAAAATGAAACCCCGTGTGAAAAAGCCTTTCTACTCGGTTGTTATTCCAGTCTACAACGAGGAGAAAAATGTTACTAATTTACATCAGGAAGTTGTTAGTGTAATGAAAGGTCTCAAGAAGAAATTCGAAATAATTTTTGTAAATGACGGGTCCACAGATAGGACCTTAGATAGACTCAAAATTCTTTCTCCAATTAAAATAATAAATTTTAGAGCTAATTTTGGTCAATCATCATCGTTAGACGCGGGAATCAAAAGCGCCCGAGGTGAAATAATCATAACAATGGATGGGGATGGACAAAATGATCCTAAAGATATCCCTAATCTGCTGAAAAAATTAGGCTGTGGTTTTGATGTAGTTTGCGGTTGGCGATACAAGAGAAAAGACCCTTTTTTAAAGAAATTTATCTCGTTAGGGGCAAGAGAACTGAAGAAAATATTCGTTCAAGATGAAATTCACGATTCTGTTTGTGCTCTTCGTGTTTACCGCAGGGAATGTTTTGAGGATTTAGACCTTTATGGTGAGCTTCATAGGATGATTCCGGGATTACTAAAATGGAGAGGTTTTAGGGTAACTGAGATAAAAGTTAATCATAGATTTCGTAGGTATGGTAAAAGCAAGTACGACTGGAAGAGGATAATTAGGGGATTTCTAGACATGATAGGAGTTTGGTTTTGGAGAAATTACGAAAGTCGTCCATTACATCTATTCGGAACTTTAGGACTGATGACTACAGTAATTTCAATAATTTTTGGCATGTATTTAGCAATTATGAGGATGTTTTTTGGGTATTATTTAAGAGATAAAATTTGGCCTCTTGTTGTCACAACTGCTTTTATATTCGGTATACAACTATTAGTCTTTGGGCTTTTAGCTGATTTGATTCTCAAAAATCGCCCTAAGAAAGACTTCTATAAAATAAAGGAGATTATTGATAATAAAAGTTGAGTGTATGAAGCTGATACTTAGTAAGAAGATTCTTCTGAGGGTAGTTATTAGTGGTTTGCTTCTTCTGCTTATTTTACAAAAAATCTCGTTTGTTGAGATTTTAAAAATAATTGAAAAGGCAAATATTCTCCTTTTTCTCCAAGCTTTGCTTTTGGCAATTCTTTTTTTTGTATTAAAATCCTACCGTCTATATTTACTGGCTAAACTTATGGTGAAGAATTCAGAGATAAATTTTGGAACTGTGTTAGGTAGTTCTCTTATAGGATATTTTTACAATTTGGTTCTACCTTCCAGTATTGGAGGAGATTTTGTTAAAGGTATTTATCTTTCAAATAGGACCATTTCAAAAAGCAGCGGCATATTTTTGTCTTTTATCGACAGAGTTGCTGGATTATACGGTTTTGCTGTCCTCGGACTTTTAGGGATAACTCTAGTATTAATTGAAAAGTTGTCCTTGCCTTTTTCGTTATTATTAGTGACATTAATTTTTATTTTTATTTCTCTAGGAATCTCTATTGCTATTTTGTTGTCTGAGAGCCTCGTAGGCATCGCAAGAAAAATTAAATTATTAAAATTTCTTTCATTTTTTGAGGAGATAGATTTTTCTCAGAAGAAAATTTTTTTTGTTTTGGCAACAGTCTCTGTTTTCTTTCAAATAATTAATGTCATAACCTACATTGTTGCTGCCAAATCGATAGGTATTTCTTTGCCCTTCGAGTATTTTTACGTTCTCATTCCCCTTTTGAGTTTAGTACTTACCTTGCCAATTACAATTTCTGGAATTGGCCTGAGAGAAGTATCTGCAGTCGCACTGTTTTATGGTCTAGGCGTTCCAAATGAGAAAATTGTAGCTATGACAACCATTATTTTTTCTCAATTCATAATTATAGGGTTGGCCGGTGGCATTTTGCAAATTTTTAAAACTGATAACAATAAACTTTAACTTTTTTTAAAAAAAATAAAATAACCGCAGACATAACTTTTTAAAAATTTCGAATTCTGGACTAAAATTGTTGAGTCTAAGTATGTTAACAAATCAAAAAATGGGAATAATAGATATAAAGGGTATCGCAGCAAAATCCAGGGCATGTTCGTTATTGCTGCCCTTAGAATCTCTGAAATCAATGTAAAAAAATAGCCCTGTTCTTCAAATATTTCGATTTTAAGTTTATTAATTTTTGCTAAAGATTCCCATTTTTCTCTACCAACCCTCTGGTAATCATTTGGATCAGGATGAAGTGGATACATGAATGGAGAGGATATGATTAAATGGCCCCTTTTTTTAAGAACTCTAACGCATTCAGAAAATCCTTTCTCATAATTATCGACGTGTTCAAAAAGTTCGGTTGCTTTAACTGTATCAAAACTTTCATCTTTAAAAGGCAATTTTGCCACCGAAGCAACAATATCAGGTTTAGTTTTTTTATCAATATCAACGACAATCCATTTTTTAGTCCTAGGATGTTTAAATTTACCGTCCTTTTTACCTCCTCCGATATCAAGCACGTTTCCTTTAAAAAGGTACTGATATTCATTTAAGGCCTTATCCAGGGCTTTTCTTCTGTAGGTTGTAAGAAAATAATATTTTATTTCCTCAAACATGCTTTAAGACATAATTTTCGGTTCTCAATAACAGTGTTAGACTGAAATCTTTTTCTATTTTCTTCCTAGCTTTCTTCCTCAACTTCTCCATTAAATTTTTATTCTCTAGAATTGTCTTTATTCCGCTACTTAATCCTTCGATGGACTCATTTACCAATAAACCGTTTTCGCCGTTATTAATTATATCCTTGTTACCCTCATTATCTGTTGCTACAACCGGTAACCCACAGGCCATGGCTTCCATTAATACCTTTGGGCTACCTTCTAAGTATGAAGGCAGAACAAAAATATCTGCTTGGTTATAAATTTTTGGCATTTTAGTATTTTCTACCTTGTCGATAATTTTAAGGTTTACCTTCTGCTGTTTGGCAACTTGCATTAAATGTGATTTTAAGCTGCCAGATCCAACAATTGTTAGATCCGCATTAACTTTCGACATAGCTTTTATTAAGTTTTCAAAATTTTTTTGTTTTTCTAATCTTCCGACGGAAAGGACCTGAATTCTTTTGTGTTTAGGTTTTATTTTAGTAGGTCTAAAAAAGTTGGTATCAACACCGTTTGGCAGGTAAATAGCTTTACTTTTTGGCAATTCTTTAAAGATTGGCTTGTTAGCCGCAAATATTTTGGAAGAGAAAAATATCGCCAATGGAGACAATAATTTAAAAAATATAGCTTGCAAGTTCTTATTTTCGATTTGAGCAAATTTCGGGTAATCATATGCCCAGTTGAAAATAAATGGTTTGCCCAAAAAAATTCTTGAAATAATCGCAGGGATAGTACCTGAAAGATGGTAAGCTCTTATTACATCGCAATCGAGAACATATTTGATATTGATAATGGGCATAAGAAATCCATAAAGATAACGGTGCAATGCGTATTTATTGGCTACAAGAATTACATTTCTGGGTAAATCATTGACTTTTTCATTAGTATAAGAAAAGACATAGACTTTTGAAAATTCCTTGGCAAAAGCGGATAAATAAAATTTTTTAAAACGGACATCCTGGCCGGTTTTGGCCATGTCTTTGAAACTGTCCCCCGTTGCTAGAAAAATCCCCAAAGTCATCGTACTAATTTCCTGTAAATATCCAAATGCTCTGATACCAGTTTTTGATTAAAATTTTTAAGTTCAGAGTAATTTTGAATGATGTTTTTTTGAAGAAAAGAATTCCTGTTGAGACTTTTGATTATCGTTTTTGCAAGACTTTTGGCATCGTTTTCGCTACCATAGCCAAATACTCCTTCACGAATTACTTCCACCAATCCTGTATTTTTGGTGAAGACAACAGGGGTCGCAAATGAAAGAGCTTCCAGTCCCACCCTTGGAAGAGGATCAGGCCAGTATGAGGGCACAACAACAAGTTTTGCCTTTTGGTAATAAGCAAATACCTGAGAGTGCTCTAAATGACCAAGATAGGAAATTTTTTTGTCAACCTTTGCAGCTTCTTTGACTTTTTGACTGAGTGGGCCACTGCCAATTATCACTAGTCGCGTCTTTGGATACTTCCTTCTCACCTTTTTATAAGCTTCTAGCAATATTGGCAGACCTTTTCCATATGTAAGTCTGCCAACAAACAATATGAAATTTTCTTTTTTTCTGCTGTTTGGATTAGTAAATATGTAGGGATTGTAAATAACCTTTATTGGTCTGACAATGCCATTTGCTTTAAGAATCGAACCAACCTTATGGCTAATGGCGATGATCAAATCAACCCTGTTGATGAAAAATTTGAGAAAATTTCTGGAGAAGCGTCCCCACACTGCGTAAAGTAGGTTTAAGAAAAGAGTTGTTAGTTTTTTATTTTCGACATAATTTTGATAGTACTTTCTAAAATCTTTGAAAAAATACTCTTTTAAGTTGCAGGCTTTATTTCTTTGAAAAAGGCATAAACCATAGTTACAAACAAGAATATAGTCTCTGACAGTGGCAACGACTGGTTTTTTTAAAAAAATATTGGCTAGCATTGCAGGAGGCACTGAATACTTTCCTTGAACATGAATAATGTCGGGGTTTTCTTTTCGTAATTTGAAAAATAAAAAAAGAGTAGACCAAAATATCCAAAGGGGGTTGGTGAATGCAAAATTCCCGGGAAAAGTACTTGTCGAGGTTAATCTTTTGTAAAATGGGTATCTTAAAATTTTAATTCCATCTAAAATTTCTTCTTTTGGGGCACCAAAATTTGGAGTCAGGATAACAACCTTAACGTTTTTCTCCTTTAAAAGTTTAGCAATATAAAAAGTACTCCATTCTGCTCCACCTGCAGAAAAGGGTAGAAAATATTCAATAACAAAGGCCACTTTCATCTCTTTGCAAGTTGATTAATCCTTTGGATGACTCCTATTGCTTTCTTTGCGACCTTTTCTTGTGGGTCAGACCGGTCATTATTTTCTATTTTGTGGATAAATTTTCTGCACATTAAGGTTAATGGTTTGTCCTTGGATTTAAATAGAACTTTTCTCATCTTATTCTTTTGCAATAGAAAATCGTCTTCCCAAATTAATTTTTTCTTCAAAAGGACAAATTCTATCTGTTTTATCTTTTTGGGAGAGTGGCGATTTATCTCAAAAAAACATTTGATGATTCTGCCTCTCTTTTTGAAATCCATTTTAAATTTGACTAGATCGAGATCTGTTTTGATAGAATTTTGTTCTAGGATTTTAATACTGATCGGAGTACCAAAAAGATTTATCGCTAAGTAAACCTCATGGTAAGCCAAATTCCAAAGAAGATCTTCATCAAAAGTTCCCCACTTTAACCATTTGAATCGCACTTGTGGGGGATACTCTTTCTTTAGAATTTGAGCAACTTTAAAAAAGATTGGATAATATACGAAAATATGGTCTATAAAGAGAAGAACCTTGTTAGCCTTGGCAATTTCTATTAACTCGTTTAGTTCACTTACTGAAGTTGTCGGGGGTTTTTCAAGAAAAACGTTTTTACCAGAAAGAAGAGCCTTTTTTGCTAAGTTAAAATGAGAAGAAATATTAGTGGCAATAATAACCGAATTTATACTTTTATCACTCAACACCCTCGTCAATTTCGTAGTGATTTTGATATTAGGATAATATTTTTTGATCCACTGTAAATTTTCCTTATTGCCACGATAGCAACAGATTGAAACATCGGAAATTTTCTCCATTTCTCTGAGGAGTTTCTTTCCCCATCTGCCGATTCCAACAATAGCTGTTTTCACCATTTTGAAAGATGGGGATATTATATTACAATTTCCTCATAGAAATTTTTATGAGAGGTAAAAGAATTGCTGTGATCGGAGGCGGGATTTACGGAATTACCATTGCCTCAGTCCTGAGTGCGAGTAACAAGGTTACATTATTTGAGAAAAATGACGATATTTTATCTGCCGCCTCAGGAATCAACCAATTTAGACTTCACCGAGGTTATCATTACCCCAGAAGTCCTAAGACTGTGATTTCTTCTTTGAAATCAGAAAAGAGTTTTGCGCAAGAATATAGACCAGCAATAATGGCCAATACCGAAAATTACTACTGCATTGCAAAGGAGAAAAGTAAAACTAGTCAGAAAAAATATTTAAAGTTCTTGGGGAAATTCAAACTCGAATACAAAGTTGAAGAAATTCCCTCCCTAGAAGTTAGAAATGTAGATCTATCAATCAGAGTTAAAGAATATCTGCTAAATCCCCTAATCCTCAAAAAAAAATGCTGGGCAAAATTGAAAAAAAGCAAAGTCAAAGTGTTATTAAAAACTGAAGCCAGTGATAGAGTATTTGATGATTTTGATCATGTGATCATTTGTACTTATGCAGATATCAACCGCCTTTTGAAAAAATTTCCAAAGCATCAACAGGTTTATCAGTATGAGCTGTGTGAAAAAATTGTCGTTCGACTGCCAAAAGAGTTCAAAAACAAGAGCATTGTGGTTTTAGATGGACCATTTATGTGTGTTGATCCATATGGCACGACCAATCTTTTTCTAATGGGCAATGTCGATCATGCAATCCACGAAGCGAATATAGGTAAATTTCCTGTTATCATAAACAAATATCACAAACTTCTAAATAAAGGGGTGATAAAAGACCCTCCGATTACTAATTTTAAAAAATTTATCGATAGTACCGAACATTTTATTCCGCTGATAACAAAGGCTAAACATGTCGGATCTATGTATACGATTAGAACTGTTCTTCCCTACAAAGATAAAACTGACGAGCGGCCTACCATCGTGAGGAGAATAAACCGAAAAATATTTACTGTTTTTTCCGGAAAAATAGCCAATTGTGTTGAAGCCGCCGAAAAAATCAAGAAAATTATTTAGAAAATCAAATCACTTCGTGATACAGTCTCAAAAATTTTTTTGCTTGATTTTCCCATGAGTAACGACTCGCCTTCTCTTTTGCAACTTGCCCAAGTTGTCTGGCAGATGTTCTATCAGACAGCAATCTGTCAATAGCGGCTGACAGTGCCTTAGTATCTCCTGCCTTTATAAGAAGTCCCTCCTGACCATCCTTCATAAGAGGATCAGATTCGTAAGTAGTAATAATGGGAAGACCGGAAGCCATTGCTTCCATAAGTACCCCAGGCGATGCATCTGCGTAAGAAGGCAAACAAAAGATGCCTGCCTTTAAAAATATCTGACGTTTATTCTGATAACTAACAGCTCCTGTGAATTTAACTTGCTTTTTTAAGTTTTTTGCTTTTTTCTTTAATGCATAAATGATTCTTGGGGATCCAGAACCTGCGATTATTAATCTTGCTTTAGGAAATTTAGCCACTACTTGAAGAAAAACATCTATTAGGTCAAATATTCCTTTTCGCCAAGAGAGCTGCCCCATAAAAAGGACTGTTTGCGTTTGGCTTGTTTTAATCTTCGAGAATTTTTCAAAGTGGACCCCTTTGTGGATGTAAGAAAGATTCTTCAACTTTTTTTTCTTTAAAAAATCTAGGCCTTTTTGATGCTTTGAGATTAGTCTACCTTCTTGGCAATTATAAAAATTTTCTTGTCTCAAAAACTTCAAAAGAAACCAGTAGAATAAATTTTCAAAAAAGACGCTAGGAGAGAATTTTAAAGGTGATAACTCCTTTAGTCTTTCATTGGTATCTTTTTCAAAGTTTTTGTATTTTTTGGGTAGGATTACTCCCCAGAAAAAAATTGGTACATTTGTAAAAAAATTTATTAAGGTATGAGTAAACTGAATAAATTGTATTATGTCTGGCTTGAAATCACGAATGGCCCTCAATGCGGTTAAATCCAATCTAAACATCAGACTCCCTTCATATTTTCCTGATGCTGCCGAAGAGTTTGCCATATAGTGCTTGACATTTTCTTTTCTTAAGACTTTGCCAAACTCGATATTGAATCTTTTTTGGTGAGTTTGTATTGGTTTGGGCGAAACTATAGCCACTTGGTGGCCAAGTGTGGAAAAGGCGCAAGCTAGCTCAAAAGTATCTCTCCAGACTCCTGAGTGATGAAACGAACCTTTAACTCCCCCATCAATCCATTTGGAAACTAAAAGAATTCGCATAAACGATGCAAATATTCTAATTGATGCTAATTATACGAATTGGTATTTTTTTATTAGTATCATTAGTATGCATTCGTATATTAGAATCGATTAATTATGCTTTTCCTTTTACTGTATTTTGCTCCTGACTCTTGTTAATCTTGAGGATCACTTCTGTTAGGATAGTAGGCATAAATTGATTAAGGAGTTTTGTGTTGGGAATTATACAATGGCCACCAATTGTTCCTTTAACATACTTTAGGATAGGTCTCAATACAAAAGGATTAGTCTTTGCATATCCCAAATTATAAATTTTATTAAACTTGGTATAAACATTGTTAAAATCTACTTTTTGCCTACTGCAAATTTCGGCAACAACTTTGTTGAAAATAATATTCCATGCATAATAAGTGCTATCTAACAATTTACCCAACTCAGATTCGATTGAATCATGTAAGGCAATGGTTTTGATACCAACACTGGACAAATGAACTTTAGCCAGTTTTAAAGACTTGGGACTTGTTGGCCCGATAAATTTAACAAACCTCATAATGTCTCGTCTTAGGTTTGGATGTTTCCCCATTATTGGGGAATGAACTGTAGGGATTTGCGTTTTTTGATAGATTTTTTGCGTTGTAGTTGGAATAACAGTTGCGTGGATAATAATTAAATTTGGTCGATTTTTTTCAACCTGGGAGATAACGGAGTTTATAAAACTATTCGTGTAAGGGATACAAACATGAAGAACATCAATCTTTGTATTTTTTAATTGATCGAAATTGCTATCCTTTTTTAAAACTTTAAACTGAGAGGAAAATATTTGAGAAATTGCTTTGCCTACTTCACCTATTCCTAAAACACCAATCGTATATTTTGTCATAAATGGAAATAATTAAGTTTCCTTATTAATTTTATCGATAATGAATTCAACTCGGTGAGCGAAAGTATGATTTCTTAAAATTAAATTTCTCCCATTTTCAGAAAGTTCCTTTCTCTCGCCTTCACAATTTAAATAATAAAAAACCTTTTCCTTAAAATCCAAAACTGTATAATAGCAAATAACGGTCTTTCCGAAAACTTCTTCGATACCTCGAACATAATCGGTAATTATGAATCCTCCCGAAGCTAGCACGTCAAATATTCTGTTACTTATAAAGCCATTTTCGCTCATATCAGACCAGTGATCATTAAGAACAATTTTTGCGGAAGAATAGAGAAGTCTGAGTTGATTGTTGGGGAAAAATTCCGCTTCTAGATATTTAGTGTCTATGTATTTTTGCCATCCTTTACCCCAGATTTTCAAGCTAAAACCGGCATCTACAGCAAATTTGACTACCTCTCTGTAAAAACCTTTTGTATTACCAATAAAAATGAGGTCATTTCTGAATTTTTTATCGTTTTGATAGAAAAAAAACTTTGGATTACTTGCCTGAAGAAGAGGATATAAAGGCTTTTTAACTAGGTCTTGAAGCACTTTTGCCAGTTTTAAAGACGCCACAAAAATTAGGTCGAAATCGTAATATTCATCTAGAGATATACTTTCCGGATGGCTGATATGCCAAATGACATTTACCTTAGCTTTTTTTTTGAATGGGTATTTTCTTAGTCCTCGTAAGTGTAGATGTATATCATACGTATTACCTTCGCTTGACCATTCATCCATAGCAGAAATTTTATAATCATAACTGTACTTCTTAAACTCTTCACCTAAAGACAATGCGAAGTAATAATCTCCCCATTTTTTAGCCTCGTCTTTATTGGGAGCACAAATTGTCAGAAGAATTTTTTTCATGACTGCCTATCATTCAGCTCCTGCTTTATGTAGTTTATGAGTTGATTCGCTCTTACCAAGTATGAATGACTCTCTTTGATATTTCGCATTAATCTTGACCCAATTATCTGTCTCTCGCTTTGATTCTGAAGTAAATACTTTAACTTACTCTTAAATTCACTGTAATTAGAATAAGTCAAGTATGAATTCTTAGGAAAGACCCTTTTAAATTCCATCAGTTCATCTGAAAGCACAGCCGCTCCACAGGCTCCTGCTTCGAAAATTCGAGAATTGATAAAATCCCATTTTTTCGTAAGGTGCTCGAGATGGTCTTCTATTACTATCTTTGAATTAGAATAAAGGATGGGAAGTTTCTCGTATCCTATTTCACCACACCAAATCTTTTTAAGTCCCGGGTAATTTCCAATGTTTTTACCGAAAACTCCTATTTTTATATTTTTTTTAAACTTTTCAGGAAGCTGTGAAAGATAAGTCAGGGCTTTTCTTTCAACCCCAAAGTAATTACCTACAAAAACTACATCAAAACTAAATTCCTCGTTCCTTTCACTTTTTTTAAAGTTTTCTATATCAGCTCCCAGTCTCAAAACTTGGGTTTTTACCCCAGTCGTTTTGGCAATTTCATTGGAAGCAATAGTTGAACCAGTTAAGATGAGATCATATTTGGTGAAATCAGACTGACTAAACCAATCTGTAAGCCGATTTCTAATCCACGCTACTTTATATATTTGATTGTTAATCTTACTGTTGGCGTTGAAAATATCTAAATTTGATAAAAGATTAATAATTATATCGATATCTTCTTTTTCTATGATATCGGGATCAGTGTTGTAAGTTTTTTTATCGATGAGGATAAAATCATAGCCAATTTGCTTAAGATACTTGCTCAAATTCATGGCTGTAAAATAATCACCATAAAATGAACTTTCATTATTTTCAGTAACCAGGAGGCCAAATTTTAAAGGTGTACTCGAAAAGACAAATTTTTTTTCTATTTTATCGAGTAAATACTCCTTTCTAAGATATGAAGCCCATCGCAAGGTAAGTAATTTCTTGTTTTTTGCACGATTATCTCTGATTTGATTCTTTTCTAAGACCATCTTTTGCGAGGCAAACTCATGATGGAAAAGGATGCTAGTCGGAACATACTCTGTTTTGAAACCTGATTTTTTTGCTTTCAAACAAAAATCCACATCCTCATATCCGTAGTGATAATCTTCATAAAAACCTCCTAATTTGAAAAATAGAGCCTTTTTGACAAACATACAGGCGCCGGTTACAGCAGCAATCTCTTTTTTAAAACACGACTCCACAGAAAAAGGGTGGTCACCCCGATCAAAATTCTCAGGATAAAGAAAGTTGTCTATCTTTGAAAATTTTATTCCCTGGTGCTGAATTGTGCAATCAAAAGAAGTGGAATCTGGAAATTCATTATCATTTCGTTTGGGGTAGATTAACTTTGAGCCGAGAATTGAATCTGGCCTTTTCTCTATCTGCTCAAATAACGCACTGAGCCATCCATTGAGGGGGATTGTATCGTTATTTAAAAAAATTAGATATTCCCCACTTGCTTTTTTTGCAGCCAAATTATTTGCCATTGCGAAGCTTAAATTTTCTTTGAATTCTAATATTTTGATTTTAATTTTTCTTCCACCTCTAATTTTTTCTAAGAAAGATTTCGTCTTAATATCATGGGAACCATTGTCAACATAAATTATTTCGTAATTTTTATAATTTGTATTTTTAATCAGAGCAGAAATGCACTTTGAAGTATATTCATAACTATTATGATTAAGGACGATGATTGAGATTTTTCTTGAAAATTTTGTTTTTTTGTTTTCTAGTTTTTTTACAAAGGAAACTATCTCATCTTCGTCTAACACGTTTCCTGAACGTTTGTAGGGTGTGAATTTGGATTGGGTTGCAATATCATCTTGTAGGCCAAATTGAAGATTTCGGAGAGCGTTAATTAGATTTTTGCTCCTTGATTTGGCTTGATTTAAAATTTGCAAAAATTTATAGACCTTGGTGGAAGTAATTAAAACCCATGTCTGTTCAAGTTTTTCTTCTCTGAGCTTAAGCTCTTCTAATCTCTTGCTTAACTTTTGATTTTCTAACTTGAGTTTTTCAATACTTTCCATTTCATCAATTTTTAGATGTAGAAGCGATAGATATCGGCTTTAATAATACCTTTGAAATATTCATTGTAAGTTTCCATGTTCTAAAAATTTTTGCCGACTCAACAGAAGAAATTTTTTGACTTAAATCAGTAATTGACTTTTCTGTTTGATCAATCTCTTTTATTAGATTCATATTTTGATCAGCATGAATTTCTATTTCTTTAACGGTATCATTTAGTTTTAATTGATGCAGAAGAAAACTTTGAAGAAAATCTTTACTGTTTTCAAAACGCTTTATTTTTTTATTTTTAAGTGTCATCATTATCTTCATGATTTTTCCTGCATACTTTTCTGGACTAAACTTTGATTTTGCAAAAGTTAATCCATTTTGCCCCATTACCTCCATCATCTTTCTATTTTTTAAGAAATATAATATTTTTTGCTTCAGGTCATTTATGTCCTCATAGTTGTAGAGGAAACCATTGTAGCCTTCTTTTATCTGCTCCAGAGCACCTCCTTTATCAGATCCGATCACCGGTTTTTTTAAAAGCATCGCCTCTACCAGTGTCCTACTAGACGCTTCACTCCTTGAACAAATCAGAAGTATGTCCGATTGATTAATATAAGGATAAGGATTTAAAACATTATTTTCGAAATAAATTTTGTTGGTCTTTTTGGTCTTAATCAAGTTATTAAGTGAGATAAAATAAGGATCATTCTTGCTAAAGCTTCCGAGAACTAAGAGCTCGACATCGTAGCCTTCGTCAAGCAATCTCATTGTCGCTTTTATGGCCTGATCTTGTCCTTTAGACTTTGCTATAAAACCAGCAATAATAAGTTTTAGGGACTTTTTTGATTTATACACTTGTTTGACTTTCTCTTTTAGGAGTTCTTCGGGTATTTCTATACTGTTATAAACAGTCTCTCCCCGATTGGGATCTATATAATTTTTGAACTGATGTTGGACAGCTTTCGAATTATAAATTACCTTTTCGGATAACAGATTTATTAATCGAACTGATTCCTTCAGGGTCATATCGAAAGAGAATCCATGATCTTTTTTGCCAAATTCACGTATGTGCCATAGGTGTGGTTTGTTCAGAAGAAAAGCGCTTAGTGCTCCCCAAGGAATAACAAGAGTATTTGTGTAAATTAAGTGGGGGTTAATTCTTTTCAATTCATCTAAATATCCGGTTATATTAATTAAGGAGTTAAAATGTCTTTCGTTGATGGAAGCTTGTCCTTTCGAAACCCACCAGCCAAAAGGAACAATATCAAAAGATACGGCTTTATTTTTTATCCTATCTACGAATGGGCCATTACTTGGAATAACTACATGTGATAAAGCATCAAATTTTTTAATTTGATTTAATAAGTCTAGATGACTTCTCACAGCTCCTCCTAAGTTTGCGCGGTGAGAAAAATAAGTGACAAAAAGTGATTTTTGTTTAGGAATACAAAGCAAGTTTGCATAAGAATTCTCATTTATAAACTCTTGCCAAGAATATTTATTGTTGGTTAAGCGGTAATATTTTCTTTTTAGCTCATCTATTAGGAAAATTTCAAAGCCAAGACTTTCAAGTTTTTTTAATAGATCATCGGGTTGAAAGCCTGCATTTTTTTGCATCTTAGGATTAAACTCTACAAGCATAGAGAGATTTTTGTTATTTTTTAAAGTAGTTTTTAAACCTTCAAGTACCGCCATTTCATGACCTTCGATGTCGATTTTTATAAAATCAATTTTTTTCTTTTTAAGAATCTGGTCTGGGGGATAACTTTTAATCTTTATTATTTTCTTTGTCTTGGTTAGAGGATGTTCGTAAAATCCGGCAGAATCCGATGCCTCTGTTAAATTAAAATCTTTTACTTCTTTTTTGTTGGAAGCTGCGAAATTGTATAGTTTGGCATTTTTAACATTATTAAGTTTGATATTCTTTTTGAGTACTTCAAAATTTTTCTTGACGGGCTCTATGGCAATTATTTTTGTATTTTTCTGGGAATGGTAAGCAAGTAGGGAGTAATAGCCAAAATGGGCGCCAAGATCGACAAAAGTAGAATTAGGTTTTAGATAATTCTTGATTATTTCAGATGAGAATGGTTCGTATTTATTTTTAACATAATGTTGAACAAAACGGGGGTAAATGTACATCGAAAAATTCTCCAAATTTATTTTTTTGATTTTTTTTAAATTGTATTCGTTCTTAAACATGTCCAACTTCATTTTGAAAATTTTTGTAATAGGCGATTATTTTATCTATTTTGTCAATTTCCGCCATCCTACCAGATTTTAAGACGATCCCTTTTTGGCAGACTTGACCGATTGTTTCCAAATTGTGACTTACTAAAATAATTGTTTTTTCTGAATTGAAAAATTCTTTCATCTTGCTTAAAGACTTTTGTTTAAACTCCGCATCTCCTACGGCCAATACTTCATCAAGAAGTAAAATATCCCACTCTAAGTGGATTGAAACAGAAAAAGCAAGTCTTATAAACATTCCGGATGAGTAGTGTTTTACCGGCGTATCCAGGAATTTTTTAATCCCGGAAAACTCGACAATCTCATCAAATCTCTTTGTAATTTCTCTTGCTTCCATACCTAAGATTGAGCCTGAAAGATAAATATTATCTTTTCCAGTTAATTCCGGGTGGAATCCAGCCCCAAGTCCTAAAAGTGCAGTTACCTTACCGTTTACAATCACGGTACCTTTTGTCGGCGTGGTAATACCCGCAATTGTCTGAAGTAAAGTCGATTTACCGGATCCGTTAGGCCCTATGATGCCAATTTTTTCTCCTTCTTTCACCTGAAGATTAATTCCTTTAAGAGCCAAAAACTCCTTTTGGTATCGATCTGAAAAGAAAAGTGGAATCGCGTGGGTCAATGTCCTTGGTTGACCGATTCTATATTTTTTCCAAAGGTTTTTTAGTTCAATAGCGTACATATTTATATTACGTCTGCAAAATTTTTTTCAAGTTTTTTAAAAAGTACATAACCTATTAAAAATAAAGCGATTGTGATCACAAGCGAAAAAGATAAAGGTAAAAAATCAGGAGGACTTTTTAAAAGAAGACTGCTCTTTATGCCTTCAACTATGCCGGTCATGGGATTTAAAAATAATATTTTTTGATATTGTTGAGGAATCTTCTCAATACTGTAAATAATTGGGGTTGCAAAAAGCCATGCTGTCATCAGTAAGGGTAAAAAGGCACTAACATCCTTGAAATAAACGTTGAGAGAAGAAAAAATCAGAGCAAAAGCAGAAATCAGCAAAACCTCGAGAAGCAATATAGGAATAATCCACAAAACATTAAAAGAAATCCCTATTTTATAAAAAACCATCAGAAGAATTAGGACTATGAATGAGGATGCCAGATCAACAAGTCTAACAACAATAGGAGAAAAAACAAGAATTTCTCTGGGAAAGTAACTTTTAAGAACCAAGTTTGAATTGGAGGTAACTGAAGTTGCTGAAGATGAGACGGTTTGAGAAAAGAAGTTCCAAAAAGTTAACCTTGTAAAGATAAGCAAGAGGTAAGGGGTGGGGCCGGAATGAATTTTCAAAAATAGACCAAAGATAAACCAAAAAACGATTGCTAAAACTATAGGTGAAATAAGAGCCCAGGCAATACCTAAAATCGCCTGTCTATATCTAACCTTAAGATCTCGAAGGGATAGGAAGTAAAACAGCTCTTTATACTGCCACAGGTTTTTGATTAATTGCATAGATCTGAAAACCGACAGACTCTTGTGGATTTTTTAAAACTTTGCGCTTTTTCCATTCGAGTAGTTTTTTGTAAACTGTCAAAGAAAATCCGCCAATTAAATCAAATACAGGAGCCAAAGGCATGTCTAAAACGACAGGTCTTACGAATTTTACTTCAAAATTGTACTTTCGGCAAAGCTTTTCGATCTCCCCTTTGGTATATTCCCGTTTATGATCATAATCAGAATAATAAAAAAGGCCAACACTTGCCTGAAGCTTTTTCCATGAAGTTTCTCGATTGGGAAGTGATAAAAAAAGTTTCCCCTTTGGCTTCAAAACTCTTCTGATCTCTCGCATTGCCAAATTTTGATTTTTAAGATGTTCCAGAACGTCTAAACACAGAACTGACGAAAAAAAGTTATCTATGTATGGAAAAGATTTCTCAGCATTGACTGCTTCAAATCGTATATTTTTGATTTTTTCGTCACTTGCTCTTCTGGATGCAATCTCGATTATCTTGCTAGAAATATCAAAGGCAACAACTTTTTTAACTTTTGGGCTGATGTTTATTGAGTGTTGACCAAGGCCACAGCCCATATCCAAGACAATGTCTTTTGCGGAAAGATATTTTAAGTACCACGGAGTTTTTTTAATTAAATGTTTCGGGTGGATTGGATATTTTGATTTGCCAGTAATTTTTGTAAGCCTTATTGAAAGTGCCGATAAATACTGCAGCTTCTGAAGGGTCAGAATCACATTTCTATTCAATAACCTCATGACACCAGTTTTTGGAAAATTTCTTCTCGCCGGCTAACTAATTTTTGCCAGTTAAACTCCCTTTCTGCTTTTCGAAGAGCATTTATACCCAGTGACTTTCTCAATTTTTCACTTGTTATTAACTGACTAACTTTCCCAATCCAGTCATTTAAATCATTTTCTTTGGCTAAAAAGCCATTAATACCGGGGACGATAGCTTCACGTGCCGACCAAGCATCCGTAGCCACAACTGGTTTTGTACAGGACATTGCCTCACCGATTACAATTCCAAAACCTTCGTCTTTGCTGGGGATGACAAAAATGTCACAGAGATTGAAATGCTTAAGTTTGGCGTCTCCAAATACCTTGCCGACGAAAATAACATCTGTTAATTTTTTTTCTTTTACAAAAGAAAGCATTGTTTTTTTTAGCGGTCCCTCTCCACAAATTAGTAGTCCGACATTTTGATACTTTATCTTCAAATTTTGAAACAATTTTAATAAAAACAACGGGTTTTTTCTTTCGATAAGAAGACCCATAAACATTAAGATAACCTTACCCTCTAGGCGATATTTTTTTAGAAGCGATGCATCTTTTGGTTGTGGTTTTAGAAACATGTCAGTGCCGTTGTAAATTACATGGATTTTATTTTTAACCAAACCATATCTTTTAACCAGCCAGTTTTTGACGTATAAACTTACGGTAATAATCGCATCATATTTTGCGGCGGTCATTTTATTTATTAGATCAAAAAGCATATTATTTTCTACTAAATGATGAGTGGTAGTAATCGGTACTTGGGGGTGAAAGAATTTAAAAATCAATGCGCCGAGGCCGACAAAGTAAGGATTGTGAACTCTTAAGATATCAAACTTTTCTTTTTTGTAGGTGCTAAATAAATAAGGAATAATTAAAAAATTAAAAAGAAAGGCCGGTATGTGTTTGAAAGGAGCTCTCTGGACAATTATGTTATGGTGTTTTCCGTATGGTCGATCCTTAGGCAAATAAACAAAAATTGTGTGGCCTCTCTTGGCAAGTGAATGCAAAACAAAATGGTCATGAACTTCTCCGCCGAGGTCAGAGTTGGGATTAAATCCTAATTGAGGAGAGCAAATTTTTAGCTTTCTCATGCAATTTTAAATAGTCTTGCCAATTTGGTTTTCAGTCCAATTGGCATAAAATAAGTCAATAAGAACATTTTTGTGAGACCATAAAGACCAAACAAATCAATGCCATCTCTTTTAATTGATTCCCATTTGATTCTTAGGTCAAGTCTATTCATTAAACCCATTTGACTGATTGATCTTCTGCTGTTGCTTAGACGCCACATGAGTAATTTTTTATTGAGATTTGCCATTTTGAAATTTTTTCTTGCTCTCATTAATAGATCGTATTCTTCAGTAAAATCAAATTCACTTCTGTAACCTCCGGATTTTACAAAAAAATCTCTTTTTCCCATAAATGTTGGGTGGATGATACAAGGATAAATACTTAAAGTTCTTTTGATCTGCCGATTGGTGGTAGGTCTGGTCTTACTACCAACTATTTTACCCGTATCATCTATTAGAGTGACCCATGTTCCACAAAGATCAATTTCCTGATGCTTAGTAAGATATTTTATTTGTTCTTCAAAACGGTTAGATAAACTTATGTCATCAGCATCCATTCTGGCGATGAAGTCGCCCTGAGCAAGGCGTATGGCAATATTTAGAGACGCAGCTAGTCCCAAGTTTTTTTTATTTTGAATAAGCTTTACTCTTTTGTCTTTCAGACTTTTCAAAAACTGCCAAGTTTTGTCGCGCGACGCATCATCAACGATGATAAATTCGAAATTTTTGTAGGTTTGGTTAAGAATGCTTTTTACAGCCTCTTTTAGATAAGGCAAACCATTATAAACAGACATAATGACGCAAATTTTAGGATCTCTTTTCAAGGTTCGGTCGCTCATGTCAATGTTTGGTAAATTTTAAATATTTTTTTAGCAGTTTCGTCCCAGGAGTAATTTTTCTTTACTATTTCATAACCTCTTTGGCCATATTTATCTATATCTTTTGCAAAAAGAAGGCCAATAATTGCTTTTTCGAGTCCTTTGTAATCACCTGGGTTGACTAATATCCCGTTTTCTTTATCCTTAACAATCTGTTTGAGACTTCCCACTCGTGTTGCAATAACTGGCAACTTGGCCGCCCATGCTTCTAAAACAACAATACCCTGCCCCTCATAAAGAGAGGGGAGGACAAAAATACTGGCCTTCTTATACTCTTCGATTAGTTTTTTGCCAATCAGTTTTCCTTTAAGCAAAATTCTGCCTTTTAAGTTGTTAGAACTGACAAAATCTCGGATATTTTTTTCCTCTCTGCCATAACCAACTAAAACGAATTTGAGATTTTTAATCTTTTTACAAAGGTCATTGGCGACTTGAAGTAATAAGCTAATGCTCTTTTGAGGATGAAAGCGACCAACAAAAAGAATAGTCGGCACCTTATATTTTGCGACTTTAACTTTATTAAACTGAGATATATCAACACCGTCTGGAACATAATAAACTTTGTTTTTATTGGAAATCTTTAAGAATTCGGTGTTGTCAGTAATTTGGGCAGAATATCTTAATTTAAGAACTAGGAACTTCTCAAGAAGATTATTAGTATTAAGTGCGAATACAGAAAAAATAGTGGGTGTTTTATTGAAGTGGCTAGCAGCCAATACTGGAAAACCGGCAACAAATGGGAAGGCATGAACAATGTCATACTTTTTCCCCAGGAGATATTTAAAAGAAAGAAGGATAAAAATTAAGCGAGAAAAATTATTATTCCAGGGTAATCTAGGGCCTAAATAAATTATTTTTAGATTTTTGGGTAATGTTTGAATTTTTTGATTGGGAAATCTGCGTGTGATAATATCAACTTGACAAGAAAAATCGGCGGTTAGCCTTTTGGCGACTTCCCAGGCAACTTTAGGACCTCCGCCTATTATTGGAAACCAGGTGTCCGACATTATACAAACTTTAAACATTGCTCAAATTATAGCAAGCTGTTCTCTATTAAACTAATGAGATATTTAGTAACAGGAGCAAACGGGTTTATCGGAAGAGAAGTAATTAAACATCTCAGAGGTGAAGTTCGTTGCCTAACCCATAAAGAATTCCTGACGGATCACCCGAAAAACATAGTCCATTTCAAAGGTAATTTATCCGACAGACAGAGTCTCGATCAGGCAGTTGAAGGAGTAGATGTAATTATTCATCTGGCTGCGATAACCAGATCTAAAAATAAACAAGATTATTTCTTAATAAATACACTTGGCACTAAGAATCTCCTCGAATCTGCCGAAAAAGCTCATGTTAAAAGGTTTATACATATTAGTACCTGGGCGTTAGATCCCAGAGGTGGTGCTTATTCGGTTTCCAAATTAAAAGCTGAAGAAGAAGTTCGAAAACATAAAAATTGGGTGATAATAAGACCCGCAGATGTATATGGAGATCAAGGATGGCTAAAAACTCTTGTTAAATTCATAGAAAAATCACCTCTGGTCCCTATTATTGGGGACGGAAAACAGCTAGTTTCCCCGGTTTTCGTTGAAGATGTGGCAAAAGCAATCTCTGCATCAAGCCTAAAAAAAACACTGTATAAAAACTATACACTGTGCGGTCCTGAGCTTTTAAAATTTGATGAGATGACCAAAAAAATCTCACAGTTTTTAAAACTTAAAAGAAGAATCATCTATGTTCCAAAGAGACCTGTTATTTTATTTGCAAAATTGATGTCTTTGGCAGGCTTTCCTAACATAGAAGAAATGGTCCGGCGTCAATTATCATTTAAATACTACAAAAGTGAAAATAATCCCAAAGAACTAAGTTTTAATCCGATTAACTTCGAAAAAGGACTTACAAGAGTGTTATCAAGTTAAATTTCTAAAAAAAATTACTACTGATCTTACAAATTTCTGCTAACTGTAGATTTGTAAACTTCTTCGGTGTATTTGGCAACCTTTTGCCAACTATAAATTCCAGCTAATTGCTTTGCCTGCTTACTTTTTTGATTATACAGAGTTTTCCTAGTTAACAACTCATAAAATCTTTTTGAAAAGAGTAGTGGTTCTCGGGGATCTACCATAAAACCGCCTTTTGAATTATTGGTTACTTCTCGGTGAGCAGGAATATCAGAATTAACATAAGGAAGGCCTGCGCAGCAAGCTTCAATAGTAGCAATGCCAAAACCTTCCACTAAACTTGGTAATGAAAAAATGTGCGAAGACTTAATTAATCGAATCAATTCTTTTCGTGGTAAATTGAAAAGAAATTGCACTTTAGAGTTTATTTTGAGGGCTTTGGTCAGATTTTTTAAGTTGTGATACTCGGGTCCAGTTCCAACAATTATTAATCTCACCTCCTTTAGCCTTGTTGAAAGGTGGGCAAATGCAAGAATTAAAGTCCTTAAATTTTTATATTTAGCAAGTCTGGAGACACAGATAATCGTCGGTTTTGGGAATTTTTTAAGGGAAGTTTTAAACTCTTTGTGATCGATTCCGCACGGCACAGTATAAATTCTACCTTTAATTCGCCCTTTAAGCTTTTGGGCGGTCTGTTTGGAAATGGCAATATACGAATCGAAACCAAGTATTAAATTTAATCTTTCCAAAATTTCCCCAAAAATACCCCAAAAGCCTGCATTATTAATCCAAGAGCCGACCCAAACATCCGGATACCAAGCCACGGAGGGAATTTTTTTTCTTTTGGCAATTATTTTGGCAATGAAATGTGTAATAAAATTTGACCCATCAACAACCTCTATATCAAGGGTAGTACCAAAACTGATTGCATCTTTAATAAAATAGATTCTTTTTGACAAACCACCGACCGTTGCCATGTATGAACGTCTAGGCCCAACACGATAAACAGTAAAGTTAAACATCTTTTCTACTTTCGGACTAGTTAAGCCTCTGCTTGTGATTACACAAATCTGATGTTTTCTGGCTAGATATTTTGCAAGATAAAATGTTCTGGCTTCAACTCCACCAGAAAATTTTAAATCTTTCCCTGTCGGGAAAAATTCAGAAATTAGAAGAATTTTCATTTTTTGCTTGTTTTTTGACGATTCTTCACAGAAGAATGAGAAGAATTTTGGAGGGCAAGTTGTCTAATAAGATATGTAATTTCGTGACGGAGATCTTCGATCATTACATAAATTCTAAATACCAAATAAAAAAGGAGAGCCAAAGAAAGGTAAACGATAACATCAACACCTCTGCCGACACCAAAATATGAGGCAAGCTTCGTTGTCGTCCCGGGTAGGATAACGCCCACGAAAGCCGCTAACCAAATCAAGAACCAAAAGAATCCGACCTGGGTAGAAATAACTTTTTCTTTAATTCTTAAAAGTACTCTTGAAATAGCAAATAATATAAAGACCAATAGTACAATTTGGATGGTTGTCAACATTTCAAAAATTCGCTGGTATTATATATCAGCCCTGCTGGCTCAGCAACAAGTTGAACGATTAACTTTATCTCAGTAACTTAACTAAAAATCTTGCAAAAACCGGGATTGCATTAATATTTTTTTGGCCTTTGATTCTGGAATAATCCGTATAGATTGCCTTTATTGGCACTTCAATAACTTTCAAATTATGCCTCTTTGCCTCAAGAAGTATTTCTGATGAAAAATCCATTCTGTCGGCCTTGAAATCAATAAGATCTATAGTTTTTTTGGAAAATGCTCTAAGTCCAGATTGTGAATCCGTAGAAAGAACTCCATATAGAATAAAAGTGGCAAAGTTGGCAAACCAATTAAGAAGAAACCGATCGGATGGGATTACTTGCTTATTTAAAAAGCGTGAACCGATGACCACATCCGCTTTTTTTAAAATAATTGGCTGAATTAACTTTGAGATATCGCGAGGATCATGCTGTCCATCTGCATCAAAAGTAACTACGATATCAGCATTTTGCTTTTTTGCCCAAGAAAAACCGGTTTTAATTGCTGCGCCAAGACCTCTATTTAATAAATGTCTGACAATATTAACGTCGGCTCTTTGCGCTTCTTTAAGTGTCTGATCCAATGACCCATCGTCAATTACGACAACATCAACATTCGAAACGCCCTTAAGTCTTCTGGGTAAAGATTTTAAAACCTTAAATATTACTTGGGATTCATTAAATGCTGGAACAGCAATAACAATTTTCACTGCTAATTACGAACGGGCTACAATAAAAATACCAAAAAGCATCACTACTATACCAACTATTCTTATAAAAGAAACATCCTCATTTAAAAATTTTATAGAACCAATGGTAGTAAACATAAAAACTATCGTTGCAAAAATTGGATAAGCCCGTGAGAGGTCATTAAATGTTAATACACGAAGCCAAATTAAAAAAGAAAGGCCATAAAGGCCAAGTCCTGCCAGGATAAATGGATTTGCCGCAGCTTTCGATATTTCAAGAAAAAGTTTTGTCAAGTTTCCACTCAAACCACCAAATGATAAAACCCCTTTTTTAAGAAGAATATTTGCCGTCACATTAAAAGTAACGCTTGTCAGTAAAAGAGCGTAAAAGTTTTGGAAAAAACTCATGGTGTGATCATACCATTGACAGCTGACAACTGACAACTGACCCTTCGATGGACTCAGGGTCATCCTGAGCTTGTCGAATGGATGACAACTGACATTTGCTGAATCATTTTGATATTTGAAATTTAATATTTGATATTGGCTTTACGCTACCCAATATCCTTGAGTGAAAAGGGTAGTGCTGATTAAAAGAAGCATCACAAAAATTGTTAGGATTAAAATCTTAAAAAGAGTACTCTTAATTAAGCCTAAGACGATAAAAATTGGAAAGGCTACCAAGATGTATCTTGGCATTGAAGTCAGCGTTCCGGTTAAAGTCGGAGTTAAAACTGCCAAAAAACTAAAGACGAGCCACTCTGTTTTAACCTTCTTGTAAGCTACGACTAAAATAGCTAGAGCAAAGACAGTAGCAGTCAGCTCGAAAGCAGCTGATAACAAAGTCAACCCATTGGTTGTTGCAAGAATCTTCAAATACCTCCAAAAAACCTGTGGCAAAAGTACTATTTGAGTAGTTGATCTTTCTTGTCCCCAAACAGCTTGTGACGTTAAAAAATAAAAGGGATTATTGAACTCGATCCTTAAATAAAACATATAGACTAATAACCCTAGTGGTACTATCAATAAAGGAATTAATGACGTGACTTTTTTGCCCAACATCAGTGAAGGGGTAAGGAAAATTCCGATAAGTCTTGTCAAAGATGCGAATAAACCAATAATTGAGGCTAACCAAATCTTATTTTTATCAAAAAGAAGAAAAACAGAAATTATCATTAAAAAAAATAAACCTTCGGTGTAAATTGAACCAAAATAGAAAGATGTCGGAAATGTTAATAAAAAAAGACACGACCAAAAAGCTATTTTTCCGCCATGATATTTGTTAACAAGTTTGTGAAATATTACTAAAGCGAAAAAAAATGCAATATTGGAAATCAAAAGTCCAGCTATCAGAAAATTTCCAAAAGTTAAAAACGCGACAAATTTAATAAGTAAAGGGTAAAGTGGAAAGAAAGCCTGAGTATATTGATAGACATAGCCATCTTTGGCAATTCTTAAATAGTGAACTCCATCAAAATTTCCAAATGACCAGATAAAGTGCGGTAAGCCAGTGTTAATTAACTCTTCTTCATAGTAAGGAAAGCTTTTGCCGAAATTTGGTGGTAAAACTTGAGTGGCAATTGAGGTCACCGCAAACAACCCAATGCGCCAAATAAAGAAAAGAAGAAAGATCTTTTGCATTTTTCTACATTCGTATGATTAGTATGAATTCGTATATTTGTATCGATGCTAATCTACTAATGGATGCTACTGATACGAATTTTAATCTCACTTAACTATTGATTTATAGACTGCAATTGTTTGTCTGGCTACTTTTTGCCAGTTAAATTTAGATGCATGTTTAATTAATTTCTGGGAGGAAATTTCTTTTTGCCTTTTTGAAAGATTTAAGGCATGAGTTATTTTTTGGGCAATATCAGGAGGGTCTGTTGGATCACAAAAAATCGCATTATTGCCGGTAAATTCCGCTAGTGATGCTACATTAGAGCAAACCACCGGTGTACCACAAGCCATACTTTCTAAAACCGGCAGCCCAAAACCTTCATAAAATGACGGCAAAACAGTAAGCCCCGCAAGGTTGTAGATATATATCAGATCATTCTCATTGATATATCCCGTTTTGATAATTTGCTTTTGTAAACCTAGTTTTTTAATTATCTGATTAATTTCTTTAACTTGAGTTAAACTATCATCAGTCAGTGCCTTACCAACCATTACCAGATTGACTTTGGCAATTTTAACAGCCTCAAGTAAATTTGGAAGATTTTTATTCCAGTTAACATCTCCAACATAAAGAACAAATTTTTTGGGGAGAATATATTTTTTTGAAACTGAAAAAAGGGTATTTTCGTCAGTTATCTCCTTAAAGTTGAAACCGGCAGCTAAATAAACAACATGAATTTTGTCTTTGGGGAAAGAAAGTTTTGAAACAATATCCTTCTTGGATGCTTGCGAATCACAGATAATTGCATCGACATTTTTGAGAGATCTCTTTTGAAAAAACAGACTGATGTAACCTTTAAGCCCAACTGGGAAGTAGTGGGGAAAGACTAAAGGAATAACATCATGGATAGTCACTACCCTATTCGTAGTCTTTTTCATTGGCAGTGTATGAAAAAAAAGATCAAAATAAGGATAGTGAATAACGTCTGCTGGTGGGGGAGAGGTGGGTTTTGAGAAAAATTCAAATTCTATCCCCCAATCTCTTTTTTTAAACTCCTCTGTCAATCTTTGGGTATATGAACCAATTCCTCTTGTCTTATGCCCTGTTCCAAGTGGGCTTATGTCAATCGCGACTTTCACAATGATTTAATTATATCAACAAACCAAAAAAACCCACCTTCCGTTGACTTAATAGGATATTCCTTTATCAAACCGTTAAGGTGGGCAGACTTTGCAAAGTCTTAAAAACTTATCTCTTCTTCTTTCGTTTCTTTGCCATAGATCTCTACCTCCTTTCCAAAACTTGAGTATATAACTAAAATTGTTAGCAAGTTTTAAATATTTATGCAATAGGGCAAAATGATGCTAGCGGCGTTCCCAATATTTGACATACGCGTAGAAGTGGTGTGCCGCCGAAAATAAAGCCCAGACAAACCCCCTAAAACCATCAACATAACCCCGATGTCTAACAAAAATATCGAAAAAAGTGACAAGTGGCTTTAGAACCATGTAGTAAAAAACCGGCCAAGGCCCCCTACCCGGATCTATCTCTCTAAGCTTTTGAGCAGTTTGATCTGTATAACGGTCGGCTCGATAAAGGTATCTGGCAAATGAGGGATCGGCCATGTGAAGAATGTCGTTTTTTAGATACCCTACTTCCCCATCAATTGCAACCTGTTCATGAACACTAACTTCGGGAAGCCTGCCTTTGCCTCGTCTAAAAAGCCTAATCACACTATCAGGATAAGCTCCGCCCTTTGTTAAATAACCGCCTAAAAACCAATTGCGACGATTGATCCAAAAACCGTTCTCTTTGGGGTTTTTAGAGATAATTCCTTTGATCTCACCGACTAATTCTTTACTGACCCTTTCATCGGCATCCATTAGAAAAATCCAGTCGCTAGTGCAATTATCTATAGCTAAATTTTTATTAATGTGAAACATTGGTTTATTAGTTGTTTTAATAATTTTTGCACCCAGATTCTCTGCCAGTTCTCTGGTTCTGTCTGTTGATGACCCGTCAGCTACCACTATCTCATCGGCAAAATTTTTTAAAGACTCGATACAATCAACAATATTTTCCTCCTCATTAAATGTTGCCAGTGCAGCTGAAATTTTTATCTTTTTCATTTTGGATGACCTATTTTAATCGCTTCTTTTCCGTTAGGATAATAAATTGTTTCAATGACTTCAAAGCCGCCGGGGAAATTTCCGCTATCGGCAATAAAAAGCTCACTGGGAGTTGTCGGCGGTTTGGTGTCGAAGTAATATTTGTCAAAGTTTTGCCTCGTACCGCTTTGTTGATAACTCCTGGGGTCATACTTAGTATTAAAAAGCCAGAACACGTACGCCTGTTCGATTGAATGATCGACATTAATTTTAGTGTATTGATTTTTGATTTTCTCGGATTCTAGAACAGCTTCCTTATATCCATACTGCCAAAAATCTGCCTTGTCGTATGGATAATGTCTCCAGTAGTTATGAAGGTAAACTATGATTGATACACCAATCCATAAGATATAAAAATATTGAACAGGTTTTTTAAGTAAAAACTCCATAGAAAAAATTGAAACCAGCGCATAGGCACTAATGATCTGAAGCGCTGGGTCCATCGGTAGAGACCGGTTACCATGCGGATTAGGAACAGCCGGTGTTGCAGGAATTGGGGCAATCAGAAGCCATGCAAGAAGAAAGGCTGAAGTTTTATTGCGATTTCTAACAAGCAAAAAGATACCATATAAAACTAGAGGAAATTGAAAAAGATAGACCATCCCTATATTTCCAATATGATGCCTGAAATTATCATCGCCTTTAGTGAAAAGAAAATTAAAATCAAAATGAGAAAGATAATTGCCAAACCATGTTTGGCCAATAACAAATCTTCTGTTATGAATATATTTGCCGAGCTTCGATCCCCTTTCCTGATCTTCTAGAATAAATTTTATTGATTTTTCGATATCCTCAAGTCTTGGTCTGCCAGTGGTAACTTCAAATCTTTGTAAGATTACTTTTGGCGGTATTAATATTACAAGCGGCAGTCCGATTAGAATAGTAATGATGATAAAAATACCTAGATACCTTTTAGAAACGGTAAGTATCTCTTTTCTCCAAATAAAAAATGTTGCTATAAAAAGTAGCGGTACAAAAATCCGCTCTGAATGATAGGTATAAGTAGAAATCCCTAAAAATATGCCGCTTACTATTAACCATCTTCTACTGGCTAACCCATATAAAAATGCAGTAATGGCTGCGACTGCAAAAAAAAGGCCAACCGTAGCCTCAAAACCGACTCGAGAAAATTGCAAGTGCCAAGGCGAAATGGCCAACATTAGCATAGATAGAAGAGCGATTGACTCACTCTTGACAACTGACAACTGACCACTGACATTTGACTTTTCAAAGATTTTTCTGGCTAAAAAATACATTGCTGGAACTGTCAAAAAACCAAAAAATGCGGAAGGAAGTCTTGCGGCAAATGGGGTTAGACCAAAAATTGCCACTGTCACTACATTCAAATACATGTATAGAGGGGGTTTATAATCATCAAAGGAGCGATTGGTAATCGGCAAAAAGTTGCCGTATTCATCCCGTCCAGTTTTAAGAATCGAGTAGGCATTGTAAGCATTACTGTTTTCATCCCAATCCAAACTTAGTGGAATTTCTCCTAATTTATAAAATCTCAAAATAAAAGCCAAAACTAAAATCGCCCAAAAGATTTTTTTTGTCATGGTAATTTGACCTGACTGACATCATAGATTTCAAAAATTGTGTCGCCTCGCAAATCATCTATAGTGTAGATTGGCGGTTTAGGAAACTCGATTTCTTTTTCCCCCGCAACAATTAACGTTTTTGTCGGTAGACGATCGATCCCTGGTACTGAGTCGACAAAATCGTATTTTCCGATGCTATCAAGTATTACCCAACCGTCCTGGGATTTATGTCTTTGGGCATTTTGAATAAAGTAAGCCGGGTTAACCTTTGCAAAATAGAGATACTGCATATATTGATGACCATAGTCAATTTTTCTTGAAATGACAATCTTGTCGTATTCCTGTTCTTTTGAGGCAAGATAGTTAAAAAGCTCCTTGTACCCGAATCTTTGAAAACGGCTGGTAAAATATGGCTCACTGTAAAACATATCAGGTATCAACTTAACTACTGATCCTAAAATAGTGATAGTCAATACGATAATAAAAATATTTTTAAAGAATTTTGACTTTAATGAAGCTACAAAAGTATAAATGCCAAAGGCAACAATGATCTCAAGCGATGGCATAATCAGATTAATTCTTCCATAATTACCAGATCCGGCAAAGGAAGCGCCTATTGGCACAAAAAGCAGCCAAGGTATTAATATTTTTAGTGCTTGATTTTTTTGCTTTATAAGTAAAAATATCCCCAAAATTAAAAATGGTAACTCAAACAAGTAAACTACACTTCTGGTGCTAAATGACTGGAAACCAGATGGATTTGCTTTATCAAAATAAGTCTTAAAAGATAAATTCCCAGCATAATTGCTAATATAAGTTGAAGCAAAAGTTAAAAATTTATTGTAGGTTAATGTACAAAAAATATTTGGCAGATGTTCTTTACAAACACCGCGCCTCTCATTTATATCAGCATTGATTCCAGCTCGAGCCACCCCGGAAATAAAACTCTCCTGAAGAAATCTCGACTGACCCTTAAAGGTTAGTACTGTAGGCAGGAGAGGTAAAAACAATATAAAGGCCAAAATCAAATTCTTGGCTAAATATACTTTTGGTATTTTAAACTGCTGTCTAAACGAGTAGATCACTACTGATATAAACAGTGGCAAAAAAACCCAAGCAGATCGATAAACATAAAAAGAAATAACAAAACCTAAAAAAGAAAAGGTAATAAATTTTTTATTTTTTAAACCTACTAAGAAAAAGTAAGTTGAGATGGTTATAAAGAAAACTAATAAATCAGACTCAAAAGCATTTCTTGATGCCGCTATATGCCAGGGTGAAATTGCCAGAAGAAATGCAGCTACGAGGGCTATGACTTCGTTGCGGGTCCTGTCAGTCGTTTCCTTCCCGCCAGTGCTCGCTTTGTGCAAGTTCGTTATTTTACTTTGATTCCATATAGAAGCTCCGCGCTGTCGGGAACCTTCCCACAACTGCCACCCGCTCCTGTCTTCGAATAGTTTTTTCGTCAATAAATAAGTAGCAAAGACTGCAAAAACTCCAAACAAGGCTGATGGGAATCGCGTTGCAAATTCATTCATACCGAAGAAAAATTGAGATATAGCTGTGAGGTAAAGATAGACTACAAGCTTCCAGTCACCAAAACTTTCGAAAGCAGGAAAGGGTAAAAACCTGCCCCACTCATCCATGCCGGTTTTTAAAATCGAATAGGCATTATAGCCAAAAGCAGCTTCGTCATCGTTAAATCCAACTGGAATACTTGCCAGATTTATAAAACGAAGAAGAATTGCTACTGTAATTATCGAAATTATGATTAAATTATTTTTGAGATACTTCATTATTAAGGAACTACTTCATAAAACCGCATAAAACTATTACCTCTACCCTTTTGGTATTTGCCAATTAATTTAAGACGAGGGTTACCCGGGTCATCAGGAAGGTTTTGGTTTTCGTTAAAGACAAAAAAAGTCTTTTTAACTTTGGCAGCTTCCAAAACCTGCTGTGGAATATCCCTAACTGGCCAGAATCCGGTAATCTGGATATTTGGATTACTATAAAAGTAAATTTGAATAGCAAAAGGTAAAAGCCCAAAGGTGCCTTCAGTTCCAACATAGACTGGTTGGCTTTTTGTTTCATGTTTTAGGATTGCCACAATTTCCTCCACACCATAACCGGCCGGCCAGTCATTTAAGTATTGACCAAGATCTGCATCGGCAATATTGGCCTTTGGAGGTTCTGTTAGTAATCTATATGAATTGATAGCCGGAAAAACAAAAATGATCGCAAAAATCACCCACAAATATTTCAAGTAATTTTTCCACCTAATTAAATTTATTACACCAAAAGATACTAGGATAACTATATAAGGGAAATAAAAAAGCATAAAACGAGGATATAAAACTTTATTAAAAATACTCTCTGCCAGAAACGGCGCCAAAGCATAAACCGAAAGCAAAATAATTACCCCCTTTCGCCTAATTAAACCCCATGTAATAACCAAAACGGCAATAATTGTCAGCGGCCAGCCATTATATTGAACAAACCATGAAATTAAGGCATGAAGATTGCTGGGCAATTGAATAAATGGGTTATTTATAATTTCGTTAAAAGATCTGATAAATTCAGATTCTTTACGCTCAATCATATAAAACAGTGGCGAGAGTCTTAAACTATTGTAAATTACCTGTGAGAGCAAAAAAGTAACAACTGAAAAGATAACCCATTTAAATAATCTAAAACTGTAATCTCTACTCTTGAAATTAAAAACCAATAGAGAAAAAGGGAGTAGATACAAAAAAAGGATGCCTGAAGATTTAGTAATCATTGTTAGTCCAATAGCAAAACTGGCAAGCATGGCAGTTTCAAATCTTGGATCTTTGGCCATCTTTATCGAAAAGTAAACTGCCCAAATACCCAACATGGTAAGCAGAGAATCAAAAAGGGCCATTCGGTCATACAGGAGCGTGAAGGGTAAAATGACATATAAAAAGGCCGCAAGTTTGGCCACTTTCTCAGAAAATAACAGTCTGGCTAAGAAATAGATTCCTACCAGAGAACCAAACCCTGCAAAAACAGAAACGAGTCTTCCGGCTATTAACGGATCAGGGATAAATTGCTGAAAAATTGCTGCAATCCAAATGAATAAAGGCTGCTTTCCATCCTCCAGAGAAATAAATCTGTTAGCAGGATCATGGAGTGCTACTTGTGCCCAATAAGTATAAATTGCCTCATCAGTAAATATTGGAACTATTTTTAAATTGATAAGTCTTGTAGCAAAATAAAGTACACTAAAGCTAGACCAAAGGATCAAAGATTGCAGTTGGATTAAAACTACGGGTTTAGGCTTCATCTAATCTCTAATTCTCCGACATCGAATACACTAGTTCCGTCAAGCCTTGAGATTGTCTTAAGTTTTTGAACCGAAGGTGGGAGCGCATTGGGTGAAGTAACATACAACACCTTACCGGAAACCGAAGTTTCATTTAAACTGTCTGTGAAGCGTAATTTACCAAAACCGTCAACGTCTATAAAAAAGAATTTGTCTCTTGTAATTTGAGCGCTTTTCCAATACTCCCGAGGATCAAATTGCATATATAATAAAAAGTAAATGTAAGGTCTTCCTTGAGCTTTAGTCACTACCACATAATCAACGTCATTGTATCTTGGTTTAATAAATTCTACCGCTTCTTTGTATCCAAACTGCCACTCTCCTGAATAATTTCTCGGCCAGTGAACATAATACATATGCAGATAAAATAAAAAGTTAAAAGTAAAAAGTAAAAAGTAAAAAATTATAAAAAGTTTTTTATATCTAATTACTCGATAAAGATAAAATAAGCCAAAAGCGGCAAGTATTTGAAAAGTAGGCAAGATATGAATCATCCTGAGCGCATGGGGAGTTTCTCGGGCAGTTGCCGGTCCAAACGGTGAAATAAGAAGCCAACCAATAATTAAAAAGCGATATTTTTGTTTGGTAGCAAATAAAAAGTAGATACCAGCAAGAATAAATAGTAGATCAACATAATAAAGTTCGCCTACTTCCTGAACAGAAAGCCTTGGATTAACATCGCCTTTTGTAAAAAGGAACCTCGGATTGAATGAATCAAAATAATGGGTGAGATATTCATATGAATAGAATAGACGCCGGTTATGAATAATGTCTGACCACCAAGAAAAATTGTCTCTTGCGCGATACCGAATTGAGTCATTAATCGGTTGCAGATCTTTAAAAATAGTTACTTCATCAAATCTCAGTCTGCCTTCAATAGTTTGGGTTGTAAAAATAAAAAGAGGCCAAAATAAAATACTAGTAATTAAGGCTGTTATTAAAACAATTTTGATTTGGGCAAAAACCTGTTTTCGAAATTGAATCGCTAGTACTAAAAGAATAAAAGGGACAAACAAGCGTTGGCCTGTAAAAGTATACATCCCGGCAAGAAACGAAAGAACAGACGGCAAAATCCATAATGGATTATCTTGAGCAAATTTCAGAAACAGCCAAATACCAAGAACTGAGAAAAAAAGACCCAGATTTGCTTCAAACGCGCCTCTTGAAAATTGAAGATGCCAAGGGGAAATAGCCAGGAAAAAGGCGGATAGTAAAGCAATTGTTTCAGAAGTACTAAAGGTACGAGAAGTACCAGAAGTACGAGAGGTTAAGTTCAGAGATTGCTTTTCGTACCTTTCATACTTTTCGTACTTGTGATACTTTTCTACAAAGAGTTTTTTGGCCAGAAAATATGTCAATAAAACTGTCAAAACACCAAAAAAAGCAGATGGAAATCTAATTGTAAATTCAGTTAGGCCAAAGGCGGCAATTGAAGGCACTGTCGCATAGATATAGCCTGGTGGTTTGTAATCACCGAATGCTGCAAAGTTGGTAATTGGTAAAAATTTACCGTGTTCATCATGACCAGTTTTTAAAATTGAGTAGGCATTATAACCAAGTGATGCCTCGTCCCAATAAAGAGAAGGTGGAACAGATCCGAGTTTATAAAACCTTAATACTGCCGCAATGAAAATAATAACGATAAGTATATATTTACTTAATTTTTTGGGCATGTTTATAAAAATTTATAATTAATCATAACAAATTTGCTAATTAAAAAAGATCTCATTACAAATTGAATTCATCTGCCAACCGAAAATAAAATACCAGAAAGACATAATTACCAAGAGGATAAATACTATTTTAGCTAATTTTGTTTTTAGAAAAAGATCAATTCCCCAGAGAGAAAAGCTATACCAGGATATTACCAGAAGAAAAAAAGAGGCTTTTGAACTTAGAGTAAAAATTGCAATAAATGATGCGATTAAAATCAATATAAAATGGAATTTTGCTAAATACTTTCTTTTTTTAAAAACTTCTAAAAAGGCAGTTACTACTAGAATTAAGCCTACTGGACCTAAAAACTCCCCTAAGAATCTTGGCTGAAAAGTTGAAGCGAAAGATTTAGATAACTCAAAAATACCAACAGTTACCTTATTGTGAAACAACCTAGAAATATTCCTATCAACTCCCAAATCAGTATTGACATTAGTTTCAACACTAACTTTTATAGAAAGAGGGTTAAAGTAAAAACTTAAAAACTTTTTGCACCCAGTAGTTTGCCAACCTCTAAATGAAAAAAGAGAGAATAAAACGATAATAAAAAGAATCTTAATTTTGTCCATTTACCTCCCAGAGGGTGTAAATATGTCTGCCGACTGAATCATCAACGGCAGCCAAAAAATTACCGTCTACTTTTTTCCATGAGGGAGCAACATAAAGAATTCTTCCCTGCCAGCCGGCAGGCAGGGCTTTATCGTAGATATTGACATCATCTGAAATAAAGACATATTTATCGAAAGCATCTCTAGTACCGCCTGAATTTATAAATTTCTGCGGGTCATATTTTTGATAAAAAAGCAGATAGATATACGGTACCTGATTAATGTTGGTAACATAAACTTTATTAAATTGGTCTTGATATTTTTGCACTTGAGCAACCATTGCTTTGTAACCGTCTTGCCAGTCAGCTGCAAATTTTTTGGGATAGTGGATCAAAAGTAAATGCAAATAAGTTAAAAATGAATAGCCAATAATCACTATCATTATTATTTTTACTAGCAGCAATTTTTTTTGAGAAAAAATTAAATAGGCTCCAAATCCCGAAAAGAATGCTAAGGGAATCGCTATCTGGAGAGTTCTGTATGCATGAGGCGAAGGAGTAACAATGATTGCTGGAATGGGCGCTAAAATTAACCAAGAAAACATTATTTTTTTTGTTTGCGCATTTAACTTTTTAAAAGCGATAATTGAAACTATCAATAAAATTCCTTCAAATAAATAAATTTGACCCATATCGACCTGTGAGTGCCTCCCTATCTGATCACCTTTAAAAAACAAGAAGCTAGGAGAAAAATGATCAATGTAGGTATTAAATGCCAAATAGCTAAAATAGAAAGGCCAGTACCAGTACTTTGACAAAAACCTAAGAGGCTTTTTAGACTTCTGATCATAATCAATACGGTTTGTTTCAAATCCGGCATAACTGAACGCCGATTGAGAAATTGCTCTAGAGCGACCCTCTTTCGAAATTGTAAAAATTATGATCGGAAAAATTAGTATCAATGCTAAAAGTGCTGGCAATATCAATTTCGCGGCTATCTTTTTGACAACTTCCAGATAAATTAAAAGAAGTGAAATCACAAATAGAGGTGTAAAAATTCGATAAGCGTGGTAAAAATACATAGATAAAGTGAAAAGTCCCGCCGTCGCTAAAGCTATGGCGGGCAAGAAAAAGGCAGACCGAGGCTTCGTCTTTCGATCATCGATTAGAAACAAGAAAAAATAAACGGCAGAAGTTACGAAGAAAAGACCTACGGTTGATTCAAAACCAGCTCTGGAAAACTGTATATGCCAAGGTGAAATTGCCAGAAAAAAAGTACAAAATAGAGAAAGCCTAATATTTTTAGTCAATTTTTTAACAATAAAGAAAAAGACAATTATGGTCAAAGACCCAAAGAAGGCACTCGGGAAACGAACGGCAAATTCATTAAGGCCAAAAACAGCAATAGATAGAACTAGAAGATAGTGATAACCTGGCAATTTCCAATCACCGAAACTTTCAAAAAATAACGGCAAAGTAACGCCATGATGATCCTTCCCTGTTTTAAGAATTGAATAGGCATCATAACCAAATACGGCTTCATCCCAATAAAGTCCTGGAGGATTGATACCCAATTTATAAAACCTCAAAATAAAAGCAGTAAATATGATTAAAATTAATAGAGTTATTTGGAATCTCTTCATTGATGACGCTATTAATTATTAACTACTAACTATATATATCGCCGGTTCACCGTTAAGATAATAAACGATTTTCAAAATCTTGATATTTGATGGGAATTCTGAAGGTAAACCGACAAATAAAGTTTTAGCCTCTTTTTGTTGTTTATCAAAATCAATTGGTTTAAAGAAATATTTGTCGAATTTGTTTTTATCCTCCAAATATCCTCCAGAAACTGTACCGCCTTCAGTAAGATATTTTTGAGGATCATACTTGAGGTAATACAGCCAAAATTCGTGTGATTGATCTATTTTAGTTGAAACAATAATTCTATCATAATTATTTTTAACACTTTCACTAAATAATGCAGCCTCCCTGCGCCCATAAAGCCAGCTCTTGGAGTACTCAATTGGCATATGGACATAATACTGGTGAAGGTAAAAAGCAAAATTTATAAAAAGAGCAGTCGCAGTTAAAATCAAATACAATCTTTTAAATCTGACATATTTATAAAATATGTAGACTCCAATTGCCGTAAATATTTGGTAAGTTGGCAGATAAATTTCACTACGAAGCGCATGCGGTACACCCCAAGTTACCGAAGAGGCAACTGGCGCAATTAAAAACCACCAAAAAATAATTATTTTTGGCTTAGTTTCAAATTTTTTTCTAATTAAAAAATAGACACCGGCCAAAACAAAGGGTAAATCCCAAAGATAAAGAAGTCCAATCTGTGGGGCATGGTGTCTATCCATGTCGGCAGTAAAAAATAAATAAGTTGGTTTGAGATGAGAAAGATAGTTTTCGACAAGTATGGGAATATAGACAAAACGGCGGTTGTGAAGAATTCGGCCAACTGTTAACTGACCTGATTGCTCATCTTGGGCTATTAACTGCGATGCCTTATATTGCGGTGAAAGATCGGCAAATATCGTAGTTCCTTTATAACGGAGCTGGCCTGAAATTGAGAAAATGATAGGAATAAGAACTGCTGAAAAAATAATGGCGATTATGGCCGGAACGACTAAGTATTTTTTATTTTTAAGAAGCCAGTCTTTAGAAATAAATAAAAGTATAATAGAAAAAATAGGAATAAAAACCCGGGCATTGTGATACATAAAAAGATTAACACCAAAAGCGATAGCTGTAAGAGACATCCAAGCAGTAATTCTCAGTCCCTTAGCTCTAATTCCCTTTAAAAAAGCCCAAGTGCCTAAAACAGACCAAAAAATTGCACTATTTGTTTCAAAAGCTACTCTTGAAAATTGGAGATGCCAAGGAGAGATGGCTAAAAATAATGAAGACAAAAAGGCAATAGTTCTATTTTTGAATAATTCAAAGACCATAAAATAAGTGAAGATAACAGTCAAAACTCCAAGTGCCGCTGAAGGAAATCTGACAGCAAAGTCATTTAAGCCGAAAGCAGCAATCGAAGGAACAACTAAATATGTGTAAATTGGAGGTTTGTAATCGTCAAACGATCTAAAAGAAAGTGGCAGTCTATATCCATACTCATCTCTACCTGTTTTTAAAATTGAATAGGCATTATAACCGTGAGCGGTTTCGTCCCAATTAAGACTCGGAGGATTTTGGCCGAGTTGATAAAATCTAAGGACTGTTGCCAAGATAATAATGAAAATCAAACTGAGATTATTTTTTAACATTTGTTACAATGACTCCAATTGCTAAAAATAACGACCCCAAAGACAAATAATCAGCAAAAAGCCTAAGTGGTGTTTCGCCAAAATTTGCATTAACTTGATGTTTACCTTTTGCCAGATTGATAAGCATTAGTCCGGAGGCGTCCTGCTCTTTTTCTAAATGAAGACTCGATGGGTTAGTAATTGTCAAATCATTAAATGCAAACAGCAGGTTTTTATTATCCCTTACTGAAACTCCCGGAAAATAAAACTTATTGATCCTGATTTGAACATTTTGTGTAAAAACTTCTGCATCAAAAGAGACCCTGTTTGTTTTAGTCAAAACGTTATAAATATCAGCTTCACCTGATATCCGCTCCACTGTTTTGCCTAAAACAAAACCAATCGGCACCCTGGTTGATTGACGCCATTCGGGAGTAAATTCGTCATACTGGGTTGCCGTACCTGTATAACTGGAAAAGAACTGATCATCGCGAATTAATATCTGGTTGATGCGTAAGTGATTCCGATTGGCAACTAAAACAAAAATTATAAGAAAAAGAAAAATTAACCCAGGCTTTATTGTTTTTGCAACAAAAGCAGTTAGAAAAGAAAGTGAAAGTATTGTTACACCCAGAAATCTCCAAGGAATATCAATTAGTTTAAGAAGGTGAATATGCTGCCAAATAAATAAGGATGGTTTTGTTTGAATCATCAAAGAGATAGTTATAAGAAAAATAATAATGAAGAAAAAAGTTAAAATTAGAGGTAGTTGACTAATCTCATCTAAAACAATTTTGCCAATCTTCTCAAAAGGCATAAATTTCTTTAATACAAAATAGATTATCAAGAAGAGGACTAATGCGAAAATTAAAAGGTGGGCAAGTCCGATCTGAAAAGACATCTGATCATTAACAGTTCCGGGCAAATCAAATCCGTAGCCCCACGGCGATCTGATTAGTTGTTTTAAAGTCACAAAATGATTCTCATAGGCCACTTTGATAATTTCATCGAGACGTACAAAATTGCGCTCAAATATTGAAGGGAGATAAGTGATGGCGGCAATTGCCAGTCCCCACAAACTGGAAATAACGCTATAAATAAAGTATTTTAGGGATTTAAAGTAAATCGTTTGAATCAGTATGTAGAAACCTATAACCGGCAGGGTGATCATTGCGACCAAATTTTGCGACAAAAATAAAAGCGCTATGGATAGAGCACAAAGGGCAACCCATTTAAGATTATTTTTCTGGGCTAGTTTTGTGTATGAGTAAAAAACTAATGGCAAAAAAGTGTAGGCTAAAAGCTCTGAAATTGAGGCACGGACGTAGATAAGTGAAAATCGATAAGGAGCCCAGACATAAAATAGAGCACCCAAAAATGCAGCCTTTTCGCTTTTGAAAACTTCTTTTAACCACAAATAGGAAAAAATGGCCGAGAAAATAAATCCTAGGGCCATTAAAATTTCAAAAGAATCGGTAAAGGAAAAACTCAATAAATGAACTAGTGACCCTAAAAAGTAAGGCAAGGGATAGATATAAACAAAAATCGGACTACCTAATCCATTATAAAATGAACCGGCGAAGCGAGGCGGCAGTTGACCATCGGCGAGGGCCTGGTAATATTGGGCAATTCTGGCGGTATGGGTCTCGCCATCATGACTGGTATAAAATCCGCCTATTGCCAGACTTTTAAGCGCGGGAATTGAAAGTACCAGAAGTGCAACGATTGCCAAAAAGTTGGGATTATACCAAAACTTCACTCCTTGGAAATTCTAGCACAATTAACATAGATGGTAGAAAATCAATCAGGATAAATAACTTTACCTTGTGGTTTACCTGAAAACCTGCCGTTTTCAAAAATTATTTGGCCGCGAAGAACAACTTTTTTAATCTCTCCCCTGCCTTCTAATCCAACAAATGGTGTCCAGCCGCATTTGGTGAATAAACCTTTTTTGGAAATTTTATATCTTTCTTCCAAATTGACAGTCATAAAAGTGTTTGGTTGGGCTGGGAGATGGAAAATTTTGCGGGGATTAGTTGAGGTCATTTCAACCAGTCTCCCAATTGAAATTTTTCCACGAGCTACAGCTTCAAGCATTAAAGGCAGAGTCGTTTCCAGTCCAGGGACGCCAAATTTTGGAGATGATTGATCATACTTTTCTTCAAGAGTATGAGGGGCATGATCCGTCGAGATCATGTCAATTTCCGACAAATTCATCCAGAGTTTTTGTTGGTCACTTTTTGACAAGAGAGGCGGCTTCATCATACCTAAAGGACCAAGCCTTTTGAGATCACTTCTATTTAAAAACAGATGGTGAGGACAGACCTCACAGGTGATTTTTAATCCTTCTTTCCTGGCTTTTTTAATGGCTTTTAGTTGGTTTGCAGTCATATGACAGATATGAATTTTACGTTTATATTTTTTTGCCAGTCTTATGGCCACTTCGACTAATTCATCTTCTGCGTGAACCATAGTTGGCAGATTGCTTAGCCAAGATTTGAAAATTAAATCTTGTTCCTGGAGTTTATTGACAAGCAATGGGCCTGTTGTTTGGCTCATGTAAATCTTCAGGCCGAAAGTTTTTTTGTAGACTTTTGGGAAATATCTTGTGGAATCGACAGTTGCTCCAAAATTAAAGCCTAGGTCACACCAAATTTTGCCTTTGGATACTCTGATCTTTTCCTGTAGTCTAGCAGGTGTGGTTGTTGGATTGACATTATTTGGCATATCCAAAATCTGGGTATAACCACCGGCCACTGCCGCGCGGGTTCCAGACTCAAAATCTTCTTTATAAGTAGCTCCGGGTTCACGAAGGTGAACATGCACGTCCACTAAGCCGGGCAATTTAATAATGTCTTCTTTTTTAACAATCATTTTTTAAACATTTATCCTGCAAGAACTATTATATCAACAGGTGCCAGTCTATCTCTTTTGTTATAATTTTAGAGTTCATGACAAAGATCAACTTTTCTTATCTTGCTCCCCTTACTGTTTTAATTTTTGCGGTCTTTTTGGGTTTTATCATTTACAGAACAGCTTGGTTTGGCATTGATAAACATTTTTCACTGCTTGCCCAAAGTTTTCTTCATAATGATCTATATCTTAATCCCAATAATTTGCCTGACGGTGATTATGCAGATTTTAACGGAAAACAATATTTATTTTTTGGACCTATGCCCTCAATTCTTTTAATGCCACTTGTTTTTATTTGGGGCAAAAATTTCCCGCAAATGACTTTATCGATTACTTCTCTGGTCGTAATTTATCTTACAATCTTTATCTTGTGTAGAAAACTGAAATTCACAAAAATTGACGCTTTTTGGCTTGCCAATTTTTTTGTATTTGGTACAGTTTTATATTTTGTGGGACTCGTTAATATATCGGCTTACTTAGTCCAAACAGTTGGAACTGCATTTGTAGTTTTATCTATTTTGGAATATTTTACTAAACGAAGATGGCTTCTAATCGGAATACTGATTGCTGCAGCCGGTGCAACCAGGATTTCATTATTTGGAATGACTGTCTTTTTTATACTCGAGTTAATCCGTTTGTATAAAAATCTAAATTTTACTCGCAGTCTCATCTTTCTACTTCTTCCAATAATTTTTTCTATAGGGATGTTGAGTCTATACAATTTCCGTCGATTTCATTCAGTTTTCGATTCAGGATATACCCACAACGTTTCAGTTTTAGATAAAGATTATTTAAATTACAAAGAGGGTTTTTTTAGTTTAAAGCATATACCTGCAAATTTATACCTGCTTCTATTTAAAGCCCCCGAACCTGTATTAAAAGAAAGAGTCCAATTTGTTCTAAGATTTCCTTATCTTAAAGTCAACGACATTGGGATGGCTATTTGGTTTACTTCTCCTCTCTTTATATATTTACTTAAAGCAAGAAGGGCCTCTTATACAATTTCTGCAACGATTGGAATTTTTACACTTATGATTCCTTCACTCGTCTATTTTGGCCTAGGAACAAGCCAGTTCGGATATAGATACAGCCTAGATTTTTTACCTTTATTGTTTCTGATATTACTCACGGGCTTCAGGGGTGAACTGCCCAGTTTGGCAAAAATCTTGATTACTTTCGGAATTGTCTTTGATATTTTTTATATGTCGAATATCTGGGGTACATATCCTCTACTTTCGTTCTTTGATTATCTGAGGTAGTTTGACGATTACCAATTTGATTTAAATAAACTGCTACGAATTATCCCTAATTCATATAAGAGATAAATAAGCACAGTCCAAATCGTCATGACACCATATTTCAAGGATCTTTGCAAATTAATCGTTGATGCCTCTGGAAAATATTTGCAGGGAACGGGAATTTCAGAAATATTAAATCCAAAAGAGAGCGCTGAAATTAAAATTTGCTGGTCGAAAATGAAATCATTGGAGAATTTTTGATAGGGAATTGTTCTTAAAACTTTGCTTGAGTAAGCTCGAAAACCGGTGTGATATTCGGAGAGATTTAGACCCATCGCCAGATTTTCCACCAGTGTCAGAAAACGATTAGCAAAGTATTTCCATAAGGGCATTCCTCCTGCCAAAACTTGACGGCGAGTTTGAATCCGTGAACCAAGCATCACATCTGCTCTACCATTGACAATGGACTCACACAATACCCCAACAAGCTTGGCATCATATTGATAATCAGGATGAACCATTACTACTATATCTGGTTTTCTCTTCAGCGCCTGATCATAACAGGTTTTTTGGTTGGCACCATAACCTTTATTTTCTTTGTGAGTATAAACAGTGATTCCCATCTTTTTGGCTCTCTGGACAGTTTTGTCACGCGAAGCATCATCAACAAGAATTACTTCGGAAATTAAATCTTTGGGCAAATCGTCAACAGTTTTTTTAACAGTCTTTTCGGCATTATATGCCGGCATAATGACTACTATTCTGGGTTTTAGTTTTGGATTCCAAAGGATATTATGATTTTGCAAATTTATTTAAGACCTCCCTGTCAGATAGTGAATAAGCAGAGCTTGCGGTCCTCGTCTGCGCCTGCGGGTCTAAGTGCATAGTGAATAGTGAATAGTCAAAAATCAATTTTGGGAGCTGAATAATTGCCCAGAAAAAGCCAGCAAAGAAGGCAAGATCGAAAGTTGCCATTGATTTGGCAAGATGATACGGTAACCAAAAAAGATGTTGGAGAAGCCAAAATGGGTCAGTAATGTTTTTCCAAACAAAAAGAAATTGGTTTTTATAAGAAATGGTCTTAATAAAAAACTCGGATCTGGATTTTTGAATTACCCCCTCTTGGTGGAAATGATTTACCTTTGACATTGGCTCAAACAAGCATCTATAACCCATCCGCCATGCCCTAAATGAGAGGTCTATATCTTCCCAGTAAAAAGGGGCAAAGTTGGTGTCAAAACCGCCAAGTTCTAAAAATTTTCTTTTATCGAAAAGGCCTGATCCGCCAGAAACCCAAAGGGTTTCAGCTGATCTTGATGGTAAAGCAAAATGATTAACAAAACCCTTTTTAAAAATAGCTCCTCCTCTACCCCTTATCACAATCTTGCCATTTTCGTGGCTATGATCGGCAAGGCCAACTGCGAAAATCCGCTGGCTGGCTGATTCATTTTTGAAATGAGAAAGAGCAGGTGGCAAGAAATTTGCTTGCGGCGAAACATCGGAATTCAAAAGCAGCACCAGATCGCCATTAGCTTTTCTTACTCCCTCATTAACCGCGTGGGCAAACCCCTTATTTTTTGCAAGTTGAATTACTTTTATCTGCCTAAAATTCTTTTGGAGAAAATCAACCGAATCGTCGCCTGATGCATCATCAACAATAATTATTTCACAATCAGCGCAATTTTTAATTACGTTGGGTAGATTCTTGAATAATAGTTGCCTACCGTTATAATTTGGGATTATTACTGATATTTTCGCCATAAATATAGTGCAGAAAGTGCTGTTAGAACAACGCCTACTGTTGAAAGATAAAGACCATTATAAAATGTTTGAGATCTAAATTTAAATTCAACTTCATGTTGACCTTCGGGAACAATTACAGACTGAAACATAAAGTTCACCTTTTTAATCTCTGTTTTATTCCCATCAACATAAGCCTGCCAGCCAGGATAATAGACATTTGAAAGAATTAGTGGTGCTTGTTTATCAACATTAACTAAAAGTTTAAACGACTGATCAAAGTATTCGGTAAAACTTAAAGAGCTCTTAATATCTTGTTTTGGAAACTCAAATGAGCTCGAAACGGCACTGGTTTTAATATCAAAGTTTTTATCCAGCAATTTTGCCAGTTCTTGTTCTTTCCTTGTAACTTTGACGACTTGATTTACGAAAAATGCTCGGGGCAGTACATTTTTATTTAGATAAACTTTTGTATCGCCCTCCTGTATTATTTTTTCGAAATCACTACTTGATAATTCATCAAAAGTTAGAACATACTTAACATTAAGAAAATTAGCGATTTGTGAGTCATATTTTTGGGGTGTAACTATTCTATTAAAAGATCCAGCAGGAGCTGGTTTACCCGATTGCCAGCTTGAGACTAACTGAGCATAGTCTTTTAAGAAAAGCGGATCATAACCATCGACAGATTCTATTTTAAAAACACTTGAGGTATTAGGGTGAAGAATCCTTCTATCAGTTGACATTATCCTAAACGGTTTCTCTTGAGAAGTTAGATATTGTATTGATTTGGTCTCGGGAAAAATCCAAGATAGCTTTGAAAATGAAGTGAATTTATAACCAAACCGGAAAAGTTCTCCAAGTGTAACAGCAAATAAAACAAGAATGATTAATTTCTTTGAAAGGTTGAAATACCAAAAAATACTAGTTATGAAAAGAATAAATACAGTAACTATTGGCAAGGCCAGATTTCTTAAGGCTATGCTGCTTGCCGAAATGTTGGAAACTGTTGGAAAAGAATTTTTATTAAGCACCGTATAGATAACTAACAATAATAAGACAAAAAAGATTAAAATTTGAGGAACAAAAATTTTTTTATCCTTTTTGTTTTTTAAAAAATAGTCGAGCCCGTAAGCAGATAAAACGCTCATTGCAAAAACAAATAAAAATAAAATTCTTGATGGCTGCAGTGATGATAAAAAAGGTGTTTTTAAAAGGTAAGGAATTTTCGAGATAGGATTAGCCAGCGCTAAAATTATTGATATAACCGCAAGAAAGATAAAGAAAATTGCATGAGGTTTTTTTTTAAGAATAGTCAGTAAAGCAAGTGCAAGAGGAATTATTCCAATGAAACTGACAAATTCTGCCCAGTTCCAGACTCCCCAATAATTGTATGTAGTTGGACTACCAAAAAAATCGGGAGCAATAAGCTGGATAAAATGTTGTATTGGCAGAAACCAATCAGGTCTTTGGGGATAATAACTTTGATCTACCTCTCTTGCTGATAATTTGATAAATTCCAATGCCGGCAAAAGTTGTACTGAGGAGACTAAAATTCCCAAAATAAGAGCAACTATGGTAAGAACTGTTGGCGTAAGTTTTCTAAACTTATAAATTAAAAAGGCAAAATACATTAATGTAGCTAGAAATACATACAAAGCAGTTTGAGCATGACCAGCGAAGATTGTTTGAGAAGCTGAAAAAACTATAATAAAAAACCATAGAACTGATTGTTTGTTAAATAATTTATTCAATGACAAAAGTATTAATGGCAACCACACAGCCGTTGTCACAATAGTCCCCCAGGTCAACCAAGCAATAAAAAAACCTGAAAAAGGTAAAACAAAACCTCCAAAGACCGATGCTACTGGGGAAATTTTTAAGTTTCTCAAGAAGAAAAACATAAGAAGACTTGTTAAGATCGGCGGCAGGATTATCTGAATTGACCAAGCTATTTTAAATGGAAAAATGAAAAAGAAAATATTAAATACCTGAAATGTTGAAGATTGAATATTTGCCAAAAGCGGTTGACCTGAAAAGCTATAAGGATTCCATAGAGGTAGATTTCCTTCCTTTATATTAAATACTGCCAAATTGCGCCATGGATATGTCTGCAAGACCGGATCTGTTATCAGAGGATTTTTAACGGGAAATTTCCCTACATTGTAACCATCATACGTTTGATCTCTCCAAGGGTGGTAAAGTCCTAAAAGATCATCGGCAGGGATAGGCACTTTACCAATTAGCAAATTTGGCAAGAAAAAAAGAAATGTTAAGATGCAAACGATTACTGCCCCAAAAAAAGTCTTAGAAGATAATTTTTTCATATTCCCTAAAGAAAACCTCCTGGCTAAATCTTCGACTATTTTTAATGGCGGCTGCCGAAAGTTTTAAAAACTGATCTTTATTGTTAATAACACTTAACGTTGCCTCATAAAGCTGGGCTTTAGTTGACCATAACCTGCCATTTTTACCATCTTCTACGATTTCTTTTTGCCCACCTTTTTCAATTACTATTGGAACAGCACCGGCAGCAGACCCCTCAACTGTTGCTATCCCAAAGTGTTCCATTTTCTGGGGAAATTTTATTTCATCTTCTCCAAAGCCAGTAGCATGCCAATAGATGGAAGTCTGGGAATAGAGATTTCTCAATTTATCAACCGGTAAATTCTCAAAAATTCTAATGCCATAACCTCTGGCCGCCTTTTTCAAACTGTGTACGTACTTATAATCCTCTTTTTTAGACTGACCGACTAAAACTAATCTCCAAGAGGGTACTTTCTTGTAAATCTCTTTGAAGACCTCGATCAAAACTTCCTGTTTTTTAGGATGAAGTTGTCCTTTGCTGAATCTACCAACTGAGAGTATTATTTTTTCTTTTTTCCCAAGCTTAATTCGGTTAACATCAACAGGCGGATAAATTACTTTAGAATCAACTCCGAAGCTCTTGTCGATATAACTCTTGGTAAAATTTGAGTTGGCCACAATCCAGCCATATCTTGTAAGTTTAACTTTTGTCCGCAGTGATACCGGAGGGAAATTAAACGGAACTTGAAAATGAAGAACATTCCGAGATGCTAAAGTTAAAGGTACGCTGCCATCCGACAAGATAAAAATAAAATTATATCCAAAAGTTGAATAGGTTTTTTTAAAAAAACTTGCCTTAAAAATATTCTTAACAAATCTGGTATTTGCTAGATCGATTTTTAAAAAACGAGCCAAAGGGGCTTTAATCGCGGGATCATCCCAGAAAATATCAACTATATGGCCCTTCGAAAGATGTGAAGCTAGAGTTAGCATATATCTTTCCCCTCCACCAAAAGTATCAAGATATGGACTATAAAAACCAAATTTCATATTTTCTTTTTAAGAATTAAGTATGCCCGATTGACCGACTCGGAAAATGGTCTTTGTGATAGAAAAAAGTAAAGAATAGGGTTTGTTAAAAAATTAAAAATCAATTTAGTAAAAAATACAACTCTTCGCACTAATCTAATTTTTAAATCAAATATAAAAAGCATAAATAAATATTTGTTAACGGTAATATTTCCAGAATAGAAAACCTGGCAGTTTTGATCTTTTGTAAACATAGTTATATCAGGCACTGAAGGAAGCCCAAATTTTATGTGCTCTTTAAGATAAGTCACTTCTTGACCTGTTTTAGAGAACCAATTTTGAATCTCTTTCTCATACTGAATGTGTTTTTTTGTCCCAATTGGAAAAGATAAAATTGTTCTTTTTGAACAGACATTAACTAGTCTTTCGATAAAATTTTTTCTTCGCGTCTTTGGAATATGTTCGAGAACATCTATGGCACAAACAACATCAAAAGAGTTTTTCCTAAAAGGCAGACTGTCTTTTTTGATGATTACATCACCGCTTGTTAAATTGGCAACTACTATCTTGGAGGCACTACAGAATTGTGACAAATGATTGAGTTCACCACCCACATCGACAACTGATTCATTTTTCTTTATAAAACTGCCAGCTTTTCGGTGCCTTTCATAAACGTCATACGGTAGAAACAATTTAAATGATAACAACCTACTTAATTTTTTTCTGAGCATTGTTTTGTAACTCCCAAAGATAGACTAAAACAATCGCTTGATGAAATGTTTGGTAAATGGACTCGAGTAATCCAGCCTGACCATCTAGAAATCCCATTTTTATAAAATATCGCTTAAAAAATTCAAAAAATAATGCTTTGGAGACTTTTAAGGCAGAAACTTTTGTGCAGTAAGTTTTGTAATAAAGCTCTGCCTCGATTTTGGCCCACTTTATGGATTTTTTAAGCATTTGACTTAGATTCCTGCCTGTGAGATGAATTAAGGGTGATTTAAAATGACCAAACTGGCCTTGAATCTTAGGAGTCTCATGGACTTTACCTTCCCAATTGATCAACTGACTGCGCCTGATGAGTCTTGGGACATAATCCGGCCACCACCCGCCATGTTTTAACCATTTCCCAAAGATTATATTTTTTCTGGGGAAATAGTAAGCCATATAATGATTTTTGTTCGTCGCTTCCCTGATTTCTTTGATAAGACTTTGATCTATACGTTCATCGGCATCTATGTAAAATAACCAGTCTCCTTTTGCTAGACTTGCCAAGATGTTTCGATTCTTATCAAAAGCTTCAGATTTTGTGGTGTAAATACGTTTGGTATAACGTTTTGCAATCTCTTGTGTTTTATCTGCCGAATTTTGATCTAAAAGGATAATTTCATCTACAAAATCCAGTTGCTTTAGACAATCACTAATCATTATCTCTTCATTATTAGTAAGGATAAGGGCTGAAATTTTCATAGAAAACTGCCTTTGCCAAAATTAAAAGTCACAAAATCAATCAGTGCTTTTCTTTTGACAGGTATATTTATTTGACTTAAGTTTTGTCTGAATACTGCAAGTTTTGTTCTTAACTTGGCGTATTTAAAAGCAAAAAGTAAGCGGTTTCGAGTTATAAAATAATCTTGAGTGACTGAACCTGAACCACCAGCAGAACTTGCATTCTTGTGCCATAAAAATGCTTTGGGTTCAAAAATTATTTTAAAACCGGCTCTTTTTGCTCTAACACAAAAATCCATGTCTTCAAGATATAAAAAATATTTTTTATCAAAAAAACCGATTTTTTCAAAGACCTGTCGCTTGATTAACATACAAGCACCAGTTGCCAGATCAATTTCCAGTCTTTTTGAAAATTGGCCGTGATCGACATCATCAACACCTATATGTTTACCGATTATATTTTGCCAATCTATCCTGCCCCCTGCATACCAAATAACTTTTCCGCTTTCACTTTTAGTGTATCTTAATTTGTGAAATTCAAAACCGGGAGCAAAGTAAATTTTTGGTGAGATAATCCCGCCATATTGGGAAGAGTTTAGTAAATTTTTAATCAAGAACCTATCTACAATCGTGTCATTATTTAAAATTAGAATAAAATCGGTTTCTTTTTTTAAAGCTGCCTCAATGCCGACATTAATTCCCCCAGCAAATCCCAGATTTTTTTGATTTTCAATCAGATTAACATCTTCTAATTTTAATAAGGCTTCAACTGATCCATCATCTGAATTATTATCAACAACGATAAACTCCGTTTTGAGATTATCTTGACTACATCTTCGCAGAGAATCAAGACACTCAAGCGTGTCTTCGAGGCCTTTATAATTTAAAATAACAGCTATTATTTTTAATTTATCCATGGTTGCCAACCTTCGAACAGGTCGAAAGGAGATAAGAACTTTGAAAATGATTGAAATTCAAAGCTAAATATACCTGGTGTATAACTTTTGAAGCCAAGTAATTTTGAGCCGGGGATTGATAGGCCAAAAACCGGCATAGAATCTATTCTAGAATATTTAATAATTTTAAGTACAGATTTGACGGGAGACACCGCCTTATTATAAAAAGTTAACAAGGTTAATTTTTTCTTGTTTAAATTGTTCTCTTGCGCTGACGGTTTGACAATGTCTTGACCGTTAGTTGTTATGCTACTTGTACTGATCTGTACTTCCCTATTATCAAGTATTAAAATTAAACGATCAAATTTTTCCAGAATTTCCAACTTTTTTACAGACCCTAAATTAATTTGATTAGCAAGCATTAAATTATCAATAATTGCTGGAACTTTTCTATTAAGATATTGATTTTCATCCGCATAAAAGAAGTCTTTAAATGGCATTTGTGAGTAGTAACGCAGATCTTTCAAGAAATAACTGCTGTCTTCTTTAAAAACTGCGACTCTAAATTTGGGTGACATATACCAGAAGTTCTCGCTTTTTTTAAGTAAATGGGCGGGAGAGATACCAGGATACTTCTCTCGGTACCAATTGGCAAAATTAGACATCGTTACAATTGCCAAACCTTCGGATTTTTGCATAGCTTCAAGAATATCTAGCTGTTTGGCAAATTCTTCGGAAAATCTCTGAGCTTCCTGACCTGCCTCAAGTCCAATGGTTATCTGAATGAAATCGTTGTTTTTGGAATTTGCTAGATAATCATCTAGAAGAGTAACAAAGTAATTTGTGTTATAGCCATTACTGATGTAATCGTTTGCCTGAAAACTTTGCCGTGAGTCTTTAATTTCTTTCCCGTAGCCTAAAACTGGATCTCTTTGCGCCCATTGAATATTTACAATTGGAATTTTATTTGACTGATTTATAGCCGGTTCAAGAGTATTTAATTTTGAAGGATAAAAAGGCATTCCCCAATATTTTCCCCAGACAGAGGCTGCATCAGTATCATATTGATCGGCAACTGTTAATGCAGATTTAACACCTAATTTAGAAAGATAAACTTGCGAGTTGGCATCAATGTACCAGCCTCCTACTGATTGAGGATCTTTGCCGAAAATTGTATGGAATTTATCAAAATACGTTTTTATTAATTTTTGACGATCTTGTGGTGTATATCCGGATAAAAATAGCTTGTCTGGTCGGTAATAATCTCCGATGGCAACTTTGTAGAGAACTCTGGCATCAGTTGCCCATTTTTCGCTCACCTCCAGAAAAGCTCCAATTTCTTGATCTTTTTGACCGTTAAGAAGACCAAGTAGCTCTTGGTCAAATAAACTTTCATAGCTAAGAAGCCATGTTGCATTTAAATTTCTATCTGTTATCTGTTTCAGTTGAGAACTAATAACCTTCGCTGACTGATTATTCCAAAGATATCTTGGCCTTACAGGGTTAACGATGGTTATGAATTTAGGTAGTCTTGGTTCCTCTGGCTTTTGTTTTGAAAGTCTAATAAGTTTTATGTCGCCATTCATGTTCCAAATACCCTTAACGAATGACGGTTGAAAGCTGGCGATTTCAAATAGAGAGTTTTGTCTAACGACTCTGGCTGGATCGCGAGTTATTACATAGAGGTTTTGAGGATAGTCGTAATGCTCTATACCCTCGGGTTTCTTGCCATAAATAGACGTCAAATAGCGATAAGTCATAGCGCGAGAATCACCATCAAGCGTAGACGTAATATTAAATGATTCATTTTGGATATCGCTCGCAATAATTTGTGAAATATTTCTGATTTCTTTTAAAGTTAAATCCTCTGGCATAGTGTAACCCGACGATGAAAAGAAATCATTTTTTTGGAATAAAAAAATGGATATTATAATCAAGATTAATAAAGGGAAGGCCTTATTAATTTTTTTTGTAAAATATATGACAACACCAGCAAGAATAAAGATGGAAGGATAACTTACCGCTAAATAATGAGGCATTAATTGGCCAGAGTATAAACTGGCAAAAACGACATTAATCACCAGAATACTTACCAAAAAATTAATAATAATTTTTTGTTCTGCCGATGCCTGTTTCATAATTTTGAAAATTATCAATATAAACATAACTGAAAAGATCAAAATGAGAGAACTAAAGCCAATAGTATCAATGCTCATAAATCGTACTGATAAGATTAATTTCTCAATGAAATTGACAATGGTCAAATTAAAAGGAGTTGTATTTAACTGTTTCAAAAATTGACTTGTTAGGAAAAAATCATTTCTAGACTCAAATAGAATTATGGGGGAGATTGCAAAAGCTATTCCTAGTAACAAACTGAGTATGTACCTCATTTTTAATAATTCTCGATTGTTCAACAAATAAATTAAGAAAGCAGGAAGAATAATCAAGCCTAAATAATGAAGATGAAAGGCAAAACCAGTCAAAAGACCAAAAATTGCAAAAATAATCGGTGAATTTTTTTTCTTTACAGTTAGAAGAAAAATTATTAGAGAGGTGATCGGTAATATGAAATAGGGATTCGACGGAAAGCCAAGATAGTTAACCCAGTAAGGAGAAAGCGTGGCAATAACTCCAGAAATGATTGCCGCATTGACTGAGAATATTTTTTTAGTAACGAGATAGATCAAAAAAATTGTAACAAGTCTCGCCAAAACAGTAGCATAGGATGCTCCAATTGGATCTAATTTTGTCAGCCATATAAACGGGGCTAATAAATAGTAATAAAATGGCCCTAAGTAGAGTGTTGATAAACCATTATATGGACCAATTCTCGGACCAAGAAGAGTTAAGTTGCCTTTAAGAATTGGTCTAATATTCTCTAAATCATATCCCTGATCTCCTCCAAAAGTGGTTAATGCCTCAAGACGCCAGAAGCGAAGGATTGCTGCAATAATCAGAATTATTATTATTGGCCAATTTGATTTTAAGAACTTTCTTATTTGCACTGCCTGATTATATCTTAAGGAAGTAAGGGCATCCAATAATTGCTGGAGCCAATTTAAACTGATTAGCTGATTTTTCGGCGGAGTTTATAGTAGAGTTTTTTGGCTGGGTTTGCTTCAATCAATGTCTGGTAAATCCAATATCTAATATCCCTAGTCACGTTTGAAAATTCCTTTACAACCTCGGAGAGAAAATTATCTGGGGTTAAATCGGCAAATTTTTCTTTTCTCTCCCAGACTTTGGCAAAAAATACCAGTGAATAAAAAGCTTGAAACATGGAAAGAATCAGGCCGTGGATTCCATCTTTATAGCCTTTCTCAAAGAAAAATGTTTTGACAAAATCATTCGTTGGCCAACGGATAGCATCATGCCAAACAATTTGTTGACCGCTTTTGAGGAAATTTTCAGTTTCTGATTCCGTGTAGGTTTTGTCGAGCTTTTGGATAAACTGAGAGACAGTCTGATAATTATAGTGGATTAGAGGATTCGTCAATTTACCAACATCTCCAGTCACAACAAGCTTTTCATGCACATGCTTTTCGGGAAATTTTCCTTTCCCGCGCCTGAAAAGTCGTAAATTATAATCCGGCCACCAGATAGAATGTCTAATCCATTTGCCAAAAATTATATTTTTTCGGGGAATTTCATATCCTGAGAACTGATTGACGCTGATTTTAGATCGGATTTCGCGGATTAATTCTTTCGTGAGTCTTTCATCAGCGTCAAGGGAAATTATCCAGTCGCCTGTTGCCTTGCCAAATCCAAAATTTTTATTTTTATTAAGCATCACCGGGTCATTTGGTCTTATAAAAATTTTGTTTGTGTATTTTTTGGCAATTTCTACCGTTCTATCCTCCGAAGTGTTGTCCACGAAAATTATTTCATCAGCAACAAGTCTTGCAGATTTTAAACAATCCTCAATTAACTGTTGCTCATTATATGCGGAGATAACAACACTAATTTTTTTCATGATTTGGAAAGCAAAGAGCCAATGATCATTTTAGCATCTTCCACCAGATGCTTTTTAAAAATAGCGAGTGAAAGCACAAAATAAACTATTGCCCCAAAAAGGATAATTAAAATTAGACTAGGTATACCTTGCACAAAATTTTGCTGAATTGTTCTTATTAAGAGAAACATAACTATTGATGTTAAAAGCGGGCCAAAAATACTCCTTCCGACAGAAATTGGAATTTCCTTTTTAACAATATAGATCGTAATAAGTGATGTTGATGCAACAATAGCAGATGCAATACCTACACCGACAAAACCAAAATTTAAAACTAGAGGAATCGTCAAAATCCATGTCGAAGCTGTCCAGAAAAGCATCAAATTTAAAACTATTTTGGAACGGCCAGTAGCAAAAAGTGCATTAGTAAAAGTTGTCGATATTGACGAAAAAATACTGTTAACTGCAAACAGGTACAGCAAAGGCAAAGCTGGCTCCCATTTTTGATATTTGGGAATTACCTCGATAAGTTTTGGAGCAATAGCAGTTATCCCAAAGACAGAAGGATAAACAAGATATGTAACAAAAAATAGAGATTTTTCGATGGCTTTGCCCAACTCTTGTTTATGTTCTTGGAGTCTTGAGTAAGCAGGGAAAGTAACTTTGTTAACACTATCCATAAAAAATCTAAGCGGTAAAAAGGCGAATTTTTGAGACCAACCGATGTAACCGATTTGACCGAAGGTAAGAATCTTGCCTAGAACAACAACCAGAAGATCATCTTTCAAAAGGGCAATAATGCTATTTAACTGAAATGGTATTCCGAAGGATGTAAGTTTTTTGGCAATGTTTTTATCGAAACTAAAAGATGGTTTCCACGGGGCAAGAATATAAATGAGCATTAGACCGGCAATACCCCTAGCCAGCACAGCCCAGGTAAAACTTGTTATCCCAAATCCTAAAATAGCCAAGACAACAGCTGTTGTATAAAAAACAATGTTTTCGGCAACTTGAGGAATAACAAGCTTTGTAAAATTTAATCCTCTCTCAAGAATAATGGAAGGGATTGTTTTTAAAGAAGAAAGCAAGAGAGAAAAAATCAAGATCCTAACCAACCATAAACCTTGATTGTCAAGATTGTAAAAATCGGTTATGGTTTTTGAAAAAATCAACCCTAATAAAACAAGAATCGCAACAATAGTTTGCTGGATTGTAAAGGTGGTAGACAAGTCTTTTTGGTTTAACTCTTCTTTTTTTTGAATAAGAGCGGCGGCAAGTCCAATGTCAGAAAAATAAACGAAAATGTTAATTAAGGCTGAAACAAAAACGTAAATTCCATAAGTAGGCTCATCCAGTATAATTGTAAGAACAAAAACTGCTATGTAAGAGAAAATCTGAATAAAGAAAGTTCTAAGAGTAAAAGTCACAACTCCCGATATTGCCTTCTTCTTGATTAACTCTAAGTCTAGTGAATATCGCGGATTTTCCATTGTCTGATTATAAAGAAAAATAAAATTAGTAAAGATGTTAGACTTATTATATTGCCGGTAAACCTGTCGAAGGTATCTTTAAATTGTATTTCAACTCTATGAACTCCTTCGGGGATATTTAAGGTAATTAATTTAAGACGGTTATTGTCAGCTATTGTAAATTTTTTACCATCCACTTTAGCATTCCAGCCCGGAAAGTTAAAAACATTAACCCTAACCTGTAATGGATCTTTAGCGTTAACAATAAAGTTGATCTTGGAAGGTGTCGAATTTAAACTGTTGATTTGAGCCAAACCGGATAATATTTGCACCTCCTCGGTCGGTATCTCTGACTTTTTGATATTCACGACATTGGTGCCTAACTCGCTTTTTTTTAGTTCAACTCCTTTCGGAATATATTCAAAGGAAGATTGAGAAATATCCCAGTTAATAATCTCTTCTGAAGTAGCAATTTCATCTGTTAAATCTGGGCGATATGTCTGTGGTTTAAAAAGTTTAAAGTTCGGGATAGCAAGAAGGACTACAAGAATTAACGAAGCTATCAGTCTTAATATCGGCAATCTCAAAAGATAGACAAGTGCACCTGCTAGGATTGATGAGAAGAGTGATGTGAATATTAGAAAACGCCAAGGGAATTGGGTATAGGCAAGAGGCGGTATCAAATCCCAAATCGGCTTTGAGTAAAAAGTGGTCATAAAGGCACTGAATAGAAAAAGGACAAAGAAGACAATTGACAATTGACCCGCCTTCGCTAAAGCTTCGGCGGGCGAGCCATTGGCTCCTGAGAGTTTGAGTCTAATTAAATGAGCAATTGCCAGAACCGATGCTGCAATTGATGTGAAAACGTGCAGTTTGCCGATTTTGAAGGAAATCCCGTCGGTAAGACCAGCAGCAGAACCGCCAAAACCCCAAGGCCAGTTCCAAAGTTGTTGTGGGTAAATAAAGTGAATGTTGTAATTTGCGAGATTAACTAAAAGTAACTGATCAACAATAGTGTATTTTTTTTCAAGAAGGGCTGGTAGCCAAAAGAATGCGGAAAGTCCGAAAGAATAAACAATTGACGATAAACAATTGACGATAAACAATTTCTTATTTTCTGCTTTCCAAATCAGAAATAGTAAATAAACTGGCAAGATGAGCATAAAGGGAAGAAATATCAGATTATGGGTAACCATCAGAAGTGCTAAAAAAATTGCTGATATGTAAATGTAGAAAGCTTTTTCTGTCCTCTTTAGCCTATACAGTGACCAAAGGATTAGTGGTAACCAGACAAAAGAAAATGACTCACTCAATGCCCCTCTGACATAAATGTCTAGGGCCCTGTAAGGTACTAAAAGATAAAAAACACTAGCTACAACCGCTGAATATTTATCCCAAAATTCCTTTGCTAGTATGTACATTGCGAAACCTGAAGCAATAATTGATGCAAAAAAAACTAGTTTGATGGAATTTATGAAACCAGAACCTATTAGATGGAATAGTTCTCCAAGCATATAAACAAAAGGCGGATAGAAAACAAACAATGGATAACCAAATCCGAATCCTAAACCATCAACCCAGCGGACAGGAAATTGACCTGATTTTAAAGCCTCGTCAAACAAAAAAAGCCTGGCTATTTGTTGGTCGTCATGAATGACATAAAGTCCAGGTTTTAAAAGAGGCAAAGAGATGACTATTGAAGCAAGAAGAATAACTAAGATTGCAACAAAATTTTTAATCATTGGGAATATAAATGTAAACTTGCTTATTAAATCCTTTCCTGAAATCAACAAGTAATTCACCCTTATTATAGTAGATAGAAAGCGTTGGATCATGGTAGATTGCCCAAATGGCAGCATCGCCAGAAAGCGTTTGTCTCTCCCAACGGCTATTAAGCGGATATAAAATTACTGAGTCTGAAGGCAAAGTTGGAAAGCTTCTTTTGAGATTGGTACTTGCTTCACGGGCAGTTTTCTGAGCTTCTATCATCCATGAATTTATTTTGTAAAAAGAGAGAGTTGTATAAGAAGTAAATATCCATATCAATAAAATGGGGATAACCATGAAACTGTTCCTACTTAGGATGACGAGATATGCAATCAAGAAATAGATACCCATAGAAGAAAGCGTTAAATACATTGTGAAGGTATGGTTTGGCAAAATTAAAACAGGGGAAATTCCAGCAACAAACCAGAAGAGAGCAAATGTTAATAAACGAATATTTAAATGTAATCTTTGCTTAAGAAGGTAAAATATTGGGAGCCCAATTCCAAGAGCCACAATCCATATTGCGCCTATAAAATTCTTTACGACTAAAGGCCAAAATTCAAGTAGAAACTTACTATTAAAAACGATCAGATTGTTTACTACTTGTTTTTTAAACTCTTCGGGAATATTAAAAGTCCAGAGAAAATACCAAAGCAGAGCCTTAATCAACTCTTGATTAAATGAAAGTTGATATTCAGTAATCTGCGGGATTTTAATAAAGAATAATCTTAAAATGATGTATATGAATGAGACTAAGATAAAAGGGGCAAGGATTTTAAGGGATTTCATGAGAGAATTTCCAAGAACTAAAAAATAATAAAATCCGAAAATAACCGGCCAAGTTACTGAAAATTCGAACGAGCCAATTGTAATTAGAAAAACAATTAAAGATAAAGCATAAAAAATTATTCTTTTTCTTTCAAGAAATTTTAGAAAAAGCAAAGAAGTCAAAAGCCAAAAAAAGGTCCCCGTTATATTGTAGGCAGCAGCTATCCAAGTTATTGCCATAAAGTGGATAGATGATGTAAGCCAAAAAAAAGCACTAAGAAAGCCTATCCAAATATTGCCTGTAATTTTCTTTACAAGAACAATTAGTAAAATTGCACTTGAAAATAAAAGAGCAAATGTTAACACCCTAAAACCGCTAGGATCAAATCCGAATATTTTTAAAGATAAGAAAAAATAATTCTGCAGACTTATTGGTCTATAAGCAATAATGTCATCTCTGAATTTAAAGAACTCTAAATACTGACCCAAGTTTTGAGCCTTTGAAATATTAATCTCGAAAAAATCATCTTGAAAAAAATAATAATTTAAACTCGAATGATAAAGAGCAAAAGAAATAAAAAATATTATTAAAATCAGAATTGCAAAAGTCTTACTCGATAATCTTTCAATCATTTATCCTTGGGTTAATTTCAAAAATTTCAATACTTGATGGAAAAGTAAGCTCTCTTTGATGGGTTGTATAAATACTTTTTAAACTCGAATCATTATAAATAACTTGTATTGCATCTTGATCATTTAAAGATTGTTTGACATTTTCTTCTGTTTCAATCAATGTAAAGCCATGCTTTTGGGAAAAGTCGATATCTGCAGGCTTTAGCACAAATAAAGAATCTGCAGCAGGCTTTTCAACTTTATTCACAATATAGCCTAGATAAGCCTTGGAAATAGCCTGTTCGTTAACTGTCCAGTGAGTTTCTTTAGTAAAAGATAAGGTAAGATATGATGAAATAATCCAGATTGTAGAGAACATTAACAAAAGTAAATTATTTTTTATTTGCAATTTTTCAAGACTTAAAGCGAAAAGATAAAACAGACCAATTGCTCCTACTGTCAAGTACATAGGGAATGCGTGCTTTGGTAACAAGAGTACTGGTGAGATGCCAAGAATAAACCATTCCACCCCTTTTATTATTTTTTTAAAATTAAGTTCCGACAAAAATACAGTAAATAGGAATGTGATGATTAAGATTATCGGTAAGATCAAATACCTAATAAACTGAAGGCTTGCAATTATCGAAGATTTAGGTTTTGAAAAAAAGAAAATTGTAGACATTTTTTCCGGGATGTTAAATGTCCAGACAAAATACCAAAATAGATTTGTTAAAATCCGAGGCCCAAAACCTATCTCATATTGATCTGTTCTTGGAAGAGGAAAAATAAAAAATCTTGCTATCAAATAAAAAATCGAGATAATTAAACAAGGCAATAATTTTTTTAATGTTGGCTTATTAATACCTTTTAAAATTAATAGAATTGGAATAGCTATAAGAGTAAATTCCGATGCAGCAAGTGCAAAAAGGAAAAATGTAAAGGAAAAAATAATTTTTTGGGTTAAAAAAAGAATAAGAGTAGAAAGAATGAATGTAGGACCGATAACATAAGAAGTCGTTGAAAGCCAAGATAGAGGAACAAAATGGAAAGCAGCAGTTCCATATAAAAATGAGGACATTAATGAAATTTTTTTACTAACTTTGAGTGTCCGAAAAAGGATATAGACGAGAATGATATTCAAAAAATGAAAAAAGAAGACAATCAGATGATATCCAAATGGTTTTAGATCAAAAAATACTTGGCCAATTTTAAAAAAAATCGGCATTGTAAGCGGCCGCCAGTAAATGATATCAGTGCGAAACTTAAAGAATGACCAAAAATCGTCAGTTCTAACCCAATTTAAAACAAACCAGTCGTCTTGAAAGAAATAATAACTAAGGCTTGGATAGTACAAATAAAAGCTTGCAGCAAAAATTCCCAAAAAGGCTAGAGGTATCTGGTATTTGCTAATTGTTTTTTTCAGTTTTGGGATACCCATGAAGTTTTTTATTTATAGCCCAAAGATACCACTTGAGATATTTGGGGAGCCATTTTTTAAGATAGAAACGGGACTCTTTAGCACTGTATGTCCAAGTAGTTGGCACTTCGGTGACTCTGTAACCATCAAAATGGGCCTTAACTGTCAGCTCAAGCGCCAATTCAAAACCCCCATCAGATTCGATTTTGACATTTCGCAAAAATTTTCTTGAGTAAAGTCGAAATGAATTGGTTGCATCGTGAGTCGATAGTCCCACTAGGAAATGGAGACTGATACCGGCAACTCGAGATAAAACTTGTTTGACAAGCGGACCTCCAATTTGTTGACCGCCTCTCATGTAGCGCGAAGCAGCAATTACGTCATAACCTTGATCAAACTTGTCCATCATTTTATCTAAGACCTTTGGATCGTCCGTTAAATCAGCCATCATTACACAAACCGATTCACCTTTTGCCAGTTTCAGGCCGGTCTTGAGGGCGTTTAATGCACCTTTGCCAAAAATATTTTTGACCAGTCTAACACTTGGGTATTTTTTCTGGAGTTTTTCAACAACTGGAACGGTTGTATCCTCATCCATATCATAGATAATTAAAAGTTCATGGGGTATTTTGACTTGCGACTCGACTTGGCGGATCGTTTGGCCGATTATCTTGCCCTCGTTGTAAACAGGCATGACAATAGAAAGCTGCATGTCTTAGATTTTAACTTTTAAGAGGATTGAGGTCAAAGATCACGCCATTTAGCTTCGAAGATATCACCGAGGCCTTCTGTTTGTTTCTTGGCTAAATGACTTTCCAATGACTTAACTGTAAAAATAATTTTATTAGTCCTAAAGATATTCCAAACATCACAAATGACGCAATTTGCCGAGACTAGTTTCTTGACTTTGGCAATATCCAGATTTTGGTAATATGAATGGTTAGTCGCCAAAAAGATAAGGTCAGCATCACCAAGGATCTCATCTAAATCATTCTGGTAGCCTGGGACATAAGGGTCATGCAAGAAAACCTTGGCTCTTTCCCTCTCGAGAGCCTTCTTAACTTTAAATGCCAACGATTCGCGAATATCATCAATCTCAGCCTTAAAGGCAAGCCCTAAAATAACTGTTTTTTTGCCTTCAAGTTTAGTGCGTTCACGAATCTTTTTGATCAAAAAAAGTGGAATTGACTCATTGATTTTCCAACTGGTGGTAATTAGATCGGCAAATGGTACGTCACCGACTAAGAAAAAGCCGTCTTTAAAAAGACATGGTCCACCGGTAAGACCCGGGAGGGCGAGTCCTCCCCTTTTATAGTTTTTATTAACAAGTTCGACAATTCTGTAGATGTCGCGGTGGTGATTACCAGCCAAAATCATAAATTCATTGGCGATAGCAAAATTAATGTAACGGTACATATTGGTAAAAAGCTTGGCAAGTTCGGCAGAGACATTATCCGTACGGTTAACCCCAATACCCAGATTTTCGAAAAACTCGGCTGCCTTTTGTGCACTAAGTCTATCTATCCCACCGACTATCTGGGGAATTTCAGCAAGCTCCAAAAGTGATCTTCCTTCGGCAATTCTCTCAGGACAAAAGGCAAGATAAAAATTGGTGCCGACTTTAATTTTGCCCAAATCGTTAAGATAAGATTTGACATAATCAGTAGTGCCAGGTGAAACAGTTGATCTTAAAATTAAAAGCTGACCCCTCTTAAAATAAGGACTAGCAGATTGCAATGCTTTATCGATTTGAACCAGTGACGGATTCATGTTTTCATCAACCGGCGTTCCTAAAGTTAAAATAATGATTTGAGTTTTGGCGATATTGGCAAAATCCGTGGAGACGAGAAATGATTTATTCAGATTTTTACGAAGAATAGTTTCAGCACCCTCTTCCAAAAAGGGCATTTGGCCTTTAAGGATGAAATTAACTTTCTGGCTGTCGACATCGATACCGTAAACAGTATGACCTTTATCAACCAAAAATAATGCCAATGGAAGACCGACCCTACCGATTCCGACCACGCTTATTGTTAATTTGCCAATTTTTTTTGGGGAAAGTCTAACTTTCCTGCGGCTTTTTGCTGGGCTAGCCAATTAATAACCTCCTTTAAGCCATTATCAAAATTAACCCTTGCTTGCCAGTTTATCAATTTTTTGACTTTTTGAACATCGGGGATTCTTTTTCTAATATCATATTTAAATCCCGATACAAATTTAACTTTAAATGGTTTCCCAAGCTCCATGATATTCCAAATTTTTGATGCCAAATCGATCATCTTGATTTCATGATCGGTTCCAATGTTAAAATCTTGATTTTCACCTTTTGGGTGAAGAGAAACAGCAATGATTCCAGAAGCAACATCGGAAACATGAGTAAAACAACGAGTCTGCTCTCCATCCCCTAAAAGCTCGAGGGGGTATTGACCACTTAAGATCTTACGTATTAAATCTGGAATTACATGAGCGAAGCCTGGCTCGCGTTCTGGAAACTCATTAATTCCATAGGCATTAAATGGACGACAAATTGAATAAGGCAACTTGTATTGATCCCAAAAAGCTTTGCAATACCACTCCCCTGTTAACTTAGAAAAGCCATATGAGGTAACCGGTGGTGGAATTTTAAATAAATCTTCTTCTTTGGATGGAAAAAAAAATGTTGATTCAAAAACCATGGATGATGAAATATAAACTATCCTCTTGGTTTTGGCGGTAACAGCTGCTTCAAAAGTGCTTGAGTAAATTTTATTATTTTCCGACAAAATAGTTGCCGGATATTTATGGAAGTAGCCGATACCGCCGATTTTAGCGGCAGCATTAATGACGATATCGATACCGTCAAAAACAGGTTTTGTTTTCTGATAGTCTGTTAAGTCGACTTTGACAAACTGCGCACGGGAGTCAACTTTGGCATCTTTTTTAGAAAGATCATCGGCAACTCGAACGAGGTATCCTTTATCCAAAAGCTGCTTGACGATTTCTGAACCGATAAAGCCGGCTCCGCCTGTTACTAAGAATTTTGTTTCCGCCATAGATTGTATAAATAACTGCCAGTTACAATAATTGCAACAAGAGAAATTATTTCAGAAGCTAGGTGAACTGGCGTTTTATTGTACTTGATTATAACTTCATGGACTCCCTGCGGCAACTGAAAAGTAATCAGTCCATTTTGGTTTTGATAATCAATAGATGTCTTTCTACCATCAATTTTTACCTGCCACCCGGGAAAGTAGATGGTATTAATTTGGATTGTTGAATCATTTTGGGCGGTAATCGCCGCTTTATAGTTGGTTTGTTTAATTTCTGATGAAGTAATTTGGGCATCGCCGGAGATGATTTCGATTTTTTGGTTAGCCCGACTCTTCGGTTTTTCTTTAACCCAAAGTGGTAAATATTCATCCCGGACAGTTGTGGAATCTTCGTTAGTTGAATAGAATCCATCATCACGATTTACAAAAGTTTTCGGTTTGGTATAAACAATCGTTGAAATAATAGCTGCCAAAACAATTATTATGGCAATCAATTTTTGTTCTTTAACATGATTTATGACATATGCTACTAAAAAAGCAGCGATAAAAATATTAAGTGACAGAAACCTCCAAGGAAACTGGATAATGTCAATTCCCGGTATATACTGCCAAAATGACAAAGAATATTTGGTCATCAAAAAGAAACTGCTGGTAAATATAATTAGCATAAAATTGATCAGCTTTTCTCCAGTTTTCTTGGTAAATCTTAAATATAAGACTGAAAATACAATTGCTAAAGCAATAAGCCCAACTTGTGGAGAAAATGATTCAAGTCCAATAGGTCTTGGACCATATCCCCATGATGGAACTGTCAGTTCTCGGATACCAACTAAGTGATCAACAACATTGGACACTTTGATCTCTGAAAGTTTGACGAATTTAAGATCGTAAACTGCCGGAATCCAAAAAAAGGAAGCAATTAAAATTCCCGCAACAAAAGAACTAATAATCTGCCATTTTTCTTTTTTGATGATTATTAAAGAAACCACAAGGAGAAATGGTAAAAAAATAACTGCGATGACGTTATGGGAAAGAATCAAAAACGATATTAAAAAAGCCATGACTGGCAAAAATATTTTTTGGTCTTTAGCTATCTTGAAAATAGCACCAAATATTAAGGGTAAAAAAACAAAGGCTACAATTTCTCCAAGAGACCCCCTTACGTAAAGATCAACAAATCGATAGGGGGCAAAAATATACAAAATTGCTCCGGTAAAGCTGGCCCATTTATAAAAAACCTGCGAAAGAGCCCAAAACATGGCAACTGCTGAAGCCACTGTAGAAATAACGAAAACGATTTTGATACTGTCAACGAATCCGAACCCAAGAATTTTGGGAATTTCGGCAAGATAAAAAGGCAAAGGGTACAGGAAATTCAAAACAGGATAACCGTAGTTATTATTTAGTCTATCTACAAATCGAACCGGGATTTGTCCAGAAACTAATGTCTGATGAAAGGCCGAGAATCGGATAACCATCCATTCACCATCATGACTTTCAAAATAGCCTGTTTTAAAAAACGGCCATAGAGCAATAAGAGAAAAAACTATAATTAAAAAAATCTGGCTTCTCATTAAAATCTCTTTTTAACAACAAAATATATACTCATCATAATTAGAAAAATAATCGAGAAACTACTAATTATTGCTCCTTGTGTAAATGATCGTGGTTGATACTTAAATTCGACTTGGTGAACCCCTTTAGGTAAAGCAATGCTTCTTAATGCATAATGCGCACGTAAAAGTTTTGATTTTTGGCTGTCGATATAAACATTCCAATCTTCGTCGTAAGAGTCTGAAAGAAAAAGAAGTGAATTATAATCGACATTAGAGGCAATGACTATCTCATTGGGCTCGTATTTTAGAATTTTTGGAAGGACAATAGCTGAATCCTCCTTGTCAATTTTTATTGGCGGTTCTTGTTCTAAAATTAGAGTTTCCAAATTAAAACTGGAATCATATATTTTTTGAATTATTTCTTCATCATCTTTCGCAACATAATATTTGGTTGTTAAGAAAATCCTCGGCAGGACAGATTCTCGCTGATATACTTGGAATTTTCCATATTGCCAAAACCCTTCGACTTTATCATTAGGAAATCGTTCATAGTGCCAATCACTACCTGTTTTTGGGCTGTCTTCTTTGTCCAGAAGATATTTAATGCCCAAAAGATCAAAAATTCGTTTTCTGTAGCCATTTTCTTCATTAGGGACAACACCATCGGATCTTAAGTACGAAGAAGGAATGCTGCCATTGAAACTTGATGCCAAAAGCTCGGCATACCTTCTGTTCCTTAATGTGTCATAACCTTCAACACCGTAGATTTTGTAGTGCGTCGGGAAATTAAAATCGATATGCGCTGTCCCGCCTCCATAAAATCTGTTGAGCTTTGCATTATTTTGGAACCAATTAAAAAGTAAGTGATCGGGGAAGATGAACTGTTTCGGGGCAACAGGCAAAAACTTATTGGTATAATAAACCCCTCCAACAAGAACTACAATAAAAATTCCAAGCACGAGAAGGCTTGTTGTCTGAAACTTTTTAAATTTTATTTTTTCGCTAACACTAATTACTATGAAAGTCCCCATTGGTATTGAAAAGAACATTAAAGTTGGTAGGATTAAATTTCTTCGTGTTACAGCAAGATTAATTAGCCAAGTATCTTGAGGTTTTAAAAAATATTGACCAGATATAGCAAATATCCAAAATAAAATAAAGACACTTGCGATGGGAATTAAAAATTTTAAAAATCTCTTAATATATCCTCTGTTTTGAAAATTTTTTATAAAATCCTCAAAACCAATAGCGGCTAAGATAATTAACAGAAAAATTGGAATTGAAATAAATCTTGAAGGAGTTGTCGAATCCAGAAGAGGAATTTGTAATGTTTTTATTAAGTAAGTTACCGGACTATGGACGGCAGCCAAAATAAAAAGGGTCGAAGTTAAAGTAGCAAATTTTACAAAATTATTTTGCCAAAGTTTAAAGATTGCCCAAAGTGCGAAAGTTAAAGGTACAACTCCAAAATAAGGAGTAAAATCACCGTAATTTTGGCTCCAAAAATTATTATTTGCTGGATGACCAAAAAAATCGCTGGCAAAAAAAGTTATTAAATTTTTATAGGGAATTATTGATCTGTCAAAAACTTCCTTTGAAAAAGGTAATGAGATAGGTGAAAGTCTGTAAAAATATAATGTGGGAATTAATTGAATTGCGCTAAGGAAAAAGGATGTTACTACAGACGATATATAAATTAAAAAATTTGTCAGTTGCTTTTTACCATAGGATTTATAGACCCAATAAATAAAAGTGGCTAGATAGAGATAAATTGCTGTCTGGGGATGACCTGCGAGAATTGATAATGTGTAAGATAATGACAAAACTACAATATAGCGCCATTTAAATTTGTCAAAATAATTGTTGATTGCCCAAAATGATAATGGTAACCAGATATAACTATTAGCAATATTACCGTTTTCCATCCAGGTAACCAGGTAGCCGGAAAACATAAAAGCGGTGGCGCCAAATATTGCTGAAATCTGAGATATCTTAAAGCTTCTAACAGCCATATACATAAAAATTCCTCCCAAAAATGGCTGAATTACAATGAGTAAAATCCAGGCATTTTGCGCATTTGTCAAAAAGTAAAAAATGTTTAAGGGATAAAAAACACTGGATTGAAAATTTGCCAAAAGTGGTTGTCCGGAAAATGTATAAGGATTCCAAAGCGGGAATTGGCCATTTTTAAATTGTTCCATGGCAAATTCTTTCCAAGGGTAAATCTGGCGAATAGCATCTGCACCCAAAAGCTCCTTATGAGTAGTCCAAGGATTATATCCTTCCCATCCGCCGGAATACCAAGGGAAATAAAAAGAGACTAGAAGATCTGCAGGTATTGGGTATAAGCCTTTTAGGAAAATCTTAAAAAAGATAAGACAAGTTACAAAAAAAATGAACACTATTGGCAAAAAATGTGAGAGAAACTTTTTGTTCATATTTAAATCATTTTTTAGTAGAAAATGGCTTCAATAAATTTATGAAAACAATAAATAGTAAGGCAATCATTAAAGAAATTAGTAACATACTTTGCATGAAAGATATAGTCATAGGTTGAGACCAATCACCATAAAAAAGGTATGGGAGATAACGCAGAGATGCTCCGATTGATAAACCTATTGATAAAATTATAAGAGAAAAACTTGGCAAAAGGGCAACAAAAGGCAAAGTCCAAAATAAGTACCATGGTTGAAATTGGATTTGGGTAGCGCCGGATGAAACAAAAGGTACGGTAATTTTGAATGAAGAATATAAATAGGTAAAAACTGCCATGGTAACCAGATTTAATAAAATCAATTGATCAATTGATTTTTTCTTTTTAGAAATAGTTGCCCACATCAACCATGGCAAATTAAGGATTGGAATATATTTTACAAGTGTACCCGAGAAAAGCAATAAATATGCCCATAAACTTTTACCTACCGCTATAAAATAGACAGATGCAAGCATCAAAGTGGCAACGACAATATCATTATGAGCATTAGCCACTCCTTCTATTAAAAAAAGCGGGTTGAGCGCATAAAAAGCGGTACCAAAAGTTGCCGTTTTGATATTTACCCGATTCAAAATTTTCCAAATCAGGTAAGTATTGATTAAATGAAAAATTGCGATAAAAATTTTAAAAGTCAAAAAATTGAGAATGAATTTCCCAAAGCCTAAAAACGCTGGAATAATTGACATACCGAGCCACAAAGGTCCGTATGGCGACAAGCGGTGTACCCAGCGCATAAATCTTAACCATTCATCATTTGGAAAATCCAATGGTCTGTAAGAATAAGGACTTGCATGATAGTTAACAATTATTTTGGCGTCAAAAATATAGTTAAAAAGATCAGAGGATAAAAACGGATAGGCAAAAATAAGAATTACGGTGTTAGTTAGTGTTGAGATCGCCAGATACTTTAGTTTGATTCTTGATTTGTAAAATAACCACAAATGAAAAATGAAAAATGAAAAAGCGAAAATTATCAGCATCAAATAAATCAGGGTTGCTTGTGGCCGGTGATAGTACCCAAGCTGTTGCATCAATCTGACAAATAGAAGAAACTGAGGATTTTGAGATAGAGTCAGATTGAGGTCGACATAAGCATATGAGAAAATGGCTAAAAAACCATAAAGGATAATATTTGCAGTCAGCAAAATTTTCTCAAGTTTTGACATCTTGGGATTATTGTAACCAAACCTAATAATCAATCACAACGGAGCCGATCATTCTAGAACCCTGATTAAGGCATGCCCTTTGTGCTCAGCCAGTAACTCATATTTGCTTTTAACAATATTATCAAGATCCAACCTCCATTGTTCTGTCAGCAGTAAAAATGGTTTCTGCCCATGGGCAATTATGCCTTTAAGACTATTGTTAGGAAAATCCTCAAATTTGACATTGCGTACTTGCTTCTGGGAATAAAATACTGATCCTGGTAGGAAAAATTCATTATCTAAATATAATTTTTCTGGGAGCCCTTTGGCTGCACTGGCAGTATATGCCAAACCACTTGTGTCTTTGTCAAAAAGCTTTACCTCATTTCTAAATTCATAAATTTGCTTTAGGGACAAAACCAAAATTAAACAAAAGACTGCTATGGAAACAATCATCGTTAAATTTTTGCGGAGAAGGAAAACTAATTTTTCGGGGAAAATGATTTTCTTGGTTAATACAAGTTCCAGTGAATAAAAAACTATTTGATAAAGAAAAAAGGCGACGAACAATCCAATAATTGGGTAAAGCGGGATAAGATGCCAAATTTCGGTTTTTGAATTTGTTAAAAAACCGAACAAAAGAATTAAAAACCAAACATACAATACTATAAGAACCGGCTTTTTCAATAAAAAGATCAATGACCCAATCAAAGCAATAAGTGCTGGATAAAACCATTCTCTGATTCCAAAGTGCAAATACTTAAATGTCAAAGACGATCCGATCTCAACAAAGTTGGGCATCATCCTAGTGCCAGATCTTAAGCCGACATTAAAAATATGCGTAAAGTAAGAGAATCCATAGCTTAAATAACTTATTACTAACCATGGGGAAAGTATTAAAAAAAATAGCAAGACGGTCTGAATTATCTTCGGAATAGGCATCTTAGTCATATTTATTAACCACAGAAGAATAATCGGCACAATTATGGCTGTACCGATCATTGATTTAACCAGCAGGGAAAAACTAAAAGCAAGAGCAGCAAGATAAATCCAATTTTTACTGTTTTTAACTTTTAATGCCGCATAGAACAAAAGCAAGTAAAAGAATAGAAAAACTGTATCTAAATTGCCGGAACGTGACCTAAAAATAAACCATACGGAAGAAAGAAGCATCAAGCCGGCACCGATCCCTACTATTCTGTTAAATAGATTTTTCCCAATAAAATAGAGCAAAATCACAGATAGAAAGCCGAGCAATGCAGAAGGGAATCTCGCGGCAAACTCATTGATTCCAAAAATTAGGAATGAAATTGCAATTAATATAAATCCTAACGGAGGATGATCCCAATATGGAACTCCATTAAAAGATAATAAAAATGGTTGGCGATTTACTAAAATATTCCTGGCTATTTCTGCATACCATGCTTCATCAAAATCGACTAGACTAGTACCACTTAAATTATAAAAAAATAGAGGCGAGAAAATTAAAAACAAGCAAATTACAAAAATATCGATTTTATTTTTATTAAAAAAATTAATTGACATTCTTTACAGAAACAATTTTTACAAAATGGTCAAATCCAACTTCTACTTTGTTCTTGGGAAAGGATTTTTGGTAAATGTACTTCAGATAATCCGGAGAATTTTTAAATTCGAATATATATAAATTTTTTCCGCCTTCCTGAGGTAATTTTTCAAATAATTTAAAAAGAGAAGAATAACCGGTGCTATGAGCAAGTGGTAATTGGTAATAAACATTAAAAGTTTCTCCCTTTGAATCATTGATGATAAAATTTACAGCATCCTTTTTAATTTTGTAGTTAATCACTGTATTATAATTTATGGCCCTGTGAATATTCATAAATAAAAAAACAAATGTAAAGAGCAAAAAAATCACAAAATTTTTTCTCAATACTAATGAAACAAATATAATTATGGGGAGTAATGCCTGTTGAAAATAATAATCTGGCACCCAACCCTTATAAAATACAAATCCTAAAATAACAACAATGACCCAAATGGGTAAGAATAGATAGAAAATATTTTTACTTCTTACAACTAAATAAATTCCAAATGCAATAATTATTAAACTAATAAAAGAGAATACTAAACCTCCCGACTGGAATAAATAATAAGAATAAAACGGTATTGATACGTTCTTGACGAGAAATATAAATCTACTAAAGTAATCTGCCTTAGTTGTATTCTGACTTATAAAATTTAACAAATTATTCCAGAGAATATTGTCATGACGAAAATTAAAAATCACAAGAGGAAAGTAATTAATCAAAAATGCAAATCCGGCAATAATAAACACATGTACTCCTCTTTTTGATCTCATAAGGGCAAACAAGAAAAAGGTCATTGCAGAAAAAATAAAAACCGGATTGAAGTTAACTACCGCTAAGCCTGCGATAAACGCACCGAAGATGAGAAATTTATTTTCTCCTGAAAAATACTTATAGAGACAAAATAACAAACCTATCGAGGAAAGAAATAGAAAATAATTACTGTTTACTCCCCTCTCGAATGAAATAGCACTAAAAGAAATAGCATAAATTGATGAGGAAATAATGGCTGTTTTTGTGTCAAAAATTTTTTTAACCACTAGATAGAGAATAATTATGGTTATAATACCGATTAAGATATAGAAGTAAGGAACACAATCAGGTTTTAAATTACAAATTCCGTAAGGGATAAATTGGATCCAATTATGCAAGGAGCCCAAGAAAAATCCTTTAAATGAGAGCTCTTGGCCGATAAGTGTGATTTTGTGATTTATAAAAAAATTATAAGCAGCTTCGGCAGGAATTTGCTGATCGAAATCAAAAGGGAATGCCTGTTCAATTTTATAAATCCTTAAAATTAACGCCGCAAGAAGAATCAATAATAACGGTTTCTTATCTTGAAAGAATTTACTGGTAAATTCCACGAAGATCATTTAGGCGGATTTTAATTACATCACGCAACATCCTCAAAGAGTCTTTAATGGGGCTGACTCTTGTTGTAGCCATATGATGCCAGACAATTGGTACTTCTTTAATTTTATAGTTCATTTTTCTTGCTATAAATAAAAGCTCCACATCAAAGGCTGTCACTAAGGCTCCTTTAACCTTTCTTCCTTTACCGTAAACTTTCAATCTCTCAAAAATCTTTTTGGCCACATCGCCTTTAAAACATTTAAAACCGGCCTGAGTGTCCCAAATGCCCCGAACAGCAAACGTCTGAACTATCAGATTAAACCCAAGTCCCATTAAATGACGATAAAGCGGTTCTTTTTCGCGTTTGGCGCCAGTTAACTGTCTTGAACCAATAACGATATCATACTCAGGAAAGTAAGGAAGTAATCTTTCGATTTCCCAAATTGGAGTTGCTTGGTCAAAATCCGTAAAAAGAATGTACTTTCCATTTGCTGCTAACACACCAGTTTTGACAGTTTCTGCTTTCCCTTGGTGAGGATTATTAATAACTTTAATGTTTTGATGTTTTTTGGCAAAATCAGCGGCGAGCTTTGCTGTATTATCTTCTGATCCATCATCAACAACTAAAATTTCATATGTATAATTCTGCTTTTCAAGATACTTTGGAACTTGGTCAATTGTCCCCTTTTTAAAATTCGGCTCCTCATTATATGCAGGAATAATTACCGAAAGATAAGGTTGTTCTGCCATGTAACTAATTATGGGGGGCAAGCTTAAGCTTTGTCAAAAATGGAAAGTAGAAGAGCCATGCGGACATAGAGACCGTTTTGTGCTTGGTCAAAGTATAAAGCTCTAGTGTCGCGATCCACTTCTCGAGCAATTTCATTGACGCGTGGTAATGGGTGCATAATAATGGCATTTTTCTTCATGTACTTTAGGGTGTTTTTGTCAATAATATATTTGCCGAAATACTTTTTATAGTCCTTTTGATTTTTGAATCTCTCTTTTTGAATTCTTGTTTGATAGACAACATCGGATTGAGCTAAACCTTCCTTAAAATCTTCAACCTCAACAAAATCAATTTTCTTCTTTGAAAGGTGTTCTCTTAAATATTGAGGGATTGCCAGGGCCTTAGGTGATACAAAAATCAATTTAACCTTCTGGTAAAGCGATAAAAGATATGAAAGAGAATGGATTGTCCTACCATTTAAAAGATCGCCTACCATGGCAATAATTAAATCTTTTTTTTGGAATTTAGAGGAAATTGTATAGAGATCAAGAAGAGCTTGAGTGGGGTGTTCCCCATTACCATCGCCACCGTTGATGATAGGAACTTTGGAGTAACTGGCGGCAACTCCTGATGCTCCTGCTTTTGGGTATCTGAGAACTATTACGTCACTATAGGCGTTAACTACTCTGATAGTATCTTCAAGCGTCTCGCCTTTGGCGGCTGATGAAAACTCCCCAGCGTTTTCCGTAGAAATAACTCTGCCTCCAAGCCGCTGCATTGCAGACTCAAAAGAAAATCTGGTTCTGGTTGACGATTCATAAAAAAGGGTGGCCATGATTTTGCCGGATAGCACATCATTTTTGTATTTTCCGGCTTTAATTTGATTAGTGAGTGCAAAAATTTTCTCGAGGATTTTTCTATCAAACTGACGAGCGGATATTATGTGGTTTAATTTCATTCTCTGTGATTATACATCAGTTACTCAGCCACTTCGAGCTCTTAAATCTTAAAGGTCAGACCTTAAAGCGGATCATTAGGATAAGTTATTTCTCTCGTGTATTTTTAAGACCCTTTGACTGCTGGCTTGCCGGCGGGGTTTGGGGCACCGGGCCAGTGGATCAGTCTAAAAACCTTAATACCGATGTTGGGTAGCTCCCACTCCCCAGTAATTTCTCCCCTGCCAAAACCGGCAATTTCCCAGATTGGATGACCAAGAGGTGCGCATTTTCGGGACTCACAAACGACTAATAGCTGATCAGTAACCATAGTTTCGAGTTCTGTTGGCGTATGACCCTTAATTTCTAAAAAATAGCGATAGGCATGATCGCTGTTGTGATCAGAGATTAACGCAAAATTGAATGACTTACCTTCTGATTTTTCAATAACAAAATTGGCGACTGCCTCTGTTTGATCTATAAGACGGTTTGGTGGTGAGCGATAAATTCCATTTAGAGCAAACCAGATTACAGCGAATAAAGTTACAATAATGCTTGTGATCTTGAGAATATTTTTGGACCAACCGAGAGAAAAAATAAGGCCTGCCAGCAAAAATGGTGCCGGAAACATGAAACCGAAATAATAATCAAAAACCTGACCCCTGTAAAAACGCAAACCAGCAAGACCGCCAAGAAACCAAATAATCCCTATTGAAAACATCAATTTTTTTTCTGTTCGCCAATTTTTGAAAAGACCGAATAATCCAGAAAGAACCATTATCCAAAAGGCGAGTGTAGTTAAAAATGTTCCTTTTAATTTAGTTAACTCTTCAAGGAAAATGTTTCCGGTATTCGCAATTAACCACGAATAGTTTTTTGTTTGATAACCGACTGTTGTTCCTCGTGTTACAAATTCTAGAATTGTTTTAAAATTGGGGAAGTTATGACTGATTTCGAAAATTAAAAACGGAGAAAAGGTAATCATCGAACCAAAAACAAAGGTTAAAAAAAATTGGGGCCATTTTTTGAAATTGGTGTTAACTAGGACAACCAGGCTAAAAATTGCAATTAGGATTGTCGCTAGGTAATGAAGCTGAATCGCAATTCCAAAGGCGATACCTGCCGCTAAAAAGTAAATAACTTTCTTGTGTATTATCCCTAAATATAAAAAATAAATTAATAAAAGAGAGAAAAACGGCAATGGGTTTGGATTCCAGGAGGAACGCGAATATCTGACTATTAATGGCGCAGTCGCATAAAGAGAACTTGCCAGAATCGCTGGCCAGAAACCAACAGTATCTCTTAAAAATTTATAAAGTAAAAATACGGTTGCTGCCCCAAGTACCGCCACAAAATACGCAGGCCCGACTGGATCATAACGCCAAAGCCAAAGGAATGGTGCAGCCATCCAATAATAGACTGGACCCAGATAAAAACCGCCAACTGAGGCTGTTGGGCCAAGAAACGGCAATTTCCTCTCAGTAAAGATCTTGCGCATGATAATCATGTCCCTGCCTTCATCGCCAAGAAAAACAACATAATCCCGTACTCGCCAAAATCGGAAAAAAATTGCTATAAGTAAAAGCAATATTAAAATAATAATTTCAATTCTTTTAACTGATTTGGGCATAACTTATGGAGTAAAGATCCTCATCGAACTTCTATTGTCGCTGGCGGTTTTGGCTGTGACGGACGAGCCTTCCAAATCCAAATGACATTGACGAAGTAATTGAAAAATAATCCGATAATCACACCGACCGCAAGGCCTGCTTGCTCATGAAGATTTAAAATTCTAGCAAAGATTAGAATACTGGTTAACTGAATAATTGGGCTGGCGATTGAGGTAAGATTAAACTTTAAGAATCTTACGATAATAGAACCGCTATGGGATCTGGATTTAAAAGTCCAGTTTTCATGAAAAACAAAATTAAATATTATCGAAAGTTCAATGGAAATTATCGAAGCTATAAAAAGTCTATCTATTGTCAAAAATAGCAATTTTGGCGCACCCTCAAAAGTTGGAATCAGGGAAAGTAAAGGCTTGGGAAAAATAATTAATGCATAGATTTGGCCTCTATTTAAAAGCCCAAGGGTGATGGCGTTTAATAAATAACTAGAAAAACCAACAGTTAAAAATTTTGCAAAGGTCTTCGATCTTTGAAGTCTAACTTTAATTCCAAATTTAAATACATCAAATGTATAGGCAATGATTTGGGCTTTGGAATAGCCCCTTTTGCGATCTTCAAAAGTAATTGGAACCTCTTTTATTTTTGCTCCTGCCTCAATTGACGCATATAAAAATGCCGGTTGGATTATGTAAGTCTTGGATTTCCATGGAACTTTAGCGAAATTAATTCTGTCAAAAAGCCTTTTAGTGAAAACCCTATATGAATTAGTATATTCAGAGAGATTAAATGTACCCCAACTTAGTTTGCAATAAAGCGATGAGCCCCTAGTAAAAAGTCTTCGATGCCAGCCAAGCAAATTTTTTCCTCCCTTCATCAACCGTGAACCATTAATTAGATCATAACCTTGCCTAATATAGGCAACCATTTTAGGTAAGGTCGAGGGGTCGTGCGACAGATCGCCATCCATCTGAGCCAATATATCAGCTTTAAGTTTGTCAATGGCAAAACGGTGCCCTTTAACCAGTCCGGTCCCCAATCCCCTTTGTTTAACATCAAGAAAGTGGACTTTGGGATTGTTACTTGCGATTTGGGTAACTATCTTGGCGGTATTGTCCGATGAATGACTATCTGAAACTAAAACATGAAGATCGATGGCGGGCATTTTTTTTGCCTGGGATAAAACTTTGGCAATTATTTCCGCAATATTTTCTTGCTCGTTATATGTAGGGATAGTCACAACCAGTCTCATGAAGAATTCTTCTTAAGTAATTCAATATCCGCTTGAACCATCATTTCAACAAGCTGGCTAAAATTAACAGTTGGCTTCCAACCGAGAATTTTTCTGGCGCGACTAGCGTCACCAACTAAAAAATCAACTTCAGCCGGCCTAAAAAAATCCTTAGAGATTTTGACATATTTTTTCCAATTGGCAATTCCAATTACTTTAAAGGCTTCCTCTACAAACTCGGCAACAGAATGATTCTCGCCAGTTGCAACAACGAAATCATCAGGTCTTTCTTGCTGCAACATCATCCACATTGCTTTGACATAATCGCCGGCAAATCCCCAGTCGCGTTTAGCATCAAGGTTACCTAAAACCAAATGATCGGCAAGTTTTAAGTAAATCTTGGCAACACCATGGGAAATTTTGCGGGTCACAAATTCTAAACCTCGCCGTGGTGATTCGTGATTAAAAAGAATTCCGGAAATGGTAAAAAGACCATAAGACTCGCGATAGTTGATAGTAATCCAATGGCCGTAGACTTTGGCAACACCATAGGGGCTTCTCGGGTGAAAGGGTGTATTTTCATTTTGGGGAGACTGGCGCACTTTACCGAACATTTCAGAAGAAGAAGCCTGATAGAATTTAGCATCAGGTTTGACTTGTCTTACCGCCTCTAATACTCTGGTTACGCCAAGTGCCGTAAACTCTCCGGTTAAAACCGGCTGTGACCAAGATGTTGCTACAAAGCTTTGGGCGGCTAAATTATAAATCTCGTCGGGTTTTGAATAAGAGACAGCGCTGGTGACAGATTGCTGATCCAAAAGATCACCGGGGATAAGCTCAATTTGATCCTCGATATGCTTAATTCTTTCATAATTAGGGGTCGAGGTTCTGCGGGTTAATCCAAAAACTTTGTAATTTTTGGAAAGCAAAAATTCGGCCAGGTATGAGCCGTCTTGGCCGGTAATGCCGGTAATTAATGCTCGCTTTTGAGCCATCTTGGTAATTTTCAATTTTTAATTTTCAATTTATATTGAATTTTCATTGTTTTCAAAATATTTTTCTAAAATATTTTCTTATCATTTTTAAAATTTAAGGTTTCATTAAAAATTTTAAATTTCAAATTAATAATTATCTTAATTTACTTCGTTCGTACTCAATTGTATCAGAAAGTGTTTGGATTATGGGAATTTGCGGTTGCCAACCGGTTGTTTTCTTGAATTTTGAATAATCACAGTATATAGTCCCGATATCTTGCGGGGGTATTCGTTTAGTATCCTTCTTAATAATTATTTTTACCTTAGATAAACCGATCATCATTTTTAAAATATCAGCAATTTTTACTGCTTTGCCCGAGCCAATATTATAAACTTCCCCAGCTTTACCTTTTTCAAGCGAGCGCCAATAAGCCTTCACCATGTCTCTAACATCGGTAAAATCCCGGCTATCTTCTAAATTGCCAACTTTTATTATTCCACCACCTTTCTTTTTCAATGCGGCGATTTGAGCTGCAAAAGACGGCACAACAAATGATAATGACTGGCGAGGTCCTATGTGATTAAACGGCCTGACTCGAACTATGTGAAGATTATGGTGAAGAAAAAACTGCAACCCCAACATATCCTGAGCTACTTTGGAAACGGCATAAGGTGAAATTGGCGAAAGAGGTGTCTTTTCATTTATCGGTAAGTATTCTGGGTCAACCTGTCCGTACTCATCGGCGGAGCCAACGATTAGAATTTTCGCATTGGATTTTATTTTGGTTAAAGATTCAAGTAGATTAATCTGACCAAAAATATTATTTTTAAGGGTTTCTTTGGGGTTTTTAAAACTGTCTTTAGGCGATGAGAAAGCGGCTAGGTGGAAAACATAATCCGGATTGATTAATCTTACATTCTTCTCAATTTTTTTTGAATCTAAAAGATCACAATTGATCAAATTAATTTTGCCTTTGAGGTGACTTAAATTGAAAAGTGAATGATTGGGCAGAAAGAAACCAAAGACTGTAAATTTCTGGGAATATAAATACTCTGCCAGATGAGAACCGGCAAAGCCGGCAATACCGGTAATTAAGGCTTTTTTCATCGGCCGATACCTATGTAGGTAAAACCCAACTCTTTAACTTTGTCCTTTGGAAAAAGATTACGGCCGTCAACAATGATCGGTCTTTTAAGAAGTTTTTTGGCACGAGCCAAATCTATTTGAGAAAACTGGGGCCATTCTGTAACCAAAAGCAGTGCGTCTTGGTTTTTGATGGCACTGTAAACATCTTTGGCAAACTTGACTTTTGGCAAAATTTTCTTGGCATTGTCCATAGCCTGCGGATCATAAGCAGTAACTTCGATACCTAAATTAAGAAGATGATTAATAATTTTTATGGAAGGAGCATCCCTCATGTCATCGGTATTCGGTTTAAAAGCCAAGCCCAAAACAGCTACTTTCTTATCTTGCGCAACATTACCGACATCTCCTTTTACCCCTAGGGCCTTTCGAACTTTTTCTACAAATAGCTCGATCTGCCGCTGGTTAATATCATCAACTGCCCTCAAGAGCGAAA
>Ga0209541_10000063_pt1 | contig 172892 bp, 183 predicted proteins | sample RifCSPlowO2_01_FD_184027 | JGI IMG/M metagenome (GOLD analysis project Ga0209541, IMG submission 184027) | Groundwater microbial communities from Rifle, Colorado - Rifle CSP2_plank lowO2_0.1 (SPAdes) (version 2) | ecosystem: Environmental > Aquatic > Deep subsurface > Groundwater | place...
TGGTGGTTTCCGCCCTGTCTACTACCAACCCCGGGGGTTTATCTAAGACCGAAAGAAATTCATCTTCATATATCTTCCGAATAGCTTGAGAAAATTCCACAAAAATTATTGGGTTTTATCTAAATAACTTTTTACCTCTGTAAGTACCTGGTCAGGATTTAGAGCAGATTTTATTAAATAGCCGTCTGCTCCTAAATCAAAACATTCCTTAACCACCAAATCCTGTCCCAGGTTGGTTAAAACAAGTATGTTGATCTGAGATGATTTAGGAGGGCTAACTTTTAAATCCCGGAGTACTTGAACACCATCTTTTTTAGGAAGCATAAGATCCAAAAGCACCAGGTTATATTCATTACTACGTAATTTCGTTAAGGCAATTTCTCCGTCCGATGCTGCATCTACAAAATACCCTTCTGCCGTCAGCAGCTCCTGATAAAACTCCCGAAGGAACTGATCATCTTCTACAATCAATACCCTCTTTTGTTGGTTATCCATAGTTTTGATTGTATCATATTGCTACCGGCTCCAAGCCTTTAACCTCACCTTTTGGCTTAACCTTGTAACTTTCAATATTTTTGAGAATTTCTGCTGTGGCAACAGGCAGGGAAACTGTAAATTTAGCACCTTTACTTAATCCTTCCGAATCCGCCCAAATCTTACCATGCATTAGCTCTACTAGATTTTTTGAGATATAAAGCCCCAAACCGGTCCCTCCGGAGGTGGCGGCCGCCGTATAAGAATTATCTAACCTGCCGAATTTACTGAATAATTTAGACAGGTCTTCTTTTGACATCCCTACCCCATTATCAGAAACAGAAGTTTCTACCACCTTGCCATCGGTAAAAAAGTCAAAAACAATTTTCCCCCCCGTGGGGGTAAATTTCAAAGAATTCCCCACTAAATTAAGGAATATCTGCCTAAGTTTATCCGGGTCAGCCAGCACTTTAGGGATCGGTTTTTCCAGTACCACGAACTCCACTTTTTTCTCCGGAGATTTTGAAAAGTAGAGCTCATCAGCAATATCTTTTGCAAGTGACAACAGGTCAACCGGCTCTGGGTTAATCTCAATTCTGCCTGATTCAATCCGGGAAACATTCAACATATCATTAACTAAATTTATCAAGCGCTCGGTGGAGATTAGAATCCTGGCAATATATTTCTCCATGGTTTTAGATAAAGGGACATCCGAGCGATGCAAAGCCATCCAGGCATAAGAACGGATGGCTGTCATCGGTGTCCTGAGTTCATGGGAAGCAACTGACACAAAATCATCTTTAAGATGATCCAGTTGCCTTAGTTTTTCATTTGCTCGCTGGAGTTCATGAGAAGTTTCTCTAAGATTGAGATACAACCAAGCATTTTCTAATACACGAGCCACATCTTTTGTAAATTCTTCCATAATATCAAATTCAAAACTGGAAAATTTTTCCTTTCCGATAGTAGTCCCATAACTCATCACTCCAGTTACCTTGTTTTTAACAAAAATGGGGTAAACAAATAAAGATTTTAAATTTAGAGAAACCTGGATATGCCTGGAAGTCTCTGGTGTTAAGATGCCAATCTGAATATCATGCATATTATTAGTATGAAAACTTTTCTTTTCATTAATCGCCTTGATAATGAGGTTATCCTTCATAGTTAAAGGGATCGTTTGTTCACGATAAGCTACGGGTAATATTTTGAGTACTTCGGCCATTTGAGGATTGGTAGTAACAGCAACTCTTCTGACAAGATTTGTCTTTTCATCTATCAAAGCAACCGAGGCATAAAAATATCCTAATTCTTTATTTACAACATCAACAACAGCCTGACATAGTGGAATAGGTTCTGTTGTTGAAAGAGCAGTCATATCTAAACTCCTCAAAGCTTTTAACAATCTGTTTTGATAGGATAATTGCGAAAGACGAACGGAATTTTTTTTAAAAATTACGAAGATAATATAAATAACACATAAAACGAAAATAATTGCGAGTAGTAGCAATGAAAGACTCTCAAGCGGCATTACCTATATTATACCCTCTTATTCTTCCGATTAAAGACTCTCTTCCAAGCTGAGCCTTAACACTAAGAGAATAACGTAACCATCCTAATTGAGTCATCCTGCTAATCTGTGGTGCTTTAGCTATCATCTCATCCGCACTACGGCTTTCCCTAACAACAAGAATTCTATCCCGCCCTCGAGTCAGAGGTAAAGCAGAAAGAATCGTAACCGAACCTTTCGAATATTTATCTTCATCTGGATCCATAACTGCATACGCTAAGCCTTCTTTATCGCCTAACTGTTCGTCAGCAGGATTAAAATAGGAATTTGCTTTCTCTTTGTGTAAATTTGCAGAAGTGCCAATAATAAAAAAGTCCTCAGTCTGCAATCTATATTTATTTCTTATATAAGGATACAACTTAGCTACAGGACAATCCCCACCTTTATCGCCCCAAAGCACTAGTTTTTCCCGAACGCGATGTAGTCGATCGTAAGAACTAAGCCAATCAGGTATCCCTTCCGAAGCAGGTACAATTAATCCAAAATATTCATTATCCAAAGCAGTTACTACTTTTCTAATTCTATCTCTATAAGATTCAGCAGCTAGAGAAGGCATTTCTGGTTGTGGAACCATAATAGCAATTGACTCAGCCTCGTCTCTTCCTTTTTGTCTATTTATTAATCTTAAAACCGAACTGTCACGCTCCCCAGCAAAAACTCCTCCTATGATTACATACATTCCAGCATCTCCACCTTGAACCAAACAAGATTTTTTATCCTCTACAATAGCTCTAGCCACATAAGGCAGCCAATCATCAGTCTCAGAGGTAAAAATTTTTGCTTTCACCTCTATTGGCAGATTTAGATTGTTTTCTAGTGCCATAAGATTACCTTATCATACCACATCATACCACACTATGGGTTTTATTTCAAGTACAACTAGAGGCTACTTAAATTTAATTCTTTACAATGGTTACTTCCTCATAATAACATAAATGAATGAAGTTTTACGAACATAACAATCGCTCTATAATAAAGACGGTAACTTATGAATTCCTAAAATTAATTTCTGGCTCCAGCATAGTTTTCTTCTACACCAGAAGGCTTGATCTTACTTTCTCAATTGCAATTATTTCTATTATTACCGGAATGATTCTATATTATCTCCACGAGAGAGTATGGAACAAAATTCACTGGAGCAAAGAATAAAGACAATTTCATCTTTCTTGATTATTTGACAATTCATCCTATTTGTGTCCATCATTATTTAAATAATATAAAAGATCGGAGGTGAGAAAAATGGAATTACTTTGGTATTTTTTTGCAGGATTTTTTGCATGGAACGGAATTCCCCACTTAGTTAAAGGAATTACCGGGCAAAGCCATATGACACCATTTAAAAGGGTTTCGCCACCAGAGTTAAATGTTATTTGGTCTTTTATCAATATCATTATTGCCCTGTTTGTTTTAGGTATTGCTGCCCAAACCGGAACTTTTTCTTGGCCTTGGGATGCAAATTTAGTAGGGATGAATAGTTGGGCCTTTTTAGCAGGGGGGTTTGTTTGTGCCCTATATCTTGCTAATTTTTGGAAGAATCCGAATGCCCGCTTACCTTGGCATAAAGATTAATTTAAGAGTTAATTTTACCGTAAATCCTAATCGAAAGAATGAGTAGCGAGAGCTACTTTCTCTTAGAAATCTTGTTGGAACAGGAAACACAATATTGGGCTATGGGCATAGCCAAGAGTCTGCCGATTCCAATCTGCTTACCGCATTTTTCACACTTACCGTAAACTCCATTTTTAATTTTTAGAAGCGCTGCTTTAATGCTGGTTTTAGTATCTTTTAACTGCTTTTCCAAAACTACGGATTTTGCATGAGTATCGGCAATATAGGAATCGGTCCCTGGTTCTGAGCTTTCAGCCAAAGCAGGACTCTTGACAGGATCATCCTCGCTCACCTCCTTTAAGTTCTTGTCCACCTCTTTTTGTTGCCGCCGTAAGTATTTTTTAATAAATTTAAGAGTTTCTTTAGGAAAATTTAACATTGAACCTCCGTAATAACTTCTTCAAATTTCGCAGTTTCCAACCAATGATCGTCTTTTGATTATACCAACTTTTATATACAATTTGTACAACTCTTTTTCTAACCTCCGAGTCAACAATAAACTTTACTAAAAAATTACCAAAAATCTTCAAATGTTTTATCGGGTTTTGCTTTGTGACTTTATAATAAATAGTTAACCCTAAAAGAACGAAGCTTAGAGAAAAAATTCTCCCTGAATGATCTTGTTTGAGAGGATCAAGCATAAGTTTAATAATGCCTATATAAATGAATCCCAGACTTGCAATTTTCCCTCTTTGATGAAAATGTGTAGCCTCCGACCAAATTTTTACTAAACTTATGCTCAAAAGTAAGCTTTCAATTAGTTGAATGGGCCATCTTTTCCCTAAACTGCCCACCATAGTAACTCCGAAAAACGCGCTTGAAGGTATACCAATGTTACATCCCCCAAAAAAGCATCCTACATCTGATAAAATCAATCCCCCAATCATTCCTACTAAAGCAATATCTGCAAGTTGCCAAAAATCCATCTTAAAACGCCTGGCAGCAAAATATAGAGTAAGCCATCCACCCAAGATACCTCCCCAAAAGTTAAGTCCCGGGACTTTATTAATCAAAATCAAATTTAGTGGAGAGATAAAATATTGCAGGTTCAAAATTACAAAATAAGCTCTTGCACCAACTAGTCCACCAATGAAAGTAAGTACAGTTAGATCTAAAATTTTTTCTTCATCCAGATCCCAAGCACGGCAGAGCCTCCATACCAAAAATATGCCAAAGCAAATCCCCAGCGCCAAAAAAACGCCATATGAAGAAACCGATAAACTGCCAATAGAAAAAAGTACCGGAATCATATGCTTGAGGTTACCATACCCGAGAGTTTGAATCAAATTGACAAAGGGCGTATACTGGATAGTTGTGACCGCAACCGCACATGCACTAATAGGAGGAGCTATTGCCGCGTCAGTCCCCAACCCTGCTTTAGGTATCACCCTTTCTGCTATCTCTCACCCAATTGCGGATTTGGTACCCCATTGGGATTTCGGGATTGGCTGGAAGAAAAAAAGTAAGGTAATACTACTCCTTCAATCCTCTGCTGACTTGAGCCTTGGAGTAGGTCTAACTTTTCTTCTTTTTGGTAATGCTACTGACCCCTTATATCTTCTGGCTTGTATCTTTATGTCCGAATCCTGGGATATTTTACAAATGCCATATTTGCTGTTTAACTGGAAATTCCCGCCATTTTCGACATTTTATAAATTTGGGCACGAAACTAACGGGAAGGCAAAAATGCCCTGGGGAATTGTAACACAAGTGGCCTCTGTCACAGGTTTAGTTTTAGCTCTTAGATTTATCCACTAATTCTTCAAGATACCGAGAAAACTCTTTACCTATTTCAGGATGAAGTCTTGCAAGCTCCACTGCGGTTTTCATATACTCCAACTTGTTACCTGTATCATAATACTTACCGTTTTGAACTTCTACGGCATAAAGCGGCACTCCTTCGCTTTTAAGTAAATTGATTGCATCAACCAGCCAAATCTCACCGTTTTTCCCGGGGGTCAGCCGCTTAAGAGCACTAAAAATCTCTGGGGGTAAAATATAGGCACCGTGAGTGGCCAGGTTGGAAGGAGCCTTGTCAGGATCCGGTTTTTCTACAATTGATTTAATCTTGTAAACATTGCCTTCCACCGGCTCAAGATCTGCAATACCGTAGCGGCTTAAGTCCTCCTTCTTTTCTATCCTGACTCCGGAAATGACCATGCCGCCATATTTCTCATAAACATCAATCATCTGCTTCAGCCTGGGTGGCTCGGCCAAGATAAACTCATCTCCCCAGATAGCTGCGAAAGGCTCGTCTTCGATCACCGACTGCCCAGAAAGAACCGGTGTACCATTACCATAAGGCCCTTTCTGCCTGATATAAATGAAGTTTGCCATTTCAGAAATATGTTTGATCTGCTCCAAGATTTTCTCTTTATTACCATTTACCAGATTTTGAACCAGGTCCTCGCTTGGCATATCAAAGTGATCTTCAATTGCCCGCTTGGTTGCACCTGTCACAATAATAATATTGTCTATACCGGAACCCACTATCTCCTCTACTACATATTGGATAACTGGTTTATCTACAATGGGCAGCATCTCCTTCGGCATGGCTTTGGTCTGAGGCAAGAATCTGGTTCCGAAGCCTGCAGCAGGTATTAGAGCTTTAGTAATTTTTTTAGCCATAAAAAATAATAATAACACATAAAGGGCAGCGAAGTCTGAGCCAGTCAAAAAATGTTGTTGGTTTTGCGCAGTGTTACTTAATGATTCGAAACCATGGTAGACGCAAAAACAGCACAAGTGAGCAAGTCTCTACCGTGCGAACGATTTTTTGCGGCCAGACGAGCTGCCATTTCGACTCACTTCACCCTCTCTATATACTCCCCCGACCTGGTATCTACTTTCACCTTTCCCCCCACTCCAATAAACATCGGCACTTTTACCACTAAACCATTATCCAAAGTTGCCTCTTTAAACACATTAGAAACTGTATTGCCTTTTTCTCCCGGCCCTGTTTCTGATATGGTATAAGTTAAGCTCATCGGAAGCTCTAAACCCAATGCTTCGTCTTCCGAAACAATTAAAATCACTTCCAGTCCATCTTTTAAATACTTGGCCTGGTCGCCGATGACGCCTGAAGAAATAGAAAATTGTTCAAAGCTGACCGGATCCATGAAGTTAAATTCGCCAGCTGGCGAATCCCCATCCCGGTAAAGAAATTGGGCCTTTTTCTTTTCCACATTAGCTTCATCAACTCTCGCACCGGTGATAAAAGATTTTTCTGTCACTGACCCGGTCCTGATATTTCTGACTTTAAGTTTAATATTGCCAGAACCTCTGCCTGTCTTAACATGTTCGTATGTCAAAACCAACAGTATATCCTTCCCCTCTTTATAAAAAGTGCCATTCCTAAGATCAGTTACATTAAGTGCCATTTTGGGATTTTATCATAAAAGTGGAATTACTGACAGATTTGTGATATTATACCTCTCATGACTGAACATAAATCCGAGTTTCTGCGTGAAGTTGCTAACAAGAGTCGCGCTAACGCAGTCGAGCACTATCGTCATGCCCACAAAGTAGAAAATTGGGGCATGACAGGCACCAGGTTAGAAAAAGGAGCAAAATTACCATTTGCAATGGTCGCTGGTATGCTACTCGGAGCTACATCAGGAGCCGTTCTATTTATTAGTGGATTAACAAGAATAGTAGCTGATAGAACTAAAGCTTAATTTTTTCTAGAAACTTCTTAATTTTTTCTTTATCCCTTTTTAACCACTCTGCATTAGAATAAATCTGCTCTATGGCCTGGGCGATAGTTCTTTTGGCTTCCGGGACCGGATTAATCTTCATAAATTTTTCAATATCTTTGGCATCTTCTTTTTTGGTAAACTGCCCTGCCGGTTGGAAAACCTTAGTAAAATAGTGTCCTCCGGCATATCTTTCTTTAAGCAGCTTCCAATTCTTTTTTACAAATTCCCAGGCTAAATATCTCCCCTTATGATTACTCCAAACTGAGACAATAATTTGCAAACTGTTTTGAAACCTGACATGCTTGGAAATAGAAAAATCCAAAGTTTTAGAGAGTAGGGTTTTGATTCTAAACCTCCCCAATGCCCTGCCAATGCGATCCTTTTCCTGCTGGTTATCTTCTTCTTTGTACATTTTTATTAAAGTATCAAATTCTGTTTTCCCACCATTTTCCGCTACCAAATTGTAAACTACCCCTTTAAGGTCTGGGTCAATCTTTTTCCCAAATAAACCGTTGGACTGTTTTCCTTCGGAAAATAAACTTTGGGCTTTTTTTATTGTTTCCTGATCCCCAAACCCTCCCAACATGTTTAAAACTAGACCCCGAAGAAGTGAATTAGTATGCTTTTCACCTTTTTTGACTTTCCAACCTAACTTCCCTGCTACACCCCTATAAATATTTCTGCCATATTTTTTAAAGCCATCATAATAAGTCTCTAGAGCTAAAAGGGAGTCAAGTTGTGATACTTTTTCTGTTAGTTCAATCCAAACAGTGTAATCTTCTTCATCTACATAGTTTTGGGCCAGTTCCAAGCTTAAAGTGGTTGGACTTTGCCCTGACTCTGCCAGAGAAAAGGAATCTCTGATAAGTCCTAATCTATCGGGTGCAGATAATTTTCCGGTTCTCACAGAATCTTCCAGCCCATGTAGATAATCCCTCGGATAATCCACCCTGACTAAAGACACTTCCCCGGCATTTAGTTTTTCTCCTTTGTTCACAATATCAATGCTCTTTTCACCCATCAAAAAGTGCTCTTTCCCAACTCTTATCGGTATATTCCAGACAGTATTATCTTTGGTTTGTTTTCTAGAAATTGGAGAGGAGAAAAATCTATTTTGCGTGAGTTCTAACTTTGAACTTTGAACTTTACACTTTACACTTATGACCGGATGCCCCGGCTTTGATGTCCAATTTTTCATTAGTCTTCCAACAGGCTTACCGGAAATCTCTTCCAAAGCCAACCACAAATCCAGGGTCTCCGCATTCCCGAAGGAGTGCTTTTTAAGATAGTGTTGCAACCCTTTTTGAAAATCCCGCTCCCCTAAGTATTGCCAAAGCATTCTAAGGACCGCTGCCCCTTTGGCATAAGAAACCTTATCAAAAATCTCGGAGATCTCTGCCGGATGGCCTACTTCCACTTCGATGGGATGGGTATTTTTTAAAGAGTCCAGCGAAAAAGCATCAGCCATTTCCGTTGCTACAAATTGGGTCCAAATATCCCAATCCGGGAAAATGTGATCGATAGCCAAATATTCAATAAAGGAAGCAAAGCCTTCATTTAACCAAAGGTGCGTCCACCACTCCATCGTTACCAGATTCCCAAACCACTGGTGGGCCAGCTCGTGAGCAATCACCAAAGCCACCCACTGTTTGTTGGCGGTAGAAGAAGCTTCTTCGTCAATTAAAAGAGTCGATTCCCGGTAAGTCACTGCTCCCCAATTCTCCATGGCCCCAGCGGCAAAATCAGGGATGGCAATCATGTCCAAAACCGGCAAGGGGTAAAGAATACCAAAATAGTTATCATAGAAATCCAGGCATTTGCCGGCCACATCCAGGGCAAACCTGGCCTGCTCTTTTTTACCGGGCGTGGTAAACACCCTGACCAGGACTTGATTTTGGGTCCGACCCTCAATATATTCAAAATCCCCCACAATAAATGCGAGGAGATAGGTAGACATTTTGGGAGTGGGTGCAAATTCAACTATTTTGTAACCGCTGTCATGTTCCCGAATGTTAGATTTTATGGTGTTGGAAATGGCCACAGTCTTGGCAGGAACCATTAAGGTCACATCAAAAACAGCTTTCTGGGAGGGTTCATCGAAACAAGGAAAAGCCCGCCTAGCATCGGTTGATTCAAATTGAGTGGTGGCTAAATGCCTAAGTTTTCCATCAATTTCATACCTGCTTCTGTAAAAACCCCGCATTTTATCATTCAGAATCCCTCTGAAAATAAGCTTAAGTTGTCCCTTACCTTTTTGAATATTTTTAGGAAAAGTAAAGGTAGCTGTTTCTGCCTTTTTATCATATGAAATCTTCCCAGCCCATGTTTCCTTATCAGTATGGACAAACTCAGACGATTCTATTTCCAGTTCAGCAGCATGAAGGGTAATTTGGTTGGTGGGCTTTTCCAAAGACAGAGAAATCGTTTCCTCTCCGGTAAAAGTAAACTCATTCAAATCAGGCCTGAGCATGATTTTATATCGCTCAGGTTTAACATGTACAGGGAGTCTTACGCTTTTCTTCATATGCGTAAGTTTAGCCCAAATACTTCTACCTTGTCCAGTCTTTGAGGCAGCTTAAGAAAGCTGATATAATTAGTGGGAGCCGGAGTGGCGGAATGGCAGACGCACGCGCCTCAAAAGCGCGCGATCGCAAGATCATGTGGGTTCAACTCCCTCCTCCGGCACCTTTTAACATGCCAAAGTCAAAACTGCCCTCTCGGAACTATAAATGGTCTCCTGAACTAGCATATATCGTTGGGCTTCTTGCTACTGATGGTAACTTATCAAAAGATGGAAGACATATCAATATGCGCTCATCTGACAAAGATTTGCTCAAAACTTTTAAAACTTGTCTAAAATTAAACAACAAAATAGCTCAATCTGTTAACGATGGATATGCTAAAAAACCAAGTTTTAGAATTCAGTTTAGCAATATTCAGTTCTATCATTGGTTGCTTAAAATAGGCTTATTTCCAGCTAAAACTTATACTATTGGCAAAATAAAAATCCCTAATCTATACTTCCGAGATTTCTTAAGAGGACATCTTGATGGAGATGGTAGTGTATATACATATATTGACAAGTACAATAATTATCGAGGCCGCAATTATATAAACCAACGAGTATACGTAAAGTTTATATCAGCAAGCCAAGCTCATATTAATTGGCTTCATGAAGGAATAAAAAGACTTTCAAGGACTAAAGGATCACTTCAATGCAACAGACATACCAAAACAAACCGAGTCCCTATTTGGGAAATAAAATTTTCTAAGAAAGAATCTTTACAACTGTTAAATTGGATTTATTACCAGGAAAATCTTCCTTGTTTAGAAAGAAAAAAGAAACTTGTAATGAAAATCCTTGATCTCCTTGCAACTGAAAAAAGGAAAATTTATACGTTAGTCCACCGCGAAAAAGAAATACGATAAATATATCCCTCTCTCGGCACATTTGACCTCTATGCAGCTGCAGCCAGCTCTTTAGTTTCTTCTTTAGACCTGCCTCTGGTTTTTTCCATGCCATAAAACTTAGTTCGGTCAGCTCTGAAGATCAATTTTATTTCCCCGGTCGGACCATTTCTGTGTTTTTGGATATCCAAGGTGACTTGTTCCGGATGTTCAGTGTCTTCCCGCCAGATAAACATCACTACATCCGCATCCTGTTCAATCGCCCCCGATTCCCTCAGGTCGGCCAGCTGAGGCTTTCTCGTCCCCCGTTGCTCAACCGCCCGGGACAGCTGAGAAATTGCCAGCACCGGAATTTTTAATTCCCTTGCCAAATTCTTTAAATTTTGAGAAATTTCCGAAACTTCCTGAACCCTATTTTCCAAATTTCTCCCCTTGATTAACTGCAGGTAATCCACAATCAAAAACTTTAGCCCATGTTCTATTTGTAGTCTTCGGGCTTTTGTTCTTATCTCGGAAATAGAAATTCCTGGAGTATCATCAATGAATATTGGCGCCTCTGCCAGCTCCCCCATTGCTAAAGAAAGCCTATCAAAATCCTTCTCGTCCAACCTCCCTGTTTTTAACTTCCAGGCATCTATATCTGCCTGCCCGATCAAGAGCCTATCCACCAACTCTTCTTGGCTCATCTCCAAAGAGAAAATCCCAACTGAGAATCCTGCCACAACTGCCACATATTGCGCAATATTTAAAGCCATTGAAGTTTTACCCTGCCCGGGACGGGAAGCTAAGATCAAAAGGTTTGAATTCTGCATGCCGGCAAGCTTGGAATCCAAGTCTCTGAAGCCAGTAGGTACACCTCTGAGCTTCCCGGAAGATTTTTGTAATTCATCTAACCTATCAAAAGACTCAGTCAATGCGTCTTTAATAGGTAGAAAATTGCGGCTGATATGTTTTTGCGACAAAGAAAATATCCCGGCCTCAGCTGTTTCCAAAAGCTCTTCCACAGACTCTCCCTCATCATAAGCCCTTTGGATCAAATCGGTTGCTTGAATAATTAGGTTTCTTCTCAAAGCATGATCCCGAATTATCTTGGCATAATGCTCGATATGGGCGGATGTAGGCACAATATTAATGAGAGAAGTTAAATATGCAGCCCCCCCAATTTTGTCATAAACGCTCTTTCTCTTAAGTTCTTCCGTAACAGTCACCAAATCTATTGGTTCACGTCTTTCAAACAAATTCTGTATTGCTTCGAAGATGAAACCGTGTTGTTCGGTTCTATAAAAGCTCCCGGAATGTAAGATTTCAGAGATTCGGACAATCGCGTCTTTATCAATTAACAGAGACCCCAAAAGGGATTGTTCGGCCTCTATATTTTGTGGAGGAAGCTTGGTTATTGGCTGCGCCATAATAAATTTTCAATTTTCAGTTTTCAATGTTTGAAAATTAATACATTGAGATTTGATTGAAAATTGTAAATTGGTACTTAAAAACTAACTCTTACTCAACACCACTACTTGTGGCTCTTCCGGTAGCTTTTCTTTAGTAATAGACAGCTTAGGCTGCGGTACAATTCCCTCTGCTCCCATTTCTTTTAAGAAACCGTCCGCCCCTTCAAGCTCAAACTTTAATCCATCTATCTTGTAATGCATCGGGATGATGATTTTTGGTTCAAGTTGGGAGACGATATCTGAGGCAGCTTTGACATCTATTGTGTAGACAGAACCAACCGGAATAAGTAAAATATCGGTTTGTCCTACCTCTGTAATCTGCTCCTCAGTTAATCTAGTTTGCCCCAAATCTCCCAAATGCACAATGTCTAGATTATCGAAAAGCAAATGAAAAATAGTATTAACCCCTCGCTCGCTACCTTGGGAGTTATCATGAAAGCTACTTATGCCTGTTATCACTACCTTAGAAACTTCATACTCACCAGGTTTGTTAAAAACCATGGGTCTTACGTCTTGGAGACCTGTAACTGCCGAAACAAAGTTGTGATCCTGGTGGTCGTGAGTTGTTAAAACTACATCAGCCGACAAATCTTTAGGGGGTTTAAGCCCGGTGAAATCCGGATCAAAGGGATCTATAACTATGGTCGCATTTCTGCCCTTTAATTTAAAACATGCCTGTCCGTACCAATAGATATCCATCTGGAAGATACTAACAAAAAATCAAAAGGTAGACAATCCCTTAAATTGAGACAAGTATGTTAAAATGGATTTTACTGATGAAATCCAGTGATCCGGTTCTTTCCTTCAGAAACAAAAAACTTACTACCAAACAATTTATCCTTTATCAAATCATGATTTTGTTAGCAGGCTTAATATTTGTGGGCGGGCTTCATTATATTTTAAATATCCAGTATCAAAAACCTAAAGGTCTTTTTGTGGCTGGACCTGTTACTACTCCTCCCAAAAGCTTAAAGATCGACCTTGATCAGCCAGATCAAGATAGTTTGACTCATTCGCCGTCGGTAGTTATTTCCGGCAAAACCGGACCGGCAAATTTAGTTTTAATCTCAACAGAAACAAAAGATCTGGTGATTGAATCAAAACCGGATGGCTCCTTTTCTACTGTCTTAGGCTTAGATGAAGGCGTAAACAAAATTAATGTCACAGTTTTTGATTCAACAGGAGATTCCAGATCTGTCGAACGTACAGCGTATTATTCAAAGGAGAAACTGTGAGAAAGTTATTAGTTATTAGTTCATCGTTCATAGTTATCTTAATTGCAATTGCAATTTTTCTACGAACTACGAACTACGAACTACGAACTGTCTATGCTGCAAATTCCACTCCTTCTGCTGATATCAAGGCCAAACTTGAGGAACTCAAAAAAGAAATTGCATCAAAAGCCGCCAAATTAAAACAAGAAATAGGTCGCAGGCTAACGAATAAAGCCTATGTAGGAAAGGTTCAGTCGAAATCAGATACTACTCTAACTTTGGCAGCTGATTCCGGACCTAAGATGGTTACCATAAATCAAGATACGGTTTACGAAAGTAAAGTGAAAGGGAAAACAAAGTTTTCTCAAAAAAGTTTAGCAGAAGATGATTATATTTCGGCCTTGGGAGATAGTGATGAAACAGGGGTACTCATTGCCAAGAAAATTATTTTACTACCAACTACCAACTACCAACCCAAAACTTATCTCTGGGGTCAAATCATTTCTATCTCGGATAAGTTAATTACTTTAAAAGACAGGGACTTTAAGGTCGTTGCAGTTTCTCTGCCTTCGGGGTCGAAGGTAAGCTTAAATGATTTTGTGATACTAACAGGCAATAAAAACAAAAATGATATTTTTGCTGCCGGCTTTGTCTATGTAATACCACAAGGAGGCATCCTTAAACCTAAAAAGGTGGCTACCCCAGCTGCCCAAACAACAACTAAATCGGCCACCCCTGCTGCTAAGAAGAAGTAGCATTATTTGGTATTTACAAGAAGATGCTGTGGGAAATATTTGGGCAGCTCTTTGATCAATTCATTCATTTCTTTTATAGTGTTAACGGTTCCTCTAAATCCGGTAGGCTTATACCCATACAGTTTCCCTTCTTTTGTCAAATTAGGAAATACTTCTGTCTCATGATCGCCGACATCCGGAAACATCTCAATGCAGGAACGGTTAAGTATATAAACTCCGGCATTGATCCAGTGCGGAAGCTGGGGCTTTTCTCTGAAGGCCGTCACTTTACCGTCATCCTCAATCTCGACAATACCAAAAGGGCTGATCAGCCGCTGCAGCAGTATTGTTGCAGTAGCATTATTTTTTTCATGAAACTTAACAAAAGGCGCAAGCGGCTCGGCAATCACTTCATCCCCGTTGGCACCGTAAACCAACTTTGTATCAGCCGGAATAAACTTTAAGGCATTCTTAAATGCACCGCCCCGTCCAAGAGGTGTTTCTTCAATAGCGTAATCGATTTTCAATCCAAACTCAGAACCATCCTTAAAGTATCCTCTGATCACTTCATTTTTATATCCACACGAGAAGACAATATGGGTTACTCCCTGATCCTTGAGCCACAACACCTGATATTCAATCAATGGCCTGCCCAAAATATCAATCATGGGTTTGGGCACTTTATCCGTTAAAGGCCGGAGTCTTTCCCCCTTACCCCCTGCCAAAATAATCGCTGCCTTAACCATGAAATATATATTATCACAATTTCTTACTATTACATTACGGGCTTTATCTCTCGTATCCCATAGCAATATTGACAAGAAGGGTTTTTATGGTATACTAATTACACAACTGAATATTAAAAGCGTTTGCATTGGAGTCACGATCCAAGATCCTCCTTCACTAAAGTTTCGGAAGGAGAACGCTGAGAACCAAATACTCTACGGAAGTTTAACCGTTAAATAAAACAGTCAGTGTCGGAATACGGAGCTGAACTAAAATGGTATGTTTAGTCCAGAGACCCGTGAGGGTCTTTTTTTGTAAGTATTTAGTTGCTAATATAAAAATATGATCAAAGCACCACCAACGCCAAAAGGCTTCAGGGACATAAAGCCTGAACTTGCTAAGAAAAGACGTGAGGTAATTGAAAAAATTGCCAGCGTCTTGGAGGAATATGGCTTCGATCCTATTGAAACCCCCACAATCGAGTTTGCCGAGACTTTGAAAGGAAAATACGGTGAGGAAGAAAAATTAATTTATGAGTTTATGGATAGAGGAGGAAGAAAACTCGCCTTACGTTATGATCTAACAGTTCCCCTAGCAAGATATGTGGCAACTTACAACCCTCCCCTGCCATTCCGTCGTTATCAAATAGGTCAGGTTTTTAGAGGTGAAAACCCCCAGAAAGGAAGATGGCGTGAATTTACTCAAATGGATTTTGATACGGTGGGATTAACCGATGAAAAAGGCTCAACATGGGAAGAAGATGCCAAAATCATTACCGCTGCACTAAAGTCTGTTAGAAATCTCGGCTTAAAGGAGGCGAAGATGTCAATAAATGACCGCAGAAATTTCTCTGATATCCCAATAGAAGTCATCAGGGCATTTGACAAATTAAAGAAAATTGGAATTGAAGGAGTTGAAGCAGAAATAGCAAAAACTGAGTATTCTAGAAAATTCGAGAACTACAAATACCGTTTTACTGTTGGTAAAAAAGCCACTTTTACTAGTCTATTTAAAATCCTCAAAGATAAATACGAGTTAAAAGAATGTGAAGATTTTTTCTTTGATCCCTCTCTTGCCAGAGGACTGAACTATTACACCAGTACGATTTTTGAACTATATGCACCAGAGTATGGTAATTTATCCATTGGTGGTGGCGGCAGATATGATAATTTAATAGGCATGTTTGCCAAAAATGATATCCCGGCTGTTGGTTTCTCTTTCGGTCTTGATCGCCTCTTAGAAACTCTATATCCTTAAACTGTGAGCTCTCAAATAATAAAGAAACCTATTCCCTACATAGCTTTAATCTTAGCCCACCTGATTTGGGGGGCAAATTTTGTGGTAGCCAAGATTACGTTGCAGGAATTTCCGCCGATGAGTTTAGCGCTTCTGCGCTTTGCCCTGGCTTCACTCCTTTTAGCTCCCTTTTTCTTCTCTGAAACAAAAAAGGTAAAAATTGATAAAAAAGATCTTCCTAAATTAATTGCCATCGGAGTTTTCATTATAGTTTTGAATATCACCTTTTTCTTTGAAGGGATCAAAAGAACTACGGCAATAAACGCCTCGGTACTGACCCTAATCATTCCGATGCTGTCAGTACTGATGGGCTGGTGGTTTTTAAAAGAAAAAGTCTACCTGGTTAATCTTCTAGGAGTAGCCTTGGGACTTTTAGGAGCTTTGACTATCATAGGGCTCCCTCAAATCCTTACGGGTACAGTTGCCCCCCAGATGCTGGCAGGTAACATTTTAATAATTATGGCCTCTACCTCTTGGGTGGTGGGTGCGACTATATCTAAAAAAATCCTCAAAAAATATTCCTCTTTGGTGGTAACAGCAATAGCTTTCCTGGTGGGAACCACAGCCATGTTTATTCCGGCTAGCTTGGAATATCTTCAAAATCCCGGTTGGATGAGCCAAGTTACCATATTGGGTATTTTGGGACTTGCCTTCATGACACTTCTCTCATCAATCTCAGCCTATTTTCTTTTTGAATGGGGCTTGGCTAAAACATCCATTGCTATGGCCGATCTTTTCCAATATATTGAACCTATCATGGCCACAATCTTGGCTGTACTGATCTTAGGTGAGAATATATCCAGTGAATTCTTAATAGGAGCAGGATTAATCGCAGGAGGAGCATATCTGGGGACACTGGCCAAAGAGGCTCACCATAGGTACCACAAAGCCCACAGGGTTTAAAACTAATGACTCTCGACGCAAGTCACTATTTTTGCTATACTACGCTGGTATGAAAGCAAACATTCATCCAAATTGGTATCCAGAGGCTACAGTTACTTGTGCCTGTGGAAATACTTTTGTAACCGGCTCCACCCTGCCGGCAATTCGCGTGGAAATCTGTAGTAGTTGCCACCCGTTTTTTACCGGCCAGCAAAAATTTGTTGATACTTTGGGCCAAGTTGATAGATTTATTAAGAAAACAGAAACCTCCAAGGTTAAACAGGAAGAGAGAAAAAGAATTCTGGAGGCCAGAAAATCCAAAGTGGAAGAGAAAAAGAAAGAACGGCCATCTTTAAAAGATTTACTCTTACAAGCCCGTAAACAAGTCTCTTCTTAGACAGTCTTCAGTCATCAGTCGTCAGTCATCAGACTTTCTGTTATATTGTATTTAGTCTGAAAGCTGAAGACTGAAGGCTGATAGCTATTGCTATGAATAATTACTTAAAAGAACAAGTTAACCAGATTAATAAACGGATTGAGGAAGTCAAACTGCTACTAGATGACCCTGAGATGGCTGAGTTGGCACGTGAGGAAATTGCAGAACTGGAAAAACAAAAAGAAGCATTAACATCTGTCGACTATAGCCAACCAGTTGCCACCGAAAATGGAGGTCAGGAATCAGGGGCTGGAATTAATCCTAATATTGCTATTGTGGAAATAAGAAGCGCAGCCGGTGGTGATGAGGCAGGACTTTTTGCCGGGGATTTGCTAAGAATGTATACAAGATTTGCCCAAAATTCCAAATGGCATATTGAGCAATTAAGTAAATCAGAAGGTAAATTAGGACAAATCAAAGAAGTTGTACTCAAAATCTTCGGAAAAGATGCTTACAACAATCTTAAATTTGAATCCGGTGTACATAGGGTACAAAGAGTACCCGTTACTGAATCTTCGGGAAGAATTCACACCTCTACTGCTACAGTAGCCGTGCTCCCGGAGATTAGTAAAACTCAAATTATTGTAAATCCCTCTGATATCGAATTTGAAGCTTTCAGGAGTGGTGGTGCAGGAGGACAAAATGTCAACAAAGTCTCAACTGCTGTTAGGCTGACACACATCCCTACCGGCACTGTGGTGACAGTTCAAACCGAGCGGTCACAATTGCAAAATAGAGAAAACGCCCTGTCACTTCTGAGAACCAAGCTTTGGGAAATAGAACAACAAAAAAAGGTGGGCAATATTGATACCCAAAGGGCTGCCCAAGTAGGAACAGGCGAGAGATCAGAAAAAATCAGGACCTATAATTACCCTCAAAACAGGGTGACTGACCACAGAATTAATAAGTCCTGGCATAATTTGGATAGGATTTTAGAAGGGGACTTAAATGACATCATCAAAACCCTCACAATACATTAAAGGCTGGGTTGAATTTTACAAGCTCAAATTCAAAGTCATTCCTGACGTTCTAATCCCCCGCCCGGAAACAGAACTCCTAGTTGACGAAGTCTTAAAATGTATCAAGTATTATGTATCAGGTATAAAGGGAAAATATATATTAGTCTTGGATATAGGAACTGGGGCCGGTAACATTACCATCTCTGTTGCAAAAAATGCTTCCAACGTAAGAATTATTGCAACTGATATATCAAATGAAGCACTAGAGGTAGCCAAACAAAATGCCAAATTGCACAAAGTCCTAAATAAAATTACCTTTTTACAAAGCGATCTTCTAGGTACCGAAAATGCGCAAATGCGAAGTATTGGTACTCCAGATATTATTGTTACTAACTTACCTTATATTCCTTCCGCTAGGATTCCTTACCTGGATTCATCAGTCAAAGACTTTGAGCCGCATATAGCCCTGGACGGCGGCGAAGATGGCTTTGAGCTTTATAGGAAATTATTTACCCAGATTAGAGAAAGAAGCTGGAAACCAAAGTTGATCTTAGGAGAAATTGATTACACTCACGGAGAACTGGCTATCAATGAAGCCCAAAAATACTTCCCTCAAGCTAAAATTGAGATTAAAACTGACCTGGCTAAAAAACAAAGGATACTAGCAGTAGAATTTCCTTCCTAATCACGCCTGCTTCGCCTGCTTAGAACTGGATCATTGCGCATTGCAATCAAACCATCTATCACTTTCCCAGCCACTTCTATTCGTAAAGCTCTTTCTCGCTCTTCTCTTGATGCTTCCATCGCTACCAACTTTTCTTCCACGCTTCGTAACACAGGACAATCTCCACACTTTTGACCTGCTTCTTTTAATAACTCACCTATGCTAATATCACCTACACTTTTTTCCGAAGTCTTCATAGTGTATCCCTCCTTTCTTTTACTGATTAGGTAACTCTTGCAGAGTAGCAGTAACTTGTTTTTCTTCACCGTCATTCCAAACAGTTAAATTTAACCTGTCGCCTATTTTCTTACTGGCAATTGTTTCGGAAATCTTTTTTTCCGAATCCACGGCTTGGCCGTCAATCTTGGTAATAATATCTCCTGTTTCTATCCCGGCTTTATCGGCAGATGAGTCCACTACCACTTCCTGAATATAAGCTCCTTGGGGAACCTCGTTCAAAATAGCCACATCTTTTGAGATAAACCGATAGGAAATTCCCAAAAATGGCCGGGAAACAGTACCAGTCTGGATAAACTCATCAGTAATCTTTTTGACAGAGTTGATCGGAATGGCAAAACCAATATTTTGAGCCCCTTCGGTAGTGGCCACATTGACTCCTATCACCTGCCCAGCGGAATTTAAAAGCGGCCCGCCGGAATTACCCGGATTAATAGCCGCATCGGTTTGAATTAAATCATCCAGGCTTTCGGCTGTTCCTGAGAAGGGATCACCTGCCACTACCCTCCTACCGAGTCCTGATACCACCCCGGTCGTCACCGTGTTGGTAAATCTTCCTAAGGCATTGCCAATAGCTACTACAGTTTGGCCCACCTTTATCTTTGACGAATCACCCAACTCCAAAGCCTTTAGGTCGCTTGCATCAACCTGAACAACGGCTAGATCTAAAACCGGGTCGCGGTAAACTTTGCGGATTTCATATTTTTTGCCGTCTTTAGTAACAACGTTATACTTGACATCGGGATTATCCACCACATGCTTATTGGTAACAATGATCCCTTTCTCGGAAATGACAAAACCGGTGCCAATTGTCGCGTTTTGGCTTCTGGGTAAAGAAAAAGGGTCAAAAGGATCAAAGGTCCGAGTTGTGGCTCCAATTGCCACCACAGAAGGGGAGGTTTTTTCAACTACCGAAACAACTGCATTTTCTTCTTGAATAATTGTTCGGGTTTCCCGGGTTTCCAGTTTGGGAAGATTCCCCAGAACTGCCGGTATTAAACCTCTAACTTGGGCTTGATATATGAGGATAGCAACTATCACTCCCAGGAGTATTACTACCACTACACCAGCAATATTGAGTTTTGGCAGTTTTGAATAATCCATAAAGTCCAGTTAATTAAGCAATTCCAAAGCTTTTTCCAATTGCGGATCCCCTTTTGTATCCTCTTTCTCGCTTTCAATTATAACATCAGGCTCAAGCCCTTGTGTATCATTAACCCATCTGCCATTTGGGGTCAACCACTTTGCCACAGTGATATGGATGCCTGTCCCTCCGGCTAAATCATGTGCTTCTTGAATAGTCCCTTTACCAAATGATTTCTCCCCTATAAGCTTCGCTCGTCCCCTGTCTTGCAGAGCACCCGCCACAATCTCCGAAGCCGATGCTGATCCTTTATTAACTAAAACGGATACTGGTATTTTAGTAAGTTTTCCAGTTCTAGAAACCTTAAAAGAAGTTTTTTCCCCTTCGCTATTTTCTTGTAAAACTACTGTCCCGCCGTCCAAAAATTCCGATGCAATAAACACAGCCCCTTCCAAAAATCCGCCGGGATTATTCCTTAGGTCTAATACTACAGCCTCAGAACTAGCTAAAAGCAAGCCGGATACTGCCTCGTTCCATTCCGCTTCGGTCCTCTCCCCGAAGCGCGACAACTTTACAACCGCCACCTTTTTACCCGAGCTTGTATTTTTGTAGGAAACTTCGACACTTTTTACGATAATTGTGTCCCGTATCAGAGTAAATTCCCTGGTATCTGAATCTCCCTCCCTAAAAATAGTCAGTGTTACTTTGGTCCCTCTAGTACCTCTAATCAAGTTTACAGCCTCCGGAAGTGCTATATTAGTAGTATCGTTATCGTCGATTTTAACTATCATATCCTCAGGCTTGATTCCGGCTTCCTCTGCAGGTGTGCCTGAAAGTGGCGCGACCACTACCAATCTCTTCTCTTTATTAAATCCCAATTGAATACCTACACCTTCAAAACTACCATTCAATTCTTCCTTCGAGAATTTTTGTTGTTCAGGCGCCAAGAAAACCGTATAAGGATCCCCAAGGGCCGCAACCATCCCGGAAATCGCCCCATAGAATAACTTGGTAGGATCGATTGCGTTCTTGTCAAAGTAAGAGCGGGATAAAAAATCCCAAGTGTCCCAAAATAACTTGAAATCTATATTAATATTTTTTGGGGGTTCTTTATTTATTATGGAAATAGTGGGTTTGTAAGTTGCCCATTTAACTTGCACATTACGATGGCCCAGTTGCCAACCCAAAAGGAAAGAAAGTATAACTATTAAGACTAATTTCGCATTAATGTTTCTCAGGAAACCCTTCATAGATATAGCAGTTAGTCGCTTCGATAGAGTCTACACGATTATTTCAATATTCGCAACCGGTACCTGAATCTTTTTCCTGGCTGTTTCGACTGTAGCAAGGTAGTCGCGAGTTCCGGATGGCAAGAGGGTCAAAGATTCATTAACTGCCAGTAGTTTTCCCTGTACTCCCAAGTAGGAGTTTCCCGCTATCCTTACCTTCAAGCCGGGTTTGAGTTCTGAGACCTCCTCTGTCCGATCTATATTTGCTGAGTTGTCAAGATTTTTAAGCTCCGGTAATTTGGTATTTTTTATCTTTACCAGACTAGATGATAATGGTGAGGGAAGGCTAATAGCCGCTTTATTGCCGTCGATGAAGACAAATTTTCCTTCAAAACTTTGCAAAATTTCAAAAATATCCTCACCTATCGGAATTGAACCAAAACCCTCGCAAACTACAATTGAAATACCTATATCGTTATCCAATTTCTTTGGGAAGACTAAACGCCCACCCACCATTCCTCTGTAGTCTTTAGCATCTATCCCTCCTGTGATAATACCGCAAACCCCAACCGAGATAGCGGCTGATATCGTATCTTTAAAAAATAAACTGCCTCCAACCAGTACGTGCTCCTCATATTCTGTTAGGATTGCGCTTTTCGTAATCAAATCATCATTTTTACTTAATATATGCAAGGTACCATTGCGGGATCTACCAGAACCAAACATGCCGTATATTCTACTTACCTGGGTCCGAATTATCGCTTGCCCCCGCTCATGATCAACTGCTTCCACAATTCCATAAACTCCTGCGGGTAAGCTTACCTTTTTGGAAAGGAAAGTAATCTTTAACTCCCCGGTTTTATTATTCAAAAAATCCAAAACTCCATCCGTTGGAGCTGTTACCACTTTTTTACTACCAAATAGCCATCCTTTTTTAAAGGCTAATAATTCACCTTTGTAGATTCTTTGACCTAAGTTTCTGACAAGTAGTTTCTCAACATCTTGTGGAGCAACAGAGAGCAGTGAAGAAAGATTCAAGGTTCTAAATCCGGCAGAAAAAGTTGCTTCTCCTATAATCTCTTCGGGTAAAACTTGCTGCCCCACCCTCACGTTAAGAACACCCTTTCCCCTCAAAACTCTGGTAACCCGGGTTACCACATCTTTTTCCACCCGCGCTCTTAAGGGGGCAAAATGTTTCATACACGCCTCCCGTCGATCACCAAACCCAATCTCCCTCCATAAACTTCAACCGCACTTTCTTCCTTTCCCAGTACTTTACCTTTTCGCAAGTTATATGCTATTTCGCACCTATCTTTTGGGCAAGGTAGTACCATTAAACTCCCTGGACGGATCTCATAATTTTTATCCTGTAACTTTAAATTCATCACCCCATCACTACTGTCAAACTGCGGAAGAAGCAGTGAACCTGCTACCTCATCAATATCATCTGTTAAGACTATGGTCCAGAGATCTTGAAAGTAGTCCTCCCTTTTTCGATCCGAAAGGAGTGCATCAATAAAGCTGAGTGTTAAACTTTGTAAGTTAGGGACAAAGTTAAGAAATCTTACAGGTATAAGTATTTTCCTGAGTGTGGTATTTAAAAAAGGATTATCACCGAGTAAGGCGTTCGTTCCCTCGATAAGAGCTTTGTTCGTTTTGAGAGCTTCACGCAGTATCCCTAAATCTATCTGCATATCATGTTCGGTTAAAGGAAGAGCTTGAGGATATAAAATTTTATTAGCTAAATAATTTTCTATTTGCACAAGAGAGGGTACAGGTTTTAGCCAAGAAGCTATAGCTTCAGGGGAAATTTGATCTAGGTTATCAAAACTATCAAATAGTCCATTAGGTCTGGTCATGGCAGATTCTAAACTATATGATACTAAACCTTCGGGGTAAATGGAAGTAAGCTTAAATGCCTGGCATACTTTATCTGCTTGCTTACTACTCTTTGATGCTTGCTGCAAAGATTGTTCCTTGAGCGAGGCACAATCTTTATCCTATCTGTTATAAAACGACGTATGATAGAGGTATCGGTATAAGAAGGAGTGGTTTTACTTTGACAAAAAAAGCAAACTTTTTTAGGTCTGCCCGCCTTTTGCAAGTCCTCAGTTTGCCCGGTAACATCCTCTGTTTCTTCCCGAGAATCAGAAGCTTTAGAGATTACTTTCCTAGTGATCTTTTTCTCTGTCATAATATTTTGGACAAATTTGGTACATATCTGAAGCTTTTAAGTTAGGCTATCTGCCAAATTGCCCAGTACGACCTTTTATCTTTCTAAGAATATTAACACTTAACCTATTTTTATTCAAGCTCAAGGAATCTTAAAAAGGGAGGTCGTCTTTAATTTCTTCTTGGGGTGTAATCTCTGCTTCGGATTTCTTGGTTTTTTCTTTAGATTCTTCTTTCTGTCCCTCTGTCTTAGGTTCTTCTTCAACTTCCTCTTTTTCAGCTTTTTGTTTGGGTTCTTCCACAGTCTTGACTGGCTCTATGTCCAAATCTTCAGGTACTGACACCTGTTCTCCGTTTACCTTCGGGGTAAGTAAAATCATATCCTCTATCACAATTTCCGTAACGTTTCTGGTTTGACCATCTTGCCCTTCCCAGGACCTGGTTTGCAGTCTGCCAGAGATAAAAACCCTATTCCCTTTTTTAAGTAGCTGATTGCAAAGTTCGGCCAGTTTATTCCATGCCACTAAACGGTGAAAATCTGCTTCTTCTTTTCTCTCGCCCTCGCTAACATAGGTGCGATTGGTAGCCATGCCAAAAGTACAAACAGCAGCACCATTGGGGGTATATCGAAGTTCGGGGTCCCTTGTCAGATTTCCTATTAACTCAACTCTGTTCCAGCTTCTGCTCGCCATTTCTCTTTTCTTTATTTGAAAATTGAAAACTGAAAATTGTAAATTCGTTATCTTCGAATGAGAAGATAACGAAGTACATCTTCTTCTACTTTCAAACTTTTGTCAAGGCCTTTTATATCCTTAGGGTCAGCGGAAATCTCAAAATGAGCAAAGTAACCCTTAGTCTGCCTTTTAATAGGATAAGCCAAATCCTTATTCCCCCAAAAGTCTTCCTTTTCAACCTTACCTTCACTTCCCACTGCTTTTTTGCCAATAGAATCTAGGAGTGTCTTTCTCTCTTTTTCTTCTAAATCAGGTTTTAAGACTAAAGTCAAATAATATGAATTCATTGAGGGTAATTGTACTAGGAAGCAGTGGATAATTCAATAGCAGGGGTTTTAACCGATCTTCTGTCTGCCCTTCTGGCATATTCAGGAATAGCTAGTTCAATTTGTTCCGTTAGATACTCGTTAAAAACCTCTCCATTCTCTCTCCAGTTCCTACCTAAAGCTGCTTCAATTTTTCCTCGTGTAATGACGGATTGCAACTTAGCTTGTATCCTTCTGTAACCAATATGTAAACCGAATATTCCAATGATCAAAGCTCTCCAGCCTTCAGGAGTTATCTTCGGCTCTTCGTTTTTCCCATCCTCCTTTTCCCCATTCCGCACATATCTGTAGCTACCGTTTATACCAGCCACTATGATAAATGCTTCTCTACCGGTTGCTCTTTCTACTATCCCTACCCATTCAGCCATATTCACTGCAAACGGCTGCACACCATAAATCTCTTCTGTTCCCGCTCCGTAAGGATGCCGCCCGCCTTTCCAAGAACCTTCTGGTAAGAGCGCTAGTCCCCTTTTCCGGCGCAACTCTCTCGCAATTGGTAGCATCTCAGTAGGCAATTGACTCCTATCCATGCCATAATCATCTCCATCTTTCCCCCTTGTTACCCCAGCGACCTTCACTCCTAATTGCTCACCAGCTTCTCTAAAAACCTCAAGACCTACCTTCAAATGGCCGCCCTGGTAACCCTCTTCCCATGATCTTGCCCCTGGTGCAATAAACCCCGGAAAAGGAGGAGCACCTGGTATGGCAGCCACTAAACGTTTCATATGTTTTCCGGTCACTGCAAATACAAATCCGTCTATATGCTGTTGGTGGTTTGTTATAAGTATTGGAACTTTACCCAATGCCATCTCTGCTTTGATTTCATCATTTATCTCATTGGTATAACTAAGATCAACTATGCTTCTAATTGCTGTCCTTAAAAAAAAGTTTTTTGGACGCTCAATAAGCCTCATAGGAACTCCACGTAGAGAAGACCACAATCCCATGTCCTTATTAGAAGATTTTGCTGAGCTTTGTTCAATGATGGCCATAATTTAATATTTTACTATATACCTATAGTAAATTCAAATTAATTACTCCTTTTTGGGAAAAATCATTATACAACATACGAACATCTTATTTGAAATCCTAGTTGATCTATATTAAAATTTACTACTTGCAGCCTAAAAAGCTAAATTATGCTATTTCGTATAGAAGCAAAAGATCCAAAAATAATTAATATTTTTATTGCGCCCCTGAGAGACCTGGAACCGCTTAAAGAACAAGTTCGTTATAGCAACTCAATAAAAATGCTCATGCATGCTTACTTTCCGGGAGATCCAGAAAAAGAAGGCTGGTACCGCTCACTACCTGGGTATGAAGAAGAAAGAGATGCAATTGTCCAAGCAAGTCCGGAAGAACCAGTCATTATTGGTGAGGAAGCCCAGTCTGCCAAAAATCTGCCTCTAAGGATCGAAAGAAGGCTTATATCACCTCCTGAGCAACTTTATATTTGCACTACCGAATACAACAGAGCTAGCCCCCAAAAACCAGGTTTACTCCATGGTTTACATAGAAAAGTTAGCTCTTGGTTTAACCAGAATCAAAGTCAAGAAGCCTGGGATCGCCTTGCCAGGATTTTTGCTTGGCTTGGAGTTGAAAATGTCGCTTTAGGAGGTCAACATTTAACTTACATAGATGTAAATACCTCTCGTGAGAATTCGGAAACCGGCCTCTTATTGAAAGGGGCCTTAGAAAAACTTGCGCAGCCTGGAATCGGCCGATTAGACATTCCTGATGCAACAGGCGCCAGCAAGCTGCTACCTTCCACTTGCGTCGGAGGAACCGCACTGAATTTAGCACTTAGAGGTTTTAATGTCTCCTTAAGCTTGCCTAGCTCTCCAAAGAAGATTATTAGGTTATCTTAATTTATTAAACAAGCAGCTATTCTAGACGCTGTAATTGAATTTGAGAGGTTAATTTCAGAATTTTAAGAAGACAGCTTCTGGGAATTAGCGAAAAGACCCTGCGCTATCATCTCAAGAGATTGACTACCAAGGTTTCATCAAAAAACGCGGCACCACTAAAGGAGTATATTACGAGGTGTTGTGCGCAAATAGAAACTTATTCTAAATTAAACATTTTAGCGGCATCCAGGTGTACAGGAACTCCTGCATGGTGCAAAGCAAGGTTTAGGTCTCTGAAAGCCGACATATCTTGTTGTACATATCTCAGCAACATATTACTCAAAGCAGCTTGCTGGTTTTCATCCATCACTTCTTCACCCATAGCTCCTTTATCCATAACATCAACCGACCCGACTTGCCGGGTGTCTGCAATGCTTCGGGATAATTTATCATTGAGGTAACCAAACTGCCGGTCTGTTAACTCGACCAAAATCGTTGGAGTACTCACCGCAGGTTTCGAATCTGGTCCGGCGTCGACATCTCTAATTTCCTCCAGCACTGGCTTAAGTTTGTCCCTAATCACGGAGGTCATACTGTCAGGGTGAGGCGCATCCTGGAATTTGAACAAAGACCTTAAAAATCTTAGGGGCTTTGCAGTTTTGTCCAGTTTTTGCATCAATGCCTGCTCGGCGGCTAAAATTTCATCCAAATACTTAACTGTCGCGGCATTTAGTCTAAGTTGCTGCGGTTTCGATTCGGACTCTCCGCTCAGTATCCGTTCTACATTAAAAAGAATTTCCTTTTCGTTTATATCTTCCATATTTACATTAGCTCCCTATTAAAAATTCTACCACATCCCCATCCTTAACTTCATAATCCTTCCCTTCAGTCCTAATCCAGCCTTTTTGTTTGGCTGCCGAGTATGACCCCGCTTCAATTAATTTTCCATACTCTATAACCTGTGCCCTGATAAAATTTTTCTCAAAATCAGTATGGATTGCCCCTGCAGCTTGTGGAGCCTTAGTTCCTTTCTTGATAGTCCAAGCCCTAACCTCTTTTTTACCGGCAGTTAAGAATGAAATTAAACCCAAAAGAGTATAAGCTTTCTTAATGAGCCTTTCTAACCCTGTTTCTTCAATCCCCAGTTCCTTCAAATATTCCTTTCTTTCTTCCTCAGATAAATCAGCCAACTCTTCTTCCAGTTTTGCACAAATCGCCATCTTATTTTCGGTTACATTAAGTCGCGATAGCGACTGGTTGTAACCATTTTCAGAAACGTTATACACATACAAAACCGGCTTGATGGTAAGAAGCGGTAGTGTTTCAAACCATTTTTTAAGTTCCCTGTCTTCAAATTCAAATTTACGGGTTACTTCTCCTTGCTCAAGATTTCTTTTAATCACTTCCAAAACTGGTACCATTTTTTCGCTATGGCGTAAATTTGGTACCATCTTTGCTTCCTTCTTCAAATTATCAATCAGTTTGCCTATCACTTGTAGATCAACCAGCCCCAATTCTGTTTCAACAGTCAATTTATCCGAATCAGGATTTTCAGATCCCGACCGAACAACATTTTCATCTGTAAAATCCCTTAAAACATGGACTATCGCATCAACTTCTCTAACATGGGACAAAAACTGGTTACCTAAACCGGCCCCCTCTGCCGCGCCCTTCACAAGACCGGCAATATCCACAAACTCCACCACAGCAGGAACCAACGGAGGTAGTTTCTCCATTTTCTCTTCATTTTTAACCAACTCTGCCAGTTTATTTAACCTTTCATCCGGCACTGCCACAACTCCAATGTTTGGTTCAACAGTGGCAAAAGGATAATTGGCAGACAAAGCTACTCTCTTTTTCAACAGGGCATTAAATAACGTAGATTTCCCAACATTAGGTAACCCAACTATTCCGATTTGTGTACCATAACCGTGCATTTTATGCCTCACTTTCTAGCGGAATACCACCTTTTATTATAATTGATTGCGATTACATCACGCCATACTTGTAACGAGTTGCGTTATAATCGTTCACTTCTTGTAACGTGAACGTTATAATGAAGTGTAATGAAACCTATCTCAGCATTAAGCCCCACAAGTCTTTCTAATATCAAATTAATTTCTTTTGATGCAGATGGAGTAATGATTGAGAAAGGTACAGAAATTTTAGAAAGGAACGGTTTATTGACTATCAGAACCAAGAAAATTTCTCAAGGTCTTCTCAAAAGTGTGTCAATTGAAATTTCACATTACAGTAGTAAACTCATGGGGAGTAGCATATAATCTATGTTAATTTAACAATGACAACAATTATGCTATATAACCCCTTGGATAAACATTTTTCCTAATAAAGAATGATCACTGACTTATTAATTATATTAACACTACTTATTGCATTAGGTCTTGGCTTAATATATCTCCCATGGTTAGTATTGGTCTTACTGATTTTTATTTTTCTAATTGTGCTGTTGCAAGGTTCAGTAGAACTTATTGCTTCATTTCTTCCTTTTCCTAGACTTAAGTTTTCAAATTCTACTTCTGACAGGTTTGTATCAATCCACGTTCCTTCTTTTAACGAACCAACGGATCTTTTAAAAAATACTCTAAAACATTTATCGCTATTAAAATATAAAAATTACGAGGTTATTATTGTAGACAATAATACGGTCGATGAAGCAGTTTGGAAACCAGTCGAAAAGTACTGTAATGAACTAGGCAATAATTTTAAATTTTTCCATATAGATAAACTTGAGGGTTTCAAGGCGGGCGCGTTAAATTTTGCTCAAAATGAGACCAGTTCAGAGGCAGAATTCATTGTTGTTGTCGATGCTGACTATGAAGTAAAATCCCAGTTTTTAAAGGAAGCATTAAGTTACTTTGTTGATGATGTCGCTTTTGTTCAGTTCCCGCAAGCTTATAAAAATATAACAAGCGAGAATAAAGGGACTGCTGTTGAATATGAGCATTTTTTTAAGATTTACATGAAAATGGCAAACCATTTTAATTGCGTATTATCAACCGGAACAATGGTCATCTTTCGAAGAAATATACTTAATGAGATAGGTTTTTATGACAAAAAGTGTTTAACTGAAGATGCGGAAATAGGGACTAGATTAATTGAGGCAGGCCGTAGGGGTATTTATGTTGATAAGGTTATGGGTTTAGGATTGATGCCTTATGATATAGAAGCTTACAAGAAGCAAAAATTACGATGGGTTTTTGGTAATGCTCAAATATTAAAGAAAGACTTTTTTAGAATTTTATTTGATAAAAAGCTTAATTTTAAGCAAAAAGTTTGTTTTTTTTCTGAAATGACGGCCTGGTTTAATTTTACTCTTATACCAATTTTGGTCATTTTTTTAGGATCAATTACACTTGATATTTCGAAAACGTCAATTTTAATTTCGGCCTTTACGATTTATTTATTTTTTGCTATTAAACTCGTCTCGTTTGTTGTGACTTTCATAAAAGAGTATTCCGCTAAAAACATTCTTAGGGCTTTATTCGTGCACTTTGGAATGGTGGCCGTATATTCAACAACGTTTATTAAATCATTTTTAAATATGAATTTTCCTTTCGAACGCACGAATAAATTTATTCTTCCAAAAAAGCCTAGTATTTTGAAAAATACCAGTACTGAAATTTTTATGGTTATTATTAGTTCTTTGGTCGGTCTCAATTATTTTATTGGTAGTCATTCCCTTTTGGCCTTTACGACTTTTTTGATAGCGATAAATTATTTACTTATTTTTTACGTATGCTGGGAAATCTCATCAACAAAAAAGTATTCAGCTAAATTAATTAACGAGATGGGAAAATCCATGACAGAAAGTAAAAGCAGTTTCAAATGAGAATTGCTCAACTGGCGCCTCTTTGGAAAACAATACCCCCTTTAAAATATGGCGGATCAGAAATGGTAGTTTCAAATTTAACCGAAGAATTGACAGCCCAGGGGGTTGACGTAACACTGTTTGCCTGTAGAGGTTCTAAGACCTCAGGAAAACTTGTGGAGGTTATAGAAAAACCAATGTATGACCTGGTAGGAGGGTTTTCCTGGACTACTATCCAACCATATGATTTACTCTCGTTTGATGAACTTTTTAAAAGATTAGATGAGTTTGATGTTATTCATAATCACATGGGTTTTCATCCTTTGGTATTTTCCAGGCTGGTCAATATTCCCATAATTACTACCCTCCATAGCAGCGTTGAACCAGATTTTCCTTATTTGGCGAAGCGATTTGGTAATAATTTGTTTGTATCCATTAGTAATGCTCAACGTAAACTTGCTCCGTACTTAAACTATATTGCCACAATTTACCACGGAATAGATACGAGTAAATTTAGCCCTGATTACACAAAAGATAAAGATTATTTCTTTTTCATTGGAAGCTTAAGTAGGAACAAGGGAATAGATTTGGCAGTTAAAGCTTGTTATGAGCTTAATAAAAAGTTAATCATTGCTGGAGAGATTAGGGAATCTGAAAAAGATTTTTTGGAAAAAGAGGTTTTTCCCTTTGTTGACGGAGATAAAATAAAATTTATCAGTGAGGTAGACCATAGGGAAAAAGTAAAACTTTATAGAGGTGCAAAAGCCTTACTTTTCCCCATCAAGTGGAATGAAGCCTTCGGACTGGTGATGCCAGAATCACTCGCTTGTGGAACACCTGTGATAGCCTACAACAACGGTGCAATACCGGAAGTTATAGTTAATGGTGAAAGTGGCTTTGTTGTTGATAACTTCGATGATTTCAAGAATGGTATTCAGATGATCGATCAAATTTCTAGAGAGAAGTGTAGAGAGACTGCTGAAGAACGTTTTGATATCAAAGTGATGACTCAAAATTATATTAATCTTTTTCAAAAAGTAGTTTCAGAAATAGGTATATGAAGATTGCTCAAGTAATACCAGTAATGATGACTATCCCTCCAAAGAAATATGGTGGAATTGAACGGGATGTAGTGGAACTCTCTGTAAGACTGGCTAAAAAAGGCCATGAGGTAACTATTTTTGCTGCTAATGGGTCAAAATTAGATTTCCCGGGAGTTAAAATAGTTGAATCTTCCCCCTTTCCAACTGATAAAGATCGTTCACAAAACAGAAAATGGGAGATCAACCAAGCTTTACAGGTTTTGTCTTTACAAAACAATTTTGATATTATCCATTTTCATTATGAACCAATTATTTTCAGGTATCTGATTGATGGAAATGAATTTAATCTACTGGAATACTTTACAGTACCTGTTTTAGTAAGTTTTCATAATCAAACTTATATTGAAAAACATATTGAGTATTATAAATCACATAAGAGTTTATGGAAGTTTCATTATACCTTTGTAAGTCGTAATCACCGTAAACCGTTAAGTTTTCTACCACACAGCTTTGTCATATACAATGGTATTCCTGTCGAGACCTTTGAATTTAATCATAGACCGAAAGATTATTTAACTTTCTTGGGAAGAATAACTCCAACTAAAGGAGTAATGGAAGCGATTCAAGTAGCAAAACTTGCAGGTAAAAAATTGATTATTGCAGCCAAAGTGGATATTGTGGATAAAGAATATTATGAAAAAGAGGTTAAACCTTTAATAGACGGAAAACAGATTGTTTATGTAGGCGAGGTAAATAAAAAGCAAAAGGTCAAATTATTAAAAGATGCTCTATGTTTAGTTTTTCCTGTTCAATGGAATGAGCCTTTCGGGATAGTGATGATCGAGGCAATGGCCTGTGGCACACCAATTATAGCCTTTGACAAGGGGTCGGTTCCTGAAGTAATTAAAAATGGTGAAACTGGATTTATAGTAAATACGGTTTCAGAGATGGCGGATGCTATTTCTAAAATAACTATTATCAATAGACAAAAATGTAGAGAATGGGTAGAAAAACTTTTTAATGCTAAAGGAATGACTGATAAGTATGTAACAGTTTATAAGATGCTATTGCAATAATGGTTTAAGTCATATCTATTACCAAGCCACCCCAGGTAAAATTTTGGGCACCTAATCCCTCTCCTGTTAGAGGATTAAAATGTTCACGGAGTCCGGATTTTTGGATTAAGGCAATAGAGGTTTCTTTGATCTCCTCTGCTATGTCCTGAAAACCATAATTTTGTAGACCTTTATAAACAAACCAATTAGTTCCTATCCAGGTAGGACCTCTCCAAAGACCTTGGGGATTAAAAGAAAGTTCATCTAAAGATGTTGTAGGAACCGGAAAATTTGCCCAGAACTCTTTTTTGTTAAGTAAATGGTCGTCAACCAACTTTTTTGCCTCCTCAGGCTTGACAATCTTTGCAAAAAGCGGAGCAAATATTGCCCAGGTTTTAACTTTAATTTTTTTGTAATCCTCGCCATAAGTAGACCAAAAGATGCCATCCTCCAACATCAACTCTCTCATTGCCTCAGAGATATCATCTGCTTTTTTTGTAAAATAAGAAGCATCACCAACTTTACCTATTTTTTCGGCAATTTGCGAGAGCAACCTTAAGTTTTCTACCATAATAGAGTTAAAAGGTACATCTTTAACCCAGAAAAAATTTCTCATGCAAAACGGGGCGTCAAATTTACATTCTATGTTTTGCTTGATCAATTTAAATCTTCTTTTAGTATTTCTCTCAAGAGTTTGAATTGGCGGTAGATTGAGGGGGAGATCAAATCTAGGAGAATTATCTTCGCCAGATTCATCAGGGTTCATAATGCCAATCAAATGTTTTTCATGGGGGTCACGTTCTGTAAGTAAGTATTTATAAAAATGGTAAAGATGCGGATAAACCAATTTTATAAAATTTGTGTCAGCATCTTTTTGAAAAATCTGCCAAACTGCATGTGCAATCATTGGTGGTTGAGTGATAGTACTAGTTCCTTTTTTCCCCCATTTGATTGGAGGAAAATCTGTCTTGTTCTGGTTTTCCCAATAAATCATATGCGGAAACATGCCATTATCAAATTGTTTGGATACAAGAGATAAAATCTCTTTTTTTGCACCGGTAATATTAAAATGACTAAGGACTACGGCATGAAAACAGGAATCCCAAAACCATTGGTAGGGATAAGAGGTGGGCGAGGGAACTGTATATTGAAACTTATCCTTATGTCGCCTATTCATTAAAAATAGTTGTCTACTAGCTAATTTTAAGTCCATATTGTAAATATTGTAGCAGAATTTTAAAACCATTTTCTTTTAGAAAGGATAGGTAATACCGTGAACTTCTATGCAGGCAGGATTTAAGACAGCCTTATTTTCAAAACTTAAGCCTGTCGGTTCGAGAAGGACTCCTTCGTCTTTAACCGTGATCGTAATTTTTCATTCCGGTAAATTATACCTGAGAAAATTAAATTTGAATATCTGGAGGTTTTGAGTGAATTATTCTTCCAAACTCATCCCTTTGAACGATTAGACGCTCGTATCTTGGCTTAGGTAGCCTTATTATCAGTTTAAATGGTATTCTAGGAGTATCTATCAATACAGGAAATACAAAATGTTGATTCTCGCTCTGTCCATTCCTACTGATAAGTTCATACCCAATATTTAGGTGATTTATGGGTAAATGACCCATAACTTCCACCTCATTTGTGTTTCCTTTCATGACTATTTTATCAATTATGTCCCTGATTAACAAAGACTTTGTAGGGTAATTTAAGCTTTGTAGTGCTTCTTTCACCTCTTGGCAGAATTCTTGAAGCTCTACGTTATCGATATTTATGTCTTTTACTTGTTCATTAAGCCTCTTTAAATCATCTTCTAGTGCTTTTATTCTCTTATTAACTCCTCGCTTTATCTCTTTAAATTGCTCAAAATCAATCTCCCCCTCTCCGTAAACCTTTAAATAACGTGCCTCTTCCTCTTTCAACTTGGTTATATTCTCGTGTAATTTCTGTCGTTCTCTATCCTCAGACTCGTCTATGGCTTGAGCTTTGAGGTAATCCTCAGCTATTTTATTTATGTTGTTGGGGTCAGTTAGATATACTCCAAGCTCATCACAAAATACTTTATCCAATACTTGTGCGTTCATCGCTGGGGATTTACAAATATGAGGCTCGGGGAACTTTAAAACTCTCTCTGTACATCTATAGTAATTATGTCCGTTATTTTTCCCGTTCCCAGCTCGTCTATACCCACATTCACAGTAAACAAGCCCAGACAAAAGATAATCGTATTCTTTCTTTCTCGGACCATGCCTTCTATTGTTATCCAAAATCTTTTGAACTTTATTGAATAAGTCCCAATCGTCAAGTATGGTAGAGACTTTATAAGGAAACCACTCTTCCTGGGGTCTTACACGCCTACTGCCTTTTTTAATCTTGTTGTACTTAACTTTCTTAATCGGATTTTTAACTTCAACTGCCTCTGATTTATTGTAGTAAATATAGCCTTTGATGTAAGTATCACACCGAAGCATCCGAAGGATTGGTCCATTACTCCAAAACTCATTTTTATTCTTTCTGGGTACTATTCCTTTATCATAGAGTTTTCTTATAACTTCTTTTAAAGACACCCCTTCGTTACCAACCCAGTTAAAAATCGTTCTCACAACCTCTGCTTCTTTCTCGTTAATAAAATATCTAGGAGGTTTTGTGTCTGTTTTCTTTATATATTTATATACAGATATAGATGATAAAATTTTAAGATAATTAGCTTCAAAACTGCCCAAAAACAGTGTAAACAAGCTTACACTAAATCTTTAGGTTTTTCTTCATAATCTGCCGGAAATTTGTCAGTTGAATGTCAGTCAAATTATTCTGACTCAAATCGGTAAATCGGCTCCGCCTCAAGAGCAGTTCCAAAAAGAAATCACGAAGATCTACCCTAAGGCCTTTGTTGCTTATGATAAACTCAAATTATCTATATGAGCTTAATTTTAATCTTATTTTTAGGCTATCTGATCGGTTCCCTCTCACCTGGTTATTTTTTCGGCAAATTTGTCAAACATATTGATATTCGAGAGTTTGGCAATAAAAACACTGGCGCCACTAATACTTATCATGTTGTGGGGCCGATCTTTGGCATTCTGACAGGCATTTTTGATTTTTTAAAAAGCCCTTTTATTTATTTCCTGGCGGTTTCAGGGGCTTTCTTTCTTCCATCCATTAATCCCGATCTGGCTATCCTGGCAGGGCTAGCTGCAGTAGCCGGCCACATTAAACCTTTTTATCTTAGGTTTGAAGGAGGAAAAGGCGTAGCTTCACTTTTGGGACTGTGTGCAATTACTATTTTCTATACCGGATCGATTTATGCTTTGGCGCTTTTAACAGCAACCACGATCTATACCATCACCGTTTCCAGAAACTTGACCTTTACTCACCCGCTGCGCCAACTGTTAAAACTAATGCTACTTTCTCTACCTTTAGCTGCAATTTGGTTGCCAAAAATTTTCATTATTTCAATCAGTACTACACTCTTTCTGCTCTTTGCTCTCCTTGATGCTTTTCGCCTTCTTATACCACAGATCAACCGACTCTACTTACATATTTCAATCTTTGCCAAACAAAAAGAAAAACACCGGCTCTCCGGTGCCACTCTGCTTTTTTTAAGTAGCTTTCTTATCTTTTGGTTGTTTCCTAAAGAAATTGCAATTTTTTCTCTTACCTGCTTCCTTTTGGGAGATTCCCTAGCTCCACTGGGACAAAAGTTAGCTCCTTTCCCCCTACTGGCAGACAAAACCCTCGGCGGGGCAGGAATTTATTTTTTAGTTTCCTTTATCTCGGGTCTGTTCTTGCAATCTTTAACCCCGCTTGATCTTTCTCTACCCTTAATCCTGGCTGCTTCTTTGCTAACTGCTACCTTGGACCAGTTTTCTTATTTTGTAGATGATAATTTACTGGTTCCTGTAGGTACTGCCTTGATATTAACACTCATCGTTTAATCCGCTAAATTTTTTTACCAAATCCTTACAGATTTTTTACTATCTTTAAATATCATTTTATTAAAATACGTAAATTGCAGTCATTGGCTAATAAGATGGCTATTGAAATAATTGAAACAACAGGGATTAACAACTCAAACCTGGTTAATGAAGAAATCAGTACCAATTATAGTAATGCAATCCGGGCTTTGAAACGAGGCTATGCACCTTTCGCACCGCATACCGAGGAGTATCCTTACTTGGGTCATTTGTACCGGGACCAAACTGGGTCTTTGGGCCTCATCATCATGGATCAGCAAGGGAGGAAAATTATCGAGCCTATATCTCGTGTGCTAAACGTAGGCCTGTTCAGGCAAGAGAGGCAAAAGTTAGAAGAGGCAAAAGCCACTGGTTTGTTCGACGCTTTTATGGTCGCAGCTTCTTGCGACGGGCCTTTTGATAGAAGGAAACCTTATCGGTCTCAAAGATTGGCTCTAATAGCCTACGCCAGCACCAAGGAACAACCACTGCGTTTTGGCCAAGATACTTATAGGGCTGTACCTCCCCGTTTTATCGCCCTAAATGGAATGGGATTCCTGATTTCTACCTAATTATTTCTTAAATATTAGGTTACTTTTTATTGAAATAATCATAAACCGCTTTTGAAATCAGGGCAATTCGCTCCTGTGCTCCGGCAGGTGAATCACTCTCAGACATCACCATAATTATGTAATCCCCTGCCTCTGTAAAGACAATCCCCCCGTCATGTTTAAACCAACCAATATCCCCTGTTTTGTGGGCTACTTTTGATTGATCCGGTAGATACTTTGACAAACCGTCATTTAATTTTTGATTTTTGAGTAATTCAATCATCTCTTGTGAATACTCCTGGCTAGCAAGTTCACCCTTGTATAATTTTTCCAGGAAGAAGGCTGTATCAGCCGGTGTAACTGTCGGTGAAGCACCATTGGTACCGACTGTTGACTCCATCAAACCGTTTTCTTGCAAAAAAGCTGCCACGGAAGACAATTTGACCTTCTGGGTAAGCAGTAAGGCAGCGTAATTGTGAGAAATAGTAATCATTTGAGTAAGAGCGGAATTCACGGTTAGGGCGATTGTCCCTTCTGTCTGTTCCGCTTTGTCAGGGTCAATATCGAACTCTTGATTTAAGGTAGCAATATCCTCGCTTAAAACCTGCTCTTTTTGTAACTCCCCGCTTTGAATTTGTTGATATACCACTGCCATGGTCCAGAGTTTATAAAGGCTGCCGGCCTCAAAAATCCGATGCTCATTTGCAAAATAACTTTCTCCTGTTTTTAAGTTTTTAATGACAATTCCATAAGTTCCCTTTGTTTCTTCCAAAGCATTTTCCACAACAAGCTTTAGGGAGTCATCTTCTGTTTGAACGCTTTGAACACCCTTTATAGCAGAAGTCACCAGTCCAACCGAATCATTTTTCTTTAGACTAAACTGATTAAAAATTACCAAAATACCGATTACTATTAGGATAAATAACGAAATCCTAATTACCCTTTTTATTTTCCTTCTTCGACGCCGGAGTTTCCAGTTAGTAACGAGGTTGTGATCCATTGCTTATAGGAAGTATATACTAGTCGGCGTAAATTACGAACGTAAATAATTTATTCCCCAAACCAAAGTCCCTCTCAAAAACTGCCACGCGACCCTGTTTTTTAACTAATCTTCCCCACTCTGTCGGATTGTCGAAGTTGCCTTGACCCGGATTTAGAAGTGTTTGGCTGAGAGTCGTAGTCGAGTCAAGATGAGCATAAATTAATTCCAGCTCATCGTAATCATGCTGATTAGGATGCTGATTGGTACCCGGATTATTAGTGTAATCCATGCAGCTGCCTAAATTTGCATTGTTAAAATTCTCATCCTGATGGTCCAATCCCAAAGTATGACCAACTTCCTGACACATCACCAGATTCCGCCAGGCAGTATTGTTGTAAGCTGTGGTGTTGAAATAAGTATCATTTACTTTGGTCACTCCTTGCACAATATGCAGGTTGCTATTAACCCAGATTTGGGCCAGACCCAGCCAGCCGTTATTCCCATACTTGGAGTTGCAGACTTCCACCCGACCCGAGGTAGCTCGGCAATTACGGGCTTTGGTACCACCAGGCACAATAGTTGTATCAAGGACAGTAGATTTACTCCAATCAGTGGAAGTGGTGCTAAGAATTGGATCCCAAACCGATGAAAGATTATCACCTAATTTCAAATTAAAAGGATTGCTGGTCCTGGCCCAATGATACCCACCCCAGGAATGATTAGCAGAGGCAGTGACAGGAAGAAGGACACTAAAAACAATTGCCGCGAAAATTAAAAATAAAGCCGGAATAAGCTTTGAACAGATCTTATGCATTCTTACTGCATTATCACAAGTTACCCTCTTGCTGTCAATCCCTATTTTTCTCAAAAAACAACCCGCCTTCTGGTATAATTGCCTAATGAAGATAAATGCAGATTGGCACAGGAAAAATGTAATGCCTAAGAATGCGACAAACGAGCAAAATAGGTTCTAATTATCACCATCTTCGTCTGCCAAAAAACTGCGTCATACGAAGAACTCTTGCTTCGCCCTTTCTGGTTCCACCTGATGCCTGAGCAATGCTTGAATCAAACAGTGCTTCTAAAAAGGCTGCGGCACCTACGCGGCGTTTCAGCACAAACTCGGTTGCGGTATTTATGGTGGATTCTACAACTCTCCTCGGCAGTTGTTTACTAACTACGTTATAAAGACTTCTTTCTACAGCCATATTTTTACCTCCTTGATTTGATTCTATCTTAGAGAAAAAATATGTCAAGAGATAGTGAAATTGGGGTTGGTCAATTAAGCCAGTTTAGCTCTATGGGTTAGGATATTGGCCCAAGTCAAGGCCTCTTCTGTCCAATCCTTATCCAACCTGACATTATTTCTTAACCTTTCAAAATTTTGTTTAAAGGAGGAAAAAGTATGTTGAAACCTGGGACTTTTTGGAGTAGTTTCCAACTGCTTAAGATACTGCTCTGTTTCATCCAAAAACTGCCATTAATATTTTTTTCATATTTTCACCCCCCTTCCTAGTTTAAAAACTATATTAAATTGTGTGCTCCTTTTATATGCCCTTTATTTTAAAAAATCAAGGGGTATTAGCTTGTTGCAATAGGTTTTGCTTTAAGAAAAATTCTCATGTAACATATAATATCAAGGTATAGACTTAAATGAATTCTGATTTTGCAATTGAAGTTAAAAATCTTACTAAAAAATTCGGGTCCCCAGTTGGTGGATTAACGGCTGTAGATAACATTAGTTTTCAAGTTAAAAAAGGAGAAATCTTTGCATTTTTAGGGCCAAATCTAGTGTTGCGCCAGATTCTGGCGTTCTAATAAATCCAGAAGTGCAGTCTCTACTCTACCGCCCGGTCTAATTCTATAAAGAAAAAATCTGTTTACATCCAAAGTAAAGGTGCCGGAAATCTCGGTGACTGCAGATCTAAAACCTGCCTTTTTAACAACATCTATTGTCTTATTATCAAATGCTCCGTAAGGATAAGCAAAAGAAACAACTTTAACACCTAAGATCTTTTCAAGAGTTTTCTTACTCTCCTCCACCTCAAATTTCACTCTTGCCAAAGGCAATCCACTCAAATATGCATGATTCATGGTATGCGCTCCAATTTCCACCAAACCGCTTTTTGCAATTTCCGCAAGCATCCAAGTATCTAAATTATTCGGTAATCCCAAAAAATTGGGCACCACAAAAACCACTGCTTTAACGTTGTATTTTTTAAGTATTGGAAATACATCTGTATAAAAATCCCTGTAGCCATCATCAAAGGTTAAAATTACAGATTTGGGGGGAAGGGTAATTTTGTCATCTAGCGCATCAGCCAAATCTTTTGTAGTAATAAATTCGTAACCCGCATCTTTTAGTGTTTTTATCTCAGCATCAAAAGTATAAGGAGTTATGTTTAAAGATTTTCTGATGGTATCGCCCTGATCTTTAACATACTCGACATAATGATATAAAAGTATCGGCACCCGTAAATACTTTTGCGGCTTTACATTTTTAATTGATTCCTGTACTTCTTTAGGTATTTCAACAACATCAGGTATCTGTTGATTGAAATTTGAGGACTTGAAGATAAAAAAAGTAACTACAATTAATAAGGCTAGTATGATCGGTAAAATGAGATTAGTGTTATGGACGCGGCGCTTTTTCATCAAACTATCCAGTTTAAAAAATTATATCAGAGTTTGTTGCAATTAATAATACTTTTTTAGTTTCCATACAAGTAGTCAATGTGATATATTTAACAAATCCTATGTCAAAGGGGCACTCAATTGCATATTCGGATGTTGGGGATGATTATGGCACCAAAGATCCAATTAAAAAATTAGCTCAAGCCGCTGCTGCCCAAACTGCTAAACATTTAGCAACACTCGGTTACAAGGAAATATCAGATAGCCGCGGAGAATCAGCATTCGTCTGGCAAATTACCCAAAATTCATTTATGGCTTCCGTAATTGAAGGGCTGGGAACGAAAAACCTCATTGCGGATGACATGAGAAAAATTACCGGAAAGACTTATTATGACATTATCGCCCACGATACCGTCGCTACCATAATAAATGATCTCAGTTCCTCAGGCGCCAAGCCGGCTGTCTTACATGCATATTGGGCGATTGAGGATAATAGTTGGCTGCAAGACGAGCAGCGCATGAAAGATTTAATCCGGGGCTGGAAAGCTGCCTGTGATGAGTCAGGAGTTACTTGGGGCGGCGGTGAAACGCCTACGCTTAAAGGAATTATTGAGCCGGGAACCGCCGACCTGGCCGGATCAGCAATAGGAATTATCAGTCATGACAAAAGAAGAATCAGGGCCGAAAGATTAAAAAAAGGAGATCGAATTATTTTCTTAAAAAGCAGCGGCATTAATGCAAACGGTATCTCACTTGCCAGAGCGGTTTCCAAAAAATTACCGGAAGGCTATGCGACCAAGCTACCCGATAACACAATGTTTGGAGAGGCCCTTCTGACAAAAACTAATATCTATGCAAATTTAATTCAAGACTTATTAGATCAGGATATCGATATCCACTATATCTCCAATATCACCGGCCATGGGCTGCGTAAGATAATGCGCGCGCCGCAAAATTTTATTTACAAAGTAGAAAAAGTGTATCCGATATCAAAGCTATTTTTGTTTATTCAGCAACACGCAAATTTATCAGATAGTGAAATGTACCAAACATATAATATGAGACAGGATTATGCCTTATTTTTACCAGAAAAAGATGTGGAAAAAGCACAAGAGATAATTTCCGAAAATGGTTTTGAAAGTTTAAATGCAGGATATTTGGAAGAGGGTGAAAGAAAAGTAATTATCAAACCAAAAGATATAGTATTTGAAGGAAAAACCTTAGACCTTCGTTAATTTCTTTCTTCGTGGGTTTCGTGGTTTTTAGGAATTAGCTTCTCAGAAATCGAATCACCATTATAAATGCACTTAATAGCTTCTGCTAAGAGCTTAGCCACAGAAATAACAACAAATTTTGAATTTTCTAAAATCTCTTTTTTAAGTGGCACTGTATCCGTAATATAGACTTTATCAATCGGCGAATCATTTATCCTCTTCGCTGCCGGATCAGAAAAAAGCCCATGGGCCGCAGCAGCAGATACGCTTTTTGCCCCTTTTTCCTTAATCAATTTAGCAGCATCACATATAGTTCCGGCCGTATCAATCATATCATCCACAATCAGCACATCTTTTCCGGAAACATCCCCTATCATATCTAGTACCTGACTTTCATTTTCCTTCATTACATCTCTTTCCTTAAAAACTATGGCTACTCCATCAGCACTAAGTAAATCTGCATACTTTTTAGCCTTTAAGACTCCCCCTTTATCAGGAGACGCCACTACTAAATTAGAGCTAAAAATTTTCTTAAGTTCTGGAAGGAGTGAATAGCTACTATACAAATTATCCCAGGGAATTTCTACAAATCCCGGTTCTTGTTCAGAGTGAATATCAACTGTCAGTATCCTATTTGCTCCGGAAAACTCTACCAACCTGGCAACCAAAGACGCGGATATTGGCACCCGGGGCCGGTCTTTTCTGTCTTGCCTGGAATACCCAAAATAAGGGATTACTGCGGTAACTTCTGAAGCAGAAGACCTTTTGGCTGCATCGATTATCAAAAACAGTTCCATGATGTTGGCATCTACCGGCGGACAGGTTGGTTGGATTATAAAAACATCACGCTTGCGGAGATTCTCAGGAATAACAATTCTTTTTTCGCCGTCGGCAAAGGTGGTGACGGTTTCATCAGCATTTTTGCCTAAAATTTTAGCAACATCTTTGGCAAGCTTTAAATTTGCAGTTCCTGTCAAAAGTACAAAACCATTATTTGTTGCCATGTTCCGTATTATAAATTATATCACGAATGTTGTTTTTGATTCTTTGGTTAACATTTTCTGACAAATCCGGGACAAATTTTTTACCGGTTATTTTTTCATAAATCCCCATATAAAGACTGCCTATTTTGGAAATAAATTCTGGGGACATTTTGGGAATTTTGCCTTTACCGCTAAAACCTCTTTCTTTAAACCAAATCCGAAGCACTTCTTTATCAAAACTATCCGGCTCCAACCCTTTTTTTAATCTTTCTTGGTAAGTTTTATTAATCCAATACCTTGAAGAGTCAGGGGTATGAATTTCATCAACCAGTATTAGTTTTCCTTTCTCATCTAAACCAAATTCATACTTGGTATCAGCCAAAATTATCCCTGTCTTGTCACAAATTTTCTGTCCTCTTTTATATAGAGCCAGTACAGCTTTTTTCATCTGTTTCCATATTGAAGGTGAGACAATCCGCCTCTTGAGGATATCTTCTTCTGTTAATCTTTCGTCATGTCCTGCTGCTGCTTTTGTTGTTGGAGTTATAACCGGCTCCGGCAACTTTTCGTTTTTGCGCAAGCCTTCCGGAAATTTAATTCCATAAATCACCCTTTCCCCTTTTTCATATGAACCCCAAATAGAAGTATCTGTTACACCGGTGATATAACCCCGGACCACCATCTCAATAGGAATGACTCTACAGTTTTTTACTACCATCACATTTGGATCCGGAACAGAAAGCAAATGATTTTGAATAATATCAGCGGTTTTTTTAAACCAAAATTCCGAGAGTTTAGTAAGAACTTGTCCTTTGAATGGAATGAAACCCAAAACACGGTCAAATGCAGACTGCCGATCAGTAGTAATAATAATTCTTTTATCCCTTACTTTATAACTGTCTCTAACCTTGCCCTGATATTTTTTACCGAACCCTGGAATATTTACTGTTTTGAGTACAATCATTTCATTTCTAATTTCCGGGCTTTTTCTTCTACACCTTCTGCCAGTTTCTTTTTGTATTCTACTAATTTTTCTTCCAGGTTTTTATCAGATGTAGCTAAAATCTGAACAGCCAGAAGCCCGCCGTTTCTAGCTCCATTTATAGCTACTGTGGCAACCGGAATCCCGGGCGGCATCTGCATGGTAGACAGTAGCGCATCTACTCCATTTAAGGTTCCACCTTGTAGCGGTACCCCAATCACCGGCAAAGGAAACTCTGCTGCTATAACACCTGCCAAATGAGCAGTTAATCCTGCACCGGCAATTATCACTTTTACTCCATCTCTTTTAGCTTTTTCCACCAACTCTTTTGTTCTCTCCGGAGATCTGTGGGCAGAAGAAATAGTCATCTCATAACCGATCCCAAATTCCTCCAAAACTTTCCCCGCCTCCCCCATTACAGGTAAATCAGAATCCGATGCAGCAATAATTATGACCTTTTTCATAAGGATATTTTCTTAATTTTTTCTGTTAACTCATCAGATTTTTGAGTAGCATTACCAGTGTAATTTTTGAGATCTAATATTTTTTTGATATCGGCGGCGCTTAAATATTTTTTAATTTCTTTACTTGCTAAAATTAAATTCCCCATAGGGTTTTCCCTACCGCTGTGCATTTCCTGCCAGGCCTTCATGGAGATTTCCCTAAGTATTTCATGCATCTTTTGCCTATCAGCACCCTTTTTGACTGCTTCCATCAAAATTACCTCACTAGTTGAGAAAGCAAAGAAAAACTCCAAATTTTTTCTGGTTACTTCTTCATAAATCATTAAACCATCCAGTAAATTAGTTGCGCTACTTAGCATCTCATCAACAGCCAAAAACATCTCCGGGATGACTACTCTTCTATTTGCCGAATCATCTAAAGTCCTCTCCAATAACTGACTGGCAGCATTATCCCATGGTATCCTTGACAGGCTTACCACTAGCCTTGCCAATGAGCAAATCTGTTCTGCTTTAATTGGATTCCTTTTAAAGGGCATTGCCGATGAACCGACTTGAGATTTACTAAAAGGTTCTTCCCATTCTCTTAGTCCCGGTGATTGCATAAATCTTACGTCAAAAGCAAATTTATTCAAAGACTGTGTAACTCCCGCAAGTAAACTGGCTACCCAAAATTCTATTTTTCGGGGAGCAGTCTGATTGGTAATCTCAAATGCTTCCAGCTCTAATTTTGCAAGTACCTCCTTCTCCATTTCTTTAGCTCTTTTCTGATCAAGCAATCTGACATAACTTGCTGAAGTCCCAACTGCACCTTTCATTCCTTTGCTTTTTAGATTCTTCTTAACAAATTGTAAAAGTTCCAAATCCATCAGCAGATCCTGGGCATAGAATGCAAATCGATATCCTAAAGTTGTAGGCTCTGCCGGTTGCAAGTGCGTGTAACCCATACAGGGAAAATCAGCATACTTTTCTATTTTCTGCCCAAAAGCTTTGAGGAGTTTTTTCAGTTCATCTTCTATTACAAGCAACGCTTCTTGGATCCTCACAGTTTCGGCATTATCCGTAATATCCATCGATGTGGCACCCAGGTGAATTTTTCCTCCGCCGATTTTGGCTTTTTCGCTAAATTCTTTTATGGCCGCTACCACGTCATGACGAGTATCTTTTTCAATTTCCCAAATCCTCTCGATATCAATATCGTTCTGATGTTTTTCTAGATCCGCCAATTCCTCTTTAGAAACTAAACCTTCCTTCGCTTCTGCCTTTGCCAAAGCCACCCAGACTTTCCTCCACAGTCTATATTTATTTTCCTCGGAAAAAATCCGGCGCATCTTTTCTGATCCATATCTCCAGGAAAATGGACTCATGTATCTTGAATAATCATTAGTTTTCATAATTAATGCCTAAATGCCCTCCTTCCGGTAAATATCATCGGGATACCTGCTTTATTTGCAGCCGTCACTGATGCTTGATCGTTAACAGAACCTCCCTGCTGCACAATTGCTCCGATTCCATATTTTTCTGCCAGTTTCACACAGTCATCAAACGGAAAAAAGCTGTCACTTATTAGAATACCACCTTTTGCCAATTTTCCTGCTTGCTCCAGAGCGATTTTGGTGGCGCCTACCCGGGAGGTTTGTCCGGAACCAATCCCCCGGGTCATTTGTATATCCTTATCGATAACTATAACTGCATTGGATCTCACTGCCTTAACTGCCTTAAAACCAAATTTCATTTGTTCCAGCTGTTTTTCGGTAGGTTTCTTTTTGGTCACAACCTTCCAGTCCTTAAAACTCTTTTCTGTCATCTCATCAAAATCCTGCAAGAGTACTGCACCGGCAAAATATTTTAAATCCCATTTTTCGGTTCTTTTGCCTTCAATTGTCCCAAATGTATAAATCCCCATGCTCTTTCTGACTTTCTTCAAAAGCTCAAGAGCATCCGGAGAAACTGAAGGAACAGCCACGATATCGATATTCCCTTCCCGCTCGTTCTTGAATGTGGCAATATTTTTGGCAGCTTTTACATCCATCGGTTTATTTAACACAATCACTCCTCCAAATGCGGAAACAGGGTCTGCCTCGGTTGCCCGGTACAAGGCTTCAAAACTATTCTCCCCTGTCGCTATTCCACAAGGGCTTAAATGTTTAATAACAGCTGCTGCCGGACTAACAAATTGCCTGACAGTTTCCAGTCCGGCATGAATATCCCCGATGTTGGTGCCGGAAAGTTCCCGACCCCATAGATGTTTTAATTTAGCAAAAGGAGAATTTGTTTTTGGCATTAAATATAGCGCTCCCTCCTGATGGGGATTTTCACCGTACCTTAAAATATTGGTTTTTCTCAAAGGGATGGTTAACTCTTTGGGGAACTTCTCCCCAGAGAAATAATTGCCAATTTGGGAATCGTAAAAAGACAAATGATAAAAAGCTTTGGCAGCAAGTTCTTGCCTTAAATGTTCATCAACTTTTCCATCATTTATTGCTTTGGCCACCATTTCATAATCACTGGGATCAACTACTACTATCACATTTTGAAAATTTTTGGCAGCCGCCCTAATCATCGTGGGTCCCCCTACATCTATTGTTTCAATACCCGGCCTTTCCTCAAAAGGATAAAGGTTGCAAACTACTATATCTATCTGTGGCACTTTTAATTTTTTGGTTTCACTAACATGCTTAGGATTTTTTCGATCAAATAAAATACCTGATTCAATTTGAAAACTTATGGTTTTCATCCTACCGTCAAATGAATCCCTGGGATTGCCGGTAACTTCTTCGATAGGAATAACCTTTATTCCATTTTCTTCCAAAACCTTTAGGGTGCCGTCTGTAGAGATAATTGTGTAGCCAGTTTTCTCCAAAACCTTTGCCAAATCTGCAATCCCGGTTTTATCATAAACGCTCAGTAATGCAAATTTTTGTGTACTCATGTTAATACCTTCTTCAGCTCTCCCCTCTCAATCGCTTCCTTAATTTCCATTGCCACTCTTTTTCCCATAGAAATATTTTGTCCGTGTAAATATCCGGAGTATGGTGTTGCAAATATTCCAGGACTCCCCGGCATTCTTGGTGAAACATCAAAAACAATAATCTCTTTTTTGGGGGGACCCGGTGTGATAACAGTTTGTAATGCAAATGGACCAATAACCCCTGGTGACATTAATTCTTGTGATGCTTTCACAAAGCGTTCTCCTAATTCGAATGCATCCTCAAGTAGAGACTCCAAGACTGTAACTGCGATATGTCCGGCCTCCTCATATTTGACAGAAACATTTTCAAGCGCAACACCTTGGTTATCTATTGGTATTTTGGTCATTCCTTCAATATTGGTTTGCCTCCTTGTATCTGTACCCAAAAGTTCTAGTCTTTTATTAATAGGATCATAGAAGAAATTGAAGTTTACTTGCACTCCAACTATATACTCTTCAATGACTGCTTTACTTAAACCTTCTTCTGTAATCTTCTTATTACCAATTAGCTTATCCTTTTGCATTCTAAATATTGCTGGGGAACCAGCTAGGAAAAAGGCTCTTTCAAAACCCCTATCTCTCTCCAAAACTTTTACTATACAGAGTCTGTCTATTTCTTGAAAACTTTCAAATTGTTTAGGATATTTTATCCTTGCTAACTTTAATAAGTCATATTGGTTTGGTTTTACTCCCCTCTCTTCGGCTTTTAACAAAAACCTGTTGCCAAACATCGGCACTTTAAATTTTTTCTCAATGGCATTGTAATCATTGATATAGACCTCAAAAGATCTGTGAGGAACAAAAATACAATTTCTCTTAATTAATTTACTTTGAATTTCCGGTTTTAAAATATCGGAAAATTTTTCCAGCTCTATAACTTCATCCACACAACCGAGTTCTCCATGGCTTTTGAAATATTTTGCATAAGTTTTATCCCTCCCCTTTTGTACAATTACCAAAGTTTTAAACCCCAAATCCTTCGCCCCACGACATACATCTAAAGCAGAATGCGAACCTAAAACAGCAATGGTATATTGTTTATTCATCCAAAACCTCCTTCAACTTATTCGACTTTATCGCATTTTTGATCTCTCTGGCAATGCGTCTTCCGGTTGACATCGGCTCGCTATAGTTTAAATAAGTGTAGGGCGAACCATCGATAAAACAATTAGTCCCTGCTACAATCCTGGCAGAAATTTCTATCACATAAATTTCTTCAGCTGATGTAATGATGGTTTCCAGGCAAAACGGACCGAAAAGACCTTTGCTTGGCATCAACCTTTGGGAAGTTTTAACAACCCTCTCTGCCATTGAAACCGCTTCCGCCAGTAATGATTCCCTAATAGCTAGTGGAATATTGGCTACCACTTCAAACGAGGGCTCTATATTTAACCCTCTTTGATTTTTGGCCGGAATTCTCCCTAATGAATCAACATTTGTTTCGTAGCGTTTATCAATACTCATTATTTCCACCTTTTTAGTTAAAGGCGAATAAAAGAAATGAAAATAAACAGGGACTCCTATGACATACTCTTGGACAATAAACCGCTCTTCGCTGTAGCTCTTTAACTTTTCATCAAATTCTTTTTGATTTCTGGCAGTAAAATATCCCTTGCCACCCGCGGCTCCATAAGATTTTACAATCACGGGACGGTCTATTTTATCGCCTCTTTTAAAACGGTGTGGAACTTTGACTCCCGACTCCTCCATCCAGTTTCTTTGCATTTTGCGGTTCTCTTCCCAGTCCAAAACCTTCTTGTTACCAAAATACAAAGCCTTCATATTTTTATTTTGGTCCATCCCCAAATAAGCCACAAATGAACCGTGTGGGATTATGATGGCATTTCTTTTCAGGAGCTTCTTTTCTAACTTGGGAAAATCTTTCCAAGACTTTATTCTTAAAACTTCGTCAATAAAATTATTATAAGAGTTATAAAGAGTAATTCTATCCGGAGTGGCAACTACGCCAGTTTTGAAGCCTTCGTCTTTTGCCCCTTTGAGGATTTGCAGGGCGGAGTGAGAACCTAAAGTAACAATTGTGTAATTTTTCAGTTCCATAGCTTATTATATTAAAAATACTACTAATTGTCAAGGAAATCTGCTATCATACTCTTTTCGTCCATGAGTAACAATATTGTATCAGTTATAGTTGGAACACAATGGGGTGACGAAGGCAAGGGCAAAATTGTTGACCTGCTGGCGGAAAAGAAAGACTTCGTTGTTCGCTTTCATGGCGGGAATAATGCCGGCCATACGGTAATAGTAAACAATAAAAAATACCCTTTTCATTTAATCCCGTCCGGAATTCTACAACCAAAAGCAGTTGGAGTCATTGCCAATGGGGTTATCATTGATTTAGAAGTTTTGGTAGAAGAAATTAAAATGCTGCAGAGCGAGGGAATGGATTTAAAGAAAAAACTGAAGGTTTCCGAAAGATGCCACCTCATACTCCCTTTTCACAGAGCCTTAGACCAGGCATATGAAAACGCCAGGGGTGAGAATAGATTGGGAACAACCGGCCGGGGAATTGGTCCTGCTATGGCAGATAAGTTTAGTTACAATGGTCTGCGGATTTATGAACTTCTTAATTGGAACTTATTTGTGGAAAAGTTTACATTTCAGGCAAAAATTAAAAATAAAATTATTGAAACTTTCGCTATTAAACCAATCAAAATAAAAGAAGAGCTCGAAAAAATTTCCAAACTTAGAAAAATTATTTTACCTTTTGTTGCCGACACTTACCAGCTTCTCAAAAAAGCAACTGATCAGAAAAAAAGCATTCTACTGGAGGGCGCACATGGAGTCATGTTGGATATAGATTTTTCTCCATATCCTTTTTCCACCGGCTCTAATGTGATAGCCGGGGCAGTCAGCGCCGGTGCCGGAATTCCCCAGCAAAAAATTTCTAAAGTCTTGGGTATTGTTAAAGCTTACACTTCAAGGGTTGGGCGTGGACCGCTGCCGACCGAACTAATTGGTAAACTAGCAGATGAGATCAGAAAAAAAGGCACTGAATTTGGCACTACAACAGGGAGGGCAAGAAGGGTCGGATGGTTGGACTTGGAAGCGGTTAAGTTTGCTTGCGAAGTCTCCGGAATTTCTGAAATTGCTATTACTAAAATTGATATTTTGTCAGGACTTGAAAACATTAAGATTTGTGTAGAATACAAACTAGATGGAAAACCCATTCTTTATAGCAGCTGCGGATATACTGAGCTGGAAAAATTAACTCCTCTCTATAAAGAATTCTCCGGATGGAATGAGGACATCACAAAAGTTAAAAGCTTCAAAGGCCTTCCAAAAAACTGCCAGGATTATATTAAGTTTATAGAAAATTTCTTGAGAATCCCTGTTAAACTCATCTCCACCGGTCCTGCCAGAGAAGAATATATCAGGGTTTAATATATTATAGATTATATTTATGAGTAATATAGAATATCATATTAACTACCAATTTGATGGAGCCGTTCAATGGTTGGAAAGCCGCAATGGTGGTTATAGTGAAGCTGAAAAATTATTGAACGCTTCCATTGTAATTTGCCAAAAATGTCCAGTCTTAACAACCTGCAGACCAAGATATGGCTACAAAAAATTCCTTGGTGACAAATCTGGAGTTGTTATTAGTGGAGGAGATATAGCTTCAAAAGATTGTCTTCTTCGTACACAGGGAGTTACTAGAGAACAATTAAACTCTTCCAGTACGGATCTCTCTCGGACACTAAACGCATCCAGACCTTAGTATATTAAGAATCAACATTAACTTCCGAATTTACTCCCATTCCATGGTGGCAGGGGGTTTGTTGGTGATGTCGTAAACTACGCGGTTAACTGCCGGAACTTCATTAACAATTCTGATAGAAATTTTATCCAAAAGATCATATGGAAGCCTGGCAAAATTGGCAGACATGGCATCTTGGGCTTCAATAGCTCTAATGGCAATTGTTTCTCCATAAGCCCTATTATCACCTCTTACTCCTGTTGTCTTAATACCAGTAAATACTGCAAACACTTGCCAAAGTTTTCCTTTGACTTCTTTCATTTCTTCTTGAACAATTTTATCTGCTTTTCTTAATACGTCTAATTTTTCTTCAGTTATATTACCTATTATCCTGATTGCCAACCCTGGACCGGGGAAAGGTTGCCTATTTATTATCTGGTCAGGTAACCCCAAAACCTTTCCAATTTTTCTCACCTCATCTTTATAAAAATTTCTTAAAGGTTCTGTTAATGCCAAATTCATTTTGCTGGGCAATCCTCCCACATTATGATGGGATTTAATCACTTGGGCATGCTTTGTACCTTTGGACTCTATCACATCAGGATAAATTGTCCCTTGTACTAGAAACTTTGCACCGATCTTTTTTGCCTGCCTTTCAAAAACATCTATAAAAATTTTACCAATAACTTTCCTTTTTTCCTCCGGATCAACTATACCTTTTAATGCATTAAGAAAAGCTTTCTTTGCATTTATAATCTGTATATCCATTTGATAGTGTTTTGAAAAAACTTTTTGTAATACTTCTGTCTCGTTGTCTCGCATTAGTCCTGAATCTATATAAAAAGAGGTTAAATTTTTGCCAATGGCCTTATAAACTAAGAGGGCGGCAACTGAGGAGTCTACCCCCCCTGATAATGCACAGATTGCCTTCTCATTCCCCAGTGAATCTTTAATATCTGCAATAATATTTTCTACAAACTCTTTATCGATTCCTGATCTTTTGGGAATTAACTCACAAATCCTTAAAAAATTTTCTAGTAGTTCTGTTCCAAATTCCGTATGAATTACTTCAGGGTGAAATTGGATGCCATAAATTTTCCTTTTTTCGTCTGCAACAATGGCATGTGGGATAGTCTGGGTAGTGCCATAAGTGACAAATCCTGGAGGGGTTTTCGCTACCAAATCCCCATGACTCATCCATCCAATAAATCCATCCGGTATGCCTACCAAGAACTTTGAAACCTGTCCGTTGGACTTTAAACTGACTGTCGCTGGTCCAAATTCCTTTTTAAGTCCTAACTTTACTTCTCCACCCAAAAGGTGACACATTAATTGTTCACCGTAACAAATCCCCAAAATGGGAATCCCCAGTTCGAATATCTTCTTATCCACTGTCGGTGAACCCTCCTCAAAAACAGCTGCCGGTCCTCCTGATAAAATTATGCCCTTAGGTTTAACCTCTTTTACTTTTTGCATCGCATATTCAGGGAGGGTAATTACAACTTCTGACCCCAATTCCCTTATTCTTCTGAGTATTAAATGTGTTGTCTGTGATCCAAAATCTATCAGTAGAATCATACCTTTAAAATTGTACTCCTTTTAATATCCTCTAAGGAATCAACAATTAAATCTGCCTTTCCTATCTCCGGACTGCTTTTTACAAAATAACTGGGGACAGCAATGACTTTCATTCCTGCATTTTTGCCGGCCATAATACCACTCGGTGCATCTTCCACCACAACACATTCCACAGGGGTTACACCTAGTGATTTAGCAGCTTCCAAGTAACACTCCGGGTCTGGTTTGCCATAAACGACTGTTTGTCCTGTAATGATTACATCAAAATATTTTTTTATGCCGGTAACCTCAAAAACTAAACTAACATAATCTTTATTAGCAGAAGTTACCAGAGCAGTTTTATAATGATTGTTTGCCAATTTTAGAAAGTGTTCAGCTCCTGGCATTAGTTTTAAGCTTCTTTTTACCAGCTCAAAGAATATCTTGTTTCTTTGTTTTAAAATATCTTCTCCTGATTGGTTTATTACAGAATCTGGAATTACAGTTTTTATCCAGAGCTCAAATTTTTTACCTGTACCTTGTCTATGCAGATCTTCGGTAAATTCAAAATCAAAATCTTTAAAATATATTTTATTTGCTTCCAGATAGAGTTCTTCAGAATTAATCAGTAACCCATCCAAGTCAATTAAAACTGCTTTTATCATTTAGTCTTCCTTACAAACTTTATCATATTCTCAAAGATAAATGACCCATGTGGTTTTGCAATTTTCTCTCTTCTCCAGTTTGGATACTGAGTAACATCAACAAATTTTTCAGGATGTGGCATCAACCCTAAAACTCGCCCAGTTGGATCTGTCGCCCCGGCTGTGGCATTTAAAGACCCGTTTGGATTTTTTGGATATTTTTGCGTTGGCTTCCCATTTTCATCTACATATCTAAATACTACTAATTTCTGTGTTTCCACTTTTTTCAGTGTCTCAATGTTACAAAGAAATTTCCCTTCCCCATGATTAACAGCAAAATGTCCGATATTATAATCACCTTGCAAAAATATACACTTACTTTTTTCTACTTTTAAATCAACCCACCTGCATTCAAAATGTCCACTATCATTGGTAGCAAGTGTTGCATCCATTTTCCCCAAATTTCCAAAAGGCAAAAGACCAGTCCTTACCAACACCTGAAATCCATTACAAATTCCAATAATTAATCCTTCTTTTTTTCTGAAATCTTCAATTTCTTTTCTTAAAAAGCTTATCAACTCTATAGCCCAAATTTTCCCTGATGCCACATCATCACCATAAGAGAATCCTCCAGGCAAGGCCAAAATATCAAAATTCTTTAAGCTTTTACTTTTATCTCTTAATTCATTAACATGAACAAATTGTGGACTTCCTCCAAACTTTTTAAAAGCATAAAAAAGTTCATTATCACAATTGGTTCCATCTGATTGTAAAATACAAACATTCACAATCTTCATAATTTTTTAATATCCTCCATACTTATTTGATCAAATGAATCCACTATTAGGTCTGCATCTCTTAGCTCTTCTTTCTCATGGGTTAGTGTAAGTGCTATACATTTCATCCCCGCTGCTTTAGCTGATTCGATCCCATTGCTTGCATCCTCCACTGCAAGACAATCTTCAGTTGATAAGCCTAATTTTTCAGCAGCCTTAAGGTATATTTGGGGATGAGGTTTTGCAATTTGAACCTCACTTCCTGTAACAATTGTTGGGAAATAATCATCAAGAGCTACATGCTCCTTTATTACAGAAATTTTTGAATCAATTGCTCCTGTTGCAAGCGCCACTTTAAATCCTTCTTTTTTAAGAGCCTTAAGAAACTTTAAAAATCCAGGTGTTAACTTTACACCTTTTGTTTTTAAGGATTCTGAGAGAAGTTGCGTCCTTTTTTGGATAAATTTTTCTACTTCTTCATCACTGATATCAATTCTATCTTTTATAATATCGTGAGCTTTCCCTCCGGAGGCTTTTTTGAAATCCTCATATGACATATTAAATCCATAGGAGCGAAATACTTCTCTCCAGGTAGGAAAATCGTGGTCAATAGCTGTATTTATTATTGTCCCATCCATATCAAAGATTACCGCTTTAATCATGGAAATATCTCCTTCATTGGTTTCTGCCATTTCTCCTTGAGATTTTTAATATCTGCTGTAAATAATCCATTTACTACCAACCTTTCATCTTTTCTAGTTTTTCCTAAGATCTTAAAAGGCACTTTACTGAATAATTTCTTAGCAATCTCTTCATTTTCCACCTCAACTATAAAACATCCCGGTGTCTCTACAAATAACCCCTCACCAGAAGCTTTAATCTCTGCTCCACAATTACCTCCTACACACATCTCAAAAATAGTAGTGACCAATCCCCCCTCTGAAACATCATGACAGGCCAACACCTTTCCGCTAACAACAGCCTGATGCAATTTGTCCAAAACTTTTGGCAACACTTTTAGATCAACTTCTATCTCTTGTTTACCAACCATCACAATAATTGACCCAACTTTTTTAAAGTCTGAGGAGACTGTTTTTTTAACATCTGGGATTTTGCCAAATACCGACATTACCAAAGTGGGAGGACTATGCAAAACAAATCCGCCTGATCCGCGATACGTTGCCGACAAACTATCTTTTCCGGAAATTACCGGGATCTTTAGAGCTTTCATAAAATCACAAACTGCATCAACACAAGTATCCAACTTTCCTAACCATTCTTCATCCGGAAATGGCCAGATGTAATTATTTATTAGTGATGCATTTTTATAATCTCCCCCCACAGCTACATAATTGGAGATTGCCTCCGTTGCCGACCAAATAGTCCCCCAATAAGGATCATCCCTTGTTAATTTTGGATTTAAGCCGTGAGCTACCACCAAACCATAGGGCTTATCAAGTAACGGCCTGACCACAGCTCCATCGTTTGGCCCATCCATTCCTATTCCACCAAACGGATGTAATGCATTTGTTCCTTGGACATTATGATCATACATTCTAAGTATTGGTTCTTTAGAATTTATATCCCCATGATTCAAAATTTTTTCTAAAAGCCTAATCCACTCGCTCTCCGTCACTGGTAATTTCTCAAACTTTCCCCTTTGCACTTTCCCCTTTGCACTCTTTGCCTTCATCACCCTTTGTGGTAATCCTCCATATAAAAACCTCATCTCCAAATCCCCAACTTTTTCTTTTTTAAAAAAGACTTTTAAGCTTTTACTTCCGTCAAATTTTGCTATTTCCACTACCTCAACATTATATTTTTTGCAGATTTCCAAAAACTCATTTAAATTTTTTGGGGGTAAAATCACGAGCATTCTTTCCTGTGATTCAGAAAGAAAAATTTCCCAAGGAGCTAATCCCTGATATTTTAAAGGGGCTTTCTCCAAATGGACCGTTACTCCAATTCTTTCACCCGTCTCGCCGATTGCCGATGAGAATCCGCCTGCCCCTAAATCTTGCACAGCTCTGATTAAGTCTTTATCCCTTGCTTCCAAAATTGCATCAAAAATTCTTTTTTCCTCAATGGCATTTCCGATTTGTACGGCTGTGGCATGAACTTCCATGGTCCGCTCAGACATTTCTCCTGATGAAAAAGTTGCCCCGTGAATACCATCCCTACCGGTTCTTCCGCCAATCACCACTGCCACATCGCCTAATTTTGGTTTGCCCTTTTTAGCCTTACTTTTCGGCAAAATTCCGTAAGCTCCCACCAAAACTACGGGTTTTGCTCTAAAATCATCATCAAAATGGAAAGATCCGTTATTTGTGGGAATCCCAACTCTATTTCCATAATCTCTTACAGCTGAAACTACTCTTTTTAAAATATAGTCAGGGGGTAATGTCCCGGCAGGAAGCAGACTTTTATCCATATCCGGTCGTGCCAGACAAAATATATCTGTTGAAATAATTGCTTTTGCTCCTTGTCCTGTTGCCACCACATCCCGAAATACCCCACCGGACCCTGTCATTGCTCCTCCATATGGTTCTATTGCTGAGGGGGCATTGTGAGTTTCCGCCTTACCATTGATTGCCCAGCCGCCGTAGAAATCCATCACTCCTGCATTATCAACAAAGGCTGAAACAATATTTTTATTGTGCTTTAACGCTTCCCTCTTAATTCTTTCTAGCAGCGGTGCCTTTCTTTTCCCATCCACCAGAAGTTCTGCTTTAAAAGTTTTGTGAGCACAATGTTCGCTCCAGGTTTGGGCCAGAGTTTCAAGTTCCAAATCAGTTGGGTCCCTTTTTATTTTTCGGAAATATTTTTGGATAACTTTCATTTCTTCTAGATTAAGAAAGAATTTATCTTTGGATAAATCCAGTAGTTTCTGGTCACTTAAATTTCTTATTGGAACAATCCGAGTTTTACCTACTTTACCTTTTAAAACCAAAGTTTTAGGCTCCTTAAAAACTATCTGTTCGATAAGTTGATTGAATAATCTTAACTTCTTAACTAATTCCTGCGCTTCTTTCTTTGTAAGATTTCCATAGAATGCATACTCCACGGAAGAATCACAGGCTAAAAGTTTAATCCCCAAATCTTCTGCAGCCTTTTGGATGGATGCAACCTCCGGATTCATCACACCGGACTTATAAGCAATTTCAATTGTAATGGGTTGTTGCTGATTATTTATTGTATATCTTTGATTAATTGGCTCAGATAATAATTTTTCAGCCAAGATTTCTGTCTCCTTTTCGGATAATCCTTCCAGCCGATAAACCTTGATGGCAGAAACTTTTTCCACAGACTTTATTCCGAGCCTGCTTCGGATATCATGCAAAACCCCTTCACCTTTTAAATCCGGACCAACTGTTGTAATAACTCTAACTTTCTGTATCATTGCTTCATCCTTTCTAGGTCACGCCAACCAATATCTTTTCTAAAATGTAGATTATCCCCTTCAATACTTATGAGTGCCATTGCCTGATAAGCTTTTTTCCTGGCCTCTAAAATATTTTTCCCTTCTGCCACCAGATGAAAAACTCTGCCGCCCGAAACAAAGAATCTCTCTCTTTCTCTTTTTATTCCTGAACCAAAGATAGAAATTCCGGGAATTCTCATCGTCTCAAGCAATCCAAAAATTTCTTTTCCTAAAACTTTTGAGTAATCTCCGGGATACCCTTTGGAACAACCTGCAACACTAATTCTAACTTTATTATCCATTTTGATCTTCAAATTATTTAGTTTCCCATGGAGTACTGATTCTGTGATTGTAAGATAATCAGTCTTAATGCTTGGCAAAATCACCTCCGCTTCCGGATCTCCCCATCTGCAGTTAAATTCAATAATTTTTACTCCCTGTTCCGTTAGCATTCCACCAAGATATAAAATTCCTTTAAAAGGTCTCCTTTCTTTTTTCATCCCTTCTATTACCGGCTTAATAATTGTCGTTTTGATTATTCGCAATATCGCTGCAGTAACAACACCAGTTGGAGCAACACTTCCTACGCCACCGGTATTAGGTCCTTTATCACCATCAAAGATTCTTTTGTGGTCTTGCGCAGATTTAGTAATAACGAAGCTCTCCCCATCACAAATCGCAAAAAGAGAAAACTCTTCTCCAATTAGCGCTTCTTCTATAAGAAATGTTTCCCCTGATTTTCCAAACTTTCTCATTGCATGAATTGCGTCTACTGCTTCTCGTTTATTCTCTGCTCGGATTACACCTTTTCCTAAGGCTAGTCCGGCTGCTTTAATGTACAAGACCTTGTTTGGTAAAGAGTTGACATAAAAAATTGCTTTTTCCTTGTTATTAAATGACTTAAATTTTGGAACGGGCAAATTGTATTTCACCATAAAATTGCGGGCCCACTGCTTATCCCACTCCAGCTCCGAAGCTCGCTGCGTTGGCCCAAAAACCGCTATCCCTAATTTCCCCAGTTTGTCAACATAACCAGCTGCAATTACATCATCTTGAGCCACATCAACCAAATCTATTTTTTCTTTTTTGCAAACTTCAACAATGCCATCAAAATCTAACATTGCCACCTCTGGATAATTTTTAATTTTCCGAAGGAAAATAGTCCTACGGTTTATTTTAGGATTCTTAAAATCCGTCAAGCCATTACCCGGAGTCATAATGACCTTTTTAACTTTATTAGATTTTGCATAAGCAACTGCCAGAGCATGTTCCCTGCCATTTGAACCAATCACTAAAACATTAAACCTATCTTCCATGCCCCGCTGGCAGGACGAGCAAAGTTTTGCTAAAACATCTACATATAATTTATTTTCTTTTACCTTTAATCTCTTATATAAAGACTCAACTGTATCTCCTTTTCTGATCTTCTCAAAACACCTACCCAAGACCGGGCCAAAATCAAATTCATGGGATAAAAAGTGATTTGTGCACCCGGCATAACTAGCATGACTGTCCAGGAAATTTTGTATTGCCTTATTCGTCATTTTGCCTTTATTCCATAACGCATCTGTCCCATCCGGATTATTTACGACACCAGTCATACTGTCGGGGATTAATCCCGGATGAGTGTTTAAAATTTGGTCGGGGAATGCATCAATCACTTTATCCAAAATAATCTGTTTCCAACCGGCTAAACAAACATAATCAGGATTTATTTTTTTTAGAAGTGGCAGTAAATCTTCTTTCTTTGGAACTATTTCAACTGGTAAATTGTGCTTTTTTGCCCGCTCTAAACCTTTGGCATCAGGGCTATCACTGACAACCGCTGCAATAGTGGCATTGATTTTTCCGGACTTAACCCCATCAATAATCGCCTGTAAATTAGTACCTGTCCCGATATTAGATATTAAAACGACTATTTTTTTCATATGTTATTTCTTTCCTTCTCTCTCCTATATCCACCGGATAATTTCCATTAAACAAAGCCGTACACAGCAAGTCCTCGGATAAACCAATTGCTTTTATCAACCCCCCGTAAGATAAATAATGCAAAGAATCAACCCCTAGTTCTTTCGCAATTTCTTTTATATTTTTTACAGCTGCAATCAACTCTTTTTGGTTTGGAGTATCAATCCCATAAAAGTCCGGAAACTTTACCGGTGGCGAGGAAACCAGGAGGTGAATTTCTTTTGCTCCCGCATCTTTTATCATTCTCATAATTTGTTTTGAAGTTGTTCCCCTGACAATTGAATCATCAATAACAATGACTCTTTTACCCGAAATAACATGTTTCATTGGGTTAAGTTTTAACTGAACAATTCGATGGCGGGTATGTTGCTCAGGAGAAATAAACGTTCGGTGAATGTAGCGGTTTTTAATCAAGCCCATTTCAAAAGGTATACCGGACTGCCTGGAAAACCCAATTGCTGCCGGGATAGCAGAATCAGGGATAGGAATGACGACATCGGCTTTGATCTGATTTTCTTTCGCTAGTTCCTTACCCAAATTTTGCCTAACAACATCAACACTTTTCCCTAAAATTATGCTATCAGGCCTGGCAAAATAAACAAATTCAAAAACATCTAATTTTTGATTGCCTTTTTCTATTTGAAAACTTTGCAAACCTTTATCAGATACTGTCACCATTTCGCCGGGCTTCACCGCTCTTAAAAACTGCGCCCCCACTATATCAAGAGCGCAGGTTTCCGAGGCAATAATGTATCCTCCATTCAATTTACCCAAAGAGAGTGGTCTAATTCCAAAGCTATCCCGCAGAGCGATCAACTTTTTCTCGTCCATTATCAGTAAACAAAATACACCGGTAAATAAAGGAAAGGCTTTTGTAGTTGCATCTTCCAAATCAAGACCTTCTTTCACCAAAGCTGCAATAGCTTTGGCAATCATTTCCGAATCATTAAGCCCTTTGGTTTTTATATTTTTATTTTTTAAGAACTCTTCTAACTTTTTAACTGAAGGAAGATTGCCATTATGGACTAAAGCAATAGATTTTTTACCGGAAATTTTTTCTAAAATTGGTTGGGCATGGGTCACTACAGAATCACCTGAGGTAGAGTAACGGTTGTGACCGATTGCCAAGTAGCCCTTTAAAAAAATTAAATCCTCTTCTGCAAAAACATGAGAAACCAAACCCATGCCTTTATGAAGATAAATTCTTTTGCCGTCGGAAGAAGAAATTCCTGAAGATTCCTGACCCCGGTGTTGCAGGGCCCAAAGACCCGGGTGTACTAAACGGGCCGCCTCAAATCCCTTGCCGTATACTCCAAATATCCCACATTTTTCTTTAATTTTGCTTCCCATAGCTTAATATAGCCATTTGTGCTTGCAAAGTCAAGTATCTCTCCGTAAAATGGTATACTTAAATTAATGGAAAACTTATCCAGAAATCACCGGATACTTTCTTTTAAGTATGCCTTAGTGGGAATCGTTAGCGCTTTAAAAGAAGAACCCAATTTAAAATTTCACTTTTTTGCAGGGTTACTGGCAATTATAGCCTCTGCTGTTTTGAATATCTCCAGAGAAGATTGGATGATAGTTATTTTCCTGATTGGGTTTGTAATTTCAGTTGAACTAACTAATACAGCCATCGAAGCGGTAGTTGATGCATTTACAGACAAAGAACACCCCGGGGCAAAACTGGCCAAAGATATCTCGGCCGGGGCAGTTTTGATGGCCGCCCTAACTTCCGCAGTTGTAGGGATCATAATATTTTTACCATACCTCAGATAATGGACAATGTAAGCTTATTCTTCCTTATATTTAATTTAAATGGGCGTTTTCCAGTTTTAGACAACCTCATGGTTTTTGGGGCCACATCCCTATTTTATCTTACAGCCTTTTTAGTTTTATTCTTAGGTCTTAAAGGCAGCACAAAGGACAAAAAAGCTTGTCTATTAATACTTTTGGGGCTACCTATTGCTATTTTACTCATCAAGTTTATACATCTTTTTTTCTATGAAAGCCGCCCCTTTGTAACTTTTAATCTCTCTCCGATAGTAGCTGCAGAAGCAGACGCATCATTTCCATCCAGACATGCAGTTGTCTCCTCCGTTTTAGCCTTTGCTTTCGCTTATTTTAAATCAAAATGGGCCTTGCTTTTAATCCCTATAGCGGCTTGTATAGGATTTTCCAGGATTTATGTTGGTGTACACTATCCCCTGGATATAGTCGGAGGATTTGCAGTTGGAGCAATTTCTTTAATTTTTGCATTAAGAATTAAAGAATATTTAAGGATTTATCTTTTGAGATAACCTTTGCAGTGCCAAGATATAAGCCGCTGTCCTAAGATCCACTTTTCTATCTTGATAAATTTTCCAAATTTCCTCAAATGAGTGTTCCATTTTATTTTTCAAATCTTTATTTACCTTTTCTAAACTCCACCTCTCGCCCTTGACATTTTGTAACCATTCAAAATATGACACGATCACTCCGCCGCCATTGCATAAAACATCCGGCACCACTAAAATTCCTTTTTTGTTTAAGATCTCATCCGCTTCCGCGCTGACCGGGCCATTAGCCATCTCAAAAATTATTTTGGCTTTTATTTTACTGGCATTTTTGTTAGTTACCACATTTTCCAAAGCAGCAGGAATCAGAATATCTACAGGCAGCTCCAGAAGCTGCTCGTTTGAAACGATACCACCTTTCTTTTTCTCTGCCAGATCACAAACAGAACCGATGCAATAACAGCCGGCCAAGAATCCTTTTTCTTCTCTACATTTTTTCACCAGTTCAATATTGAATCCAACCCCGCTATTCTCAAAAATTCCACCGCGAGAGTCAGAAACTGCTACCACTTTGAATCCATTTTGATAAAGTATCTTCGCCAGATGTGACCCCACATTACCAAACCCTTGTATTGCCACAGTTAGCGGTTTCTTAAGACTTAAGCTTTTTATCAATTGCTCTAAAATAAAGAACCCTCCCAACCCTGTTGCTTCCTCCCGTCCCAAAGATCCCCCATTTCCCACCGATTTCCCAGTCACTACTGCCTTCAATTCATTTTTATTGTATTTAATTTTGAATTTTGAACTTTGAATTTTGAATTCTTCTGCCATCCAATCCATAATTTTGGAATTGGTATTAACATCCGGTGCCGGCACGTCGATTTCTGGTCCAATGTTCGGCGAAAGCATTTGGGTAAAACTTCTGGTCAATCTTTCCAGCTCTTTTTCGGAAAGCTTCTTAGGATCAATTACTATACCGCCTTTGCTGCCGCCAAAAGGATTATCTACTATGGCATTTTTTATCATCATCCAAAAGGCAAGAGACTTAACTTCATCCATATCAACATTAGGATGAAATCGCAAACCTCCTTTGTAAGGACCTAACAAATTATTATGTTGGACCCTGTAACCTTCCATCAGCTCCACGTTACCCGAATCGCGCTTTAATGGGAAACTCACTTCGATAGTCCGCTCAGGAGTTGAAAGAGATGTTAGAAACCAATCAGGAATTTTTTCATATTTTGCCGCCTGTTTTAAGCGTTTCAGTGCTGATTCAAAAATATTCATAAGTTACTTCAAAATACTCTCAAACTTACTAGAATCTTTAAAAGGACCAATGACTTGAAGATTATATTTTTTTCTTACGAACAGTTGCCTTGCCAAATTTTGTAAATCTTCCTTGGTTATTTTATCTATTTTTTGTAAGATTTCTTCAAACGTTTCTACCTTTCTATCCAAGACAAAATTGGTGCCAAAATATTCTGCCAAAAAATTTGTGGATTCGGACTGCAGGGCAATCCTTCCCCTGATCATTTCTTTGGCTTTTTTAAGTTCCTCATCTGTAACTTTTTCGGAAGTCAAAATCTGAAGTTCTGCTAAAATTACTTCTAAACCCTCATATACTTTTTCCAGTTTCAACCCTCCATAAACAGTAAATGCTCCCGTGTCTTTATAGGTTCCATGATTGGCGCCTACATGATAAGCCAAGCCCCTACGCTCCCGAACCTGGATAAATAATCTTGAGGACATTCCCTCACCCAAAAGAATAGACAGCACTTTGGCAACGTAACGCTTGCTATCATACCGGTCAAACCCTTCCATCCCTAAAACAAGGTTCGCTTGATCGGTAGCTTTGTAAAAAACATTAACTTTAGGTTTTTCTTGCCCCATTTTCTTAAAAGGTTTAAAAGCATACTTACGTCTTTCCGGAAGATTCAAAAAATAATCTCTGGCAAGTTTTTCAATATCTTTAGGCAATTTTCCTACAAAAACCAATGCCATGTTGTTGGGCGAATAGAGTGAATCCATGTAAGAAACCATTTCTTCATGGGTAACTGATGCAACTGTTTTCTCGTCACCCCCAATATCCCAACCAAGAGGCTGGTCGCCGAATTGTAACCTTTCATATAATACCCAAACGAATCTGGCCGGATTATCCTTATACATTCTCAGTTCTTCTACGATCACTCCTTTTTCTCTTTCAATTTCTTCTCTAGAAAGCAGGGATTCTTTAACCATCGAGGACAGGATGTCGGCGGATAATTCTACGTGTTTAGCAGCTGATTTAATCCAATAATATGTTACTTCCTTATCTGTGGCAGCATTATTGACAGCTCCGATTCCGTCAACTAAAGTGGCTATTTGCTCGGCACTGGGATATTTTCTGGACCCTTTAAAAAACATATGTTCCAGAAAATGCGACATACCGTTAATCTTTTTTGTTTCATAACGGGATCCGGCACCTACGGCAACCAAGGTCGTCACCGAATCAAGATGTGGCATATCTACCGTAATTAATGTTAAACCATTTTTTAAAGTAGTAATTTTATGCATGGATGCGTCTTAACATTTCCTCCACTGTCTGTTCAATGGTTAAATTGGAATTATCAATTACGATGGCGTCTTCCGGGATCCTTAGCGGTGAAACTTCGCGCGTCTCGTCTTGTTTGTCCCGCTCTTCCATGGCCGCCAAAACATCCTCATATTTTACAGCAGGGTCTTTTTCAACCAGCTGCTTAAATCGCCTTCCGGCTCTTTTCTCTACTGAAGCAGTTAGATAAAATTTGTGTTTTGCCTGCGGAAAAATCTCCGAACCAATATCCCGGCCTGTCATCACCGTACTTTTGGATTCCACTAATTCATATTGGATTTTTTTAGTTGCCTCACGGACTTCTTTGATGGCAGAAACCATCGGTACTATTTTCGTTACCTCCGGATCATGCAATAGATTGGTTAAATCCTCATCGTTTGCGTAAAACCTTTGCGCGCTGTCTTCCGATTTAATCTCGATCTGAAGGTTTTTATATATATCAACTACTTTTTCCAGATCATCAAGTGTAATGTTATTTTTTAGGATAAAAAAACAACCGGCCCGGTAAATGGAACCGGAATCAATATATTGGTAGCCCAACTTTTGGGCCAATAAAAAACCGACACTATTTTTGCCGGAAGATGTCGGCCCGTCAATAGTTATAACTTGCGTTTCCACTAAGGAGATAGTTTACCATAATTTAGCTCAAAACTGGAATAGAAATTACTGAGATTGTGGAGGGACTGACTGTATAAATTCAGCTATAGATACATAAGAAGCACTCGCTGGATCCAAGGCACTCAAATGAAGCCTAAGATTGCGCACGACAGTTTCTTGATCTCCGACTAAGACATGCCCCTCACTAACACCAAACAAAAACTCATCTTTACCATTTGCCCTATAAGGTATTTGAGATTCAACTTGAAGTAATTTCACCCCTGAGATTCTTGCTGCTGTTAGATCTAATTCTAAAGGATAGCTTGCTCCGTCTGGATAAACAGCTTGGTTACCCTCAGTTGTAGATACAACTGCCATTAAAGGGGTAGGAAAAATATTAAACAGAGGATTCACATAACCTATTAACCTCATTTCTGCTTCTTGCGAACTCATAGGGTGAATATAACATACTGAAAAAAACTTTTCAACTATGGGATGACGTGGCTTTTATTCTTGGGCCTTCCGGAGTATCTTCTATTCCATAACCCAGCTTTTTGATTTTCTTACGCAGTTCATCTGATTTCTTAAAATCTCCTGATTTTCTGGCTTGCTCCCGCTGATTTACTAACTTTTGCACCTCAGCCGGCACCTCTATCTTTTTTCCTAAATACTCCTCCAGTTTTAGTCCCAAAACTTTATCCATTTCTAAAATTGATTTGGCTTTGGCAGAAGATGGATAGTCGGACTTAACCATATCCCAAAGTACTGCCAGGGCTTGGGGGGTATTTAGATCATTATTTAAAGCTTCCATAAAATCCTGCTCATATTGTGCGCAGCCAATTTTGAGTTCATCCCAATCCCTGATAATCTCTCTTAAATTATCTAAAGCATTTTGGGCTGCTTCCAACGACTTCCAGGTAAAATTTAGCTTATCTCGCCAGTGGGCAGTTAAAAATAAATACCGAAGAGCCAGTGGATCAAAACCTTTCTTCACAATTTCATCAATCTTGTAAAAATTCTTTTTAGACTTGGACATTTTTTCCCCATCAACTATCAGGAAATTATGGTGGACCCAGTATTTAACAAATGGTTTTCCCGACGCTCCTTCGCTTTGAGCAATTTCATTAGGGTGGTGTACCGGAATATGATCAATTCCCCCTGTGTGAATATCAAAAGAATCTCCTAAATATTCCATACTCATGGCGGAACATTCAATGTGCCAACCGGGAAACCCTTCTCCCCAAGGAGAAGGCCATCTCATTGTATGATCCTTAAAATGGCCGACTGTAAAAAACCAAAGAGCAAAATCTTGCGGATTTTTCTTTTGTTTATCTACAAAGACATCTTCTCTGGCACCTATTTCTTTCTCTTCTAACTTCTGTCCGGATAACTTTGAATAATCGGCAAACTTACTAATATCAAAGTAGATGGCATGAGTTGTTTGATAAATAAACCCATTTTTTTCTAATCTGTGGATCAATTTAATTTGTTCTTTAATATGTTCCGTAGCTTTGGCTACGATATTCGGCCTTTTGGTATTGACTGTTTCAACTGACTTCCAGAAATAATCTTCAAAAAATTTAGCAGCTTCCCAGACAGATTTCCCCGACTCCCTCGCACCCTTTTCCATTTTATCCTCACCCGCATCTTCGTCGGAAACTAAGTGTCCAACATCGGTAATATTCATGACATGCTTTACCTCGTACCCGTTAATTTCCAAAATCCGTCTTAAAATATCATCTCCAACATATTTCCTGAGATGGCCGATATGTGTATAGTCATAAACCGTCGGACCACAAGAGTATATTCCCACTTTTGGTGGATTAATTGGTTCAAAGTTTTCTATTCTTCGAGTTAAGGTGTTGTAAAGTTTTAGCATCATCCTCCCACTCCTCTTTTGAATTCTACCTTTCCGGCATACGCAACTACCGGATTAACTGGTTGTTTTTTCTTTTCTTCTTTTTTTATTTCAATAACCTGTTTTTCCTGCTGCTGTACTTGAATTCTTTGCATTTCTTTTTGTTTATTTTGCTGCCTGACCATTTTTTGCGCTTGGTCTGTTTGCTGATAAAAAGCTATTTTTCTTCTGGCCTCGGCTATTTTCTTTTGATCATCGGCTTGCTTTTGCTGAATCTGTTGAGGAGTAAGTTGTGTGCCGGTTGCTGACTGGGCACCCTGTTCCAAGGCTTGTCCCAAAGAGTCTTTAACCTCTTCCGTAACCTCTTTTACGACTTCAGCTGTTTCCTCTGCAACTTGTTTTATCCCACTTCCTAAATCAGCCATGGATACATTCTAGCATATTAATATTCCTTTCTACCCTCCAGCGCCCTAGATAAAGTTGTCTCGTCTGCATATTCCAAATCCGATCCGACCGGCAAACCTCTGGCTATTCTGGTTATTTTAACTCCTAAAGGAGTAATTAACCTTTGGATATACATGGCAGTGGCCTCTCCTTCCATGGTCGGATTTGTAGCCAGGATGATCTCTTTAACTTTGTTACCTCTCAGCCTGGGCAAAAGTTCTCTTATATGAATCTCCGACGGTCCAATATTTTCCAAAGGTGATATAACTCCATGTAAAACATGGTAAAGTCCCTTAAAGTTTGCTTTCTCTAAAGCCAAAACATCCAACGGATTTTCTACCACTGCAATAACTTCTTTGTCACGACCGGGATCGGAACAAATTTGGCATGGATCTTCTTCGCCAATGTTAAAGCAAATTGAACAAATCTTTGTTTTCTCCTTCATCCCCAAAGCAGCCTCAGCCAAAGCCTTGGCTTCCTCTATGGGAGCATGTAGAAGATAGTAAGTTAGCCTCTGGGCAGTCTTTGGCCCAATACCGGGCAGTCTTTCGAAAGCCTCTATTAAACTTCGTACACTCTTGGGAACTTGCACCATGATGAAGCAAATCTTAGCACTTTTTTTAATATTCTTCGAGTGTTAAAAGTCACAATTAGGAGACATCTTAGATCTGATAAACCCAATACCTGCAGCTAATCTTCCAACTAGGGAGTTCTCAAACCTACTTCTCTTGTCTTCTGCCTGAATCTGTCTCACTTGACCCTCTAAACGATCAACTATCGCAGGATCTATTCTTGGGTCATATAAATAAAGCGTATATTGATCTCCATATTTTACCCCTCTTGGCGTAACATCAACTTCATTTCCTCCCCTATGCATTCTATAATTGAAACTGGTATCTCGCCTAACCAGAAATACAGGCATTGAATTATTTGGTAATCCTGGCAAAGGATCTGGACGACTACACATAAACGATCCCTCTTGTGGATGATAATTTGATGGTTTGTGTATAGAAAGCACTCCCTCTCGAAGATCTGCTATATCCGTAAGAGCCATAGCTACTTCTCTTTCATTAGTTCCTTTAATCTCAATAGTTAGTATTCTTGTTTCAGGATTATTATTATTCATTTTACATCCCTGGGATTCCCATCCCGCCCATTAAGCCTTTCATTTCATCTGCTGCCACTTTTTGAGATTGCTTTAAGGCTTCATTGATCGCTTCTGTAATTTTTCCAAAATCCGCCTCTCCGGAAATTGACTGGACTTTTTGATCCGCAGTCATTACCACAGTTACACCTTTGTGTTCAATAGTAATCCTAATTCCAGACAGCCTTTTCTGCACCTCCATGGCCTGATCTCTCATCTTCTTAAGATCCCCTAATTGTTTTAAATTGTCCATGAAACCCATAGGCTATTTCGTACTCCTTTTGGCTGATTCTATCACATTTTCAAGAAGTGATACAATTGTTAAAGGCCCAATCCCACCGATTGTGGGACAATATAATTTGGCAATTTTGCTAATTTCCTCCTCATTAATATCTCCATAAATTTTTTTCTTTCCCTCCACTATCTCTCTGCCAACACCTACTCCAATTACATACGCTCCTTTTTTAACATTTGATGCATTCACAATATTTTTAACACCTGTTGCAGAGATCACTACATCTCCACGTTTGATTATGGTATTAGGATTTTCTGTTTGGCGGTTAATACTAAAGACTTCAAATCCATGATTTTCCAAAGTTTGAGTAATTGGCCCGCCTGCTGTTTTACCCCTTCCCAAAACCACAATTTTTTTATTTTCTAGAAACTCTTCCGTCTTCGAAAATCCTTCAAGGTAAGCGAAAGCTGTCAGCATCTCCCAGGTAGCCAAAGCTGTTGCTTTTCCGTACGGCGACTCCTCGCTAAACCCATCAACATCTTTTTTGGGGTCAATCTTAGAGACTAAATTGTCAAAATCCCAACCCTTATATATCGGGTATTGGATAATCATCCCGTGGACACTTTTGTCTTCATTCAACCTCTCAATAGTACGCACACACTCGTTAAATTGGTTTTCGGAGAATTCAAGAAATATAATCTTAACTCCGATTTGCTTAGCCCTTTTTATCTTAAAATCTACATAAATCCGGGAGGCCGGGTCTTCTCCCGCCAAAATTATGGCAAATGTTGGTTTAACTTTTAACTGTTTTACCTTTTCTTTGAGTTTTTTTGCAATAGCATCAGCAACTACTTTACCTGATACCTTCATAAATGATTATCCTTCGAGCGAAGCGAGAAGTTACCTAAAGAAATGTTATAGTCTTTAAGGTAGGTTCTCACTACGTTCGAACAATAATGATTCTCAATCATTTATCCCCGGTACCGGAAATTTTCCGGCAAAGTTTTCTACTTCTTTTCTAATCCTCTTCAGATTTTTGTTTTTGTGTAATTTAATTTTGATTTCCTTTAAGAAATCCTTTCTTTTTTCTTGTTTCCTTGGCAAATCAAGTCCCCTGATTTCTTCCAATACTCTCTTAATCCAATCAGCAATCTTAACCATATCCTCCTCCTTCATTCCTCTTGAAGTTAGAGCCGGTGTCCCCAGGCGAATGCCTGACGGGTAAAAAGGCGAAGCAGGTTCTCCCGGGATTGTATTTTTATTAACTGTAATACCGGCCTCCTCCAAAGCATATTGGGCTTGATAACCCATGCCGTATCCGTATTTAGTTAAACTGAAAAGTATCAGGTGAGTTTCCGAAACAGTCCCTAACTCTTTGGCCAAAACTGCTGCATTTTTAGCCACCTGTATAGCGTATTTTTTAAATGAAGGCTTTAATGCCTCCTCCAAACTTACTGCAATAGCTGCGGTTTGGTGGTTGTGTGGCCCACCCTGAATGCCAGGAATTATCGCCCTTTCAATTTTTGACTTTATCTCCAAATCTCTCTTCAACCCTCTTTCGGTTACTAAAATTATCGCTCCTCTCGGACCTCTCAACGTTTTATGCGTTGTTGTCATAATGATATCAACATCAGGCACGGGTGATTCGTGTACACCGCCAATAATTAAACCGGTGATATGGGAAATGTCTGCTACCAAGCTCGCTCCAACCATATCGGCAATTTTTCTAAACTTTTTGTAATCCAACTTAAAAGGATATGCCGTTGTTCCAACCCAAATTAGTTTTGGTTTATGAATTTTGGCTAACGTTTCCAACTCCCCAAAGTTAATTTTCCAATCATCACCAACTGTATAATTAACAGCCTTATAAAAAATACTGGAAAAGTTTAAATTAGCGCCGTGGGTTAAATGTCCGCCGGAAGAGAGTGCCAGTCCCATCACCACATCGCCCGGTTCACAAACTGCCATGGTAATAGCCAGATTGGCCGGAGAACCGGAATAAGGTTGCACTAGGGCAACCGGCACTCTAAATAATTTCTTGGCTAAATCGCAAGCGTAATTTTCAATCTTATCTATAATCTCATTCCCACCATAATATCTTCTGCCGGGAAAACCTTCCGAGTATTTGTTGGTTAAAATAGAACCCAAAGCTTTTAAAACATCTTTGGAAACATAATTTTCCGAGGGGATCATCTCCAAACCATACTTTTGACGATGGGCTTCTTCGGAAATTAATTTAAAAACCCTTGATGCCATGAAGGAATTCATTGTTAATCAGGAGTAGTTAATTGTCAAGAGGAAATTATGTTTTGATTAAATCTTTCATTCCTGCTACTATAACTTCATGGAAGTAGAAGAAGTATCACCTAAATTAACAGAAACCTTTCAAGAAGGTTATATGCAAGTTGTTGACAGATCCCCAGAAAATCCTAAATCAGAAATACCGGTGATTCTATCTCCGGGTTGGAGTGAAAATCCTAAAGTGTTTAAGGATGCTATTCAGGTGTTTTTAAATTCCGGACGCCGAGTGATAGCCTTTAACTTTCCCGGGATCAGAAATAGCACCCGGGAAACTAGTTATCCTAATCTTGAAGTAGGTAAAGCTGAGACCATATTAGAATTAATGCGAACCAAAGGTATTAAAAAAGCCGATGTAGTTTGCCATTCGGAAGGATCGATCGGACCAATCATTGCAGCCTCACTTGAACCGGACAAATTCAGAAATCTGATCCTGGTAGGACCGGCAGGTTTTATAGGAAAAGATAGCTTCCCTAAACTAGCAGGAAGGTTTTCTGTAAAGACACTAACCGATCCACATAGACTTTTAGGAGGCGACAAACCAATGAGACCTTTTTTCCGTTATTTGAAAGAAGGTATCAAATTCGCTTTTCGCCACCCTATCCAAGGCCTAGAAGAAGCTATGGCTATTTCTCAAGTCCAATTGGAAGACACACTGCAGGAATTACACAACAACGGCGTCGGTATTGCCATTGTCAGTGGTGTTAATGACCCGGTATTCCCCATGAAAAGATTGCAAAAAATCGTTAAAAGAAACATGATTGATGGATTTGTCTCAGTTGCCGGAGGCCATGATGAAATTCATCTTCAGCCCAAATACGCCAGAGCTGCGGAACAGTTAATAACAAATTTGGAGAATAAGCAGAAAAATAATCCTACTAGTTAACAGAGTCGGAATTGAAGATTTCGGCAGCTGCCCTGATAATTTCATCATCGGAAGCAACTTCAATATTGGCAATATCTTCTTTTCTTTCCGGGCGATTTCCTAACACTGTAGATATTTTGATATTTCTTCCTAGAATATCGGAGAGGATTGATTCTAAAAGAACTTTATTTTTAGGAGCTTCCAATATTCGCTGATGGAAAGAATATGGAACCTTCATGATTACAGTCGTTTCGTTGCATTCTACAACATTGATAGACCGAAGGAGTGCTTCCAAGGAAAAATTAAAAGGCCGAATAGTTTCCAATACAAAAGTCCATTTCTCTTTGATTTTTAAGATATCGTTGTTGGACGATGGATCATGGATGGTAGAAGGTAGATCTTCCACTACTATCTTCGATTTTCCATCATCTACCGTCTCTACCTTGTCATTCTGAACGATTAGTGAAGGATCTTCCGAGCTTGGAAGACCTGTCTCGAGCGGAGTCGAGAGATTCCTCGTTTCACTTGGAATGACGGGGGTAGGACTGCATATTTCCACAATCGCCAGTTCCAGCGGGAGTGAAGGAATGGGCGCAAATTTTAATTTTTCTATAGCTTTTTGTAGAATATCCAATAATCTTACTAACTCCTGATTAGACAAACGATCCGACAACGCCATAACTTCTTCGTATTTATCTTCCGTAAATTGAGGTTTTACTAATTCTTCTCCCAATCCATTTTTAATAAATACCAAACTTCTTAAGATATCCATTAAAGATAACATTAACTCGCGCGTATCAACCCCATTCCCCATCTGTTTTGAAATATTCAATAAACTCTTGCTGGTATTTCTCTCGGAAAGACTTTCTAAAAGATCCCGGAGATCGTCAAATTGTGTTGATCTTAAATTTTCTTCCAAAGATTTGGCTGTAATTTTTTCTTCTTTAATACTTACTTGATCCAAGAGCTTAACCCCGTCTCGAAAACTGCCTTCAGCTCTTTTTATCAAGATCTTCAGCGCTTCCGGTTCGATATCAATCTTTTCCTTTTTGATAATTTTTGAAAGCTCCTCCGAAATCTCATCCGGTCTCGCTAACTTAAAATCTAATCTTTGAACTCTTGACAAAATGGTCTGCGGAATCTTCCCAATTTCGGTCGTTGCCAAAATGAATAAAGCATGTTTCGGAGGCTCTTCCAACGTCTTAAGTAATGCATTAAAAGCCTCCATAGTTAACATATGAACTTCATCAATTATGTAGACCTTTTTCCTGGCACTAGTTGGAGAAAGCTTAATTTTATCCCGCAGCGATCTAATGTCCTCTATGCCTCGGTGTGATGCGGCATCGATTTCGATAAGGTCTAGATTTGATCCATCTGTGATCGATAAACAATTATTACACTTATTGCAAGGTGCATTATCCAAAATCTCGCAATTAACCATCTTTGCCAGAATCCGAGCCGTTGATGTTTTACCCGTTCCCCGGGGACCAACGAAAAGATAGGCATGTGATAGTCTGTTTTCCTGGAAAGATGAAAGAAGTGTTTTTTTTACAGCCTCTTGACCTACAAGCTCCAAAAGGGTTTGCGGACGATACTTTAAATAAAAGGCTTTGTTTTCCATTAGTTATGATTAAACCCCAAAAGGTGATTCAAACCATGCTCTACCAAATTCCTAATCTCTTCATCAACTGAAATCCCATCAAGTGAGGCATCCTCTACGGCTTGCGGGTATGAAATAACAATATCACCGAGCCGAAGCCATTTATCGGGAGAGGCCACAAAACCGACTTTGGGAATATGTCGCAAGCTGACAGGATTTGGATCTTCTAAAGCAAAGGATAAAATATTCGTGGTAGAATCTAAACCACGATACTTTCGATTAAGCTCATGCATTTTTCTATCGCCCACAATATTGATCCCCAGTTCGATGCGCCCGGAAATGCGAAGCTTCTTAAGCATTTCCGAAACTGTAGCCCTTATGCTGGCTTTATTGATATTATATCTTGGATCAGAACTTACAATAATATTAACCATGCTATTTAGATAACTTCTCTTTAACCATCGCAGATACCATTCCACCGTCTGCTCTTCCTTTTACCTCACTCATCACCACCCCCATCACTTTCCCCATATCAGCAATTGTTGTAGCCCCCAATTCATTTATAGTATCTAGAACTATTTTAGTCAATTCCTCATTTGAAAGCTTCGATGGTAAATACCCTTCCAGAATCTTCAGTTCGGCTTCCTCTTTCAGGGCTGCTTCTTCTCTGTCACCTGATCTAAATGCGGCAGTTGCTTCCTTTCTTTTTTTTGCTTCGCGTTGGAGAACTAAAATTACATCCTGGTCAGAAACTTTAGCACCCTTTTGAATCTGGGCATTGTGAATTTCTGATAACAAGAGTCGCAAGGTGGAAACTTTTATCTCATCACGAGCCAACTGAGCATTTTTCAAATCAGTTTGAATTTGATCCAGTAACATAAAAGGGGTTATCTGCCGTATCTTTTTGCCCGCATGATTTTTCTGCGCTTTTCCGCTAAATATTCTTGACGGATTTCAGATGGTTTCCTATAAACAGATCTTTCCCTAATTTCTTGAACTATTCCCTCTGCTACAGCTTTTTTTTGAAATTTTCTAATGACTGAATCCGTACTATCGCCCGGACCGGCTTTAACTACAATAGACATAAGTTTTAAAAAAACACCTCCTTTTTGTTTATCAAACCATCTTTTTCCATTGTCCACCTAAAAGATGGAAATGTAAATGGGGCACATGTTGAGCCTTTCCTCCATTTACCACCACCCTGTATGAATCATTTTCCAAATTATTTTCCGTAACTAATTTATTAACAGCTTCATAAATTTCAGAAAGCAAACTGTCGTGAGAGCGATTTAAATCTTTAATTCCCCCGATATGTTCTTTTGGAACAATCAAAATATGAATATCTGCGGATGGATTAATATCTGCAAAAGCAACCAAGTTCTCAGACTCAAGCTCAAAGTCTTTTGGTATCTCACCGTTAATAATTTTACAGAAGATACAATTATCCATCACCCACCAATCATCTTTTTCAGTAGATCCAAAGTTCTGGTCTGTCGCAAAGCGTGTCTTAGATGTAACCTTGGTTCTTGTGCCTCAAATTGCTGTTTAACTTTATTATCCTGGATCTTATCAATTTCTGCTTTTAATTCCTCATCAGAAATTGTCACATTTTCCGCTCTGGCAACTTCTGCCAGTCCTAATTCCATTCTGACATTTTTCTCAGCTTGCACTCTCCATTCGTTTTTGAGTTGCTCTAAAGTTTTCCCCTGGCTTTTTAAATAATCCTCAAGCAAGAGTCCCATATCTGCAACTCTCCTCTGGAGAGAAACCAGCATCCTGTTTAGCTCATCAGCAATTAATATTTCGGGTAGCTCTACTGTCGTAATTTTCTCCACCTCTTGTAAAATGGCCTCTTCAAAATCCAATTCATTATTGTAAGAAACATTGGCCTCCAAATCTTTGCGGATTTTATTCTTAAGATCTGCCAGGCTTATAGCACCCATAGCTTTGGCAAATTCTTCGTTCGGCCCTTCTGCTTGTCCGTTAGTTGGAGCTTGTGTCTGTTGTCCGCCCTGAAAACTAATTGATCCCGATTGAGTCGGGGTTGATCCGGTTTGTCCCCCGCTAGATTGCTGTTGTCCACTATTTACCGGCTGTATCCCCGGCCTTGATTTCCATCTTTTGAAAAGATCGTCTAAAACTTTCTGTACTTCTTCCTCGATGACTGGCTTTGGGGTAGGCCGGCTGACTTTAATAGTTTTATAATTACCGACACTAACCGCCGGTCTATTAGTAATAGTTGCTTTAAACTGAAGTTGTTGACCCTTAACAAAAGAAATAAGATCGTACTTTGGATAATCAATGGGGATAATATCTGTACCCTTCAGTGCTTCAATCAGAAAATTGGGCATGGCGACTTTTAAAACCTCATCCTGAAGTTTAATTCCTAAGTTTTGTTCAACCATCGCAAGCGGCGCTTGCCCTTTTCTAAAGCCTGAAAGTTCCACATCGGAAGCTTCTCTCTGCAAAGTCTGATCCCAAGTTGCCTGTAAATCTGTCCAAGGGACAGTAATTGTTACTTCGACTATTGATTTAGGTTGTTTAAGTATATTTTTGGTTACCATCGTGCAACGTAATTTAACAGAAAATCGGATTAAAATCAATGAGAAAACCGTATAATTTTAAGGAATTCTTCAAAAGAAACAAATTTGGTCTCCTTTTCTGATCTTTTTTTAATTTCAAGTTTATCACCCGTTTTCTTAGAGATAACCACCCGATATGGAATTCCAATTAAATCACTATCTGCAAATTTAGCTCCGGCAGATACTCCCGCTCTATCATCAAACAATACTTCCACTCCCTCTGCTTGAAGTAATTTGTAAATCTTCCCAGCATTATTCAAAACTTCCTTATTTTCCAGATCAAAACCCACTAGATGAACTTGAAATGGCGCTACGCTCTCCGGCCAAATGATTCCCTTATCATCATGATAAATTTCTACAATTGCTCCCATTGTTCTGGAAATTCCCAATCCATAACAGCCGGCGGAAACGATTCTCCTCTCTCCATCTTTATCTGTAAAACTTAGATCAAAAACTTCTGCATAGGCACGTTTAAGCGGAAAGATATTTCCCACTTCAATTGCCTTTTCCTCTTTTAAATCCCCTCCGCACTCAGGACATTTTTTATTTTCTACAATCTCTTTATTAATTGCAGCACTACATTTTTGACAGACAAAAATTATATCCTCACCGAAAGGAGTCAGAACTTGGAATTCTTCCGAAAGATCGGAAAAGGTCCCACCCGAGGCTTTAGTCACTAGCGCCGGTATTCCTAAATCTTTAAAAATTTTTACGTAAGCATCTCTTGCCTGTTTGTAATATTCGTTTCTTTCTTCATCAGTGGTATGGAATGCATAAAGATCTTTCATAATAAACTCTCTAGTGCGCAACAAACCTGCTTTAGCCCGCGGCTCATCACGGAACTTAGTCTGGATTTGGTACAAATAAAGCGGCAGGTCTTTGTATGACTTGATATGTTCGGCAAGCAAAGGATAGATAATTTCTTCATGCGTCGGCCCTAGCACCAAATCTTTATTTCCTGCGCCCTTTAACTTAAACAAAGTGTCAAAACTTTTAAACCTGCCAGTTTTCTTCCAATTTTCGCCAGGATGTAGAACCGGCATGAGCATCTCCTGCCCACCGATTTTATTCATTTCAACTCTCACAATATTGGAAATTTTTTCGATGACTTGCCAACCTAAAGGCAAATAGGTGTAGACCCCTGCTATTTCCTGATGGATAAACCCAGCACGAACAAGAAGCTGATGGTTTAACGACTGCGCTCCGCTTGGAACTTGTTTTAATGTCTTAGGAAAAAGCTTTGAATAAAGCATTACTTAACCCCTCTTCCTAATGGTACATCCTTTAAAGTAGTCAGCGCAATCCAGTTGCTCGAGTCTTCGGTTCCGTCATCCGGTCCTAGTGTTAAAACCTCTGAAGTAAAAGGACCAATTTGTTTTGGAGGAAAGTTTACTACACAAACAACTTGTTTCCCTAATAATTCTTCTTTTGTTTGGTTTTTGATAAACTGTCCGCTGGATCTTTTAATGCCAATTTCCTGGCCGAAATCTATAGTTAATTTATATGCGGGCTTACGGGCTTCCGGAAAATCTTCGACCTTAATAACTCTTCCCACTCTAATATCAACCTTATCAAAATCTTTATAACTTATTTGTGGTTTCATCATTAAAAAATTATATCATCCTTTTCATTTTTCCCACGGCCGGAGGAGAATTTGAATAAAAAGTTAATTTTAGTTTAAGGTAGTAGCTTCCGGATATCCGAAAATGTAATAAGAAGAACCAGAGCGAGCAGAATTATAAAACCAACCTGGTGTACCATCCTTTCAACATCTTCCCTAACCTTTTTTCTGGTTACCGCCTCAATGACCAAAAATAGTAACCTTCCCCCATCCAAAGCAGGTACTGGCAAAACATTAAATATAGCGAGCGTTAAAGAGATAACTCCCACAAACCAAACATAAGGCAGAACCGCTGCCCAGCCCGAAGATAAAATATCATTTGTCACCACAGCCAATCCTACCGGTCCTGCCACGGATTTTGAAATTTGTCCAAAATTTCCATAAAAAAGTTCACGCAAAATACCACCTAACCCGGCAAAAGTGACTCTTGTTATATCCCAAGAATAGCTGATGCCGGAAAATGTTTTTTCGGTAAAACTTGTGTATTCCCTGAAAGGAATCGGACTGAATATTACTCCTATTAATACATCACCGCTTGCCGTCTTTTTGGGGGTTACCTCAACCTGTCTAGAACTATTTCCATCACTATCAGTAAGGGTCAAGATCAAGGGTTTTTCGTCTTTAGACCTGATAAGATTCCTTGCTTGTTCAATGTCCTTAGGTTCTTGATTATCAACAGCAACTAATTTATCTCCTACCTTTATCCCTGCTTTTTGTGCCGGGAAGTCGTTTTCTACCTTCGCAATATATACTGCCGGCGAAAGCATGGGATAAATGATTTTAAAATTTTGCGAAATTATGACGGCGTAGAAAAGCACCCAAGCCAGAATCAAATTCATAGTCACTCCTGCCACCACAACTATGATTCTCTGGCTTACCGGCTTGGTCCTAAAATCCCTGTTTTGTTTTTCTTTGTTCACAGTCACTGTATCCACTTCATCTTCTCCCATAAGTTTGACAAATCCCCCAAAGGGTAACCAATTTATGGAATAGATCGTCTCTCCAATTTTTTTACCCCAAATTCTCGGAGGGATACCAAACCCAAACTCCTCTACCTTAATGCCGAATCTTTTGGCCATGATAAAGTGTCCAAATTCATGGATCAGGACTAAGAGTAATAGTGTAGCGATGAAAATAAGGATAGATACAACCATACTAATTAATTTTCAATTTACAATTTTTCAGTTTTCAATGAATTTTCATTGTCACAATGATCAATTGTAAACTCACTGAAAATTGAGAACTGACAACTGAGAACTAAATTTGTGTCAGCTCTTCTTCCTTAAGCTTACCTAACTGCTCAACCTCTGCAACTTTTTTATCTACCAGCTCCTGCAAAATTTTTTCTCTCCTGAAGAATTCATCTTCTCCAAACTGACCTTCTTCTTGAGCTTTCTTCCATACATTTCTAAAATCATGTCTAATCTGTCTGATGGAAACATTGGTCTCTTCCTTTTTTTGATGTAAAAGTTTGATAAATTCTTCCCTTCTTTCCGCACTGAGTGGCGGGATCGGCAAGCGGATTAGGTTACCTTCATTTGAAGGATTTAAACCTAAGTTTGATTCCTGGATAGACTTGATTACTTTATCCAAAATAGATACATCCCAAACTTGGACCGTTAAAAGGGTCGGCTGCGGAGCGGAAATATTTCCCACTTCTGAAAGTCTCATTTTAGAACCATATGCTTCAACCGAAATATTTTCTATTAAAGCCGGATTGGCCCTGCCTGCCCTGATCCCTGCAATCTCCACCTTAAAATGATGCATTGCTGCCTCTATTTTTTGATTAGGTTCAGTTAAGACTGGATCCATAATTCTTGTAATAGATAGCGAAGTCACGAGCTAGCTACTCTCCCAAAGCTATCCTTTCAAATCTTCCTACTTGTATATTTTCTCCTACTTTTCCAATCACCGTTTTTATCAACTCTTCTACAGTCAAAGAATTATCCCTAATATACTCCTGGGACAAAAGTTCTTCAACGCTTGATGGGTTCATTGAGGCAATTTGTAAAGCCAATTCATGAGCTAAATTCTTAAAATCTTCTGTCCTTGCTACAAAATCTGTTTCACAAAGTACCTCTACCAAAACCCCAACTCTCCCACCATGAGAATAAACTTCCACCATTCCTGCTTTAACTTCCCTTTCAGCCTTAGAAGAAGCTTTATCAAGACCTTTTTTCTTAAGCCACTGTTTGGCTTTTGCCAAATCCCCATCAGACTCTTTCAAAGCCTCCCGGCAACCAGCAATACCAGCCCCAGTTTCTTCTCTTAGTTTTTTAATAAATTCTATATCCATAAAAACTCCTAGTAGGACGGCGAAGTCTGAGACAACAAGGTAATCGGTACAGTTGAGCGCACCACTTACTCCATGACCCAAACCTTACTCGGCGCGAAACAAACCGATAGCGAGCGATGTGGTCGCGCGAGCGGTACTTTGTGTCCAGACGAGCCAGACTCTTTATTCTACCACCCTCTCCGATTCCTTAACCGCTTTCTTTTCTACCATCTCCTCAGCCTCTGCCACTTCCTCCTTTAATTCCTCCTGTATCTCCTCATCTGTCTGTTTTGCTGCTTCTTTTTCCTCTTTTTTCAAAAGCTTCTCAGCTACTTTCCCTGCTTCCTTTTTACCCTCAGCATAGGCCAAAGCTACAGCTCCCACTAATATTTTAATAGATTTTATAGCATCATCATTACCAGGGATAGGATAATCAATTTCAGTTGGGTCAGAATTTGAATCTGCAATTGCCACTACTTTTACGTTTAATCTCTGAGCTTCCCTAATGGCAATATTATCTGACACTGCGTCTACTACAAAAATTGCATCAGGAAGCTTATCAAGATTCATCGCTCCGGCAAAATCTTTTTGAAGCTTACTCATTTTTCTCTCTAAAAGTAATTGTTCTTTTTTGGTATATTTGGAAAGTTGCCCTTTTTCTTTCTGCTCTAAATATTCTTTGAGTCTTTTAATATTTTTCTGAATTTGCTCAAAATTGGTTAAAAAACCTCCCATCCAACGCTCTACCAAAAATGGCGCTTGTAGTTCCTTCGCCAACTCCTCTATGATAGGTTTTGCTTGTTTTTTTGTTCCGACAAACAGTAATACTTTACCCTCTTTGCCTAGATTGTAAACAAACTCGCAGGCTTCTTTTAAGTATTGTTCGGATTGGGTTAAGTCAATAACATGGACACCCTCCCTGGCACCATAAATATATGGGCGCATTCTCGGGTGGCCACGTCTAACCTGGTGTCCAAAATGGACTCCGGCTTCCAGTAATTCTTGTAAACTAGGTAATTTGTACATAGTCTCTTAATCCTCCTCATAGTCAGTGGTTTCTCAGAGACTTAAACTATGAGTGTGTAATAGCGGTATTCTATCAGGATCAAACTAATTAAGCAAGACTAATATTTTGACAAATATGATACAATTTATAACCGTTATGGAAAAAATAGAAGTCAGGGTTGGTAGAGAATATCCAAACGGTAACATACCGGGGATATCAAAAGTAGGCGGTCAAATACTCTGTCGGCCAATAATGGAATCTGTAGATCCCAGAGTACAGTATTCCAAGTTAATAGGAGGAGAGCTTAAACCAGCAGAATTTGATCCTACAACCGGACAAGAAACAGTATTTGAACATCCACAACATCCGCACTTTTAAAAATTCTTAAATTATCTTTCCAACTCCAAAAATCTATACTTAAACCCATCTGATTCCTGCTCCTGTGACTGCCAGACTTTTCTTTTAAATTCCGAATAATCGGGGAAAAATGTGTCGCCTTCTATCTCCGTATCAATCACTGTGAGATACAGCTTATCTGCTAAAGGCAAAGCCTGCTTGTAAATCTCTCCTCCACCAATTATAAAAACTTCTTTATCGCCCGCTTTGCCCACCACCTCTCTTAGAGCTTCTTCCAGCGAATGTACAACTATTATACTCTCTGATGCATAGTTTGATTCCCGGGTGATCACAATATTTGTTCGACCAGACAAAACTTTTCCAATAGACTCATGGGTTTTTCTACCCATAATAATAGGATGCCCCATGGTAATTTCCCTAAACCTTTTTAGCTCTTCGGGGATATGCCATGGCATTCCACCCTTTTTCCCAATCACTCTTTTACTTCCTGCTACAGCTACTATGATGCTAATTCTTGGTTTTTTCATAATATCCACCTGCCACAGTGAGCTCTGCTTTAATAACGGGAAGAGGATCATAGTTTTCCAAAGTCACAAGAATCGGCTTAAAATCATCAATCTTTTTAATGCCAGGATCTAATTTAACAGTTGGAAAAGGCCTTGGTTTTCTTTTAATTTGTTCTTTAACTTGGGCGAGGTGATTTTCATAGATATGGACATCACCGAAGGTGTGAATAAATTCTCCAGGCTTAAAACCTGTAATTTTAGCCAAAATCATCGTTAATAAAGCGTAGCTTGCGATATTAAAAGGCACACCCAAGAAAACATCACAACTCCGGTGGTAAAGCTGCAAAGAAAGCTTACCGCCTCTCTGGTTGATCTGGAACATATTATGACAGATCGGAAAATAAGAGGTATCCTCCTTTGTAGCCATGGTATAAAGATATTCCGGATTCCAGGAATTGACAATCAAATTTTTGGCATCCGGGTCTTCCTTTAATTCCTGGACTATCCATTTTAGCTGGTCAATAGTTCTACCTGTCCTGGTGGGCCAGCGCCTCCACATCTCTCCGTAGATCCTGGGTAGATTTCCCCATTTTTTAGCAAACTTATCATCGGTTCTAATTTTTTCAATAAATTCTTCTTTTGTTAGTGAATCGTTGTTTTTAAGTTTGGAAATTTTATAGGGGTAATCATCCCAAATGTGGACATTGCGGTCGACTAAATATTTTATATTTGATTGTCCTGAAAAAAACCAATAAAGTTCCTCTAAAACCCCCTTCCAATACACTTTTTTTGTGGTGAGTAATGGAAAGCCTTGCGAGAGATCAAAACGGATCTGGCGACCGAAAACACTGTAAAGTGCTACATCAGTACCTCGGTCAATCTTCTTGACTCCGTTTTTTAGGATATCTTTTAATAAATCTAAATACTGATATTCCTGATGCCTTGGTCTAGCCATAATTTTCTCTTATGATAACAGCAGCGAAGTCACAAGTAAACAAAAAATGTTGAGGATTTTGTGCTAATTGACTAAATGACTCGAGCCCATTGGTAGACACAAAATTCTCACAAGCGAGCAACGATACTAGCGTGCGAGCGATTTTTTGTACTGTGACGAGCTCGCTATACTTGTCTCTCTGTTTTTTTCGGACTCACTCTTCCACCTTGATGTTGACCCCTGTAAGAAATAGTTTTGCCTTTTATCTTATGAAAAATAATATTACAAATCCTGGCCCCCAGTTGTAACTTTACAGGAAAGGGGCTTAAATTAGTCAATCCCATGGTCAGTTTACCACTGTATCCCGGGTCTGTTTTTGAATTAAGAAGCAGCAGTCCTGCTCTAAAAAGAGAGGTTCTGGTGTGAACTATCGGCATTAAATCTAAGGGGGTATTGACCGACTCTACTGTTTGAACCAGGTAATATTGTCCCGGCTTTATCACAATTTTCTTCTGCAGTCTACTCCCATCCACATATTCTGCCACCAGTGTTGTTTCCACCCCTTTCCTTTTGCCCAATTTAATATCACCATCTGCTTCAATAAAAGCCCCACCTCCCACTATTTTGCGAACAGCACCCAACCGAAGATCAATTCCCGCTCCTTCCGGGTTTTTAAGATCTCTCTGTCCTAAATTCTTGATTAAGGAATGCTTCTTAATTCTTTTATGAATTTCATCAAGTCCAAGCACACTCATAGTTTGTATGGAGTGGCGAAGTCACAAGTAATCAAAAAATGTAGTGCAGTTGAGCGTACTACTAACTTTATGCTCCAGACCACACTCGGCGCGAAACAAACTTCAAGCGAGTGACGTGGTCGCGTGAGCGGTTTTTTGTACTGTGACGAGCCACTCATTTCCTTCCAGACTTTTTGCCATGACGAGCCCGTTTACCCATTAAATTCGAAACCTGCGGTAGGTTACTGCCTCCGTATCTATTATTTGGACTTTTATGGTACGGACGCTTCACCGGAGCAGCCAGCTTCTCAAAAGAAAATGCACAAATCGGGCTACCCTCATAAATCACTAACTTTTTGCCTTTCAAAAAGGTGCCAAATTCCAAAACCGGATGGCCATCCCAACCCGGATCAAACCTGGCTGCTGTTGAGTGAACCACTACACCTAACCTAGCCAAAGAACTTTTTCCATGCAAATACCCCACAATATTATCGGGCAAAGTTAACCTTTCATAAGTCGTGGCAATCACAAAGTCATGTTCGGTCAAGATAAATGGTTGTCCCGGTTTTAACTCCACCAACCTCATCATAGATTCCATATCTTCTTTGCTGGCATACCTGGTATCAATGGTGTTTAACCCCTCATCAGTAAAAACCCGCAGTTTATTCCCCAGATGAAAATCAATTGTCACCTCATCTACTGCCTCTTCCCAATTTTTTGGCAAAGGATCTATTTTTATAATCCCCTTTTTAATATGTTCTTTAATTGCCCAATCCGGCAAGGTTCCGAGAATATCTTCCACTTCCTTTTTATTCCTTCTTTTTGGCATAGATCAGATCCTAATCAAACAGCCCACTTTTTTCAAGTAGGAAAAAATTCTTGACATTATCTTGACATTATTAAGACAAAATGTAAATATCTACACTTAATTATGAACAACTCTCCTGAAATCCGGAAAGCTTGCTGTTTACCCGATCCAAAACTAACATCTAACGACGGTCTGACTCGTGTACCATTTGTAGAATACGATCCCAACAGCGAAGACATCCCTTGCAATGGTCTATACAAACCTGATGCGGAAGATATAGACGTAAGATCAGTTATAAAAGTTATCTCTGTGCCTGTCCCTGCTGATCGATGTGCAAAGCAAATAGCTGCCGGACTTTGCCCAAGAGGTTCTGGACTAAAGCCAGAAGAAATAAAAGCTTAAAGCCCTAAGAAATCCAAAGTGGCAAAATAATCATTCACTGTTTCCGCTCTCCTGATTTGTTTTACCTTTCCATTTGGTAGTAACAACAGCTCTGCTGAACGCAGTTTCCCATTGTAATTAAAACCCATTGCAAAACCATGTGCTCCTGTATCGTGAATCACTAAAATATCCCCAATATCTATTTTTGGCAGTTTCCGGTCAATAGCAAATTTATCATTATTTTCACAAAGCGACCCGGTCACATCATAAATATGGGTTTTAGATTTACTCTCTTTACCTAAAACGGTTATGTGATGGTATGCGCCGTAGAGAGCCGGTCTCATCAGATTAGCCATACAAGCATCTACTCCAATATATTCTTTATAAATATGCTTTTCATGAATAACTTTCGTCACCAAGTAGCCATGCGGCCCGGTGATTGCCCGACCACATTCCATTACCAGTCGTATGGGGGCTAAACCATTTTTCTCAATTTTCTGCTCGTATAATTTCTGGATCTTTTTTGAAATATATTCTAAATCAGGAGCTTTTTGTTCCGGTTTATACGGAATCCCTACACCACCACCCAGATTGATGAATTCAAATTTAATACCAAGCTTTCTAGAAATCTCTACCACCAGATCAAATAACATTTCTGCCGTTTCCACCAATGCGTCGTTATCCAATTCATTTGAGACCACCATGGTATGCAAACCGAATCTTTTAACTCCCTTCTCACCCATAATTTTGTAAGCTTCAAAAAGTTGATTTTTAGTCAACCCATACTTCGCCTCCTCAGGCTTGCCAATAATTACATTTCCTTTGTGCTTCCGGAGTGACCCTGGGTTGTATCTAAAACAAATAATTTCCGGGATTCCGGCTGCTTCTTCTAAAAAAGGAATGTGGGTAATATCATCCAAATTAATAATTGCCCCAAGTTCCTTAGCTTTTTTAAACTCCGCTGCCGGAGTGTCATTAGAAGTAAACATTATGTTTTCTCCCTTAATCCCAACTTTTTCCGCCAAAATCAGCTCTGGTAGAGAGCTACAATCAGTTCCCATTCCAACTTCAGCTAAAATCTTTAAAATATAAGGGTTGGGATTAGCTTTGACTGCAAAATAATTCTTAAAACCTGGAGCCCAAGAGAATGATCTGTAGAGTCTCCTGGCAGTATCTCTAATCCCTTTCTCGTTATAAATATGGAAAGGGGTCGGATACTCCTTAATAATCTCTTTTGTCTTATTTTTTGTAAATGGTAATTTCTTACTAGTCATAATTTCAAATTATTCTGAATACTTTTAACAGCCCTTTCAATATCTTCTTTGTGCCCAAAAGCACTAAGCCTAAAGTAACCTTCCCCCGCCCGACCAAAACCAGACCCGGGGGTTCCCACCACATACGCCTCTTCCAATAATTTATCAAAGAAGTCCCATGAAGACACCTCCCTGGGGGTTTTCAGCCAGATGTATGGCGCATTCTCTCCACCGAAAACTTTTAAGCCCAACTTCCCTAGCCCCTTTTTGATGATTTTGGCATTATTCATATAATAATTAATTAACTTATTACACTCTTTCCGTCCTTTTGCGGATAAAACTGCCAAACCTCCTTCTTGGACGATATTGGAGGCGCCGTTAAACATGGTTGCCTGGCGCCTATTCCACAGGCTGTTTACTTTACCTCGTTCTGTCCCTTCAACAATTAACTCTATCGGCACCACGGTCCAACCCAAGCGCACTCCCGTAAATCCTGCCCACTTGGAGAAACTATTTATTTCAATAGCGCACCCTTTTGCTCCCTTAATTTCATAAATGCTTTTGGGTAATGACTTATCCGAAATATACTCGGAGTATGCGGCATCAAAAACGATCACTGCTTTATTTTTCAGGGCATATTCAACAAAAACTCGCAACTTTCTTTTCGTGGCCACCGCGCCTGTGGGATTATTAGGGCTACAGATAAAAATCAAATCAACTTTGCCTTTTGGAGGGTTAGGTATAAATCCCTCATCTTCACTACATTCCATATATACAACTTTTTTTCCCGAGATAACATTGCTATCTAGATACACGGGATACACAGGATCAGCCACTGCCACAATACTCTCAGTACCAAAAATGGAAGAAATATTTGCAGAATCTGACTTTGCACCATCGCTTACAAAAATTTCCTGTGTATCAAGAAAGATACCCCTCTTTTTATAAAATGTAACCAATTCCTTCCGTAATCTGATATCACCCTGTTCGTCCCCATAGCCTGTGTAGGTTTTGGTATCTGCAAGTTTTTTTACTCCCTTTATCAAGCCTTCAATAACTGTAGCTGTGAGCGCTTCAGTAGTATTACCTATACCAAGCCTCAAAATTTGCACACCGGGATTTTCTTCCATAAAAGCTTTTGTCCGCTTGGCTATCTCTGAAAAGAGGTATGACGATTGGAGCTTATCGTAATTTGCATTAATAGTCGCCATCAAATATAACCTTTCTTTTTTAATAACTCTGCTGTTAAAATTGCTCCTCCGGCAGCCCCTCGAATAGTGTTGTGCGAAAGCCCTACAAAGCTAAAATCAAGTACAGAATTCTGCCGGAGTCTGCCAACGCTAATTCCCATACCGCGGCTTACACTCCGATCTAGTCTGGTCTGCGGTCTATCCTCTTCGCTCATAATGGTGATAAAGGGATGAGGACTAGAGGGAAGATTTAATCCCGCCAGGGGATTGAATTTCTTCCACTCGGCAATAATTTTTTCCGTTGTGAGTTTTTTCCCAAATGCAACAGAAACTGCTGCCATATGACCGTCTTCAACCGGCACTCTGATACATGTGGCGCTGATGCTTGGTTTTACTGCCGGGACAATCGCTCCACCTTTTACCGTACCCCAAATTTTCAGCGGTTCTTTCTCGCTTTTTTCTTCTTCCCCGCCGATAAAGGGAATTACATTTTCCTGCATTTCGGGCCAAGTGTTCAACGTCTTCCCGGCTCCGGAAACCGCTTGCAAAGTTGTGACAATCACTTTTTTAGGTTGGAATTTTAGAAGCGGAGTCAAAAGCGGCACATAAGATTGGATGCTACAATTCGGTTTCACCACAACGAATCCATTTTTCCAACTGTGATTTTTCTGTTGCGCTCTAATAAGTTTTAGATGGTCAGGATTAATCTCCGGCATGATCATTGGTACATCCGGAGTCCAACGATGGGCTGAATTATTGGAAACAACCGGGATGCCACGGCTGGCAAATGTATTTTCAACAGAGGCAATTTTCTCTTTTTCCATATCCAAACAAGAAAAAACAAAGGCTACTTCTTTTGCAATTTGATCCATATCATCCTCTACCTTAAAAACTAAAAGGTCTGCAATAGTTTGTGGAATCGGGTCTTTCATAACCCAGCGGTCGCCTACAGCTTCTTTGTATTTTTTACCGGCTGATCTGGGGGAAGCAGCAAGGCAAACAACTTCAAACCAGGGGTGGTTATTTAAAAGGGTAATAAATCGTTGCCCAACCATACCGGTGGCGCCTAAAATACCGACCGGAATCTTTTTCATATCAGTCTGTGCGCAGTGAGTACTTCTTTTAATTTCTCTTTATTTTTCTCTTCCATACTAACTAAAGGCAACCTGAAAACTTCTTGTATCATACCCATTAAGACCAGCGCTGTTTTAACCGGCTGCGGGTTTGTTTCAATAAAATTAATATTCATTAAATCAAGCCATTCGAAGTGTAATCTTCTAGCTTTTTTGAAGTCACCTTCTAACGCAGCTTTAGTAAGCACTGACATTTCTTTTGGTATTTCATTGGAAACCACCGAAATTACTCCATCCCCGCCCAGCGCCATCACCGGAAAAGTAATTCCGTCATCTCCGGAAAGTACGGAGAAACTCTTTGGTGCACCTTTAATAATATCCATTATTTGGCTGATTTGACCTGATGCCTCTTTTACCCCTATTACCTGCGGCACTTCTCTTGCTACTCTTAAAGTGGTCTCTGCAGTCACATTTGATCCAGTTCTTCCGGGAACGTTATATAAAATTATGGGCAAATCAACTGCTTCGGCAATTGCTTTAAAATGGGCTACCAAACCCTTGGGAGTTGGCTTATTGTAGTAAGGGGTAACATGAAGCAGTGCATCTGCACCTGCTTCTTTAGCAATCTGGGATAATTTTACAGCCTTTATCGTATCATTACTACCGGCTCCGGCAATAACCAGCACTCTTTTTTTAACCTGTTTCACCACAGTTTTTATTACTAACCCCTTTTCTTCGTCACTTAAGGTAGCTGCTTCACCTGTTGAACCACAAGGTACAATAGCGTTTATCTTACTTTTAATCTGAAACTCCACCAGCTTTTTTAAAGCCTCAAAATCTACCTCGCCTGTTGGGAGGAACGGTGTCACTATGGCTGTAATTGCTCCGCTAAATTTTTTCATGCTTTAAATACCTCATCAAAACTGTAAAAACCCTTTTTCCCTTTAATAAATTCTGCTGCCACCAAAGCCCCTTCTGCAAATCCCCGCCTGCCATGAGCACTGTGAGAGAGCTTTATCTCGTCTGACATGCTGTCAAAGATGACTTCGTGGTAACCGGGATTCCGTCCTGCTCGAAGTGAAGCAAAGTGCAGTTCATCTTTACTGATTTGCCTGTCTAGCCTGTCGGTTTCAAGTTTTTTCTTTTTTGGGAAATTTTCCATGATAACGCTGGCTAATTTCTTAGCTGTACCACTGGGGCTATCTTTTTTGCCTCTATGGTGAATTTCTAGTCCGGCTACGTCATAGTTACCAAACTTACCAAAAAGCGAGCTGGCAAAACCAACAATCTTAAAGAAAATATTTGCCCCAATGGAAAAGTTTTGGGCATAAATTAATCCGGTTTTGGACTTTTTCACCACTGCTTTGACTTCCGGAAGAAAATCATACCAACCTGTGGTACCCACCACCATATTTTTACCCATGCCGGCCACTTCTTTTATGGTGCTTACCACCACTTCCGGAGAGGTAAAATCAATTACCACATCAGCTTTTCCAATGCCATCTTTATCCAATTTTTCCGATGGATCTTTATAACTTATTGAAACAATCTGATGAGTATCTGACTCATTGATCAAATCCTCAATCTCATGTCCCATATTGCCGTAACCTATCAGTGCAATTTTCATTTTCGAGCATCCGCGAGAAAATAGTCCTACGGTTTATTCGGAAGCGATTGTACCACTATTTAGCAATTCGAGGAACTTTTGGGAGTTCTATCTAGCCATTTTAGTTTGAGGTAAGCGATGAGTTGAAAGAAAATCTGATCGCATTTTCTCCATCATTGGCGAAAGAACAAAATCTAAATGGTTTTCTCCTATCCCTTTTTGTTCGGATAAAGTCTGTGCACGGTAACCTATTGCCTCAGTACCAGCAAAACCCATCTCTTCTGCTTCAAAGATCAATCCATAAAGCGTTACTACTATTTCCCCTATTCTTACCCCTACTTTATATTCACCGTTTTTTACTTTAGCTGGAATATCTAATAAAGAAGCGTTACTAGAAATAGAAGCTACAGCATAAAAATCCTTCATTACTCTTGAATCGTGTTTAAATCTAGCAGCTTCAGTAAGACTAAATCCTGCATCATCTCCTTTTGATTCTCCCCTATGAGCAATAGCCACTGCCTCAGCTAAATGTGCAAGATCACTTCTTCTCAGCTCTCCTGTGAAAACCTCCATGCTTTCTACTCCAGGCGTTATAACTGGCATTGGTCTGGATTCACGCGTATCACGATTTAAAGTCGAAAGATTAGTTGCTAATGTTTGAACCAGTTCTGCAGCTGTTTCAATTTCTTTCATGAATTAAACATTCTATGACAGAAATACTAAAAAGTCAAAATTAAGATTGCTTTAGTAGTAGCCGATCATGAAGAGCTTTAACTGCCTGCTCTATCTTTTCCGATTCCACCACAATACTGATATTAATATCTGTTGCACCTAAAGAAACCATTCTGGTTAGTATCTTCTCCTTGTCCAAAATATCAAAAATTTTCTTGATCGTACGGGTCGATGTTGTTATCCCCTCACCAATCAAGGATACCATACCCAAACCTTGAACAACTGAAGCATTTGCAAATTCATTAATCCCCTTAATGGCATTTTCAAGGTTTTCATTATCATCTAGAGTTACAGAAACACTGACCTCAGATACACTAACTAAATCCACTGAGATAGCATTTTTTGCAAAAACTTTAAAGATTCGCGCCAGGAACCCTTTCTGAAGCAGCATTTCAGTTGCATAGATATTAACTAAAAAAGTTTTTCTTTTAAAAGAAACGGCCTTGATGTAACTTATACTGCTGCTTTTTTCTTCAATTAAAGTGCCACTATTTTTAGGATTAAAGGTATTTAGGACTTTAACAGGGATTCCTGCCTTGATAGCCGGACGTATGGTCCGAGGGTGCAAAACTCTCGCTCCAAATGCGGCAAGTTCGGAGGCTTCCTTAAAAGAAACAGTTTGTAAAGCTCTGGCATTTTCTACGAGTCTTGGATCGGCAGTAAATATTCCATCAACATCTGTCCAAATTTGAATTTCTGAAGCTTTTAGACAAAACCCGATAATAGAAGCTGTATAATCAGATCCCCCTCTGCCCAATGTTGTTACTCGACCACCTTTGGTTGAGCCAATAAACCCCGTCACAACAGGTACTACTCCCATTTTTATAATGGGAGGTAAAATCCTTTTGATGTTTCTTTTGGAAGGTTGCAGAAGAAAATCTGCCGATCCAAAATTGTTATTGGTAGTGATTAAATCTGTTGCGATAACCTGAGCAGCCTCAATCCCTTTGCTACGAAGAGCATGAGTAATAATATGCGATGACATAATCTCTCCATATGAAACCAGCTCATCAAGAGATTCTTTTGTGAGATTGTCCCTAAAAGTTAATTTTGCTAGATCTTCAAGTTGGCTATCAATAAACTGCATAATTTCTTGTTGCAACTTTTTGTTGCTCCATAATTTCCCCACCAGATTCTTGTGCAGATTTTTAATCACCCGTATTGTTTTGCCGACCTTACTTTTGGATAAAACAGGAAGAGATAATAATAAATCCGTAACCCCGCTTAAGGCAGACACCACCACTACCGGTTGCCTTCCCAGTTCCGTACCCACAATGTTACAAAGAGTCAAAACTCTTTCTTTGCTGCTGACCGATGTCCCCCCGAACTTTGCAACAATCATAAAATTGTCAGGATTATATCAAAACCAACCATTGCATTGCTATTTTTCTTCTGATAGAATCCTTAAATCCCGCCCAAATAATTATGAATTCTCTAGAAAACAGGCCTGTAAATGTTGGGTTGATTGGAATGGGAAATATTGGAACAGGTGTAGTACGCTGGTTCCAAAATGGCGGCGGAGACAAATTTAATCTTCACTTAAGACGCGTAGCTGTAGCTAATCTTGCTAAGCCTCGGGGACGGGGAGATGAATTTTCTCATTTCGCTCATCATCTTACAGATAATCCGGTAGATATTCTAAGAGATCCCTCTATAGATATCATCGTTGAACTTATGGGCGGTGTAGATATTCCAAGGATGATTGCGCTGGATGCAATAGACAGCCGGAAAAGCGTTGTTAACGCGAACAAGCTTTATTGGCACGCCATATGAAAGAAATCTTTGATGCTGCCCGCTCAAGACAAGTAAGCCTGGGTTTTGAAGCATCTGTTGCTGGAGGTATACAAGTTATCAATACTTTTAACAGACTTCGTGGCGAAAGAGTAAATAGGTTAATGGGCATTATAGACGGAACCACAAATTACATGCTTACAAGAATGACAGAAGAGGGAATAGACTTTAGTTCAGCTCTCGGGGGTGCACAAGAGGCTGGCTTTGCTGAAGCAAATCATATTCTTGACACGGGAGGATTTGATGCTCAAAGTAAATTAGCAGTACTTACATCACTTGCGTTTAATACGCAAATAGATGTGGCTAAGATTCCCTGCAGAGGCATCACTGAAATAACCCCTATAGATATGGACTTCGCTAAAGAGAATGGTTACGTAATCAAACTTTTGGCAATAGCTAACAAAGAAAATGATACTGTAGCACTCCAAGTTACTCCTGCTTTACTTCAGAGAGAGCATCCCCTCGCCTCCGTAAGAAATGAATTCAATATGATTTACATTGAAGGAGAGTGGGCTGGACCACAAACATTTTATGGTAAAGGTGCGGGCGAAAGGCCAACCGCCAGTGCAGTGATTACTGATATATTAGATGTGGCGGAACACATCCAACATGGCACAACTAATAGATTGCCTCGCTTAGACTCAAAAGTGTGAACTACGCCGATCCCGGCAATCTTCAACAAAGTGGGTATATTAGGGCAAACCTGCTTCATAAACCCGGAAGCGGGGCAGAGATACTCCGCATCATTGCTGACCATAACTTAAATGTAGAAGATTCCATACAAAGGAAAAAGTTCGGCGAAAAAATATACGGAAGCATGTACATTCCAGATATTATTACCTTCGCCCCAGCCGCGCAAAACAATATAAAACAGGCAATGGAAGATATTACAAATTCTGATAGAATTTGGGGGGAGCCTTTCTTTTTACCTTTTGTGGATTAATTAGAAGTTATTTAATCTCTTCCAACTTATCTAAATATAGGCCTAAATAGTTAAAATCATCCTGGATATATTTCCATTCTACATTGTCAGGGATATTTTTCGGATATGCCACATATAGCTCGTCTAAAAGTTTTTGATGATTAAGAAATTGTTGTTTGATTCCGGGAACCTTATCAGTCAGGTTATTGGTAACTACTAAATCTGCGATTTCGCCTGCCAAGCTAGAATACCTCAGAGAAGAGCGTAACACATAAGTATAATTTTTATTCTTAACCACATTTTGAAGCTCTTCCAGGCGAGAGTCCAAAAGGCGACTCATAAAATCAACCCTATCCTGGGGGGTAGATTTAAGCTTCAGGAAAGCTTTTTCCTGTAATCTTTTCAAAGCAAAAAAAGGAGGCATATCCGGATTTGCCTTCAGTGAAAGAAGAAGTGACAGGGCAAGAAATGACAATATGATTATTAGCCCTAACTGGATTCTAAATCTTGTCATATACAATACGCATTATTTCTTGGTGGATGTCGTCCCGTGATCTCATTTTCCCATCTTTCATGCAGTCGACAACATACCAGTTAGCTTCTTTTTTTGCAAGTGACAAATAAATCTGATTTGCTTCCTCTAAGTGCTTTATATTCCCCTCATGAAGATCAGGCAGCCTACCTGCAACATTCTTTTGTCCAATCTTGGGGTCAACTGCTAAAAGTATAGTTAAATCTTCTTTTAGTATACCATTAGTTCGATATTCTAACTCATTTAGCCACTTAAAAAATTCTTCCCTTTTTTCTTCAGGCAGCTTCGCCCCCATATGGGCTTTATTGGCAGAAACATACCTGTTGACTAAAACCCACCTCCCCTCCTCTAACCATTTTTCAATTACTGACTTTGCTAAAAGCCTATCCCCTGCAAACGGTAGAGCCATTAAATATGGATTCACCTCATGTATGGAGCCAAACTCACCTTCCAAGTATCTTGTGACTAACTCTGCATAAATATTATCTTCATATCTTGGAAAACTAATTACTGCATGGGGAATTTTCTGCTCTTCCAGCCTTTTTGCAAGAAGATTGATCTGGGTCGTCTTCCCCGACCCGTCAATCCCTTCTATAACAATTAATAACCCTTGTTTTTTATCCATAAATATGTTAGTGTATATTTATCACGATGAGAGGACTACCAAAGGGTTTTATCCCGCGGGAATGCCTCTCTTTTTTATTGCGAAGCAAGAACTTGTTCATATCTTTTTAACCTTATCTTTAAACAAATTCACAGAAACTATATACTTCGCAAATTTCCTTAATAAGGAAGAATATTTATTGTTAGGAACAATGATTTTAGCAAGTTTATGCGTGCGATCCAAGTATTCAGCCAAACAGTAAAAATCACCATCTCCTGAAATAATTATTGCCTTATCGTAATTTGTAAACTCGATCATGGAATGTAACACTAATTCTGCATCCACATTACCTTTAGTTTCACCTAAACCCTTCTTTTTCCCTTTTACTGTAGGTTTAAAAATCATTTTGTAGCCTGCTTGTCCCAAAGATCCATAAAGGAACCTGTATTTTGGAATATAGCCAATAAACAAAAAGGCGATTTTTACCTGATACTTTGCGGCCAGATACTTTCTAAATCTTGCAAAATCCAGTTCCCATCCACTATCTTTAACTCCTAAGTTAAGATTTTGGCTGTCAATAAAAGCATAAACTCTTTCCTGCTTCCTCATACTAAAACCACTTTAAATCAAATGGAAAAATATTCAAGAGGCAATTAGTTTACATAATTGCCTCAAGAGGGAAATATCATTTATGCACGAGAGAAACTATTGATCAATTGATGGTTTATTTACAACGTGTCCTGTGTACATAAGACTATCCAGTGCTGAAGAAAAGTAGAGACTCCTTAAATTGTTTTCTTTCGTAGAATCTCCTTGAACAATATCTGCTATAATTCCTGCAAATTCGGGGCTTAATCCTTCTCTCCATCGTTTGTATCCAACTTCAATAGAACTACCTCTGTGCCTCCCAGGAATTCTTGCATGGTACGTAATGCTGCTTCTTTATCTCCAGATTGGAATTGCTCCACTACTTCTATAACCGGCCCAAGAACTGCACTTTTTCGGGCTAAACTAGTTTCTCTTTCCATATTACAGGGCATTTTAAAAGAACTATCTAGTATTTGTCAAATCAGGTAAGTTTTATTTCTGAGGCAGCTTTAATGAATCCTACAAACAGCGGATGGGGGGATAATGGTCTGGATTTTAGTTCCGGATGAAACTGAGTCCCCACAAAAAACGGATGATCTTTTAGTTCAATTATCTCCACCAATCTTCCGTCAGGCGAAGTCCCGGAAATAATCAGCCCTTTTTTCATAAATTGTTCCAAAAATTCATTATTAAATTCAAATCTGTGTCTGTGTCTTTCGGCAATCTCCGATTTTCCATACAAACTACGCACTAGTGTTCCCTCTTTCAATTTGCAATCCCAAGCCCCCAACCGCATAGTGGCCCCATATTCCCGGTTTAACATCTTTTTCTCCTGATCCGGCATGATATGAATAACCGGATATTTAGTCTCCGGATCTATTTCCGTGGTATGCGCTCCGGGAAGTTCCAAAACATCCCTGGCATATTCCACTACCGCAAGTTGCATTCCATAACAGAGTCCAAAATAGGGAATTTTATTAACTCTTGCATATTTAATTGCCTCGATTTTCCCTTCAATATCCCTTGATCCGAAACCTCCGGGAACAATAATACCTTGGAATTTCCGCAATGTCTCAACATTATCCAAAACCTTTCCGGAATCAAGCCAGGTTATCTCCGGTTTTAACCCCTCACTCCAGACCGCATGCTTCACCGCTTCAATCACGGAAATATAGGAATCTGCCAGCGTAAAAGCGCCTGTTGAAAAATACTTTCCCACTATTGCAATCTTGACTTCTTTTCGGGCAACATCAATCTTGTTGACAAACTCGCTCCATTCCTTCAGATCCTTTTTCTTTCTTTCTAAACCCAATTTATCAAGCAGCCTACTGGTTAAGTTTTGTTTATCAAACCCAATCGGGACTTTATAGATGCTGTCCACATCTGGAGCCGAAATTATATCTTCCGGTTCTAGTCCAGTGGAAATAGATAATTTTTTAATTCTTTGTAGGTCCAAGGGTTTTTCACTTCTTGCCAAAAGTATGTCCGGCTGAATACCGACGGCATTTAAATCCCTAACAGACATCTGAGCCGGCTTAGACTTCATCTCCCCAATGGAGGCAGGAATTGGCAGATATGTGATATGAGCATGGAGAACATCCTCGGGATTTTTTAGCTTCATCAACCTGTTTGCTTCTAAAAATAGGATATTTTGATATTCACCCGTAGTTCCTCCAATTTCTATTACCACTAAATCCGCGTTGTTTGCTCTTCCCGCTTCTTTAATTCTTTTGATAATTTCTTCTGTCACATAAGTCACCACATCCACACATTCCCCGTCATATTCCAAATTTCTCTCCCGCTGAATTACCGACAGATAAATTGATCCTTGAGTAGCAATACTTTTTTCACTTAATGATTCATTTAAAAATCGCTCGTAATGACCCAAGTCTTGATCAGTTTCCGTACCATCATCCAACACAAATACCTCACCGTGTTCAATCGGATTCATGGTCCCGGCATCAACATTCAAATATGGATCCATCTTGATAGGGGTAACTTTGTAACCAGCGGATTTTAAAAGGAGGGCAATCGAAGAGGTAGCAATACCTTTACCTAAACCACTTATAACACCACCTGTAACAAAAATATACTTCATATGTTTCGGGGGTTCCGTCTAAATATGAGGTATTTTTGAGGCCCTCAATATAATACTAAAGTAAGTCTTAAATTTCAAGCAGCAATTTTCTTATCCTCTCCTTTGGGTTTGGTCCAGGAAGCGAACTTACAAACCGGCCAGTTTTTGCAGCCGTAAAAAGTTTTACCCCTTTTGGTATGCCTAACTATAATTTCTCCACCATCATCCGGACATTTGACATTAATTTTTTCTTCTAAGCTCTCCGTATGTTTGCAATCAGGAAACCCTGAGCAGGCCAAAAATTTTCCAAATTTGCCTATTCTGATAATTAATTCCTTCCCGCACTGCGGACACTTTTTCCCGGCCAACTGCACTTCCATCTTGACTTTTTTAGCCACCTTTTCGGTTTCTTCTAACTTTTTTTCAAAGGGTTCATAAAACGAACTAATTGTCGGTCTCCATTCCCTTTCTCCCCTCGCTATCTCATCCAGTTCGTCTTCCATTCTGGCTGTAAAAGAATAATCGATAATGTCTGAAAAATATTTCACCAGAAATTCAATCACAGCTATTCCTAAAGCGGTTGGAATGAATTTCCGATTTTCCTTTTCCACATAGAATCTTTCTTGGATTGTGGAAAGTATGGGAGCATAAGTTGAGGGTCTACCAATCCCTAACTCTTCCAGTTTTTTAATTAAAGAAGCTTCATTATATCTGGGAGGAGGTTCTGTAAAATGCTGACCCGGTAAAAGTTGGACCAGATTCAGAGGTTGTGTCTTAAGAAGTTTAGGTAAAGCTTGTTTCTTTTCATCTCCCTCTTCTTCCACCTCTTTTCCATATAGCTTTAACCAACCATCAAACTTAACCACGCTTCCGGTTGCACGGAGAAGGTAACTGTCGGCTGTTACATCAATCGTAGTTTGATCCATCACCGCCTCATTCATCTGGCAAGCCACAAACCTCTTCCAAATCAAATCATAAAGCCGGACATGATCCTTATTCAAACCTGAAACCTGTCTGACGACTGACGACTGACGACTGACATCTGTTACTCTGATCGCCTCATGCGCCTCTTGGACATTTTTGGATTTAGATTTAAAAATTCTGGCTACAGTTGGCAAATAAGCTTTGCCTATGAAACTTTCAATATAGCTTCTCACTGCCCCGATGGCTTGGACAGACAAATTAACAGAATCCGTTCTCATGTAAGTAATAAGACCATGTTCATACAGTGCCTGGGCTAACATCATGGTTTTCTTGGCAGACATCCCCAGCTTATTAGCTGCTGCCTGCTGCAAGGTTGAAGTTGTAAAAGGAGGGTAAGGGAAACGACGGACTTCTTTTTTTGTAACTTTGGAAACTCGATACTCCGATTTTTCCAGGTTTTTAACATGCCCATCCGCCTCTTCTTTATTTTTAATCTCCAGTTTTTTCCCATCTTTTTCTATTAAAGTTGCAAGAAAGGAATCCGAGCCGGCAGGACCCGCGGGAGATAACTCTACCTCTATAATCCAATATTCTTCTGTCTTAAAAGCAGCAATCTCTTTTTCCCGCTCAACTATCAAACGCAAGGCAACCGACTGCACCCTCCCGGCAGACAACCCCCTTTTGACTTTTTCCCAAAGCAAGGGAGACAGTTTATACCCTACTAATCTATCCAACACTCTTCTGGCCTGCTGAGCATCTACCAGCTTGAGATTGATATCCCGAGGAACCTCAAAAGCCTTCTTTATTGCTTCTTCTGTAATTTCATGAAAAACTACCCTATGAATATTGGAGTCTTTATCTCCCAATATCTGCGCTATATGCCAGGCTATCGCCTCACCTTCACGGTCCGGATCTGTAGCCAGCCAAAGAGTATCCGCTTCCCCTGCCACTTTCTTTAGTTCATTAACTCTTTTCTTTTTATCACGGGGAATAATATATTTGGGCTCAAAATTTTTGCTCACATCCACCCCAAAATCACTTTTAGGCAAGTCTCTCACATGTCCCATTGAAGCCTCAATTTGATATTTATCACCCAGAAACTTTTGCAGCGTCCGGGCTTTAGTAGGTGATTCCACAATTACTAAATTATTCATATCTTACTTAATTAACTCTCGGATATTGTACAGAAGATGTCAAGATACGATCATGATAACTGATTGTATCAAGTTATTCTTCAAAATCACTATCACTCACTTGCGGGTTCACAGAATCCAATTCTTTTTGTAAATCAGTACTGCTGTCATATTTAATTTCTTTTGGAGGGTTATAGGAAGGAGTTAATGGAGCAGGCGAAGATTGTTGTACTCCGGCTTGAAGTCCAATCTGCTTAGGGATCGGACTGATAAGCGAATCATTTCTCCTGATGACAAAAAACACTACTATTACTCCTAAAATTGTCAACAGAATTATTAAAAATATTTTCCCTTTACTCATCCAGAGCCTTTCTCACCTCACCCTTAGCTTTGAGGATTTTATTTTTTAAAACTTCTAAACTGCTTCGAAGCTGCGCTTTTGAGGAATATTTTTGGGCCCGCTGGTATGCTAGTGCTTCGGCGGCATAAGTAATCTGGTAATCAGCGCTTTTAATCTGTGTATCCACCCCTCCAAAAGCCACCCTGGTTTCCGTGATCCCCTTTCTTCTCCTCAGTTCCTCCATAATTGCCGCCAGTTTAGTTACATCTTCCTCAAACCTGTCACAAACTTTTTGATTAATTTGGTATAAAGAATCTGTTGATGGAGTTACTGCAAAAACGCTAACCGGTAGAAAAACTGCCAACATCCCGAGGAGGAAAATTATTTTCTTCATCTCTCTAGCATAACATTTTTAGAGGATAAATTATGCCGGTCCGCCAGCTCCCGCTTCTCTTCTTTCCCTTAATCCTCTGATATATGCAGGTACCCCTCCCAGCACACCTATCGCACCGAGGATAATCATCGGTACACCAGCAGCCACCGAAACTATATTTCCTAGTCGGGACAATATAAGTGGAGTTTGCTGTTTCAGCTTTGTTGCATAGCTATTTCTCTCGCTCTTTAGTGTCATTATAGCCATGTCCTGAGCCGCTTCTTCACTGTTTAATCCTGCACTAATTTGGCTTAAGGCGCTAATCCTCCGTTTTAAGTCTTCAACATCAACAAGATTAAGGTCTCGATTCCATTCTGCACCTGTCACCTCCTTTATCTGAGCACCCACATTGAATCTTCGCACAGCAGCATTCACTGCTTCATCTGACAATGGTCCCTTTGCCTGATCTACTTGCCTATTAATCTGTTGTTCATAATCCACTATACCTGTAACCCCTGTATAAGTTGCTCCTGTTCCCACTAGAAGAACCAAACCGGCTGTTGTAACCATGTTTCGAGGCCGACCTATCCAATGCAGAAAGGGCTTAATTTTTGCTTCAGCGCTCATTTGATAATCTTATAGCACAGATATTTAAGTTATGCAACCGATAGTAGATCTACTCCTGCCTTAAATGCTTGTCCTTTTGTAAGTTGGTTTTGCAAAATTAATTTGGAAAGTTTGGCTTCCAGGGTGTCTTGCATTAAGCGGCGCATCGGTCGGGCTCCCAGCACCGGGTCAAATCCCCTTTTGGCAAATTCTGCCACCAGGGCAGGATCAAATTCCACCAAAAAACCTTTTTCCTTCATCTGTTTTTGCAAAGAAGTTAGTTTAATCTTCACAATCTTTTGCAGATCCTCCGGTGATAACGGCTTAAATAGCACTACATCATCAAATCTATTAATAAGTTCCGGCTTAAAAATCTTCAAGAGTTCCTCGTTGATCCCTTTTTCTATCTGTTCCAAGGTCCGACCCTGCTTTAAACCTTCAGCAATAATTAGCGATCCGGCATTTGAAGTAGCAATAATAATAGTATTGGTAAAATCTATTGTCCTTCCATCCGCATCAGTTAACCTCCCGTCCTCCAAAACTTGCAAAAACAAAGTTAAAATCTTCGGGTCTGCTTTTTCAAACTCATCCAAAAGCAGTAAAGCGTAAGGGCGCTGCCTGACAGCTTCTGTTAATTGCCCTTCTTGTCCCGACCCACCGATTAACCGGCTCACCGATTCACTGCTCTGGTACTCAGACATATCAAATCTGATAAAAGCACCTTCTGTTTTGAAATATACCTCTGACAATGTCTTAGCGAGTTCTGTTTTACCGACTCCAGTAGGACCCACAAATAGGAAAGACCCAATCGGCCTGGCTTCTTCACGAAGGCCGGTGGCGCTGCGCCTTAGAGCATCGGCCACAGTTTTGACTGCTTGTTCCTGGTCTATCAACCTTTGATGTATTTCATCCTCCAAATTGAGCAGTTTATTCTTATCGGTGTTGTCAACTTCCATCAGAGGAACCTTAACTCTGGCAGAAATCACTCTCCTAATTACCTCCTTCGTCACCCATCCGTTTAAGGGTTGTGTTAAAGCTTCCTTTAAAACGCTTATGGCACTGTCAGGCAAAACGCGGTCGTGAATCAGTTTTTGAGAAAGCGCCACTGCAGTCTTGATGGCGACAAAAGTCATCTTAACCTTACTCTTCCTCTCGGCTTCTATGGCCCGATCTTCTAAAATCTTTAGAGTATCATCTTCGGTGGCTGGAGACAGTTCAACTTTACGGAATAATCTGGCAAAAGAACTGTTTTTTTCTAAAATCCGGCTGTAATTTTCCGCTTCAGTGGTACCGATAAACTGGAAACTATCCGACTCTAAATAGGGCTGCATTAGGGAATATAGATTCAAACTGGTTCCTACCTCTCCCATCCCTAGCTCATGAATCTCTTCTATGACAATAATGATATTTTGGGCAAGCCCCACTTCCTCAAAGATCGCCTTCACCCGTTCTGCCAAGTCCCCCTGGGTTTTGATCCCTGATAAAAGCTTTGTTAAATCCAATAAAACTATTCTTTTAGTAGCCAAGGCTTCCGGCGCATCTCCGGTCACTATTTGTTTGGCCAAATATCGCAAAGTGGCTGTTTTCCCGGAACCCGGAGGCCCTACTAAAATGACACTCCTACCGCCCTCTTGGGATAAAATGTTTATGATTTCCTTCAAAACCCCATTGTCTCTGACCAAATCGGCAAAGCCTTTCGAAGCTGCCTCCCTTGTTAAATCTACACCTACCATATCTAAATTTGGAGTCGGCACTCCTAACCACCCCCTGTTGACCCCTTTTAAGTGACGAACTGTAAAATCATCATCCCAAATATATACTCTCCTCCAGATAGTCTTTTTCTTTTCTAAATAGATTAAAGCCTTTTCAAAGTCAGACATGGTTAGCTCAATTTTTGCTAAATTTGTATCAATATTTGGCATTTCCGAGAGGGCGGCCACGAAAAAATGAGTTGGTCTTAAATACTCACTGCCGCAAAGTTTCCCTAGCTCATATGCTTTGCCTGCTACTACCTTTACATCCGCAATTTCAAATGCAGGAAAATCACTGAGCTCTACCTCTAGGTTGGAGAGTAACTCACCAACCTCGCGGCTTTCTAAAAGCTTCTTAAAACTTAAATCTTCCCGTTTAATCATTGACGTCTTCCAAAAATCATCGATGCTTTTGCCAACTTGCCAGATTTTTTTATGGGGACTGGAAACTATATCCAAGAAAAATAAACCCATGCCGCCTAAAAATAGGGCTCTGCTTAGAGCGTAGGGTATATCAAAAACTGCCAAGGCAGGCAATACCAACCAGTAACCTGCTATTGCAAACAGAACTACAGTTGCAAACAAAAAAGCAAATAGCCCAATTAAGATTCTGCTCAATCGAAAGAAAAAGCTTAAAAACCTGCCCACAATTGATGAATCATGGAAAAGTGGAGTGAAAAGTAGCTTCCACATGAGTCCCACTGCCAAATCTTCTTCCAAAAAAAGCATCAGGTTTTTCCATGTTCTAATAAAAAAACTAACACTACCAGGATACCAGAATTGTAGTAAGCTAATTGGCAGTGTTAGGTATTTCATATTTTATTTTGGACTTTTCTGGATTACCTTTATCTATTATTTAGCTTATTCTCACAAAAAGTCCATTACAAGCTTTATGGTCGTAATGGACAAACTTGACTCCGTCAAGCATAGTATCAAAGATACTACGAACGGCAGATAATATACCGTTCATAGTACAAACGAAGTGCACTATGCTACACAAAGTGTAGTTTTGTCCAAAAATTATCTCGCCCTAATCAAATTCCCCTCAGTATCAAGTTCTACAAAATGCCCCGCCCTTCCCTCGAGATATACAGGACACTGGTTTTCCGGCAAATCATCTATCGGCAACCTGGGACTGTAAGCAATATCTGCAACCCAATCAGGCATTAAAGCGTTTGAAAGACAAGGCCCATTTGAAAAATCCTCACCTGCCTTTTTTCTTTGACTGTATAGAAATTTTGCTTGGTTAACAGCAGTATCAATTTCGCTTTTAGGGGGTGATTTTGGCCCGCCACTATTTAAATAAAGTGTAGCTAAGCTAGTAATAATTATTACAACTAAAGTAATTACTAACAGGGTTAATTTGGGCATGATTGTTGCTATACTTACTTCTTGCAGTATATCCCAGCACCCATGCTTTGAACAAGTCCCGAAATCTCCATTTTTAAAAGCAGCGCGGAAATTTTTGGTGAAGGGAAATTTAACTGTCGTCCAATCTCGTCAATATGCCTGTTTTCATTCTCTAGGACTCCCAAAACCTGCCTCTCCTCTTCCGAAAGATCTTCACTTTGAACTTTGAACTTTGCACTTTGCACTTTACTCATTCCCAGCTCTTCTAAGACTTCGTCAGGACTAAATACAATTCTCGCCCCCTCTTTAATAAGATTGATCGGGCCTTTCGACAAATCAGAAGTAATTGGACCGGGCACAGCAAAAACCTCACGGCCCTGCTCCAAAGCGAGCCTGGCAGTAATTAGCGACCCGCTATCCTCCGCTGCTTCAATCACCACAACAGCTAACGACAACCCTGAGATAATTCTGTTTCTGGCAGGAAAATTCCCCGGCAAAGATGGATAAGTTGGCGGAAATTCGGAAATCACTGCTCCGAAATCAGAGGCAATTTTTGCTGCTAGACTACGATTTTCCGGTGGAAAGATATTATTTAACCCTCCACCCAGCACTGCAATTGTCCGGCCGTTTTCAGAAACTGCAGTTAAATGTGCTTGACTGTCTACTCCTCGAGCCAGTCCCGAAATAACAGTTAAACCGGCGTTTACTAACCCTTTTGTAAACTCTTCTGTCACGACTTTGCCATACCCTGTCATCTTTCTGGTTCCAACAACCGCAATAGCTTTCTGACCAAGATCATCCAGTTTTCCTTTGTAATATACAACTACCGGTGGGTCATAAATTTCCCGGAGGAGCCTTGGATAGCTTTCATCAAAAATAGTGATCCATTTTATTCCACTGGCAGCAATCTCTTCCGCATAAGTTTCTGGTTTTAAGTTTTTTCGAGTTTCCAGAAGAAGGTTAACTGTATTTTTAAAGATGCCAATTTTTAAAAGTTCTCCTTCGTTTGCCTCCCACGCCAGCTTCGGATCCTTAAAATATTCTAAAACCGCCCTAAGCCTAATCGGCCCCAAACCATCAATGGAATGCAATGCTAAAAGGTGTGATACATTAGTCATGTCGGACATATTGATATTGTAACAACTACTCTCCTAAACTTCTTCCGGACTCTGTAGCAGAAGTATAAACATCCTGTATCAGCTTATTTTTATCAGGAGAAAAATAGTAGCGGTAGACTTCCTTTGCAACTGGGGCTGCCATAGAAGAGCCTTCCCCGGCACCCTCCAGCAAAATTGTTAAGGCAATTTTAGGGTCGTCAGCCGGCGCGAATGAAGTATACCAGGCATGTGTTTTATTCTTTGGATCCCCATATTCTGCTGTACCGGTTTTCCCTGCAGTCTCAATCGGGAAGGTGAAAAAAGGCCAAGCTGTCCCCCCAGCCTTCGGAACCAGTTTAAGCCCTGTATTAACCAATGCTACTTGATCTTTTGGTAACAAATTGGATACCAAAACCTGAGGTTTATCGGATAAAAGAATCTCGGGTTGATAAAGAGTTCCCTCTGTGGCAATAAAAGAGGTTATTCCTAAAATTTGCAAGGGGGTGGTTAAAACAAACCCCTGTCCAATTGCCATTTGCAAGGTATCTCCAGGATACCAAGGAGTATCAAAAGTTTTTTGCTTCCAATCATCATCGGGAATAAGCCCTTGCTCCTCTCCCGGTAGATCAATTGCAAGCTTTCGCCCTAAGTATAATTTCTTCGACCAATCAATCAGCGCATTCTCCCCCACAATCATCGCAATTTCATAAAAATAAGTATCATTTGAACGCTGCAAAGCTTTTAATAAATTCACCGGACCTTCTGTCTTTCCGTATTGATTAAAATACCAATTTGTAAATTTGTACGGCCCCAGCATCACTACTCCATTATCTTGAATGGTTGTATTCTCGCTTATTTTACCGGATGCCAAAGCTGCAAGCGACGAAATTATCTTAAAAGTCGATCCAGGAGGATAAGTTCCGCCTATTACCCTATTTAAAATTGGCGCAGTCGAGCGGGAAAAAATTTCACTTATGGCACTATCATCACCGTCTTGGGTAAACAAATTCGGATCAAAAGAGGGCAACGATAGAAGGGCTAAAATTTTACCGCTGCTTGGATCATTGGCAACTGCTGCCCCGCAACAGCTATTTGATTTAACTAAAGCTTCTTTCATTAGCCCAAAAAGCTTCTCCTGCAAAGATGCATCCAAGGACAGGTAAATATTTTGTCCCGCAATTGCGGATTTAAGTCGGAGTGTCCTTATTTTGCGGCCTAATGAGTCTACTTCAATGATCTCTCCACCATCTACCCCGCGTAAAAGCTTCTCGTATTCCGCTTCCACTCCGGTCTTGCCAATCCGATCTCCTAAACGATAATCTTTAAATCCTTTATTTTTAAGTTGCTCTTCGGAAATCTCTCCCATAAATCCTATAACATGAGCAAATATCTCGCCCATCGGATAAGTTCTGACGTTATCAACTTCTAAATCTCCAAATCTGGGATCACTTTTGACCTCCCATTCCAGAGCCTCTTCTCGTGTCACTAGTCTGGCTTTATGCCCGGCTGAGGCCGGATCATTTAAACGAAAAGCCGGAGAGTTAGCTGCTAAAATTTTGTCATCGCGGTCAAAAATAACTCCGCGGGGTGCATGAATTATTTTAACTTGAATACGGTTACCATCAGCCAAGTTTCTATTTTCGCTACCTCGAACTAATTGCAGATGAAAAAGCCTAAGGAATATAACAAAAAAAGATATTAAACAAAGAATTGAAAAAAATATAATCCTCCATATGCTTTCTTTAGTTATTAGATCATGACTGGGACGAAAATTAGGTAAGAGGAAATCGGTCCAAGCGGAGGATTCCTCTTGTCTAAATCCGCCAACTGGCGGACCAATTTTAGTGGTAACTTTTGCCACTTCATCGGAAAAACCAGGGCCTAAAGATTTTCTTTTTTTTACCATAAAGCAGTAATTAGACTCTTAACTTGATTTCTTTTCGAACAACAAATCTCTCTTCCCAGAATCTAATTAAATAAAAGGTTGGCAAAGAAAGAAGGGAGGCAAAAATTACTCTGGAAAACTCTAATACAACACTATGATTTATCATTGAAATTACCACCTGGTTTAAGGACAAAAATATTAAACTAATTGGTACTATAAGCAGTGGATTACCTGCCAATCGCATTTTGGATAAACTTTCAGTTGTCTGGACAAAGAATAGATAAACCAAACTCTGAAGACCTAAGAGATTTAAGTTTAAATGTGAATTGAGTAGCCCAAAAGCAAAGGCAAGATAAAGATTGCTTTTTTCGGATTTTATATATGTCCTGCAAATTAGAATCAACAGGACTAGATCTATGGGTAAGATAGTTGTTTGTAAGAAAGCAGCAATGATTAAAGTAATAACAAACGTCTTCATGACTAATCCTCTATTACAAACACTAATTCCAGATCCCTAACATCAAATATAGGTTGTAATTTTGCCTGCTTGAATACTTCATTTTCACGCTCTAAAACTTGACTAACCCGACCTAAGATTAATCCCCTGGGCAAAAATCCCTCCAGTCCTTCCGAATAAACTAAATCATCCTCAGCGACTTTCTCTTCATGCAAGATTTTATCCATTAGGATTTCCGTGCCAAATTGCCCTAAGATGATCCCTTTGCCTTTGCCCTCTTTATTTTGCGAAAATCCAGCCACCTTTGAATCAGGATCGGTCAAAAGTTGTATATTGGAAGATGCGGGAGAAACTGTCACTACTTTACCCACATAGTTTCCCTCAAAGACAACTGCTTGGCCCACTTTAATACCGGAGGTTTCACCCTTGTCAATTTTTAAGTATCTGCCGAGTCCAATCGGCCTAGCCGGGAGGAGATTATAAGTACTAGGATCGAGATGTTTTTCTTGCGAAACTAAGACCTCTGTTTCTGCAAGTTTTTTTCGCAAGGTAGCATTTTCCGAAAGCAGTTTCCCAACTTGTTCCTTTAAAGCTTTATTCTCCTGGGCGGCAAAACGGGCCTGGAAAATGAAATGGAATTGTTTACCCACATTCCTATTAGTATTATAGATCCCAAAAGAGACGGGGTTAGTAATATAAAACAAAAGTCTCTTTGGCCAATCTAAAAGATGTATGATGTCTAAAACAAAAATCATCAGGCATAAAAGAATAAGAATTAGAAAAATTTTAATATTGGGGATAACCTTACTCATTTCAGTTTTCCCAATATAACACTAGAGCGGAATACTTGCAAAGATTTTAAGAAGATGCGGCTTTTGCTTCGAGATATTTCTTGCCGTGGCCGACAGTAGTATTAATCGGCACTCCTGTTTTACAAAGCTGGCAATCAGCTTCATCCCAGGCTTCAGCCTTGAGAACTGCCAATGCGGAAAACGGCACACTCATCATTTCTGAATTAACTTTTTCCGGATCGCGGTTGACCATCACAGCCACAGCCACCACATTACCACCTGCATTTTTGACAGTATTTACCACATCCAAAACCGATCCACCGGTTGTTGTTAAATCTTCTACCACCAAAACATTTTTTCCTGAAACGAATTTATCATATCCTCTGGTAAATACCTGCTTTTTCTCTGCATCTTTTTCCGTATACACACCAAGGATTTCTTTACCTTTAAGTTTAGACAAATGAAAGGCTGTCCATTGAGAAAGGATGATTCCTCCCAAAGCCGGCGCACAAACAACATCAATGTCCATGTCCTTATGAGTTTCAGCAAACAATTCACCGATTCTGGAACTAAGTTCAGTATGAGGATATAGGGCGTCTTTATTGATATAAACACTGCCATGTTTGCCAGAAGTATAAACCAGGTGGCTGTCAGTAATAACAGCTCCTGCTTTTTTCAACATTTCTATAACTTCATCATTCATAAACTTTTCCCTCAATAAAATCTATACTTATTAGCTTGCTTTTGCAAGCGGCTTCTCAACAATAAAAACCGCAAAAGGCACATTACCAACATATTCCGGTCCCAGATGTTTATCGGATTTGACTTTAGAATTATAAGTAAGTCGCTCTTCCTCAGTCTTAAAACATTCACGGGAGGTGGAAACTATATTTAAACCTGCCTTTTCAAAAGCATCTACATATTCTTGTTCAACATGATAATAATTAGGAACAATTAGTCCAGGTAACTTCCTCCAAATCTCTTCACCTGACTGCAGCAAACTCTCATCTTCAATAAGCGTCCATTTACCATCACGCTTTGCAAATGTGGCACGGTAAATATCGTCCAACTTACCTAAATACTCCTTTATAACTTTCGAATCATCATTGCCGCCTATCTTTTCTAAAGCTTCGTTGATACTTTTGATCGCTTCCTCTTTCGGTATTCTTCCTGACGTAAACACTTCTCCAAAAGAAGTTGGCGCAGTCACTATTCCAGTACCCCCACCCTTTAAAACTCGAGCCATCTCTGAAAAATATTTATCAAACCCAACCTCTATCTTTTGGCCATCACGCCCAACGAATGCTTCGTTTAAAGGAACGAATGATTGATTTGGTAAGTTGCAACCTACATTAATACTTAAAGCTGTATCAGATTCTGCATCAAGAGGGAGAGCAGCTCCGTCGGCCTGAAGCATTTTAATATTATTTCCCATAGCTGACTCGGCAATTTTTCCTTTTGCCTGAGTCAACATTCCTGCTTGCAAATCCAACGCAACAACTTTTGCTCCCTTTTCGGCAGCATAAATAGCCCAAGGGCCAGCTCCGGTTCCAATGTCAACTACTTTTTTACCGTTTAACTTATCTAATTCAGGAAGAAATTTTGGGTCTAGAAATGCGTCACCATCAGGACCATGCTTAGCAGATGCATAGGCTTTTGCTGCAGCTTCACCATAGTCTGTACCACTGGTTTTATGAACGATATCTCTTGTTTCCATTTAATTTATACCTTTTCAATTTCTGTATTTATTGATCTCAATTTTTAATTTATTTGTTTCTTCCCTGGCCTTTTCGGCAAAATCTTCTCCGCTTGAGGCAAAAATAATGCCTCTGGAAGAATTAATAATCATTCCCGCTTTTTTACTGTTTAGTCCGGCTTTAACTGTTTTTTCAATGTCACCACCTTGGGCACCAATTCCCGGCACCAGAAAAATCATATCTCCTGCCATTTTTCTGACATCTGCCAACTCTTCCGGATATGTCGCTCCCACCACCAGGAAACAGTTACCATTCTTGTTCCAGTCGTTAACCACCTTTTTGGCCACGATCTGATAAAGCTTTTGGCCATCTGAAACCAGATCCTGAAACTCACCCGCTCCGGGGTTTGAAGTACGGCATAAAATAATTGCTGCCTTATCTAATCTTTCCAAAAAAGGTTTAATTGCTTCTGAACCCAAATAGGGATGAAGCGTAATGACATCAACTCCTAAATAATCATAAGCATAAATTACATACCCTTCATTAGTGTTGCCAATATCTGCCCTTTTTGCGTCTAAAATAATCGGTATTTCCGGGTAAGTCTCTTTTATGTAATCACAAGTCATTTTTAGCTGTTCAATTCCTTTTGGGCCTGATGCCTCATAAAAAGCAGAGTTTGGTTTATAAGCACAGACTAGATCGTGAGTGGCATCAATTATTGCTTTGTTAAATTCAAACTGAGGATTTTCGCTATTTTTTAAATGCTCCGGTAGTTTATTGAGGTCGCTATCCAGGCCGACACAAACCAAAGAATTATTTTTGGCCATTATTTGGTCAAATTTATCCTGTATTTGCATAGTACAAGGATAACAGATTTTGAATATTTATCAAATTTTCTTTTTAATCTCTTTAGCCAAAAAGGGGGTCCACATGGCTCCGGTAGCACTCATGACAGCATCTGCTCCAGCATTCCGGTATTCAAAATAATCTTCTGCTTTGGTTACACCACCTACACCAATGATTTTTAAATCAACTCCGGCTTCCTGCCTGATTTTAACCAGTCTTTTTACCATATCTCGCCCTGCCCATTTGATAGCAGCTCCACAAACCCCTGACTTTAGCCTATTTTTTCCGGGCAATGCCTGATTTCCTTCCTGATCCACCACTTCTGCTGAAATGGTATTAATAGCAGCAATCCCTTGAGCGTATTTTCCTGCAATTTCTACTAATTTCTTCAAATCTTCATCAGATTGGTAGTAACCAACTTTTAAGATCAAAGGGGTGTCTCCAATTTCCTTCCTGATTGCCTCAGTCACCCTTTCCGTCATTTCCAGGTTGTAACAAACTAAACCTTCATTGCCGATATTTGGACAAGAAAGATTGGCTTCCAGCAATTTGGCACCAGTTTCCGCTGATAATTTAGCAGCCAGAGCATAATCTGCCACGAAATCTTGCGGGGTTTGGTTTTCCCTGACAGTTCCCATAAAGCTTAAAACTAAGACTTGGCCGGGCCCGGCAGAAGAAATGGCCTTTTTAACATCCTCCTGCCAAACTGTTGGGTCTTTAGAAGGCACTCCAAAGGAGTTGGTAATAGACAGCGGCTGCGAGTAATTATTATCTGCAATAAGCTTATTTTGGGCTTTCTCAGGAGTCAAATCACCTTCGATTTTTACAGCCAAAATATTGGGGAAAGGATGGCAAGGGAAAGTGCTGCTTCTGACAGTTTTATAAACACAAATATCAAAGCCTTTTTCAAAAGCACTCTTACAAAATTTGGCATTTACCAGCGGACCAGCAGGAATTCCGAATGGCAAATATACTTTTTGGCCTAGAAAATCCTCTGTCGGTTCCGCTGTTTGCTGGAACACTTCCCTATCCACAAAGGCTCCAAAAGGCCCTTGATCATAATTTTCCTCATAACTTTTATTCGGATCATAGAAAGGTATCTGCAGCATACGCATATATTAGCACAAATTTATCTTAGACCTCCTGTCACTTTGACCTTAGATAATAAATCTAAATTATCCAACACTTCGCCGCAGCCTCGGACCACTGTGGTAAGCGGATCATCTGAGATATAGACAGGCAACTTTGTTTCCTCTGCAATTTTCTTATCCAAACCTCTAAGAAGTGCTCCACCACCTGCCAAAAATATTCCCCTTTCCACTATATCGGTTAAAAGTTCGGGTGGTGTTTCTTCCAAAATTTCTTGGATACCTGAAACCATTTGTGAAAGTGTGGGGGTTAAAGCTTCTCTTATCTCTGATGCGGAAACTTTTAGAGATTTTGGCAATCCATTTAACAAATCTCTACCTCTGATAACTGTTGCCATATCATCCTTTTCTCCCAAAGGATATGCAGATCCTATTTCTATCTTTGCTTCCTCAGCCGTTCGCTCGCCTATTAACATCCCGTATCTTACTCGCATATAATTTATAATCTCTTCATCCAATTCATCTCCTGCAATCCTTAAAGATTTATTAAGAACCATTCCTCCTAAGGATATAACTGCAATCTCAGTAGTTCCTCCGCCGATATCGATAATCAAAATTCCTTCCGGATCTTCAACCGGCAGTTTCGCACCAATTGCTGCGGCCATCGGCTCCTCAATAAGATATGCCTCTCTTGCTCCGGCCGAGAGACATGCATCCTGCACAGCCCTCCTCTCAACCGGAGTTACACCGGAAGGGATACCAACTACTACCCTGGGCCTGGGGATTCGGGGGAGAGAAAAAATTCCTTTTCCAGGATTGTCATGAACTTTATGGATAAAATATCTAAGCATGGCCTCGGTAGTGTCAAAATCCGAAATGACCCCATCCCGCAAGGGTCTAATTGCCTCTATTGCCGCAGGGGTTCTGCCCAGCATTCTTTTGGCTTCCCCTCCAATTGCTAAAATCTGTCTGGTTTTTTTATGGATGGCCACCACAGTGGGTTCCCGAATCAGAATCCCCTTACCTTTAACTAACACCAGAGTATTAACAGTACCCAAATCTATACCAATATCGTAAGAAAAAGCTTGCCAAATTTTCCCAAACATGATGGGAGTTTAACATATTGACATACTATTCTTAAAGGGAGTATAAAAAGGCCATGGCAAACCCGATTGAGGCAGCCAGAAGCGGCCTCGCTTACATTGCAGAAAAGACCCAAACCCCGAGAGATTATCTTGGTAGTGTAGTAAACAGGACAATAGGCAGAGCAGCCTGGATGGAATCCACACAAAGGTTAGCACAACAAACCTACTCTCCTGATGACCCAAAATGGATTAGAGGATTCAGACGGGTGTTCAAGCCTATCTGTGCCCTTGGCGATGAAGTTATTTTCCCTGTAGGCACAAGACTAGCTCCTAGAAGTTCTGAAAAACAGAGTTTCGGTCTTTCGGGAACTGAACTTGCTTGGCTCTCTGTGGACCTGGCACTTTGGGTATCTGCACTATGGTTAATTGACAATCCCGGGGTAGCTGCCGGCTTAAAAGTTGTAAGTAATGCCGCAACTCAAACAGGATTAGACCTTGCGCAAGCCGGCATAAAAAGAATTAGAAAACCCAGACCATCCGGCACCACTTTAGCTGTATAAGTTACTCCTTTAAACTTTTAAGAAATTACCCACCACCAAACCAATTGCGGTGGCCAGTCCCCCGATAATCAGCATCTCCACCGCACTCCGGAGAGTCTTCTCTTTAACAATTTTACCCTTAAGATACCCTATTGCAAAAAGGCTCGCCAATGCAACAACAATACTAATAACTCTAGCAGTACCTACAGGAAAAATTAAGAAGGGTAAAATGGGAACCAAACCTGCCAGCAGGTAGGAAAAAAACATCAGGCTTGCCCCGATAATTAAATCATCTCTATGCTTACCTGATTTATCAAGTTGGTGAACTGCTTTCTCGGAAGAGTATTGGCCGGCAGCCATAGAAGAAGCTTCCACAGATACTGCCACAAAAGAAGCCAAAATGATAATCGCTTGATCGGAAACCCCGGCCGAAATCCCTACCACTACTCCGGTGGTAGAAACCAGCCCGTCTTGCAGTCCAAACATAATACTTCTGAAATAATCCTCATCCAAAGTAATCTTCATTTCAAATATAATTTTACCAGAAATTGATTAATGTAGCAGTAATTCTCCAAAACCTTTGATCATCGTATTTTTTGTCAACTACTTGCTCCACTGAGCCTTCTCTGTTAGGATAGTCTTGAAATGTTAGATAAAATCATCTCCTACTCTTTCTATCTGCTTTTTTTTCTTACTCCTCTTTTTTGGTCCTCTTTAAACCATGAGCTTTTTGAATTTAACAAGATGTTCTTGGTTTATGCTTTCACAGTGACTATTACCGGGGTTTGGGTTCTAAAGATGATCTCAGAGAAAGTTCTCATCTTTAAAAGGACTCCTTTAGATATTCCTCTTCTGCTATTTTTAGGAGCCAATATCTTATCCACCATCTTCTCAATCGACCCACATACCTCTATCTGGGGTTATTATTCCCGGTTAAACGGGGGGCTCTTATCCATCATCTCCTACCTCTTGTTGTACTGGGCTTTTGTTTCCAATATGGACTTTGCCAAAGTTAAAACAAGCCTTAAATTCGGGCTGGCCTCCGGATTTGTGATTTCTTTATGGGCGATCCTGGAACATTTTGGAGTTTCTTTTTCCTGTGTGGTTCTAAGAGGAGAGTTTAATGCCTCCTGCTGGATTCAAGATGTACAAGCCCGGGTCTTTGCTACCTTGGGTCAGCCAAATTGGTTGGCAGCATATTTGGCCATGCTGATCTTTCCTGCTTTTTATTTCTTACTAACAGCCACTAAAAAATCATTGTACATTATACATTTTACATTGTTAATTATCTTCTATCTGGCTTTTACTTTTACCTATTCCCGAGGCCCAACGCTGGGACTGATTGGCGGAATGGCAGTTTTTGTGGGAGTATGGATATTACGATACAAGGATATAAGGAGACAAAACAAAATCTCCCTATATCCTAATATCCTAGTGTCTCCAATATCAATTACCTTAGCCTCCTTCCTAGCCATCAACCTCCTGTTTGGCTCTGCCTTAACCAGCTTTAGGCTAGTTTCTAAATTTGCTGCTCCTGCCAGGCCCACTATCAGTCTTCCCACTGCTCCATCAGGAACCCAACTGGAAACCGGCGGCACCGAATCCGGCCAAATCAGATTTATTGTTTGGCAGGGAGCCTTGGATATCTTCAAACACAACCCAATTTTCGGATCAGGGGTGGAAACTTTTGCCTATTCTTACTACCAATATCGTCCGCCGGAACACAATCTCACCTCCGAATGGGATTTTTTATACAACAAAGCCCACAATGAGTATTTAAATTATTTGGCTACCACAGGGATTGTGGGGTTTGGGACTTACATGTTAGTTATCGGGACATTTATTTATTGGTGTATCAAACGAATTATGGATAAAAACCATAATTCATACTTCATAATTCTTGCTTCAATTTTAGCAGCTTACATCTCCTACCTTATCTATAACTTCTTCCTTTTTTCCGTTGTCATTATTGCCATCTTTTTCTACCTCTTCCCGGCCCTTGTTTTTGTAGCTACAGAGTCCACCAAACCATTCAAATTGCCTTCCATTTTGCATCCTACATTGTATATTGTACATTTTATTTACCGCCGTCCCTTCTACACCAAACTTGCCAGGGGGATTGTAATTTTTTCTACCATCTATCTTCTATATTCCATCTTCCAACTCTGGTATGCAGATACTCTTTTTACCAAGGGTGGGCGGGCTTCTGATGCAGGCAATCCTGGCAGAGCATATAATTTTCTTGTCGCTGCTTCACAGTTAAATAACGGTGAGCCGTTTTACAAATCCGAGCTTTCTTTTGCGGCAGCTCAAGCCGCGGTAAGTTTAGCCGATTCAGACGCCACTTTATCTGCTGCCTTAAAGGATGAGGCTCTTATTCAAATCGATGAAGTTTTAAAGGAGAGTCCTAAAAATATTTCATTCCTCCGCACAGCCGTAAGGACTTACTTTGAGCTTTCAACAATTGATGAAACTTTTACTGATAAGACTTTGCAAATCCTGGACCTGAGCATAAAATTGGCTCCCACTGATCCAAAGCTTTACTACAATAAAGCCCTTATTTTAGAAAGTATGGGTAAAAAAGATGAGGAGATTAAAGCGCTGGAGCAGGCTATAGAATTAAAACCTAATTATTTGGAAGCATTAACCCAATTAAAAGAAGCAACAGCAGAAGTAAAGCAATGAAGTCTATTGCAAAAGCCATAGCCGAAGTTAAGTTTAAAGATAGACCCAAAAATATCTCCAAGGAATTTCAAATGTATGGTGTTTTCTTGGCCGAGAGCTTAAATGATACCAAACATTATTCGCTTTATATTAAACTGGCTAAAGAGATGGACCGCAAAATTCTGGAAGAAGCCCTAAATTTTACAAAAGGATACTACGGAGCAAAATCCAAAGCAAAAATCTTTATGTGGAAGCTACAACAACTAAAACAGATCTTATAACTTCCCTTATTATCATTGCTTGACTGAGAACCTAATGTTACAATTCCCTCATGTTATCTGTTGTAAAAGCGCCTGACTCACGGCTTAGAGTTAAAACCAGGCCGGTTAAAAAAATTAATCCTGCATTAAAAAATACCTTGAAAGACATGATTAAACTCACCAAAACCTTTAAAGATCCGGAAGGGGTTGGCTTGGCTTCTACTCAAGTAGGGCTAACAGAGAGTTTTTTTGTAGCTAAAAACGGCCAGAAATTTATATCTGTGATTAATCCTAAAGTTATATCTTCTGGCAAAAGGACAAAAAAATATTTTGAGGGCTGTTTGTCTGTTCCGAATATGTGGGGTGAAGTTAAAAGGTCTACCAACATTAAGGTTTCATATCAAGATAGTGGGGGAAAATCTATTACAGTACCCCTAAAAGGAATCCCGGCATGGATATTCCAACATGAGATAGATCATCTAAACGGGATTTTATTCTCAGATAGAGTTTTAGAGCAAAAAGGCAAATTTTATAAATTTACCGGCAAAGACAAAACAGGCACAGATGTGTTCCAGGAAATCACAATATGAAAATAGCTTTTTTGGGTACTCCGGATTTTGTTGAACCCATCAAGGGCACCCTGGCTAAACATTACACTTTAGTAGATTCACTAAAGAAAGCAGATTTGACAGTAGTGGCAGCATATGGAAAAATCCTCACCCCAGAAGAACTGAAATACCCGAAATATGGCAGTATCAATGTCCACCCATCGCTGCTGCCCAAATATAGAGGCCCCTCTCCAATCCAGGCAGCCATTCTAAATGGGGATAAAGTTTCCGGTATCACTATTATCAAAATGGATAAGGAAATGGACCATGGACCAATAATATACCAAGAGAAAATAGACCTTTCCGATAAGGACAATTTTGATATTTTGAGTAAAAAAATGTTCCTTCGCGCAAGCGAAGTTTTACCCAAAATTATAAACAAGTTTGTTGCTGGCGCAATAGAAGATTTTGCACAAGATAATAAAAAGGCGACTTTTTGCAAAATACTTACCAGGGAAAGCGGTTATTTTGACATCGATAATCCTCCGTCTCCCGAAGTTTTAGACAGAATGATTAGAGCTTATTACCCCTGGCCTGGTACATGGACTAGGTGGAATGGAAAAATAGTCAAGTTACACCCCGGGGGTGTGATACAAATGGAAGGTAAAAAGGCTATACCCCTAAAAGATTTCCTCAACGGCTACCCCGATTTTCCCCTTAAACACTTGTAGATCCGTCAGGAGGCTTCTGCGGAAACTTTTCTTTCAGAGTCTCCCACCAGCTTATTACCGCTTCTCCTTCACTTTTAAAACTATCTTCATCCAGTTTATGTACCGTTAAGGTGACTTGACCACATCTTTGGTGATCAACAAGATGTACTTCTACCCTCCTATTAGAATAAAGCCTAAACCTTCCGCCTCCAATCTCATAACCAGCATCTAAAAGTTGTGGAAGGGAGGTTGTTCGAAATTCATGGAAACCTTCTCTTCCCATCATCCTTTTCTCTGTTTGTCCATTAAACCTTAATTCTAAGTTAGCCTGGTAAAGAACCAATGTAATGCCCTTCACCACTTCTTGGAAAAGTTGTTGAGAAAGTCTTGGCTCTACTTCAATTCTCTCGATTGGCATAGGTTAGAGAGCAGCTTGAGCAGGTTGCTCCGACTCAGTCGGGGTTTGAGAATCAGTTTTCTTGTTTACTCGTACAACCTGTTTGACTATCCGGAGACACTTAGTACAATATTTTTGGCCTTTAAAGATATGCAGGTTTGGTCTTTGCGCTCTTTTGTGAATTGGGGCACGAAGGGCCCAAACACCACCGGCTCCGGAAGAACCTTTCTTGTGCCTGGAAAATGATACAGTATTTTTACCTTTGCCACATCTAATACAAATAAGCATAACGTTTAAAACATGATAACATTAAGCTTGCCTTTTAGCTTCGCCAAAACGTTAACATGTGGTAAACTATAACATATGCCTGAATTTTTTGCACTATCAATAATAGTCCTGCTATTTTCAGTCATCATACATGAAGTGATGCATGGCTGGGTGGCTTTAAAATTCGGGGATCATACTGCCGAGCGCGCTGGACGCTTAACTTTAAACCCGATTCCCCATATTGACCTTTTTGGGACAATCCTGCTGCCGGCATTACTCATTTTTACCGGTTCCCCAATCTTGTTTGGCTGGGCTAAACCGGTGCCTGTAAACCCTTTAAATTTTTCTAACTTGCGAAGAGGTGAACTTATGGTATCTGCTGCAGGTATTTTGGCTAATTTCAGTCTGGCCATCGCAGCTGCTTTAATTTACCATTTCCTAAATGCCCTGCCTCAAACTTTCCCCGCCCTGCTAGGTTCCCTACTTCGCTTTACAGTTTTAATCAACCTGGTTTTAGGGATATTTAACTTGTTTCCCATTCCCCCGTTGGATGGGTCAAAGATACTTTTGTCACAGTTGCCTTACAATTTGGCAAAATCATACCAAAGAATAGAACCTTATGGATTTTTCATCCTTTTAATATTGCTAATGGTACCTTTTGGTCAAAGTTCCCTTCTTCATGCTATCCTAGGATTTTTTGTGGGAGTGTTTTCTAGTCTCCTCGGCTTTTAACTACACCTCTAAAAAACCCTTTAATCTGAACTACAAAGATTAAACTTAAAAGGATTAATACTGCAGAGATGGTAAAGGGTGAATGGAAATCAAAGGTAGAAAAGAGCCACCCACCCAGCATCGGACCAAAAACCCTGCCCAAAGATTCAAATGATGAGAAAATCCCCATAGTTGTCCCTTGACCTTCATGAGTCTCTTTGGAAACAAGCGTTGCCAAAGTCGGTCTTATCATAGAAGATCCCAGAGTCATTAAAACCATAAAAAAAAGTAAGAAGGCACCTGATTTGGCAAACGGCACCAAAAATAAACCTACCGCCATAATAGATAATCCTAAAACTATGGCTTTATGCTCACCGAAAAAACGGGTAATTCTGTAAATCAAAAGAGACTGCATAAGCACTGCCAAAAGACCCTGGACAGAAAAAAAGTAACCGATCGTTAAAACGGATAAATTTAGGTATTCCAAACCATAAAGCGGGATAGCCACGCTGTTATTGGTTAGGGCAAAAGACCAGAAAAAAACCAGGATAAAGAGCGACCCCAGCTCCCCTCTTAAGCCACGGTACATCTGCTTAATATTGAAAAAGCCCTCCTTTATCATCAATTTTCCCGCTTTCTGGCTTAAAGATTCGGGCAAAAAGATTAGTACCGAGATAAAGTTCAAAGCGGCCAGTGCCGAAGCCGCGAAAAACGGAAAGGAGATGTGAATTCCGGATAATACTCCACCAATCGCCGGACCAAAGATGAAACCGGCAGCCAAAGATGCCCCCAGGTTGCCCATGCCTTTGATCCGGCTCTCCTTGCTCGTCACATCGGCAACATAGGCCTGTGCCACAGGCATGGCTGCCCCGGAAAAGATTCCTTGCAGAATCCTGGAGATAAAAAGCAAAATCAAGCTATTTGACAAACCAAAAAGTAAAAAGGAGCAAGCTAATCCTAAAAGGGCAATTCCTATAATTGGCTTCCTGCCAAACCTGTCAGAAAGCCTGCCCCAAACCGGAGACAGAATAAATTGCGCTATGGCATAACTGGCTGCTAAAAATCCAATTGTAGTCTCCGAAGCATTGAATTGCTGGGCGTAAAATGGCAAAAGAGGAAAGATCATACCAAAACCTAAAATATTTACGAATATTGTGAGATAAATAAAAAATAAATGTGGACTCTTAGTTTTTTCCATCCAATCAGTATATCTTAAAGGTAAACAACTTGACAAAAACACCGTTTAGTACTACTATTAAATTATCCTAAAGGACATTTAGTAGATGGCCTACAGGACTGCCCTACTTAGCACGTTTAAAGCCAAAATATTTTTCTTCACTGTTTTGTTTCTTTACGGGAGTTCGGAGTGTGCTCCATAGCTTTACGCGAAGGACACCAGGACACCCACCTCAAATTTCTGAGGAGAAAATTTGGCTAACGACTATAGTAGGGAGGAATTATTTTTTTGTTTTGGACAAAATTTGACATACCTCTGTTTGCAGATTTAAGTTATCTGCAAATTTGTCCATTCCACCGCCATTTTTCAAATTTCCATCTAACGTTTTAGCTTTAAACTTGATAGAATATAGCCTGTTGCCTCCTTAGCTCAATGGCAGAGCGTATGTTTTGTAAACATATGACGGCAGTTCGATTCTGCCAGGGGGCTCCGTATAGCCCTATAGTTTGATTTCAGCTAGCTCATTGTGCTATCATCATCCTATGAGTCAGGAAGTTGAAGTCAGATTACCTTACTCTGCTCTAGGTACACCATTTAGGCCAGACATACCTCTACTTTGGAACAATCAACGCTTTATCGACTGGGCTGAAGCTGCAGGTTGCAACAACGTTGAATTCCACGGCCTAAGAGGGGCAGTTCGTGATATCTTACATAAAACACCCAGGGAAATTGCCGCAATGACCCAAATAAGAAGCGGGCATGTACTTTTTAACCCCTTTAGCAGCTCCCTTCCGGAAACTTTATGGGCAGTATTGTCCGGAAAACAAGACCCCATCAGACCGAAAGAAAAATTTAACCCTTTGGTTTTAGCTTTTGCAGAAGGCCCACGTACCTCACTAGCTCTACATAAATTGGAAAATGCCAAAGCATCAGAGGACTTCTTTATTGTTGTCTATCCTTATAAAAGTACGCGACGGAATCCCTTCGGAACTTATCGCAAAACTCTAATCCAAACCCATCCTGAGGCGTTTAATGATGCAAGTGATGCTCAAGATTTTATTGCCGATATTAACGCCGGCAGATCCACTGGCATGGTTTGGGATACCTACCAAGCCCTGGGAGCAACTGACTCCGGACTGAGACCTCTTCAACCCTGGGAGGAGTCTCTACCAAAGCTACTGGAAGCAGGAGTAGTCAAAGAAGTCCATATCCAAGCCGGCAGGACGGTCTATATTGACTGCACTATTCCCAGTATGACATGGCTACGAAATATGGCAGGTACCCCCAACCACAACACTGAATTGGGCAAAATGATCAGAATGGTCAAGGCCTCCAATCCCAAAATTCCTTTTGTGGTAGAAGTAACTTTGGATGGGCTGGTGGCAGCCAGACTAATCAACAAAACCGACCTGCTGGACCCAAACCTGGGTAAGGCAAAAAAGGTCTACCGCGCTTTAGCAGATTTTATTAAACTGGTTTAGGTTGCCTAATTTAATTGTTTAATATCAAACTCCAGCTGTGCTAAAATTTGTAGTAAGCCGACATGGCTCAGTGGCAGAGCATCTCCATGGTAAGGAGAGGGTCGCGAGTTCGATTCTCGCTGTCGGCTCCACTCTTGCAGTTTTGCCTCAATCTCATATATAATCTTTTCTTAAGAGCGACTAGCTCGCAAGGTTCTCACGAAGTGAGGTTCTTATGGCTAAAAAGGGTAATAGACAATTATTTAACTTACAGTGTTATGTTTGCAAAAACAGAAACTATTTGATTTCAAAAAACACGGTAAATATTAAAGAAAAGCTTACTTTGAACAAATTTTGTAAACACTGCAGAAAAACCAACCCTCATAACGAAGTAAAAATTTAGGTTGAGGCAAAGGGAAACCTAAGTTGGTACTCACCTTCCACGCGTTCTCTGATTTGCTTGTGCCAATGAATCACTTCTATACTGGCCGTAGTTAAAACTCTACCAATTCGTTGTTCCCAGTCTTCATGGGCTCCATACTCCACTATTTTACCCAGCCTAACTAATGATCTTCTTTGGGCTCTCCTTCTAAAAGGCTGGGTTGTAAGTTCGGACAATCTCCCTACTCCTAAAGGAGCGGTCAGTCGTAATATGATTTTTCGCCTTTCATCAGCATCTTCAGTTTGATCCCATTTTTCTTTCGCACCTACCACATCTCTTTTGAGTCCTTTTACAATATCTTCCATGCTGTTTCTTAAATGCTCTAGAAATGCATACCTTCTAATGGTGGCAGCCAAAATATCACTTATCTCGGCGGCTCTTTCTGTCATATCCTTTCCCATAGAAAGAAGTGCTGCCATAGCCTCATCTCTATTCTCATTTTGAGCAGCCTGAACAGCCTTAACAAGGTCTATGGATGCTTGATGCATGTATGGATTTTTTGCTCTGTCGAACTTTGGTTGAAGCTGGGATAATGAAAGTAATCTGCCCTGAAGTTCAGCAGCAGGCATTTTAATACCTGCACCTCTAATAGTTCTATCCACCAAATATAAACAGTCATTTACCCAGGCCCTCTCACCTGGAATTTCAATTCTGTCAATGCCAATTCTTAAAGCTTGAGCATAAGTTCGCAGTGTAAAGGGAGGCTTAAGTAGCCGGTCTTCTTCTGAGGACCCAGCCAATTCAGTTTCAACTCCCATGTAGCCTGAAATTACCCGGGAATGCTGGGCAAGGGCCCTTCCAATATCATCAAAGCCTGAAGGCCCACCATGGTGAACCAGCACTTTTGTATACCTCGTGCCTTCTCTTTTCCAGTGATACCAATAAGAATGGAGATTACCTTGCCGATCCTCCAATAAGTGGCCTATTGGAGGATCTATTATCCTACCAATTGATAAACCTTCTTTAACATCTTTTCCAGGTATAGGATCACCTATTTGAAGCACCAGAGGTCCCTCTATCATTTCGGGCATATTTTACTAATTTCTTGTATAATTTAAAAGGGTTCAATAGGGGCGTCGTTCAATGGTAGGACCTGGCTCTCCAAAAGCCATGACGAGGGTTCAATTCCTTCCGCCCCTGCAGGTTCCAGGTTCGTTCATAGTATCCGGAGGATACTATGCTTACTTGTTAACATCCTGGCATCCATGCCAATTTTTCCTAGAATTGACTTTCGTTTGAATAGTGATAGACTTCGATTATTATGGAAAGATTAGCTGAACCACTAACTGATTCACAAAAGCAAATTCCTGTTCCGTGGACACCGCAAGATTATGGCCTCTACAGGCTAACGGAAATTTATAGGAAATTAACTATAGAGGAACAGCTACTTTCACCTGACAGGATACAAACTATTACAAGAGTTGCAATTGACAGATTCTGTAGGCTGTGCGACAACCTTGGAGAAAATGGAGTTTGTCAAAAGCTACCGGAATACGATCAAACCAGATACGCAGCCAGAGAATGGTGCGCACAGGCTTCCATCGATGGTGAAAGCGTCTATATGACAGTTTCAGGACCTCAAACCTAAAAATTCACCTTAATCCTGGCAGTGTCTAAAAATGCCGAGGTGCCGTCTGATGTTTTAGCCTGAAGGATATAAGTTTTGCTTCCTGTTGGCAGAGTAAAAGTTGAAGAAGTGAATATAGAAGAGGTGGTAGAAGTTGAGCTAACCTCAGAAGAGGTAGCTCCGCCTGAAGTACTATTATAGAGCCTAGCATACAAAGTCCCTCCCGGCTGATTAAGTCTCATATTAACTTCCAGCTGCATGGAAGAGTATCCCGGATACTGAGCAGGATCTAAGTTAATCTGAAAAGCGTTTAAGGATGCCCAGTCAACTGATGCAGTACTCCCGCCTGAACCTAAAGGAATATAGATGGTGACCTTACTGGAAGCGGCTGCCGGGGCAGGTGTGGCTTTTTCTAAAGCTGAAACTCGAGCTTTTAGTTCTATCGCTGTGGATTCTACATCTTTTAATCTTGAATCCAGAGAGCTTGAGGCGGTCGGTGAACTTAACGGTTTTAAATTATTAACCTGAGCCACTAACTTAGTTATTATGTCTTCTAAACTCTTTACTCGATCCTCAAGGGTGGCTCTAGGTAAAGTTTTGGGCACCTCGACCGGACCCAAGTCTTCTGCTTGGGAACTCGCCGCCGGTAAAGTTTCCGGACTATTCGTGCTGGCAACAAAACGCCAATAACCTAGCCCAGCAATTATAAGTATAGGTACCAAGATAAAGGGCAGAAATCTTATCACGAATTAATAATACCATAACACCTTCAGCTTGCATAAGAACTCATAGTCTGGTAAGATACTCGGCTCATGGTCAAAAAGTCTCTTCAGACCTTAATCATCCTTCCCCTTACTTTTGGTTCTTTTTTGGGGGCGGACAGTACTCAACATTTTGTCAGCCCACTCAGGGGCGAATATTTATTGGCTCACCGTGAGATGTCTTTGGATAATCGTTATGAAAATAAATTTGTAAACGACGTATTCAAGAACAATATCCTGCTAAATCTTGCCCATATGAATGGCCGGGTTAGCAAAGCTTCCGACATCAAGTGGGATGAGATCGCCAAACCTTTCCAATATGAGTTCAAACTAGATCCTAATAAAACCTTTACTTTCCACGAAGATGTAAAGGCTACCTACCGGGAAACCTTAGCTAAAACTACCAATGCCCACTTTAACGCTCAAGAAGGTTTTAAGACTGACGGGTATTTATTCGGGGACGGGATTTGCCACTTAGCTTCTTTAATAAATTGGGTGGCAAAAGAAGCAGGGCTTTCAGTGGAGGCTCTTACTAACCACGACTTTGCCAATATCCCGGATATTCCAAAAGAGTTTGGAGTCTCTATTTACAACATCCCGGGATCTTTAGGATCTAACGAGCTCCAGAACCTTTATATCACAAACAATAAAGCTAAACCAATATCTTTCAAGTTTGAATACCTGGATAATAAACTAAAAGTATCTGTAGTTGAGTTAAATTAACCTAGCCGTATTGACAGAGCAAAGTTACCCTTCAACCGTGATGTGAACCTCTCATAATATGATATGCTAAGAATAGGCTTTGGCTTATGGCAGAAGAAAAAATTATCCCTAAGCATGACCATGAAACTCTAAAATTTCCCGACGGTTTCCTTTGGGGAGCTGCTACCAGCGCCCATCAGGTAGAAGGAAATAATATAAGTAGTGACTGGTGGGAGTGGGAACAAAAACACCAACCCCAGGCTCTACGCTCAGGGCAAGCCTGTAACCAATATAACCTCTATGAACAGGACTTTGATTTGGCCAAATCTTTAAACCATAATGCCCACCGTTTATCTATTGAGTGGTCCAGAATTGAACCAAAAGAAGGTGAGTTTGACGAGAGCGAAATCGAACACTACAAAAAGGTTTTAAAAGCCCTTAAAGACCGTAACTTTACAGTCATGTTAACCCTTTGGCACTTTACCCTACCTAAGTGGGTAGCGGATAAAGGCGGTTGGGAAAATGGGGCCACAGCTTTGTATTTTGAAAGGTTTGTCAGAAGAGTTGTCCCGGAGATTACCGAATATGTTGATTTATGGATTACCCTCAATGAGCCGGGAGTATATATCTATGAAACCTATATTGAACGGGCCTGGCCCCACTCAAAAAAAAGCCTATTTGGACAGATCAAAACATTTCTGAACTTGACCAGCGCCCATAAAAAGGTCTATAAATTCTTGCATTCAAACTTCCCGGCCGGCAAACCCGTTGGCATTGCCAATAACATCCTCTCTTTTGAAGTCTCCCATAAGCACTCAATTAAAGAACAAATAGCAGTTTGGTTAAATGATCTCTTCGCCAACCATTTATTCTATATGTTTACCCGTGGCACGCATGATTTCTTTGGGGTCAACTACTATTTTCATATCCGTCTCAAAGACCGAAATATCATACCCGGAGCAAACAGTTTAATGCAGCAAACTCATGACGTTTCCGATTTAGGCTGGGAGATTTATCCTGAAGGAATCTTTGAAGTACTGACTGATCTAGCTGATGATATACCTATTTATATTACAGAATGCGGCATTGCTTCTACCAATGATGACCGGAGAAACCGCTTCCTAATTTCTTACCTGCAAGAAGTAGCAAGAGCCATCAAAGCCGGGGTTAATGTCAGGGGATTTTTTTACTGGTCGCTACTTGATAACTTTGAGTGGCATTTAGGCTTTGAGCCCAGATTCGGCCTGGTGGAAGTTGATTATTCAAACTTAGAGCGCCATATCAGACCCTCTGCCCTAGTTTACACTGATATTATTCAACACAACGGCATCCCTCATTCACTCCTTAGATTTATCGGTCATACGGTCCAGGCAGAAGAGGTTTTGGAGAAAAGACAGAAGGAGATTAAAAAGGAAATTAAATAGCTTTCAGTCATCAGTCTTCAGCTTGCAGACTTTTCTGATTTGTCTGATGACTGATAGCTGACAACTATCATTATGAACCATTTACCATTTACTATAACTGCCTACCTTTTTAATGCCTTGGCGGTTTTAGCCAATAAGTTCCTGCTTAGTAAAACCATTCCTGATCCCCTAATTTATATTTTTTATATCAGTCTGATCTCTATTTTGGCTGTTTTTGCCCTACCTTTCACCCATATTCCAACACTGACCACTTTTAACCTGGCCTCAGCTTCTACCCTTCTCTGGACTTTGGGAGCATATTTTATGTTTAAGGCTTTAAAGATAGGCCATGTCTCAAGAGTCATCCCAATTATCGGCACATTGATACCTTTGATCCTTTTGGGTATAGCCTCAGAAACAAACGCAATCTCTACAGTCCAGTCCTGGGCTGTTTTAATTTTAGTTTTGGGAATGATTTTCTTAACCTTGCGCGATCTTTTGCAGGGCGCCCTAAATAAGCGGGAGATTATGTTTGAGTTAGTTTCTGCCGGCAGTTTTGCCCTCTCCTACATTATTTTAAGACAGGCTTATCTGCAGTTGGATTTTTTCTCAGTGTTAGTATGGTCCAGGCTAATTTTGCTGCCCTTTTGTCTCTTGATGCTGGCTATCCCAACCCTCCAGAGAAAAATCATTACTTCAAACGGCACAAAAATTAATTTTTTCTCTTATGCAGGTTTAGTATTCTTAGGAGGACAAGTTAGTGGCGCCATATCAGAGTTTTTACTGCTTTTTTCAATATCTTTAGCTAATCCGGCCTTGGTAAATTCCCTCCAAGGCACACAGTATGTCTTCTTAATGATCTTTGCGCTGATTTTAGCCAAAAAATATCCCGCTATTTTTGAAGAAAAATATACTTTACCGACTCTTTTTCCAAAAATTATCGGGATAGTTTTAATCGGCCTGGGGCTTTATTTACTGTCCAACAACTAAGTAATCTCCATAAATCGCACAAATCTCACCTGGCTTAGGAACTTGTCCGGGTTTCCATGTTACGCCTGAAGCATCAGAGCAAACAAAGGCGCCCCACCAAGCATCCGGTAAAGCATAGTTGGGTCTATCTCCCTGTGTGAATACAACCTTGGATATCTCGCTTCCTTGAGTAATTGTTCCGATGACCGGAACATCTCCGCCATTGCGAAATGTAGTGGCAGGAAAAGGTCTAACATTTATAGGAGTCTGGCTGTTTTGCATTGATATTTTCTCTGCTAAACTATTTCCGGCAGCAACTACTTTCACCCGACGATATAATCTATCAGTAGTATGCTCCTGATCTTGCAGCTGGGCTTTTATTTCAGCAGCCCAAGTAGAAATATATGCTTCTGTGATGATTCCAGAATATGCCACTATACCAAAAAAACCTAGGCCGGCAACACCTAAAATACCGCCAATAACCTTAGCTTCAGCAATACGATCAGCAAGAAACCCTTTCGCCCTACTTTCTGGTCTATACCTGGATAATCTTTCCATAAAATATATATTAACACTATGGGACTCAGTTTGTCAAGTCAAAACTCCCCTCTTGTGGAGTGCAAATAAATCTTTTAGAATGCGGCTACATATACTACTGTCCCGAGCGCTTAAAAGCTATGCCCAAAGGACAAAAGAAAAAGACTAATTTTAACTCATCCACTTTTAATACTATCCTCCTTTTGGTCAAAATTGTCCTCATCAAAATAGGTAATATACCTTTTTTGATCGTACGAACTTTCGCCGACTTCTGTACCATGACCTGGGTAAGTTTGTTCAAAATCCGCCTTCCCAATTTTAAATTTTCAATTTTAAATTTTAAATTCCTGCGACAGAGTCGCAGGCGAGGCCGACCTAAGAAACTCCGGCTCCCCGGAAAGTACAAAGTAGCAGTGGGGGTAGGCGTATTTTTGGTCTTCATTTTCTCTTATACTGTCTTCTTGCTGACAGCAGCTTATCAGCTACCCTCACCTACCAGGTTAATTACCCCTAACCAACCTGTTACCACCGAATTTTATGATAGAAACGGAGAGCTTCTTTATAGACTTTATACGGGCAATAATCGCAGTCTTGTTCAACTGTCAGAAATTCCCCAAAGTTTGATCCAGGCCACTATCGCTACCGAGGACCAAAATTTCTACCACCATATCGGCATTGATCCCACGGCTATCATCCGTGCACTCTATCATAACATCAGAACAGACGGCCAAGAAGGGGCCTCTACCATCACCCAGCAGCTCATCAAAAACTCACTTTTAACTCCGGAGAAAAGCTATGTCCGTAAAGCTAAAGAGATAATCCTGGCTTTATGGGCAGAGCTTATTTATCCAAAAGAAGCAATCTTACAAATGTATTTTAATGAGGCGCCATATAGCGGATCCAATATGGGGATCGCGGCCGCTGCCCAAACTTATTTTGGTAAATCTCCGCCGGAGCTTAATTTAGCAGAAAGCGCGTACCTGGCAGGCCTTCCTGCCTCTCCAACCCAATTTTCTCCCTATGGCTCCCGACCAGATCTGGCCAAACTCCGCCAAAAACAAGTCTTAGAAAGAATGGTTAAAGAAAGATATATTACGGAAGATAAGGCAAATGAGGCTTTCAACCAAGATCTTAATATTAAACCGCCGGTAAATAATATTCACGCAGCGCATTTTGTGATGTATGCACGTGATCTACTAGCAGAAAAGTATGGAGAAAGAGTTGTTTCTCAAGGGGGCTTAAAAATTTACACCACTTTGGACCTTGGCTTACAACAGACTGTTGAAGCAATTGTCAAGGAAGAGGTAGACAAACTACTACCTTTGAATGTGCAAAACGGAGCAGTCTTGGTGACCGATACAAACGGCCAGATCCTGGCTATGGTTGGCTCAAAAGATTATCACGAACCGAAGTTTGGCAATTATAACGTAACGACTTCGCTGCGCCAGCCGGGTTCATCCATCAAAGTCATCACATATGCAACAGCTTTTAAAAAAGGCTTTAGCCCGGGCAATACCATTTTGGATACACCTGTCACATTCAAAGATGGTACCAGAAGCTATTCTCCAGTTAATTATGATGGCAGATTTCATGGGGCTGTCTCTATCAGGACAGCTTTGGGTTCATCCTACAACGTACCGGCGGTTAGAACGTTAGCCACAATCGGTATAGATGAAATGCTTAAAACTGCCCAAGATTTAGGCGTCACTACTTTCAATGAACCAGACAAGTATGGTTTATCTTTAACTCTAGGCGGAGGTGCAATCAAGATGATTGATATGATCTCTGTATATGGCACCTTGGCCAACCTTGGGGTTAAAAAGTATCCAACTCCGTTTTTAAAAGTAACCGACTCAAGCGGAAATGTTTTAGAAGAATACAAAGACACAGGGAGGAAAGTGCTGGAGCCACAAATAGCATATCTTGTAACGGATATCTTAAAAGATAATAAGGCTCGCACACCGGCCTTTGGAGCCAGTTCCCTTCTTAATATCCCCGGATACGAGGTAGCGGTTAAAACCGGCACTTCCGATAAAATAAAAGATAACTGGACTTTTGGCTATACCCCAAAATACGTAGTAGGTGTTTGGGTAGGTAACCCTGACAGCTCACCATTAAACCCACGCTTGACATCCGGCGTCACAGGAGCAGCACCAATCTGGAATAAAATTATGCATATCCTCCTGGATGGCAAAGAACCTATGGCTTTTGAAAAACCAGCAGGCATAGTTGAAACAATGGTTGACGGAAGAAAAGATTTAAGTCTTGCCGGAGTAATCCCTAAATCCCTGGTTAGAATACAAAGAAAGGAGGATAAGCTCGTATACTCTGATAGCTTTTCCTCATACGCTACTCCCTCTGCCCAGGCTACATCAAGAGAAACTACAACTAATTGATAGCTATAATACCACCCAACCTCTGAGGTCTTTCTTGGGAATTTTAAGTGGTGAGGTAATGAAACGGGAGGAATCTCCAATAAAAATTAAGGTACCAAAGCGGGCATTCGCTACCTTTTTCCAGTAATCCCCCTCTACTGCAAGCTTACTTCCATACCTTTGCCTTAAGTCGCTTAAGTCATTTAAACTAGGACTGTCGAAAAAGATCACTTTTTTTACTCGAAACTCACCGATTATATCTTTGCCGGAAGGCTTTATATAAACTAAATCTCCGCTCCCGATAACCCCAAATGGAGGATTTTTTACCTTGGAAAAACGAGATTCAATGGTTTTTTTACCGGATAAAATGGCATCCCCTGCTTTACCTTTAAAAATAGCCAAATGCTTTTTCATAATTTCACTGCTTGAATTATACTACTATCTTTGTTATACTTGACAAAGTTCCTCCAAACTTGGAGGATTTTTAATACCTAAAAATGCCCAATATTTTAAATTTTCTAAATGAAGTTAAGGAAGAGTTAGGGAAAGTTGCCTGGCCCAGCCGTGAACAAACCATCCGCTACACCATTTTGGTAATACTGGTGGCGATAGTAGTAGGCTTGTTCCTCGGAGGATTAGATTATATCTTAACTGCCATGACAGCTTTCATACTCAAACAATATGGACGATAATAAACAGTCATCAGCTATCAGCAATCAGTCTTCAGACCAAACAGATAAGTCTGTAACTCAAGCTGAAGAGTCAGAAACAATACAGTCTGAAGAAACTACACCGGAAAAAGAGTCGGCGAAGTCTGAGTCAGTCGAAGCAATCAGTGAAGTTGAGCGCACCACCGAAGCTAATGAATCCCGTGAGGAGCAAGGCGCGAAACAAACTCATAGCGAGCCCCATGGAGAGGCGAGCGGTGCTTCGCGACCAGACGAGCCGACTTCCGAAGCTAAACCAGAACCGGAAACTAACGAGAACAAGGTCGTGACGGACGATTCTGCAGATAAATCTAAATCAGCTCCAGGCGATATGTCGGAATCGTCCAAAAAACAAAACCCCAATGCAAAGTGGTATGTAGTCCATACCTATTCCGGCCATGAAAACAAAGTAGCCCATACCCTTAAACAGCGGATCGAATCCGAACATTTGGAAGAGAAGATTTTGGAAGTTTTGGTTCCAATGCAGGATAAAATTGAGATCAAAGGCGGAAAGAAAATTAATGTCAAAGAAAAAATCTTTCCGGGTTATATTTTGGTCAAAATGGTCCTGGATGATATTTCCTGGCTGGCTGTCAGAACAACTCAGGGAGTGACCTCCTTTGTGGGCATGGGAAATAAACCCACCCCCATTTCTGATGCCGAAGTGGCCACCATTGTCAAATTTACCCAAACTGAAGCTCCTATGTATAAACAAGTCTTTTCCCCTTCTGATACAGTCAAGATTGTTGATGGACCTTTTGCTGATTTTATAGGTAAGATTGATTCTGTTGATGAGGAAAGAGGCAAGGTTAAAGTCCTGGTTTCCATCTTTGGCCGGGAAACCCCGGTAGAGCTGGACTTTTTACAGGTACAGAAAATATAAAGATTTATTATGGAAAACGAACAAAGAAGACTAAATAGATTAGGGCGTGTCTGGAACTGCGTGGTACCAAAAGATGCATCTGTAGCAGGTGTAATAGGACGGGCAGCTGTTGACGAAACAATGGTGCTTGCAGCAGTTGCAGTAGCTGAACCACTCACCCGTGGTCGTCCTGATATGGCTCTTGCCACTGCGGCTGTTGCATTGCCTGCATCCTTAGCATTATCAGTTGTAGCAAGGGTTATAGCAAGAGCTATAGAAAAACCTTATTCGTAGAAAGGGATAATTAGAATATTAATATGGCAAAAAAGATTAAAACATTGATCAAGTTAAATATTCCGGCCGGAGAAGCCACTCCGGCTCCCCCGGTGGGCCCGGCTTTGGGCCAACACGGACTGCCTATTATGGAGTTTATCAAAGCCTTCAATGATCGTACCCAGGAGAAAAAGGGCAATATTTTGCCGGTGGTTATTACAGTTTATGAAGACCGAACATTCTCATTTTTAACCAAAGAGCCACCGGTGGCAGAAATGATCAAAAAAATCTTAAGTTTAGAAAAAGGGTCCGGAAATGCCCTCAAAGAACCTGTGGGCAGTTTAACTTCCGCCCAAGTAAAACAAATCGCAGAAGCCAAATTGCCTGATTTAAATACTAAAAGTGTTGAGGCAGCCATGAAAATTGTAGAAGGAACAGCCAGAAGCATGGGAGTAAAGATAAGCTCATAATTTTCAAACATTTGAAAATTGGTACTTGAAAATTGGAGGTAAAACCGACCTATGGGTAGACCAAGAATAAAAGTAATGGATGATTCACAAGTAGAAGTTAAAGAAAAAACTTCAACACGCCCCTCCTCTGGAGGTAAGAAGGTTAAAACGGCGAAGTCTGAAGCTGACAAAGCAAGTAGTGAAGTTGAGCCCACTACAGAACCAAAAACTTCTGCAGAAAAAAATCAGACTAGCGAGGCTAAGGTCGTGGTGGACGATTCTGCAGTAAAGCCTCAATCAGAAGAGAAAGTTAAGACGGAATCGTCCAAAAAACAAAAGCCAGGAAAAGCAAAACCCCGAAGCAAAAAGTACCAAGAAGTTATCAAAGACCTGGACAGAACCAAAACTTATTCTCTCGAAGAAGCGATTGATCTGGTTAAGAAACTTTCCTATTCCCAATTTAATGGCACCTTAGAAGCACATATCAATACTGCTCAAACAGGCATCCGTAGTTTAGTATCCCTTCCTTTTGTAGCCGGCAAAAAGTTAAGGATTTTGGCTTTTGGCACCAAAACACCTGAAGGAGTTACCGCAGGTGATGATACCACTATTGACACCATTTCCAAAGGGAAAGTAGATTTTGATTTAATCATTACCACCCCAGAATGGATGCCAAAGCTGGCTAAAGTGGCCAAGATCTTAGGTCCCAAGGATCTCATGCCCAACCCTAAAAACGGCACGATCACAGAAGACCTCAAAAAGGCAGTTGAAGGTTTTCAATCCGGAAAAACCGAGTATAAGACTGAAGCCAAAACCCCTGTGATACACCTAGCCCTAGGTAAGTTAAACCAACCAAACGAAGAACTGGTAGCCAATACGAAGACACTTCTTCAAACCCTGGGCAAATCCAAAGTCAAAAAGGTTAGTCTATCTCCCACCATGGGTCCTTCGGTTAAAATTAATCTAACTTCTCTTTAAAACTCTTTTTAACAAAGTTCCTACTTCAATCTTAAGGCTATAAATGGAAATCAGGCCGAATATTAAAACAAAGATGGCTGAAGTGATATGAAATAAAACTGTCATGGCTGAGGCCAAATTTGGCTCAATCCCGAATATGCCTGAAAGGATCAAGAGTCCTGATGCTTCTGCCGAACCGACATATCCGGGAGCTGCCGGTATCAGATAAGTTAAAGCAGATAAAACTTGCCCCAAATACATCTTCAAAAAGCCTTGGTTTACACCTAATGCAAGAAAAGTAAAATACCAGATAGCCGCATCCGCCGCATAAGCCAGAACCGTCACAAAAATCATCAGACCTAAATCTTTGGGATGCCTGTTTAAAATAGCAAACGACTCTAAAATAAAGTTACTAAACTTATCAAAATATATCTTAATGCTTTTAACTATCAATAGGTATGTCAAAAAATTGAACAAAATTCTCGCAAAATTTGCTTGATGCACCATTAGGTAAGTTAAAAAGAGGGCTGAGATTAGTATAACGGTTATAATCATTATAAAAGATATACTTAGAGTAGTTGGGACTACAAAAAATAAAATTGCAGTTAAGAATAATACAGCCAAAAAATCAACAAATCTGTCCATAAATATCCAAATTACAGACTTCCCCAAACTCAACTTATAATGAGTATTAAGATAAATCCCTTTGACAATTTCCCCTGCTCTCACAGGTATAAAAAAATTAAGCATCATGGCTGCTCCGTTTAAGAAAATAAGATCTAACAGCTTAATCTTTTTAATTTCAGCAAGAAAGATTTGGAGCCTGATAGCTCGGATTACGGGGGAGACAAGCATAAATAAAACAACCGACCCAAGAAGGCTCAAGTTTACCTTTGCAAGGATCGAGAAGATCTGCTGCAGGTCAACAAACTTAGACCACACAAAAATTAAAATTAAGCCAAGAATAGTGTTAAATAAAACCTTAAGCATCGCTTGCCAACTCTACTTATTAAATATACACTATATTTAGGTTACATGGTACAGGTTTTAGGTGACAGTTTTTTGCTACTGTCTACTGTAATCTGTCAACTGTACCCTACCTTATGTTTTCAAAATTTAGACAAAGACTCATGCTAGGGATGTACATATTTCTTCTACTGTCAATTCCTGTGGGAACATATCTTGTTTCACAAAATCAAACCTACAAAAGCCAAGCCAAAGAACAAAAGGGCAATAAACAAAAAGTGAAGGTTGTCCCCAAACCTACAACTTCCCCTGCAAAACAATTACTTGATTCTTCCCAAGAAGCTTCGAATCCTGATATTACAGCTACACCATCCCTGTCCCCCGCATCTTCCGAAGTAGCCGTCTCTTTTGGCCCAACACTGTCTTTAAAAACAACCCTGGAAGGAAGACCTCAAGGCAACTTCGCAACTAAATTGCTTGTGGGAATCGTGGAGGGCTCCTTAACAGCCAACCCCAAATTCATGTTAAGCTTTACTATAGATTTAGCGGCCTCCGGGGAGTATTCCAATCTATCTTTAGCCGGTTTAAATCCCGGGTCTAGCTACACAGCGCTCCTTAAAGGATCTGCCCAAATTGCTACCTCTTCCGCCTTTACCATGTCCCCGATGGTAACTAATCTAAATGACGGAGAACCTCTAAGCTTACTTTCTGGAGACCTAAATGATGATAATGTCATAAATAGCGCAGATTATTCTATTGCTAAAAAAGCTCTCGGCGCAAATTCTAATTCTTCAAATTGGAATGGAAATGCCGATTTCAATTCAGACGGGATAATCAATGTGTTTGACTTAAGTATAATTACCAAAAACATGGGAGCTGTTGGTGCTTCAGGCGCCTGGACATCTCCTCTACCTCAAATAGCCACCTCTTCTGCCAGCCTAACTTCACCACCAGTTGGTGCTTCCTTGCCAGACGGCAGCAAAGGCTATTGGATTTGGATACCCAGCCGGTAAATTGAAGTAACTATTATTCTCCCTAGTCTTGGTTTTTTTCAAGGCTGATTTCATCGTAGTTCTCAACTCCAATATCCGGACCGATAATGGGTTGACGTTGTTTAACAGTCAGCGGTCCAACTTCCGCCAAAGTTTTTGATCCTTTGCTGGTTTCTTTCTCGACCTTAATAAAATGGATGCCCTTTTTCAGGTAAAGATAATATCTGCCCGACTGATCCGTGATGCAAATACCGTCGTAAACCCCCATCTCTTGGAAAGCTCGGACATTTACTAAGGGTAAGACGCGTTGATCTGTCTTGTTATAAACCACTCCCCATCGTTTAGGTTTAATGAATTTTCTGATAGCAAAAACAGCAAGATAGAGTAGGATTGAGGCCAAATTTAAGGGAGCGGGATTTAAAACATAGGCGACAACTGTCAGAAAAAATCCCAGATAGATAAATTTCATCAGGAAGTTTTCTTGAAAGAAAAAGGGTGTCGCATGGTACAAAACAGGTTTGGCCGCTTGGTTCCAATTAAAAGAGACAGGATCTAAAGGGATATCAACGGAAATTAGGTCGGGTTTCTCAAAAGTGATTTCCGAACCAAAGTAAAGATTATCTCTTTCCCCGTCAGAAGTTTTGCCGAATAAAATTTTTGAGGGGAAAAGATAGTCTTTTTTTTCAACCCTAATTAAGTAAGTGCCTCTCTCGACCAGAAAGCCAAACCGGCCCTCAAAATCAGTAATTTTTTGCTGTTCTTCTCCCCTATGTTCCCCATCCACTCTAATTAAGGTCACAATAGCCGGATCAATCGGCTGTTTGGTTAAAGAATCATAAACAACCCCCCAGGGCTTGGATCTCTTTTTGATACCAAAGAGGGTGAGGATAAAGAAGAAAAACCTAGAGAGTAACAAAGGCAGTTCTGTAATCAAAGTGAAAACCTGTTTCAGAAAAGAGAAAAAATCAAAGGCTGTTTTGGGGACAATTAAAATCGTAGCTGCCCCAAGAGCTATTACTTTACTTCCTTGTTCTATCACTTTGGCGGTTTCTGATTCTCTGACTTTTTGGGCTATTTTTGTAACTTCTTCTTTTAACTGTGGCCATATGTTGGCTAAAATTTCATTAGTTGTGTCAATAATTTTTTCATTAGTCTCAACCAGAGCGGTAACGATTTGGCTCGCCAGTGAAATGACAGTTTGTACAATCTGGGAGATAATTTCCCCAACGACCGGAGGAATGATAACCGCACTGCCTGAACCTTCTGGGGCGGGAGGTAGTTCTGGCAGAGGCAGTTCTTCACCGGGAGTGGTAAAAAACCCTACTGGACTTTCTGCTTTTGTTTGACCGACACTGGTTAGTTGATAAAAATAGGTGGTGTTGGGGGTTAGATTGTCGAGTATCATCTGATGTTCTTTGGTTCTTTTCTTTTCTTCAAGCTCAAACCCCAAAGCCATGGTGGTTGCATAATTTACTTTGGAAGTGGCCGGGTCATTGGTACTCCAGGTAATTTTAACCTGGGTTGGAGAACTCAAAGTCACCAAAATATTGCTGATAACAGTGGTCTTTTTTGATATTTCTTGAATTTCTTTTTCACTTACGACCCTAAGGTAGAGAGTTGAGGGTAATCCTTGATTTCCGGCCTTATCGTAGCCTGATACCTTAATTTGGTAACTTCCCAAGCGTAGTTTCTTTGAGGAAGTTAACTGAAAAGAAAGACTGCTTTCCGAAGCACTGTTTGATAAGGTTAAGCTTTGGTTGAATTTTAGGGTCGTGGAGACTAAATGACCCCGGAAATAGTTCTCCTGGTAAAATTCCAGATCCACTCTTTGGGGAAAATAATTATCGGTGATAGTACCTGTGATGGTGGGTTGGGTATCCGTAGTCAGAAGATAATTATTCTGTTTTAAGGATAACTTAGAGACAGAAAGATCAGAAATTGTCGGTCCTGTGAAGTCGGCGTAAAGAGTTCTGGACTGCTCTCTACTGTTACTAACTGCATCATAAGCTGTCACCTTCCAGGTTCTTTTGCCCTCTTTTAATTCCCCATAATTTTCGCTGCTGCTCCAGTTAGAAGAATCTTTAGTGTAGATGGAAATGTAATTATTGGTTGAGTCGGAATCGGAAAAATTCTCATAGTGGACAAGAAACTTACTTGTTTCATAGTCAGTGGTTCGGGAAACCGGTATATCTGAAATGGTAAAATCTCCGGTTCCTCCGTTGTCGATTTTAAAACTATAGCTTGAAAGACTGGTAGTTGCATCTGGGGTTGAAGCGGTTTTCCATTTAAAAGTAGGTCTTTTCTGGTTAGTGTATGCGCCATCAGAGGGTGATTCAAGATCAAAAGAATAAGGTGCGGTGGTATCAACCTTAAAAGCAATAGAGCCTGGATTGGCAGTAGAATAAGAACTTTCAGCACTATCATCATCTATAGCTTTAACTCTCCAGTAGTAGGAACCATCAGAAAGAGTTTGTCCAGAACTACCAGTGGTATAAGTGCCTGAACCTGCAGATTGGCCCACCGTAAAGGAGGTAGAGCCCTGGCTGGCCAAAGCTGACGTATAATCAACTATGGCCGAACTAAAGTCGGAACTGTCATCTATTTGTATTTGGTATTTAACCGTATCAGAAACATCAGGATCAGACAAAGTAAAGGTTAGAGTTGGAGTAGTATCCTGCGTCCCAGCTCCCAAAACATGGCCGCCCAAAGATGAAGGATCGGACGGTGAAGTGTTGGAGCTTGCAAATGTTTGAGTTTTATAGCGTATTCTGTAGGGTATATTACCATTTTCTGTCCAGATAACAGGGGTTGTGTTTGAGGATATGGTAGAGAGAGAATTAAAACCGGAAACTTGTGGAATGGCAATCATCTGACTTCCGATAGGGGCAGTTGTATAGGCAGTTGTTGTTCTGGCTCTGATGTAATAATAGGCCGTGCTCTCACCATTAAGTTGGGTAGTAGCCCAATCAGTATGAGGGACAAAAGTTATAAAACCACCGGTGGATATCTCCAAGTAGGTAGTTAAAGCCTTCCAGGATGAACCATTGTAGTATTCGAAGGCAACCATGCCCCCTCCACTACTGAAAGAACCAGTGTATAAATCCCAAGAAATAACATCAAATTTTTCATCCATCCCAAGGTAGATAATATCTCCTACCGCTTGGACCAGTTTTCCGGAAGTAGAATGTGCAACATCATTTGTTGTGGTGTTTGCGGCGTCTGTAGTTTCATCCTCAAAAGGAGTTGGGGCATCAGCATCATAAAGCCAGACCTTGTCAAAGGTTGAGTGATAGGAAACAACTGCGGTTGCGGATGAATCACAGTCAGAGGCCGTAAAAGGCGGGACACATTTTTTGTAGACCAGTTTTTGTGCATACACCGTAAGATTATCAGAAATTCCGCTGTAATTCCCATAAAAGACCCAAGCATTGGTACCGTCAGTAGAAACCGAAATATCATTGCCATAGGTATTTTCGGCAACTGTTGCCGCCGAAGACCAAACGGTTCCGTTATAGTACGTAAAGGCAATTTGACCCAAATCCGACTCATTGATTCCGAGATAAATATTGTCCGAAGTATCACCGGCAACAGAAAAATCCGGTCTTGCGGTTGTAGGATCGGCAACCTGCCCTTCGGCTACCCAACTGGTTAAACCGTCAGAATCCGCCCGGTATCGCCAGTAAATCCCGTATGTTCCGGCTGGCTGTTCGCTTCGTTCATAAATTACCCCGATATTTGAACCAAAACGGACGAGGGTGGGGTCATGGACTGCATTAGTGTTGGCCGTATCCAGGGTAGCAACCGATTGTGTCCAGGTTGGGGCTGTTCCCAAACCGTCGGAATAATAGACCGAAACCTGGTAGTTGGTCCCGTCGTAACGGCGGACAGCCAACCAGATTCTGGTGGTACCCTGAAGCTCCAGGGTGGCAAAGGAAAAAGCCCGGTCCGATCCTGTTGAAAGAGCATCTAAGGCTGTTTGTTCGGTTTCTAGAGTCCAATTAGCTCCTGCACCCTTGGTTAGCTTTCTGTAGAAAACATCATAAGCTGTATTTGCGCCTGCTGAATCCTCGGCATAGACCACATAAATGTTGTCTGAACTGTCAACCTCGGCATCAGCATACATAACGCTTGAACCCGTACGGGAAGAAAGTTGTCCCTGACAAGTCCATGTAGAACCGGAATCGGTAGAATTAAACCAGAGAAGACCTTGGGAATAAGAGCACCCATTGGCTTGAATTGTGTCTACCTGCACAAAAGCATGGAGTGTTCCGTCTGAAGTTTTAACAACATGGCGCATGTATGAGGGGGTATAGACTCCCCATTCATTAGAATATCCCACTAAAGATGGTGAGATATTGGCAATTGCGGCGGGCGTTTGTGACGCGGTGGTGGCGAGTGGAGTATATCTTATTCTAGTTGGCGAAGCTGCATTTTCCGTCCAGATAAGATGGGTTATGTCAGAAGTCACGCTTGAGGCGGCAGATGCCCAGGTGATTTGGGGAACCGAAGCCATCCCTGTTCCAGTTGGTCCTGTGCTATAAGCGACGCTGACCCTTGCCCGTACATAATAATAAGCAGTGCTTTCTCCGTTGACTTTTGCCGCTTGCCAGTCGGCGGGAGCGGTAAAAGCAAGCCAGGAGTCGGAGGTAAAATTAGGAGCCGGTTGGTTATTTAAAGAAAGTGAGCTCCAAGTTGTACAGGCGGGCGTGGCATCAACAGCCGAGCAATACTCCCAAGCAATTGTTCCTCCGCTGCCGTATGTCCATAAAGACCAAGTAATGGCATCAAACTGTTCTTCCATACCAAAGTAAATAGCATCATTTAACGCGGCGACCATTCTTGTGGAGGTCGCATGCGCAACATCATTCGAGCCTGTGTCGCCGGCGTCGGTGGTTTCATCCGCAAAAGGAGTCCCGGCATCAGCATCATAAACCCAGACTTTATCAAAGATTGAGTGATAGGAAACAACCGCGGTTGAGGAAGAATTACACTGTTCTGTAGACGAAGACGGATATCTTAAAGGCGGCACACATTTTTTGTAGACCAGTTTGTTGTTCCCCGGAAGGGTTGAATTAGTTTCCGCATAGAAAACCCAAGCACTGGTGCCATCTGTTGTTAGTCCGACAAATGCACTAGAGGCGGCGGCTGAAGAAACTGTTACCAATCCATTATTATCTGATGACCAATTGTCGATGGATGAGTAGTATTTGGTTAAGTAAACCTTTGTTCCGTCGTTGGCCGCAAGATAGACATTGCCCGCAGAATCACTGACAGCCGTAAAGGCCGAACTGGTTACACTTAAGGTATAGCTGATTACTTTTTCGGCTACCCAACTGGTTAAACCATCAGAATCTGCTCGGTATCGCCAATTCATGGGTGTAAATGATACCTGGTCGGAATAGATTACTCCTATATTTGAACCATAGCGGACCATAGTGGGTATATGATAAGAAGCGTTGTTTCCTGCCGTATCCAGGGCGGCGACTGATTGTGTCCAGGTTGGAGCTACATAACTACCCCCTGTACCGCTACCGAAGCCATCTGAATAATAGACAGTAATTCCGTAGTTTGTCCCATCATAATATCTTGTGGCCATCCAGACCCTGGTGGTTCCTTCAACTTCAATGGTTGCGTAAGCATAAGCTGTTGCGGTTCCTGAACCATCCAAAACCGTCTGGGCTGATTCTAGTGTCCAACTGGCCCCCGCACCCTTGGTTAGCTTTCTGTAGAAAACATCGTAGGCATCATTTCTGCCGGTTGTTGCCACAGAATACACGACATAGATATTGTCGGAGGAGTCTACTCTGGCATCGGCAAACATGGCGTTGGTGGTATCGGAAGAAAGTTGTCCCCCACAAGTCCAAGTGGAACCTGAATCCGTAGAATACAGCCACCACAAGCCTCCAGAGCTGCATTTGGTTGTATCGGTTCCGCTTTGTACAAACGAATGCAAAGTTGCATCAGAACTCCTCACAATGTGTTTCATAGTAGAAGGCTGGCTGGCAGTGGTAACAGATGAGGTGTTAATAACCACTGTTGGGTCAATGACAACAGGATAACTGGCGTTTTTAAGGAAATTGGTCGGTATGGTTAGGGTGTAAAGACTATCTTTCAGTTCTCCTTTAATGTCTCCATTTTTACCCGCGGCATCTTTGATATTAGGTTTGACAATCTGCCAGGAAATATTGCCATCCTGATTTCTAAAGTTATACTCTGATCCATTTTGCTCAACATTTAATCCTTTATTCTGAACTTCAAATTCTATTCGTAATTCTTGATTCGTAATTCTTGATTCTTCTGGTTTTTGAGTCAGGACCAGTTCCTCCTTAACCTGGTTTTCTGAAACGGTGTAGCGCAGGATCATGGGAATGCCGGAAACGGTAACAGGAAATTCTATTGTGTTGCCATCTATTTTTGAGTTTTGTTTGCCCTCTTCTTTTAGAAAGAAGCTAAGTTTGTAATCGTAGTTTTTATCCACTATGGCAAAACCGGGCCTTTTATCTTTCTTGTTGTCAAAATGGGCAGAGACACTGTTAGCAAGATTGTATTTGTAGTTGTAAAGAAAACCTGATTCAGATGAGACATCTTCAAATGAAACTGCAGCCGAGCTTGTAGCCTCTGAGTTTTGATTGTCCCCTGAAGCATCGGCGTAGGCGGAAGTTTTGACTTGTCCCAGCACATCCTCATTTAATGATTCAGGCAGATATGGTAGCGGGTCAATGAAACCATCAACAGCCCCTAAAGGAGAAACTTTGGGTTTAATGCCAAAGAATAATTTTGAAGTGGTCTGACCTATTATTTGCTCTTTTGATATTTTGTCTCCAGATTTTAACTCTTTCCTTTCTTCCTTTTCCATCCTTGAATTTTGTATTACACTTTGCACTTGTTGATAAACAGACTCTCCCCAGTTGTGGGCAATCCTGATTTTAAGACCACCGTCCTCCTCTCCCACCTCCACCACTTCCCCATCATCAACTGCTAAAATTGCGCTGGAGGAACTGATCTTAAACTCTACTCCGGGGTGATCTTCTTTGAAGTCTTTTGAGATAGTAAATTTGCCTTCAAAAGGGAGGGGGAGTTTAGGAATCCTGAACCAATCAACAACGTCCCGGGCACTGTCAAGGAGTTCTTTTGCTTTGTCTTTGACAACTTCAGCAGATTCGGAAACCTCCTCTGAAAAAACAGGAGCAGTATTCCCAAGAGCAATAAACAATATCAGGTAGAAGTTTAGGATAAACCTCAATGTTCTCTTGTAGGTCAGTTTCATACTATTCTTTCCACCAAATTACTGAGGCTTCTAACCTCCTGCCTCTATAATAGACACTTCCCATCGCAGAATGCAATCACAAAATATGGGAGCTGCATGATATTGACAAATGGAAGCATGACAAGATAAAATAGTGAGGCTTAAGACAGTGAGTTCCAGCTACGCATGAAGCTACGCGGGATTAAAATCTCACCGAGGCGCAATCATTAAAGTATGTTTAATGGCGCCTGATGTGGCGCTTTTTTAAAGTTTAAAAAGTATCCACAAATAGTCAGTCTCCGTGATGGGCAATCCGGTAACGTGACTAGATAACAGACTAAGCTTGTTAGGATTGCCCAAAATAAAATGGCTAAGACAAGACAACAAAAGCAAGAACAAGTTGCCAAATTAACGGAAAAATTAGGCCGGGCTAAGGCTGTAGTTTTTGCAGACTATAAAGGCTTGAACATGAAGCAATTATCTGATTTGAGAGACAAACTGCGGGAAGTAAACGGTGAGTTTACTATTACCAAAAATACTTTACTAGAAAGAGCCTTGCCAAGTACTAACCTAGAGGGGCCAACCGCTACCCTCTTTGCCTACGACGACGAGATTTCTCCCATTAAAATATTGGTCAAGGCATTAAAGGATGTGGCTTTGGGCAAAGTCAAAAGTGGTATCATGGGAAAAGACATACTTGATGAAGCAATAATCTTACAACTTGCAACGCTCCCCACTAAAAACGAGCTCAGAGCTAAAACAGTCGGCGTCTTAATCACTCCCCTCCAAGGCATGGTAGGAGTATTACAGGGTAATTTAAGAAACTTAGTCTATGCATTAAATCAGATCAAATTACAGAGGGGAGGTGTTTAAATTATGGCAGACGATCAACAAACACAAGATCAACCATTAGAAGAAACGGCGAAGTCTGAAGCTGACAAAGCAAGTGGCGAAGTTGAGCACATATCTGAAGTTGAGGATTCGAATTCGGAGCAGGGCGCGAAACAAGCTCCTAGCGAGCCCAGCGGAGAGGCGAGCGGTGCTTTGCAGCCAGACGAGCCGACCAAAGACGAACCTAAAAAAGAAGCTAAACCAGTCTCAGCTAATTTAGAGAAAATAATTGAGCAGATTGAGAAATTATCTGTTTTAGAACTAGCTGATTTAGTTCGTGCCTTGGAAGAGAGATTCGGTGTTAGCGCGGGAGCCCCGGTAGCTGTTGCTGCAACTGGCACAGCCGAACCGACAGCAGGTGAACCAACCGAAGAGAAAACAACCTTTAATGTTATCCTCTCAGGTGCAGGAGCCAATAAAATTGCAGTTATTAAAGCTGTAAGAGAACTCGTCCAAACTTTAGGTCTTAAAGAAGCTAAAGATTTGGTAGAAGCAGCTCCAAAACCGGTTCTGGAGAGCGTGAACAAAGCCACAGCTGAAGAAGCCAAAGCCAAGTTAACAGCAGCAGGAGCTACTGTAGAATTACAGTAAAAATGACACCTTGACACTATCTGTTTTGTTGTGATATACAAAGAAATAGAATGTCAGATAAATTATCACTTGAAAATCTCCCCGATCTTTTAACAGTTAAAGAAGTCGCGGAAATTTTGCGTGTTTCACCCCTAACCATAAAAAGATGGGGCAAAAGAGGAAAACTTCCTGCCATAAGGATTAATTCTCGCGGCGATCGCAGATATAAGAAAGAGGCGGTTTTATGGTTACTTGGAATAACACAGAAATCTTCCACTTCCTCTGATACAATCCAACCGTCTAACTATTAAACCCTATGGCAAGTATCGAAACTGATCGAAGAAGATTCTTAAAAATGGGTGTTCTAGCTGGTACGGGCTTAGGCTTAGCAAGTTCTACTGTTCTGTGGTGGATATTTGGTAGAGATCAACGGGTTGCTAATGGAGAAGACCACCGTCTTCTTGCTTTTTTGGAAACTAGTAGGGCAAAACTGCAAGGAGAACAACCTCTAGGAATTGGGCCCAGACCACGACCACTGCGGGAATCCATTCTTGAGAACATCCAAGTGATTAAAGCTCAATCTGCAGTAGGAGGAGTAGCACTCGTAAGAAGATACCCTGCGCAAAGTTATCCAGCTGGCGGTGAGGTCGAAATCCTAGATCAGTTTCCTATTAATACTCAAATCAGAAAAGTCTTATTGCTACCTAATGGGGTCAGATCTGACGAAGTTGATCTGTTCCCCGACGACAGACGACTATATGGAGTATTTTTGGGAGAAGATGTCATAGGGTACCAAACAAAACTGACGCAGGATCAAATTGGAGCAATTTGGGTAGACAATCTCAACTTACCTCTTTAATTAGCACTCCACTGAAAGATTCTGCTAAATGGGGTCGAATATGTTGTCAGAAAGGCATTAATTAATAACTACTCTGTACTAATCTGCGGATGGAGACGATAGCGAGGGTTTGGTTCAAAAACAATTTCACCTTTTTTCTCCACTACATAAAAACTAAACCCTCTTTTTTCTATAATTGGTTTTGGGTCTTTGTACTTTTCATCCAAAACGCTATTTCTAAGCACAACTAAGAAGTCATTCCCTGTATTAACAAGGCACATGGTCCATCCCACCGGAACAGTTACTTGTTTAAATGGACTAAGTGTGACCATCTTAAATTCTTTAGCTTCCCCCAACTCGTCATTCCTTTGCATAAGCAAAATTCCAGATCCATGCAAGGAGAGGTATTTCTGCATCCCGGGGAACTCACTAAAATAGCCTGAAGTTTTATTAAATTCTACCCCATTCCTTCCAGGTGAAACCACAAATATTACCTGCTCTTTATCTTGTATTAAATAATAAGGAGTTTTTAATCCCTTCTCTCCCGGCTCCATCAAAATAGGCTTAAGATCCTTTGAAGTCTTAGTGATAACCATATAATTACTTTACCATAATCAACCATAAATACTTAAGTAAAACCAGTTGTCTTTTGAGCCTCCACGGCTGGATAATGAGTCTAAACAACCACTCAAACCCTAAATCCCTCATCCACTTCGGTGCTCTGTGCACGCTACCAGAAAGATAATCAAATGCCCCTCCTACTCCCATGGCTACTTTAACCAGAATCTTGTCTAAATTAGCAGCAATCCACTTTTCCTGTTTAATATGGCCGAAGGCTACAAAAAGGATATCTAAGGGAGGAATAGCGAAGTCTGAGTCAGTCAAAGCAATCGGTGAAGTTGAACGCACATTAGAGACAATGTCTGAGGATTTATTCGACGCGAAACGAACCAATAGCGAGCGCTTTGGAGACGCGAGCGGTGCTTTGCGACCAGACGAGCTATACCATTGTCCATCTTGATCTACCTCCCCTCCGCTTTCAGCAAATGCCACCTTCAGTCGTGGGTATCTGCGCAATAAGCGCTCTGCAGTTTTCTTTGCTACCTTATTTCTACCACCCAAAAAGCCTACTATAAAGCCTTTTTCTGCTGCTAACCTAACCAGTTTTTCCATAAAATCAGTGCCGGAAACGGTATTCTTAACTTTTCCGGAAAATCTCAACCCTATACCATCAGATAGAGATAAATCAGCACCGTTAAGTATCTTTTTAAACATCATATCTTTCTGCGCGGCAATAATAAATTCCGGATTAGGGGTAACTATGTAGTATCTATCCTGAGCTTTGCCGAAGGATTTACCAGGACTTAAGATCCACTTTTCCACTACAGCCAAAGCCTCTTCTAAATTTATGTCATCAATTTTGACCCCCAGGACATCAGTTTTCATAATTTCTCCAAAACCTCCAGTGTTTCCCTAGCGCACCTTTCCCAAGAAAACCTTTTTATATTCTCAAACCCTGCCTTGACACTTTGAACTTTGAATTTTGAACTTTGAACTTTTACCATTCCTTCTACTATATCATTTATACTGTACGGATCCACATATATAGCCCCATATCCTGCTACTTCCGGCATGCTTGAAGTATTAGAAGTCAAAACCGGACAACCACAGGCTTGTGCTTCCAAAATAGGCAACCCAAATCCTTCAAAAAGAGATGGGAAGGTTAAAGCCGCTGCTCCAGAGTATAGAGCCGGGAGATACTCATCAGGCACGTATCCTGAAAACTTAACCCTGTCCTCTATCCCCAGCTTCTTAGGTAATCTGTAGATCTCATCAGCCAACCAACCTTTAGAACCTACTAGAACCAAGTATGGAAAAGCAGCGAAGCCAGAAGTTACTAAAAAATGTGGCGCAGTTGAGCGTACACTTGAATCAATGTTACCAGGCTGTGTTCGGCGCGAAACAAGCCTCAAGCGAGCGCTGTGGAGACGCGAGCGGTTTTTTGTACCCTGGCGAGCTGCTTCTAAAAATATTGCAAACGCTTTTATTAACCTTTCCAGATTCTTCCTCGGCTGTATTGTCCCCACAAACAGAAAATATCCACCAGCTTGCAGATCATATTGTTTCAAACTATTAACTAGAACATTATCCTTTACTGGCCTAAAGAGCTTTTTGTCATACCCTTCGTATACGACTCTGATCTTTTTTGAATCTATTCCGATTTTTTTTACCAAATCCTCTTTTGTAGCTTTTGAGACGGCAATAATTTTTGTGGCAGTCCTCAGCTGAAATTTCTGCATATAGGAAAGATATAAACGCTGCTTTAGTTGATGCATGGAGGGTAGATACTCCGAACCTAAATCATGGATAGTGATCACAGTTTTCAAACCCGGCCTTCTGATAACCGGTAAAGTATGGGCAGGAACAAATAGCACATCGAGATTGTCTTTAAAGGTTTGTTTAGCCAAACCACCCTGGGTCCAAAACCTCGACCAAGTAATCTCCCTAAATTGAAAATTTTTCGGAAAATTCGCATAACCTGTAATAGTCTTGGAACGTCGTGTTAAAGCTCGAGTATAAACTATGTACTTATTCTTCTTATCAATTTCGACCAAAGCCTTTAACAGTTGATAGGAGTAATTCTCTGTCCCGGTTCTATCAGGCGCAAACACCCTCGACCCATCAAAACCTATGACCATGAATAAAGGGTACCACGGGGTATACGAGTATCACAAGTATCACAAGTATCACGGGTTTTATCTCTTAGATATACTATTCTCGCAAGCGTCAGCGTTTACTAACGCTGCGCTTATATAGATCCAAGTTCTCCAATGCCAATCCAGTCCCAAGAACAACACAAAGGAGTGGATTTTCCGCCAAAGCTGCCGGTACCCCTAAAGAATCAGTTAAAGATTTGTCCAAATTCCGAAGGAGTGATGTCCCACCGCTCATCACAATTCCTTTGTCAATAATATCTGATGCCAGCTCCGGTGGGATTTGCTCCAAAACTCCTTTGACAGCTGTGACGATTTTACGGATTATATCCTCCATTGCTTCTGTCACCTCCTCTGAGGTGATTTCTACTGTTTTAGGTAACCCCGTAAAAGCATCTCTACCCCGAACCTCCGTCTTCTGGACATCACTGGGTTTAAGTTTTGTGGCAGATCCTATTTTAATCTTTACTTCTTCAGCCATCCTCTCACCGATTATTAAGTTGTGTTTGCGACGGACATAACTTTGTATAGCCTCATCAATTTTATTACCTCCAACTCTCACAGATGAGTGAACTACCACTCCTCCCAAACAGACCACTGCTGCCTCGGTCGTACCTCCACCAATATCAACAATCATATTACCGGAGGGGTTGGCAATTGGAATTTTGGCGCCGATTGCCGCAGCCAAAGGTTCATCAATTAAAAAGGCTGTCCTGGCCCCGGCAGAAAGGGTGGCATCCAAAATTGCCCTTTTCTCAACAGAAGTAACTCCGGCGGGAGCACAAACCATAACTTCCGGCTTGAAAAGCCTGCTCGAACCGCAAACCTTATCCAAAAAATAGCGGATCATTGCCTCGGTTATCACATAGTCTGCAATCACCCCATCTCTCATAGGACGGGAGGCTGTAATGTTTCCAGGGGTCCTACCTAACATCTCCTTGGCCTCGTTTCCTACAGCCAAAACCCGGTGGTCGTCGGTAGTGACTGCGACTACAGTAGGTTCATTTAGAACAATACCTGAACCCGCCAAGTACACCAAAGAGTTGGCAGTGCCCAGATCAATTCCGACTCTTTTGGAAAAATTAAACATAAGTGGGTGTCATTTTACCAGTCTAAAAACCTGGTCACAAGATACACTAAATGAGTCAGAAGCTATCAGCTATCAGTCATCAAACTCAAAATTTTGAAAGTCTGAAAGCTGAAGACTGATGACTGAAAGCTATTTGAGGTTTATTCCATACAAATTCGGTTCCGAGGCTGTGGGGGTCGGGAAAGAACTAATAATAACTAACCTTGATGAATCCAACCATGGGAAAACAAAGCCGTCCTGAAAGCTACCTGCATAAATAATAGCCTTATTGGTCCCATCAAAATCCACAATTGATATAGTCTCGTCCTCAACCAAAATAATATGTCTTGAATCCGGTAACCAAATATGTGCGCTCGCTGCAGGTAATGGATATTCTTTTTTATCCTCCAGATCGTAAACCCTCAAGTCGGACACAGGTTGACCTTTGTTCTTATCCAAAAAAGGTTCTTTTCTTACTATAAATTTCGTTTCATCCGGTGACCAGCGTATAATGGCTGAGGAGGAAGCAGTCTGGCGTAAAGTAGCATCCCTAATTGCCAAAATTCTTACCTCATCTTTACTGCGAGCATCTTCTTCCCAGGATTTAAGTGTTGACTCTAAAATGGGAGTAATATCGCGGGGATCGTTATTTAACCTGTCGGCTTCCAAAAGATAATTATTATTATCAACCGTTGCCAGAACTTGTTTGGAATCAGCAGACCATTTCAGGGTAGACTCGGAGAAATCCGCGATTGTATTTTGGGCAATTTGGTGGGGCTCTGCGGATCTGGCAAAGGAGATGGGTTGATTGCTAGTTTGCGTCCAAACCCAAATCCCGGCTTTTTTACCTGCAGATGTTGGTACCACAAAGGCAAGCTTACCTCCATCAGAACTCAAGGTTGGATTTTTCACTCCATTAAAAGTTAAAGGGTAAATTGTGGGAATAGCCGGGAAAAGAGTTACTTTTACCTCTGTTACCAATTCTTCTTTGACACCAATTTGCTTCTCCCAAGGTATAAAACCCTCCTTAACTATTCTAACTGAGTAGTTTTTGGGTGGGAGAGAAGAAATTGTGGCATTGGTAGCAGTAGTCAGATGCCCGTCTATAAAAACCGATGCAGAATCAGGCTCTGATGAGATAGTAATAATACCAGTCCCGACAATCCTCTTTTCTTTTGCAGAAAAGGTGTAGCCCTTTGCCAAAAATATGGCAATGGCAGCAACCATCCCGACCGCAAGTATAGTTATTACCGTGATGAGAAATCTTTTGCTCATAAAGTATGAATTTTCTAATTATTATAACTATTATACTAGCTACTTACCAGTTTCGCCCTAACAATGAGTCTATTTAACAACGTCCCCGGAGGATCGCAAGTTTGTAAGGTAAGAATCGGCGAGTCATATCTATTAGTTAAATAAGACACATCACTTGGGCTAGCGATGATTTTATCAAAAACTACATAGTCATATCTTCTGTTTTTATAAAAGATAATTACCCTATCGCCCGGCACGAGTTCCTTAAGTAGATAAAATATGGCATTAAAACGGACTATATTCCAAGGAGCATCTGTTGAATGGGAAAAAAGATATAAGTTACCGGGCTGCCCCGGAGGTGTTGACCCTAAAGCTTCTGCAACCCCATATTTTAAGGCCTCTACGTATTCTCTTTCATTGGCAGGATTAACATTCGGGATCACTTTTGCATTAGCATTTATTTTTTCAATAACTATTCCATACTCCGTTGATACTGGAATAATACTGTTTTCGGAGGCAGTCACACTGGAAAAGCTGACAGTCTCGCCTCGCTGCGAAGCGGGCTCCTCCTCTTGGGAAGATTCCACCTCAGGCTGTACCCCGGGTTGCTCTACAGAAGTAATAACCCTTGGTACGGTTCTTTTAACTCCTAAAACTCTGTCTATTCTGTATCTTGCTTCTACCTGAACAACAGGTCCCAGCATGAAAGCGAATCCGACCAAACCGGCAAAAAATACCAGATAGCCAATAAACCGGATAGCAAAAATTAGCCTAAAACGGTTACTCATAGTAAAAGTATCCCTGCCCAGACTCGAACTGGGGACCCCCTCGTTAGGACCGAGGTGCTCTATCCAACTGAGCTACAGGGACAAATTAGCTTTACTAATTCTATATCTCTGCAAACCTATTAGCAATTATTTGATTTATTCCCATCACTTCCTTCAATAAATCCCCTCCTTTGACAACTCGTACTCTACACATTCCATATTCCAATTTACCTTTTTTCTTCCCTGGTAAGATATAAATGCTCAAAAATTTCTCTTTTGCTATACCCACAACTTTAGACCAAAAGGCCATACTTTTCTCCCGATCCAAATCTTCATACAATCTTAAACTAATTCTTATCCGATCGTCTGTAACATTTAATACCCGCCGTAGTCCGTTAACAAACACTTTTATCAACTGCGGATCAGTATTTGTCAAAATAAAGTCTCTCTTGTTACCTTCAGCCCAATACAAAGCACATAAAATTAATAGTTGCTCTTTATCTGTTAACCTCCTAACAATGGATTCTCCCTTATTTAATGCTTTTTTTAATTTTAATAGCTTAATTTTCTTGCTTCCTCCTCTTTTGCCAACCCATTCTGATAAGTATTCAGGTAATATCTGAACGTCTTTTATAAACCTAAGGACACTAGTCTTTGAGACACCTACCTCATTACTAATTTCAGGTAAGCTATATCCCCGTCTTCTTAAAAACCTAACTCTTTCTACTGTCTCCAAAGATATTTTGCCGTTATTGGCCATACATTAATACTATAAGAAAATACATTATTAATCAAGAACAGAAATGCTTTATCCTTTTTAATAGAAGAAAAATTTCTGTTTCTAGCGTATAATGTTAGTTTGCGGGGACTAGTTCAGCAGTAGAACGCTACGTTCGGGACGTAGAGGCGCAGGGTGCGACCCCCTGGTCCCCGACTATAAGTTATATATTAGCTTCAAAACTCTATTGACATTTGGTTTAATTTCGGGTTTACTGAATATATGGCTTTCAGTTTTATCACTTGCTCATATTGCTCGAAAAACTTCCTAAAAGATAATAGACATATAAACGAAAATATTAAACTAGGCAATAAATTTTACTGTTCTGCTAAATGTCAGTATTCTGCTAAAAGAAAATCTAAAGAACTAATTTGCGAAAACCAGGATTGTAGAAGACGATTTAGAAGGACCCTAAGTGCTACATCTTTCCGAAATTTCTGCTCCAGGAGCTGTTATGGTCAATTAGTGAGTTTGCGAAACAAGTCCAAAAACAAAAGCTTTCAGTATTGTTCATACTGCGGAAGTAGAATAGATGGGCTACATACTTATTGCTCTCCTAAATGCTGGGGATTAAGCAATCAGATACCAGAGGCGGAGATTATTAATAAACTTCAAAAACTAGCAGATAAATTAGGCAGAACTCCTACAAAAAGGGAGTGCGATTTCAATAAATCCTGCATCAGACGATTTGGTTCTTGGACCAATGCTTTGATTGCAGCTGGACTAACACCCCATCGTTCATTAAATCAGCGCATGTACAAAAGGCGTAAATGCCTTGCTAAAGATGGTCATATCTGTAACTCAGTTTCAGAATTAATTATTGATAACTGGCTTTATGAAAACAACATTAATCATCAGAAAGAAGCTCCGTATCCTAAGGGAAAATTTACTGCAGATTGGTCTTTATCTAATAACATCTTAGTCGAATACTTCGGATTAGCACAAGACTCACGGCGTTACGATGAAGAAATCAAAAAGAAACAACAAATTTGTAAAGAATCAGGGATAAACTTAATAGAAATTTATTCGAAAGATCTTTTTCCGAAAAATAGACTAGAAGAAATTATTGGTTAAAATTCAATTTTCCTCACCCCGACTAGAGGGTTGTTGCTTAGTTTTAAGCATTTGTTCGAAGTGGGGTTTAAGCTGATATGACAATACTTTCTCCTCATCCACAGTAAAGTTCAAGAATATTTTCCTGCAAATTTCATCTTTTATAATTGCATCAGCAGACCAGCGCTTTCTTTTAATTGATCATGCACTGTAGATTTAGGAATTTTAGCTTCCTGACAAGCTCTGTGCATGCTTACCCACACCTTAAATATGGCTCTAATTTACGGAAAATTAGCTCTACTTTCCTCTGACTAACTAAAGGTTTACAAACTTTTGCCATATTTAATTATTCTAGCGTTTTTGCCTCTAATTTTTTATTTGAGTATTTAAAATAGTTATTGCATTTAGTATTTTGAAGGATAATAATTAAAATATGCGTAACCAAAAAGGGGTTGCTCCAATAGCAATACTGATTAGTGTTTTGGTGATAGCTATAGTAGGAGCTGGAGCATATTATTTGGTAACTACCAAAAATAGCAAGCCCGAACAAACTTCACCAGCCACTACATTTCAAAATATCCCTCAACCAACTCAAAATATTAACCAAACGTCAACAGCTGCAACACAGAATGAAACTGCAAATTGGAAGATTTACAATATTTCAGAATGTCTTGTAACTTTTAAGTATCCCAACGAATGGCAAAATTACCTTTCAAATAAGGATAAATGCACAGTTCACTATACTAGACCAGCTATAAGTGGACAATTGATGGACACCTTCATAATATTTGATGTACAGCCTGAAGTTTTTCTTGGGCAACAAAATATAAAGATAGATGAGAAAGAAGTTATAAATAGAGCCACACAGAATGGAATTGAAGAAACCGTAACCTACTCCGAAGAAAAAGATAAAACTAGACCATTATATCTTGCCAATAAAGACTTTTTCTTTAAGAAAGGGCCGATTTATTTTAGAATAGTTAGTCAGTACCAAAAAGGAGATAAAGACTTTGAAAATACATTAGATCAAATAGCAAAATCTGTCGTAATAAATGGAGACGAAACTTTTTATAATAATTATGTTAAAAACCTAGAGAGCGAACTTAGTAATTTTGCCCCTAAAGAATAATAAGTACCCCTTAAATCTTCAACGGATGATGCTTTTCAGGCAACTTATCCCTACAGTTAAACCAAACTCTCGACATTGAGCAAAGAAGTACAAGCCAATCATTGCAACTGCAGCAATTATGATAATTATTTTGGAGAACTTTGATAAGTGAAAAAGGTAATATATCTGATAATTAGGGTTGTTTCTTTTCGGAAGTAGGTAAATAAGGACTACCACTAGGGTAAAAAGCATAGGTATCATAATTACCCAAAACCCATTTTGATAAAGCGAATTTCTAAAGTACAGATAAGTTACTATTTGAACGATAAAGTATAAAGGAACTAAAAATACTTTAATTTTCAAGTTGGTAAGGTCAACTTTTAAGGATAAGATTAAATTTTCTTTTATCCAAGTCCGTATGTTCATACTAAATCAGTGCTCTCTTCTGGTCTTGGCTAAGCGCTTATTTTACCAAGTAATCCTTTTTTATCTCAATTACTATTGTATCAATCTATATCTTATTAAGTCAAATTAAGAGTGAGTTCAATCACCTTTATCTTAATCACTTATCTTTCTTCCTGCCCCTCAATTTATAGTTAATTCTGCCACTTATAGTTAATTCTGCCACCATTACCATCATCCAAACTGGTCTTATTAAGTTCAGCATCTTCGCTTTTAAGATCAACCTGTTTCATCCAACCAGTCAGCCCCTTTAAGGCCTGTTTTTTAGAGAGGGGTGTTGTTTGCTGATTTTGGGAAGAGTCAAAAAGTGCGAATGTAGCATCTGCACCTTTACCGTTGTCTTTTTTAACCTTACTGTTACTGTTTATCATGACTTTATTATACCCTGCTACCCGTCAGAAAAGATAATTAGGCTTGTTGTTTGTGTCCATGGAGTTAATACTTAACAGACTAGTATCAAATTTAGCACTGTCCCAGCTGGAGATGATACACTTAGCAAGAGGAGCAAAGAGTTCAATCTTTATCGCTCCTGTTCGACTGAGTTCAATTTTCGAGCGTAGCGAGAAAATATCAGAGGAGCCGCATTGAAACTTTGTTTCAAGCGGAACTGCTGATATTCTCAGCACCCCGACCAAACCACAGCCCAATCTCTTTTTTGGCTTCTTCAGGAGAACCTGAGGCGTGAAGAAGATTGTAGACAGGCCTTTCTTCTCGGTTGGCTTTTAAGATATTATCCGTCCCTAAATCCCCTCTAATTGTGCCTTTCTCAGCAGTTGCAGGATCTGTAAAACCGGTCACTTTACGAGCCACCTCTACCGCATTTTCCCCTTCCAAAAGCAACACCACAATCGGGCCTGATGTAATAAATTTCCGAAGCCACGTCACAACCTTTCTTCCCTGATCTTCGGCGCTTTTAACCTTTTGACCGGCCGCAATGGTTTTTTCTCCAATCGAGCGAAGGTAATCCCGATCCATCGGATAGTGTTTCTCCACTATATCAAGTGGTGCCCTCATATCTTTTCTTTTAACCACCTTTAAACCCACCACCTTATACCTTCTGATTATTTCATCGGTAAAGCCGCCTTTGACGCCGTCTGGCTTAATTATGATTAAAGTTTGCTGTAACATATTCAAAATATTATATATATTTGGGCAGCGAAGTCACAAGTAGTCAAAAAATGTTGACGAGCTGCCCTTTAACGTATCTCTACATCCTCCACCTCTGTAGAACCATCCTCAAATACAGATACTACCGCAAACCTGGGAGCTTGCGGATTCCTTTCTATCCCCATGGCCCCAACTGTTACCATAGGCAGTTTAGTCTCAGGTTCCTCATATTCGCTAAAATAGTGAATATCCCCGGAAAAAACTTTTTTAACATTAGCTGCTTTCAGTTGCAAAATTATAGCTTTAGCTTGAGATACCAACTCCTTTTCCACTCTACCCATGAAATGATCGGATGATGGGTGATACAGTGGTTCGTGAAGAAAGACAAAAGTACCATTCAACTCCGCTGTCTTAGTCCTTTCCAATTCATCTGTAATCCATTCCAACTGCTCCCCATCAAACCCCATATAGTTATCGCTATTGTTAAAAAGCATGAACTCAAAGTTTTCGAATGTAAAAGATTGATATGCCGGACCAAAAACCTGATTAAAACAAGCTACCGGCGCAAGATCACGATTGCGGCAATTCCAAAGGTCATGATCTCCGGGTATCAAAAAATACCTCAAACTAGAATTATCAAACTCTTTTTTGGCATTTTTCAACTCATCAATCGTACCTACATCCGTATAATCACCCAAGCCAATTATGAACTCAAGGTCAGGAAAATCAAGATTCGCTTGATTTATAGCCTTGCTTAAATTTACATTGTCGCTGTGCGAATCAGCCACCAGCAAGAATCTAAAAGCCAGGTCTGAAGACTTCTCTTCTACGGGATTTTCCTCAAGGATCTCTTTGTTCTGTTGTCGACCTAATATTTTTTGATTAATCTGGTCTGATAAACTCCGGGTAACTTTAGTGGAAGATAGGACTCCCAAAAAACTTTGTGGTATCTTACCTACCAAAAGTTCTGATAAAGCCGCCTGAGGATCAAGTTTTAAAGGATCCAAACCGGAAAAGTGTTTATAGGCAGAATAAATCCCGCCCAAAAGGACTGCAAACATAATCAGACTCAAAATCACTCTAAATATAACAAAGAATATATTAGTAGATCTTCTTTTGCGGTGTTGTCTGAACATATTTCTATCTCCTCTTACATTCTTTCTGGGGCTTCTATACCCAAAAGATAAAGCCCTTTTTCTAAAACTTTTCCAACTTCCTCTGATAATTTGAGCCTAAAGTCTTGCTTCTGGGAACCAATGATCCGGGACCCCTGATAAAAAAGATTATAAAGTCTAGCTAGCTCTACTAAATATGAGGCTAACAGGTTGGGATGCAAGGTAGCGGCTGCTTGTTCCACAGTTTCTTGAAAATACAAAAGGGAGCGCAAAATTGCCCGCTCTACTGTATCTACCTCTATACTCTCAAACCCATTCTTGACACCCTTCTGGGTCTTCCTTAAGACAGATTGAATTCTGGCATAGGTATATTGGATATAAGGACCGCTATCTCCTTCCAGGGAAACCGACTCCTCAAGGTCAAACACCATGTTTGGCCTGGGAGAGAATTTAAGGTAAGAAAATTTAATTGCCCCCAAGGCAACCATCCGGACAACTTCCTGATCTATGTGTACTTTAGTTTGTTTCATGATCTCCCTTACTTTTTCAGACACTACATGATATAGGTCGTCAACTGTTATGACATTGCCTGTCCTGGACGACATCTTGCCTTCTTTGAGGTCAACTACACCATAAGACAAATGGTATTTTTTGCCTTTTAAATACGGAAAGATAAGCTCCATTGCTTTGAAAATTACCTGAAAGTAGCCTTCCTGTTCCGAGGCTACTACATGAATCGATTTATCGTAATTAAAGGTGTCGTATTCCAGCTCTGCCAAACCCATATCTTTACCCTCGTAAGTTGGGTTTCCTGCTGTGGTTATAAAGACTCTGGTGTGGAGGCCATATTTTTCTCCGGGAAAGATGACAGCTCCCGCGTTTTCTTCAAAAATTTTACCCGCTTCGCGAGGCGAGTCCATATTCTCTAAAATTATCTCCTTCCCCCTCTCGAAAACCTCGCTTTCAAAAAAGCACCGGTCATATTTAATCCCTAAAAGCTCATAAATAGGCTCAAAATATTGCAAACTCCACTCCCTTGCCAGTGTATAGATTTCTTTTAAGGCAGGATCTTTTTGGTACAAAGCAGTATTAATTTGGTCTATTTCTTTTTTTATGTGAGGATCCTCGTATGATTTATTTCCTTCAGCATAGGCTTGACCTAGAAACTTGGCTTTTTCTTCTAAATTTAACTGCTTTGAAGGAAGCCCCAGTTTTCTTATTCCCCAAATAGCCTTGGCAATATGTAGACCGATGTCTCCCTGGTAATTTGCTCTAAAAACTTCATGTCCCAGAGAGTCGTAGATTCTAGAAAGACTTTCCCCTAAGATAAATGTCCGGAGATGTCCGATGTGAATCTCTTTTAAAGGATTAACGTGACCGTATTCAATAAACACCTTTTGAGGATTATCCGACTTTTGCAATATACCCAAACCATCAGTGTTTTTAATTAATTCCTTGTTCTTTATATAAAAATTAATAAAACCTCTGCCGGCGATTTCTACTTTTTCTAAATAGTCCGGTTTTTCAAATTTTTGTAAAATTTCATTAGCAATCTCTGTCGGAATCTGCTTACCCTTAGTGGATTTCACTTTAGCAAGTTGCAAGACTAAATTCGTGGTATAGTCTCCAAAGGAAGGATTTTTGGGAATAGATAAAACTATATCAATAGTCTTATGACCTAACTCTTTAACTACTTTCTTAAGATCTTCTAAAATCTTCTGCTTTAACATATATCTATGATAGCATATCTCAAATCCCAATAAAACAATTTTTCAAATTGACTTATCTTAAAAAATAATCTATAGTATACAAGCATTAAAATTACTGTCCAAAACGAACTAAATTTCTTGTTCTATATAACAAAATGGAAATTGTTGAAAGACGAATTCTTTCTATAGACGGAGGAGGATTCAAAGGAGTTTACCCAACTGCCTTTTTAGCCTTTATTGAAGATCAGATTGGAAGGTCGGTAGCGGATTATTTTGACTTAATTGTCGGCTCTTCTACCGGTGGAATCGTTGCCTTGAGTCTAGGACTTGGTATGAGTGCAAGAGAAATACTTGAGATGTATGAGGAACTGGGACCAAAGTTATTTGACCATCATTCTGTTCTGGGTACGTTCAAAAGGATTACAGGCACAGAATATAATCCGAAACCTTTGGAAGACATTCTACGGACCAGGTTTGGTGATAAAACTCTGAAAGACAGCAAAAATCGCTTGGTCATTACCTCTTTAGATTTGCAAACCGCAGAACCAGTACGCTTTCGAACTCCACATCATCCTGACTATGCGTGTGATTCTAAAATAAAAGCAGTTGATGTGGCTTTGGCCACAACGGCTGCACCTACTTATTTACCACCTCATATATCTGAAACGGGATCACACCTGGTAGACGGAGGCTTGTGGGCTGCTAACCCGGTTGAACTAGGAGTGGTGGAAGCCATAGGAATTTTAAATTGGCCTCGCGAACACATAAGAGCCTTGAGTCTGGGATGCACTGATGAATTATGGGAGCCAGGCAAACTTGAAGATCCCTCTCACCAAGGTATGAAGGACTGGTTTCCTAGAATATTTGGACTTAGGACGAAAGCTGACTCCGCAGGAGCACTGCAAAACGCTTCTATTTTATTAAGACCCGAAAATGTCATCAGGATAGATCAGGTGGTCTCTCAAGACCGCTTCGAAATAGATAGAGCTAGTGATCTTCCTGAACTTCGCACTCTAGGCCTGGATATAGCGAGAGAAAATTTTCCTCACCTTAGAAGAGTCTTTTTTGAGCACCCAGCTGAACGTTATGAACCACTTTACATTTGCCAAAATTCTCCTGAAGAAGTTATTCCATCACCTTAATTTTTAAACTCTAGATTCTAACTTATTTGCTCTACTAAGCGCTACCAACACTCCTCCCAACACCAAATAATATCCCACCCATACCGCCCACACCTGCTCCCCGACATACTCCCAGGCAAAAGGAAATGATGCAAAAAATTGGACTGCATAAATGTAATAGGTCAAAAATGCACTGACCAATAAACTTACTACCCCTCCCAAAACTAACATCAAAGCACCCAAAACCATAATAAAAGGTATGGTCCAACCAACCAACAAGTTTGCCAAAACCCCGACTATGGAAAGTTGGTGGAAATTTTGGATTATTATTGGCATAACCAAAAGCTGTGCCCCTGTAGTCACAGCCAAGTCTTGCCTTAAAAATGTAGGCAGGAATTTTAAAACCCGCTCAAGCGGAGGTGCAACCGTAATTATCCCCAGTGTGGCTAAAAAAGACAGCTGGAATGATAAATCCAAAGTCCAGTTAGGATTTATCAGAAGCATTAATCCTGCTGTAACTATTAAAACCCATATCCCATCTCTTTGCCTACCCACAGCCTCGGCATAAAAAGCCAAAATAGCCATAACTGCTGCACGTAATACAGGCACCTGGACGCCGGTTAGCAAAGTGTAAAGAAAAATTGCTAGAAGAGAAAAAGCAATTGCTATCCTTCTTTTGATCAGACCCGACAGCAACAAGAAAAACCCTGCCACCATACTCAAGTTTTGGCCGGAAACCACTACCATATGAAGGGTTGAGGTGTCCCTTAAAGCCAATTTAAGTTCAGCAGGCAGGGTCTTTTTATTCCCCAGTAAGATCCCGGACAGTAGTTCTGCTTGCGGTGAAGGCAAAAGCTGGCTAATCCGGTGATCCAGGCTTTGACGAAACTCCGGAAATAAATCCAACTCTATATCCCATCCGCCTTGTTGATACCTAATAAAGAAGATCAGAAGGTACAAAATTAGGGCTAGAACAAATGGTAATTTGCCCCACTTCAGAATCAGAGACATAAAGAGACATAATAAGTAGTGAGCTACTCTCAATATACCAATAACTGTTCCTTAATTTTCTCAAACACAGATTTACCAATAACTTTTTTGTTTAGAAGATCTTCTGTTGTCTGATATGGTCTATCCGAGATTATTTTTGAAGCAGTGACCGGACCTACCCCTGATAAAGCTTCCAATTCTGCTTGGGTAGCAGTGTTGATATTTACTTTCGCATTTATACTTGCTCCTGCCACCATTCCACCGCCCGAAGGCACGCTATTTTCCCCTACCACCGGCACATAAACTTTACTTCCATCTAACAGCTTTTGTGCCATATTGAGATATTTTGATATATATTCCTTATTGGCTATTTCGGCAAATCCTCCAGCTGCCCCAACTGCATCTTCAATCCGCGCTCCATCCTTCAGCCGGTAAACACCAGGGGCATTTACTGCCCCGGAAACATCAACAGAAATCGTCTTTTGGCTATCAATCAAACTCTCTTTGGGAAAATCCTGCCTGCCGACAGGCAGGTCCTTAGGTTTTGATTTACTTAAACCTGAAGCAAACATACCACCTACTATTAAGACAATTCCCACCAGAGACATCCCTATGGGAAGTTTAAACCTATCAATTTTTTCTCTCCAACCTGAATTATCCATAGAAAGTGACAGAGAGAGTACGGCGATATTGTTTCATCCAATCTTTATAAGCCCGATATAAATAATCCATTCCCCGTTCTGTCATCTCTTTTCTCACTACCCCGCCCGCATGGGGATATTTGTGTAACCTAGGATGAATGGATGAAAATCCATGAGTATAATGAACCAGTTCGTGACCGATTGTGTGATCCACAACTTCAGGCGGAATTTTTGGATCTTTAAACATTGAAGTAATAGTAATGAAACTATCTTTTGTTTTTTTGTTTAGGCGTATGGATCCTAACCTATATTTGGCAAATCTACCGAAGCTTATAAATACCTTGTTTGTTTGGGGTATGTCGGAAAAATACTTGGTCCAGATAAAATCTAGCCTCGATAAAAGCCAATTATTATCTCTTTTAATGATACATCTCGAATATCTCGTCATAACAATCTAAATCATATATGTTATTTATCTAGCAAATTACAAAATTAATTGCTAACAACAAAGCTGATTATCTTACCTGGAATATACACAACTTTTTTCACGGATTTTCCTGCCAAAAATTTTTGAATTTTTTCGCTCTCCTGTGCCATTTTTTCTACAACCTCTCTATCGTCTATTGTATCCTTTTGTATCAACAGTACATCTCTTACCTTTCCGTTAATCTGAACTGCCACTGTAAACTCCTTTTCTTCTAAATATTTATTATCAGTCTTTGGCCAAGATTGCTTATGAATGGAGTACTTTTCCCCTATCGCCTCCCATAACTCCTCAGTCACATGCGGGGCGAATGGAGCCAGAAGCAATAAAAGGATTTTATACTCCTCTACAGACATCTTTTCCTTCCTTGATAAATGGTTCAACCATTCCATGAGTGATGCAATGGCAGTATTAAACTTCAACTGCTCAATATCGCCGGTCACTTTTTTAATGGTCTTATGCATGATTCTCTGATCTTGCACCGTAACCTGTCTTCTGTCACCTGTCACCTTTTCTTGCAGTCCCCAAATCCTTTGTAAAAACCTGTAAATACCATTCATACCCGCATCCCTAAAATCTCCTCCCTCACTAAGTGGCCCCATGAACATTAGATACACCCTGAGTGTATCTGCCCCGTATTCTTCAATGTATTTGTCAGGATTAATGACATTTCCTTTAGACTTACTCATCTTCGCTCCGTCTTTGATGATGAGTCCATGGGCAAAAAATGTTTTAAACGGCTCCTCGAATTCAAGATAGCCCAAATCCTTTAAAACCATGGTAATAAAACGGGAATAAAACAAATGCAAAACCGAATGCTCGGCCCCGCCAATATACATATCAACCGGCAACCACTTTTTAGTTCTCTTCTCATCAAATGGTGCTTGCGTAAACTCTGTCGAGGGATATCTTAAAAAATACCACGCAGAGTCCAGAAAGGTATCAGATACGTCTGTTTCGCGCCTGGCTGACCCACTACACTTCGGGCAAGCCACATTATAAAAATCCGGGACAGAAAAGAGCGGAGACTTACCTGTGCCTGTAGGTCTAAATTCTTTGACATAAGGCAGCTCCACCGGCAAGTCTTTTTCTGGCACAGGCACTATCCCACACTTATCACAATAAATAATCGGTATCGGCGGTCCCCAATACCTTTGCCTAGAGATTAACCAATCACGCAAATGATAGCTAGTAACCCGTTTTCCCCAACCTTTTTCTTCTAAATAATCCATGATCTTTTGAGTAGCCTCATGAATATCAAGGCCATCCAGGAAGCTGGAATTGATCATTTTACCCTCTGCCTCTTGCACTTGATTCTTCCGAGTGATAGCAGATGTATCACCGTCTTTGCCAACAACTACTCTAATAACTGGTAAACCAAACTCCTTGGCAAACTGGAAATCACGGATATCATGCCCCGGTACACCCACCACTGCTCCAGTTCCAACGTTACCCAGCACAAAATCACTGATCCAAATTGGCAATTTCTTGCCATTAAGGTTATTTATGGCATAAAAGCCAGTAAACACTCCTGTTTTCTTCCGTCCTTCTGCGATCCTATCCGCTTCACTTTTATTCTTTGTCTTTTCAATATAATCCTGAATCTCTTTTAATTTTGAATTTTGGAGCGAAGCAACAAATGGGTGTTCCGGACCAATAACCACAAAAGTAGCGCCAAAGTTAGTATCCGGCCTGGTGGTAAAACAGACAATTTTTTCTTCAGCTTCCTCTACCTGATATTCAATATTAATGCCTTCTTTTTTTCCGATCCAATTCCTTTGAGCAACTTTGACCTTTTCAGACCAATCTATTGTTTCCAAATTTTTAAGCAGTCTCTCGGCATAATCAGTAATTCTAAAAAACCACTGCTCCAACATCCTTTGCTCAACCTTGCTACCACATCGCTCGCACAAACCATTCACTACTTGCTCATCAGCCAAGACTGTTTTATCTTTTGGGCACCAATTGACACTAGCTTTTTTGCGGTAGGCCAAACCTTTCTTGTACATCTGTAAAAATATCCACTGGGTCCACTTGTAAAATTCTGGTTTATAAGTTTCCACAGTACGATTCCAATCATAGGCATCCCCAATCATCATTAGTTGTTCATAAAACCTTTTCTCAGTCACCTTAGAAAGCTCCTCTGGATGCTGATTAACTTCCAAAGCGTAATTTTCGCTATGGATACCAAAACCGTCCAGACCGATTGGCTCAAAAACATCCCAGCCCTGCATTCTTTTAAACCTGCCGAATATGTCTGATCCAGTAAAGGGGTACATATTACCAACATGCAGGCCTTCCGCAGAAGGGTACGGAAACATCATTAGGTTGTAAAAGGGCTTGGAAGCCTGATCCAAATCAGGGCTAAATAACTTTTCTTCTTTCCACTTCTTCTGCCGTTTAGGCTCAATCTGGCTAGGAATGTACTTCTTCATATGCCTTGATGTTACCATAAGATAAACGCCCGGTTCAATCTTAACTAATAGTCGCCAGCTGTCAGCTTCCAGTCGTCAGACTTTTAATTTTTAGTCTGATAGCTGAAGACTGATGACAGATAGCTATTCCTGTTTCACATTCTCTTTTCACAAGCTAAATTGAAAAATCAATCTGCCTTCAATGATATAGTTTGTATATATTCTGATACTCACTATACTTTATTCACTATACTTTAGATATCCCTCCGAAGCTATGCGGTGATTATCCTGATATATTTTGATATAAAATGAAACATTGACAAAATATCCTCTTTTATCTATAATTTTAGTTGAAAGAGGCAGCTCAGACGGACTGTCTCTTTTTTTGGTTTGACTATTATCATAGCTCTGTTGTATCGTGAAGTTAATGAAAAAGGTTTTTCTGCTTCTGTTTTTTACGATTACCCTATACGCTATACCCTATACGCTATACCCTATACATGCCCAGGAACCTCAGGGCATTGAGGTTACTTCTGTTTATGAGGTGGCAGATACGGAGGCCAGCAATGGAGATATTTTAAAAGCCAGCGACCAAGGCCTAATCCGCACCACCATTGGTTTTGATAATAAAATGTTTGGGATAATTCAGGACACCCCTTTGGTAGTTTACCGAACAGAGACTAAGGGTAAACCAGTCATACGCTCCGGAGTAGCCCAAGTTAATATCACCACCCTTAACGGACCAATCAAATATGGAGACTACATCACTTCTTCTTCCATCCCTGGTAAAGGACAGAAGACCTTAGAGTCGGGTTATACCGTGGGCATGGCTTTGGCCGGCTTCACTGGAGAAGGCGCCGAGCAAATAGATGGTCCCAATGGCAAAGTAGCCATAGGCAAAATCCCTGTTGCCGTAAGAATTGAGTACACTGAGCTCACAAATCCCAGGTTTTTCGGAAGACTTTTCGCATTTTTAGCCACTACTTTTTTGGAAAATATTCGTGACCCTAAGCAAATTGGTAATATTGTCCGCCTTGCTGCCGCCGGACTAATTATACTCCTCAGCTTTACCTTTGGATTCTTAACATTCTCTCGATCCATTGTCAAAAGCATCGAAGCGATCGGACGGAATCCTTTGGCAAAATCAACAATTCAACTATCTATGATCATTAACCTTGCCTTGCTGGTGCTTACCGGTATCATCGGAATCGTCGCCTCAATTTTGATAATTAGATTATAAACTCACCCGTTTACTTTTTATTAGAGACCAACATACGTGATGGACGATTCGGTATCGTGACTAAATCAACAAGATGTGGTATGGTAGAATCGTCCAAAAATTATGCCTAATCTGCCTTTAGATCCTACCGATTTAGTGTTAACTATTGCAATAATACTTGCAATACTTCTCTACCTTCGCGAATACAACCAAAGAAAAAAGCTTGAGTCAGAAGGTGATCGATTCCTACGAGAAATAAAAGAAAAAGGATGGGAAACTTTGAATCAATCCATAAAAAAATCCCAAGCCGTTATAGGACAGGCAGAACTTGAGGGAATAAAAGTTATCGCAGGAAGCCAGCTTGAAACAGCTAAATTTGAGCAGGATCTTTCAAAACAACTTTCCGAGGCTCTAAATGTATCTAAACAGACTATCATAGCGGGCCAAAATCAACTTCTCCAATTTATGCAGGATTTACAGAAAAGAAGTGAGGAATTTGAAGGAGCAAGCAAGAAAGCCGGGCAGGAGCGGATCAACCAGCTTTTTGACAGAGTTGAACAAAGGTTGTCTGATTTTATGGTACAGACAGCCCAGCAAACCACCTCTTCTATAGAGCTAGAACTTAAAAGTACAAGACAGTTAATTGATACTTATAAAAGCGAACAACTGAAATTAATTGATGAAAATATTGTGGCCATGATGGAGAAAACACTCAGCATTGTCTTGGCGAAAAAATTATCCTTAAAGGACCAACTGGAGCTAGTATACGAAGCACTGGAAAAGGCTAAAGTAGAAAAATTTGTGGTATGAATGAAATCCTGAGTATCATCTTAAAAGATACCTATTCACTAACCAGCCTTAAACACAGGCTCAGAATCCTTCAATCTTACTTTCTAAAAACTTTTTTCGGAGAGATAGAAACTTCAGTTAATATGCCTCTTTCGCCCCAAGATTCAAATTGGCTAAAATCGCTACCCTCAAGCTTCTACCAAAAGTTTAACAAGGATAATATTTATAATATTTTCTCCGGTCTGGAAAAGATAGGAACCAACACACCAATCCTAACTATGCATCTCGCCTTTGAACTAAATGACACAACCCTAAGCCAAATAGGCGCGTTTACAAGAAAAACCTTTGATTCTCCCTCCTTGCTTTTAGATATTAAAGTTGACCCGAATTTAATTGCAGGTACTGCCCTATCTTGGAAAGGAGTTTATAGGGATTATTCGCTGAGGGCAAAGCTTGAACAAAAAAGGCAGGAGCTTTTGGAAGAATTTAGAAAGTTCCTGAGATAACATAACATGTCATCTACACAACAAACCGAGGTAGGCTACGTTGTTTCTTCCAGGGATTTCCTAGTTTATCTGGATGGTCTTCCAACCATTAAAGTAAATGATATGGTGGAATCCGACACCGGCCTTAGAGGATGGGTAACTTCTACTTTTGAAGATAAAATTGAAGTTTTGATGTTAGATGAAGGTGCAATCAAACCAAAACAAGAGTTTAGAAGACTGACCAATCGTTTAGGGATCAATGTAGGAGATTTTTTATTAGGACGGGCCGTGAACTCTCTGGGAGTGCCAATTGACGGTAAAGGCTTACTTTCACGGACCAAAACCAATTTGAATTTAGAACTTGACCGAGAGGCTCTTGGAATAGAATCCAGGGAGTTTATTGCTAATCAATTTTTAACAGGGATAACTTTGATTGATACCTTAATTCCTTTAGGCCGAGGACAGAGAGAGCTTGTCTTAGGGGATGCACATTCTGGCAAAACCGGATTTTTAATTGACATAGTTGTCAACCAAAAAAACACCGGCGTTATTTGTGTACTCGCCTCGATAGGAAAACCCGCTGTTGTAGTCAGGAATTTAATTGATACACTAAGATTAAATAAAGCACTGGATTATAATGTTATTATAGCAACCTCTTCTTCTGAACCTCCTCCCTTAATTTTTCTGACCCCAAAAACAGCCTTCACTATTGCGGAATATTTTCAAAAAAAGGGTAAAGATGTGCTACTGATACTAGATGATTTAGGTTCTCATGCTAAAATCTATAGAGAAATTTCGCTTCTTTCTAACAAGTCACCGGGCAGAGAATCGTACCCAGGAGATATGTTTTACCAGCACGCACACCTTTTGGAACGGGCAGGTAATTTCCTCCCAGAATACGGAGGGGGCTCTATCACAGCCCTTCCTGTCATAGAACTATCCTTAAGCGACTTTACAACTCTAATCCCTACTAACCTTATGTCAATGACTGATGGACACTTGTTGTTTAAAGCCGGTCTCCGATCTCAAGGACAAACTCCCGCCATAGACCTTTCACTTTCTGTTTCCCGGGTTGGAAGGCAAACTCAAGACCAAATGACTAATTTGCTTTCTACCAGGGTAAGACAGGTTTTGTCCGCCGCGGCGGACTTAGAGACGATTTCCAGATTTAGTTTGGAATTACCTCCGGAAACACAGTTAATTCTAAAAAGAAGGGAGTTAATTATGGAGATTTTAAAACAGGACCCTTTAACTGCCATCCCTAAACAAATTCAAGCAATACTTTTAGCGCTCCCATTTACCACTTTTCTACAGAACAAAAATAGAAGCTTCGTGGAAAAGTATAAAGTGATAATTTCTGAAGCTTTTCTAAAACATCCGCAGCTTATACCTATTACCAAGTCAATAACTAAATTAAAAACCGATGAGGAGTTAATTAAACTATTAGAAGCAGCAGGAGCGGTGTTAGCTAAGTTATGTCCATAAACCTATGACTATCAAACAAATCGATCAAGTATTAGAAGAAGGAGAGTCGCTTAAAGCGATTACCCAAGTCTATGCTGAGATTGCAAATCTTAAGATAAAAAGAATTAGGGCTGCAGTTGAGCGAAATAGGGTCTTTTTTCAAGAGATCTCGGATGTTTACGCCTTAGTTAAGAATTTGGCCGAGAAATATGGGATTAAGACTACTGTTAAACCTAAAAAAACAGTCAGCATAGTTTTGACCTCAAACTATAGATTTTATGGCTCAATCAATGCTGACTTGTTGGAATATTTTGTCTCTACAACTTCTAAACTTAATACTGACCGGATTATGGTGAATAAAGCAGCTATTGATTATTTTCGGACTCAGCCTGTATTTTCAGATTACAAAGAGATACTCTTAAAAGATGATCAACCAGATACCGACGAACTGCTGAATTTAGTAAGTTTGTTAAAGGATTATAAACAAGTGCTGGTTTTCTATTCCAGAATGAAAAGTTTACTCCACCAAGTCCCCACAGCTGTGGATATCACAGCATCACCCTCTACAGGAAACCTCGTAAGTCTCAACGTAGCCGACCTGCAAGTTCAACAAAATGAGCAGGGATTTAAATTCATCTTTGAACCGGATCTGCCTAAAGTCCTGGAGTTTTTTGACAGCCAAATCATCACACTACTTTTGGAGGGGACATTCTTAGAATCAGAGCTTTCAAGGACTGCTTCCCGTTTTATCTCCATGGATCACGCAGAAACCGAAGCAAATAAGATGATTAAAGAGTATCTTACACTTAAAGCATATGTTAAAAGAAGCATAGATAACAATACAATTTTAGAAAATTTTGCCTCCATGATGGCAGTAAGGAAAACATGAATCAAACTACCCAAACTCAAGCTAATGGTATTGTCACCACCATCAATGGCCAAATTGCCATGGTGGAAATCGAGGGAGATACCTTCCCCGAGCTTTTTGAAATACTGCTATGCCCCAATGACCCTAAAGTTATCTTAGAGGTCTTCGCACAGTCCCGGGAAACCGTCTTTGCTGCTATTCTAAGTAGTTCTGACAGATTGTTTAGAGGAATGGAAGTTTATGGTAGTGGTTCTGAATTAAAAGTGCCTGTTGGCCCTCCTGTTTTGGGACGGGTGATGGATTTGTTTGGCAATGCCAAAGATAACAAAGGCCCGATCTCGCCACTTAAGAAAGCCTCTATATATTCTAAAGCGCCCTCTTTAAATATCGTAGAAAGTAGCTACCAAATATTGGAAACGGGAATAAAAGCGGTAGATTTCTTGACACCGATACAGCGGGGCGGCAAAGTAGGCTTTATAGGAGGCGCAGGAGTGGGAAAAACGATACTTTTGACGGAAGTTTTAAATAATGTCACCCGAGGTAATAAAAAACCTGGTGAAAAGCAAGTTTTTTCCGTCTTTGCAGGTGTCGGAGAAAGGATTCGTGAGGGCCAAGAACTGTATCAGCGTTTAAAAGAGTCCGGAGTCCTGCCAAAAACTGCTATAATTCTTGGCCAAATGAATGAGAATGCGGCTGTCCGTTTCCGGGTAGCCCTGGCTGCAGTTACCCAAGCAGAATATTTTAGGGACACTCTAAAATCCGATGTGCTATTTTTCATTGATAATATGTTCAGGTATGTCCAAGCCGGTGCCGAAGTAGCAACACTTTTAGGCACAATCCCTTCGGAACAAGCCTATCAAGCAACTATGCAAACAGAAGTATCAACCCTTGAAGATAGATTAATCCCCACAGTAAATGGTTCAATTACATCTTTTCAAAATGTGTATGTACCTGCCGATGAGATTACGGATGCCGCAGTGGTCGCAGTAATGTCTTTTCTAGATAATGCCATAGTGCTGTCACGATCCGTTGCTCAAAAAAACATCTATCCTCCGATAGATTTATTCCAATCTTCCTCTTCAACGCTATCTAAAGCTTTTTTGGGTGAACTACACTTCAAAGTTCTGACACAGTTCCAGAAATTATTGGAAAACTACAACAAACTATCTCATATTGTAGCAATTGTGGGAGAGGCTGAGCTCTCTCCGGAAAATAGAATACTTTATATCCGGACAAAAAAGATTATAAACTACTTAACTCAACCCTTCTTTATGACTGAGCGACAAACCGGCAGAAAGGGCGTATATGTCTCAAAAGAGACTACTGTAAAAGATATCGAAGTGATACTTTCTGGTAAATTAGATAACATCCCGGTTGACCGGTTCTTGTATATTGGTTCTTTAAAGGATGCCCAAATTATTTGAAGTAAAGTCAAAGAAAATTTATGCCTAACCCAACTTTACATGTCCGAATCATCTCTCCCCAACAATTAATCCTTGATACCGAAGCTACATCGGTAAGTTCCAAAAACCCCCAGGGAAATTTTGATATCCTACCTCAACACGCCAATTTCATCACTCTAGTTGATAATTCTCCCATAATTATCAGACCCCCAGGTGGGCAAAGACCTGTAACTTTTAAGTTCCCAATGGCTATAATTGTAACAGCGGAAAATAAAGTTAATATTTATACATACATCCAGCCACAAACAGAAAAGAAGTAAAATCTACTTTTTCATTGATCTCTTTTGATATCTTCGTTGATCTAGTTTGTTATTGTCCCCTTTTAGTAAATATTATTGATATTACATTAATAATAACCCCTTGACAAATCTATGTAAATGTATGTACGATGGATTAAGAATCTATGCAAAAGGGCAGAGTTTAAGTAGATTTGCATATATTTTAGGCAGACGGGCCGCAAATTAATCATGAAGAATCCGTCTGTCAAATACCTCAAAATTGGCCAGGCTGCCAAAGCCTTAGGCGTTTCCATTGACACTCTCCGCAGGTGGGAAAAAAGCGGCAAAATCACCGCCATTAGGACTCCCGGAGGAACAAGGCTTTACACGCTTTCAGCTTTAAAAAAAGTTAACCCAGCCTCTGTTTTAGACCTTCAACCTGAAAGTTTAAGCACGGAAGAATTATTGGGGAAAGTCGAAAATGACAAGATATTAGAATACGACGATATTTCAAAAACGGAAGCCTTTATCTCTGACATCCCAATATCCCAATATCCCAATATCCCCTCTCTTAAATCCTCCTTGCTAACCAAATTCCTAATTGGCTTCGCAGTTCTGTCAGTCACTGCCCTACTTCTCACCTCCTGGATCACAGCTTCCTACCTAACCAGCCCGAAAGAAACTGAACAGTTTTTCAAAAACAATATAGCCTCAGGACTTTTAAACCCATTTCATACGTTAGCCGAAGTAGCTGTAGCGGTAATTGACCCTGCAAAGGCTAAGGAGTGGGGGTTTATGCCACCCGACGAACCACCTCCCATACCATTTGCCCTAAACCTTAAACCCTCCTCAGACATCCTGGCCGTCACGGCCGCTCTTAAGTTTTTAGAGGTGAATAGCGATACCCAAATTAACGGCTCGCTTTCTGTAAGAGACGGCATCAACGGACTCACTCTGGAAGCTACGCCTTCAGCAGGAACCTTCGCTTTAAGCTCAGGAGACACCACCTTGACTGTAACAAACGATGCCTTACTAGATCAAGATGTATCAACTTCTTCTTCTCCTACCTTCAACACCTTAAACCTTTCAGCCACCAATAACCAGCTAATTTTTCAATCTGGTGGTCCAACAGGTACTTTAACCTGGACACCAACTGCTACGAGAGTAATAACGCTTCCAGATGTTACCACTACGCTAGTTGGTATTGATAATACTCAAACCTTAACCAACAAGTCTATGTCAGGCTCAAGTAATACTTTTACCAATATCCCCAATTCTGCCCTAACCAATTCCAAAGTGACAGTTACTGCCGGTACTAACTTAACAGGTGGCGGTGATGTCAGCTTAGGCAGCTCAGTTACTCTATCTTTAGCTAGCTCTCCTGCTATTTCCGGTGTGGTGAAGTTGGCTGATGGTACCGCCGCTGCTCCGTCTCTGACATTTACTAATGATCTAGACACCGGACTATATCGAATCGGTGCAAACAAAATTGGTTTAATCACAGGCGGTAGCGCTACCTCCGGCATTACCATTGATTCATCAGGAAACTTAGGAATAGGAACTATTTCTCCGGGAGGAACCCTAGCAGTCTCAGGCAATGGAGCTATCGGTTCAACCTATGCCACCCTATCCCCACCCAGCAATGGACTGATAATTGAAGGAAATGTTGGGATTGGAACCTCTGCTCCTCAGGCAGAATTGGATGTAAACGGGGCCTCATTTCTGCGCTCTACCGTTTCCTTAACCTCTCTTTCTGTGGGTACGGGTAACGGACTATGTGTTAATTCATCAAACCAAATTGTTACTTGCACCGTAGGAAGTGGTGGAGCATCGACATCAGGAGGATTTGTTGGAGGAGTAGGATTCTTTGACTCAAGCACTAATATTACGGCCAGCCCTAACTTCTACTGGAATAATACCAACACTAGATTAGGAATAGGCACCTCTGCCCCTGATTATACCCTCAAAGTCTTAGGCACTGGTTACTTTTCCGACTTTGTGGGGATAGGATCTTCTTTAAATGTATCAGGCAATGTCGGTATTGGTAGCTCATTAACAACCACCTCGGCAGCAGTCATATCCGGTGGTTTAACAGTTAACGGAGGATCTGTAGTCTTACCGGCCGGTTCCATCCAAAACTCAGAGCTGGAAAACTCTTCCATCATAGTCTCTGCCACAGCTGGAACCGGCATCTCGGTGTCCGGGTCCCCGGTCTCACTTGGTGGAACACTCACTGTGGCTGGGATTGATGCTTCCACCACTGTCAAAGGAGTGGCCTCCTTTAACTCCACCAATTTCTCTGTTTCCTCCGGGGCAGTCAACACCATCCAGGATATAGCCACCTCTGCCACTCCCACCTTTGTAGGTTTAAATACCACCTCAGGGAATGTGGGAGTAGGTACTTCTGCCACCGGATCAAGACTGTCTGTAAATGGCAATGAAGTGATTGGCTGGGGCACTGCCTCTGTAGCAGGGCCGGTTAATGGTTTGGCAGTTTCAGGAAATGTAGGGATCGGGACTACTTCCCCGGCATACAAACTGGATGTAGTGGGTCAGGTTAATGGTTCAACCGGTCTTTGTATTGCCGGGGACTGTAAAACTGCCTGGTCAGGATCTGCAGGCTATACTGCCTCAAATGGTATTACATTATCTTCAACAGATTTCCAGTTAGGAGGGTCTTTAACCAGGGCTACCGGAATTGATATAGCTTCTCAGAATTTTGGCTTTTTGGGAGGTAATGTGGGTATTGGGACCTCTGTATCAGACTACAACTTTAAGGTCCAAGGTACCGGTTACTTCTCTGACTTTGTGGGAATTGGTTCATCCTTAAATGTTTCAGGTAATGTGGGAATTGGTTCATCCTTAACTACCACTGGATTAACTCTAGCCAATGGTGGATTACAAGTCTCA